>Ga0182017_10004546_pt1 | contig 10309 bp, 8 predicted proteins | sample 712E3DmetaG_FD_120492 | JGI IMG/M metagenome (GOLD analysis project Ga0182017, IMG submission 120492) | Permafrost microbial communities from Stordalen Mire, Sweden - 712E3D metaG | ecosystem: Environmental > Terrestrial > Soil > Wetlands > Permafrost | place: Sweden: Stordalen | collected... | reverse complement strand
TAAATGTTTGAGAGTAACATGATGAGCTTTAATGTAATTTTTAAGCTCATCATTATAGTTCGAACGTAAATAAACCGTATATTTGTTATCTGCATCGACCGTTATAATATTTTTCAAGAGATCGAGAGCTCCGATATATACTCCAGCTTTTATCTTGGCGCCTAACGTGTATCCATCTATGCCTATGTGCATCGTTCCCTTTCCATATCAAACTTTAGAAAACTAGTATTGAACAAAATATCAACGTTTTGCCAGTATTTTTTCGTATACAACCATTGTATCTTTCGCAATATTTTCCCAATTAAAAATACTGGAATAGGACATACCTCTTTCACGTACCTCTTGATAATAATGGTGGTCTGTTAAAAGTCTCTTAGCTTGATTTGCCATTTCATCCGTAGAATCACATTGTATTGTTGCATATTTTACTTCTTCGGGTATTGCCGCTTGTCTTCTCACAAGAACCGGAATACCGCAACGTTGTGCTTCGGGAATATGTAAACCAAACCCTTCGGTATCTGAAGTACATAACAGGATATCAAATTTATTATATAGATCAACAATTTGATCTTCGGGAACAAAATCTAAGGTTGTAACGTCTTGTAGTCCTTTCGTTAGTTCGCCTACATCAAATCTTTTTTTTGAAGGTTCATCAATATTTCCGCCAGCTAATATAAGTTGACAATTAAATCCATTTGATTTTATTTTCCTGTAGGTTTCTATCGCCAAATCTACACGTTTTCTCTGACAAAAATTTCCAAAATAACCTAATGTTGGAACGGATTTTGATCGAATTGCCAAAGGTATAAATTTCTTCTCAACTCCTCCAGAACTGATAATATCTATTTTATCTGCCGGAGTACGAAGAATTTTAATTAATTCATTTTTAGTTTGAGTAGAACCTGCTATTATTCTTTTATTAAGTGATGCAGATTTATAGATCATATGATGATACGCTTGGATAAAACTTTCATGCTTCCATTTCCCTCTAAGAGTTAAAGGAACTAGATCATGAAAAGTCACAACAGTGTTCTGGAATAAAAAGGGTAAAAAAGCTCCTAGAAACGGATCTAACGAATGTATAATATCATAGTGCCGATATTCTTTGTGAGCCAATTTAAATATAGTTTGAACTGGTATTAAAGCCTGCAATTCTTTCGAATATCCAATTTTAGATTCATTTATTGATACATTAACCATTGTTACATTACATAATTTATTTAGTTCACCAAATAATCCCAGCGTATATCTTGTAAATCCCTTAAAATATTGTTTATCAATATTTCTTGCAACTAGTAATACTTTAATCCGGTGTTCTACCAAGTTTAGGCTCCTAAAAATCCTTAACAAATCAAATAAGTAATATCATAGTTAAATGATTTATACCGACTTAACACTTAAAAATGAATTTTCTACCAAATAACAAATAATATGCTCAGTCGCTATATGAGCTTCTTGAATACGTGGTGTGTCATTAGACGGTATTGAAATAGAATAATCAGCCATTGTTTTTAGAATGCCTTTATTACCGGTGAGAGCTACAGTAATTGCCCCTCGTTTTTTTGCTTCTTCTATTCCTAACAGTACATTCTTTGACTTACCGCTAGTGCTGATGCCAATGACGACATCCCCTTTTTCAGCTAATGCTTCAATTTGTCTAGAAAACACTTTTTTAAAACCATAATCGTTCGCAATCGCAGTTAGAATAGTGGTGTTAGTAGTTAATGCTATAGCGCGTAAAGGTTTTCGCTCTTGATAAAATCGACCAATTAATTCACCGACCATATGTTGCGAGTCTGCGGCACTTCCGCCGTTGCCAAATACAATGACCTTTTTACCAGTATTTAAAGCCTCTTCAATTATTCTAGATATCTTAATGATGTTACCAATTTGTGTTTTTAGATATTCATGAAGTTTTATGCTGGTCTCTAATTGTTGGTTTAATTTATTTTCTATTGTAGATTTACTTTCTCTCATCGTGAATCTCCCAAGTTTGCAATCCTTTTGTTTCGAAAGCAAATTGCGTAATTTCCCCGCCGAACTTTTGAAGAGCTGATGTGACTAGGTGTTTTTTGTCATATTGACACAGAAATAATAAATAACCGCCGCCACCGGCCCCTAAGAGCTTTCCACCTAAGGCACCATTTTTCAAACCGATGTCATACAATTTGTCGATATGGTCATCTGTAATTTTCGTTGTAAATCTCTTTTTAGCTTTCCAAGCTGCATTTAACAAACCACCAAATTCATCAATATTATTAAGAAGGAGCGCATTTTTCATTTCTACAGCCAATTGCTTGGTTTCATTGAACGCTTTAATAGTGTCTATTTCTTTGTTGATATACCGTTTAACCTGATCATCAATTATTCCTGCTGAAAGCCGAGTTTTTCCAGTATAACAAAGGACTAAACGATATTCAAGTTCATTCCTGGTATCCTCCCTAATGAGAAGAGGATTTACGATTACTTTATTACCATAAAATTCAGTAAAATTAAAATTACCGAAGGTGGCAGCATATTGATCTTGTTTGCCGCCTTTGATTCCGAGTTCTTTACGTTCTATTTTATATGCAGTTTCAGCAACATCATATAATTCAATAGGCATATTGAAATAATGTTTTAATGCGCCAACAACAGCAACAGTCATCGTAGATGATGCTCCCAATCCAGACCCGGGGGGCATGTCACTGTGTATTAATAAGTTCAAACCTTCCTTTACACCAAAAACTTTGAATGCAGCTTTTATGAGGTCTAAATTACCATCAAAAACCAACTCCTCATCAGCGAGGAATGATGTTGTGCTGTTATAATCCAAAGAGTATATTTTGATTGTCTTATCGCTTAAATTTGTTAAAGTACAATAAGCATATTTATCAATCGTCGCGCTTAGAGTAAACCCACCATGTTCTTCTGCATATGGAGAGACATCAGTTCCACCGCCGCCAAAACTAATCCTAAGTGGTGCTTTACTTCGAATTATCATTGTTGTTTTAAATTTTCCCTTAGTTGTAAACAGATTCTATTTAGTAAATATTAATTTCTCTTTTGATGAATTTAAAGGTTTCTTTCGCTTGTTGTTCGTTGGATATCCCTAACGCCAAGGTTTTTAATTGAGGAAGGCCGTTTATATATTTTAAGGCATCAATTATTTTTACATACCCAGATGCCAAAAGTCCATAACCTATGATATCATTTCCTTGAATATCTTGTAAGACTTGCTCACATTTTTCTCGAGAAGGTGTCATTCCGAATCCCAGAGAATTAAATTGAGTAGTCAGTGCTATTTTATCCAGGTCAATACGCCATTCATTTAAGCGTTCCACCAAAATAGGTAAATTATGTGTATGTATTCCCGGTTTGATACCCCGTTTTTGCAACAATTCGATATGAGATTTGAATAACCATTCCAGATTCAGAGAGATACCCATATCCGATACAACTTCATGGAGAAATATTGAGGATAAATCACCACCTTTACCTGCCGCCCGTCGTATCCGAGATTCCTCATAAAGCAGGTAGGCTTTTAAAAGGCTACTTGGATCAGTTGTAATAAGCCCTTTTGTTCCATAAATTATTGAATTGAAATTAGCGGATATGATAATATCCTTCCCGATTTTCTTAGATAAACCGGGAATACCTCCCTCTGTTACCGCCATACGAACGAACTCGAATACGTAAGGTACGATAGCATACAATTTTACACTCTTAGGTTTTCGATGTGCACATACAATCCTTATAATTGAAAGTGTCATGTCACTAACCGAAAACATGAAACCATCGGCACCATTATCTAGAGCGGTATTTACTAATCCGGCAGCATATTCGGGATTAAAAAGGTTTTTTCCACGCGAGATTGCCCTTTCCTGAGAAAGATGACTGATACCATGGAATGCATTGTCTCCAACCAGGAGTATCCTATCGGTTTTCATTATTTTGACTCCTAGCCATTAGATTGACTGCGTCTACCATTTTATGTATCTTTGCGGCGGTGTAGAAATTAGGTTCAGCTTTAATACCTTCTTTTATTGCTTTTATAAACATCTGATCCTGTCGCTGATATTCCGATCCTCCAATAAAAAAGGGTACAACATCATTTAAATCATGTTTATACCAAATATTTTTAATCCCATTAATTGTCAATTGTACATTGTCTTCGTTAACCATTAACGTACCCTTATCTCCAATTATCGAAAGACACATATCAGGCAAACGGTATCCCTCTTTACACCAAGAAGCATTTAATTCGCCAATTAATCCTCCAGCAGTTTTTACTTCTATATAGGCTTCATCTTCAGAATCTTCGCCGATAATTGTTTTTACAGACGCGTGTATGGGTTCCATATCACCAAATAACCAGAGAGCAATATCGATAACATGGCATCCCGAGTCTTCAATTACTCCCCCTCTATTGATAGCCTGCTTAGCTGTCTTGGCTTTGAGAAAATCCGCTGAATACGCATGTCCTTTAAAAGACATGGGATAACCTATAGCACCACTTTCCAACAACTGTTTAGCCTTGCAAAAAGTAACAGAAAAACGACGGTGATAGCCTACCATGTTAACACCACCAGTTCTACTTGCTAAACTGATAAGTTCTTCTGCCTGAATATTATTTATAGCCAATGGTTTTTCGGTAAAAATATGCTGGGCAATCTTTTTTTCGTAGCTGGTTTTAATTAGAAGAAAATGTGAGCTAGGTGGTGTTGTTATACAAAGTGCATCTAACGCCATTATTTTTAGTTCCTCTAGATTTTCCACAAATGCAATATTTGGTATCATTTTCTTGGCGAATTTGCGCACAAGTCCGTTTATTTCACATACAGCAACCAGTTCGACATCGTCCATCATGTTAAAAATACAAGAATGCATTAAGCCCATTTTACCTAGTCCGACTACTGCTACTTTTATTTTCAACTGTAAAAATCCCCTTTATGATAATACATTTTAGGAATTACTAATGATTTCATTATAGAATAGCCTAACCCATTTTCGAAATCCTATTCGCACCAATAAAATATCATTAGTGTATTAATAAAGATTATTAGCTGGTAAAACTTAAGTGAATCTAACTCGAATAATAGTTTTTAATATTCGAAAGCCATCCTGCATGCTACGCAATTTACCAACACCAAATATACGTCTATTTTCGACACTTGCAACTTCAATAACGTTTAGGTGATTTTTTAGAGCCATACAATAAAGCTCGGCATCTATCTCAAAGCCATCACTTGTTAAATTCAATTTTTCCAACTTATCTTTACGGAAAGCATGAAAACCATAAGCTATGTCCGTATAGCGGCTGCCAAAAAGGATGTTAGTAATTACAGTTAATACCCAATTTCCTATCCGCCTAATTAGTGGCATGTCCTTAGTTTTTCCACCAGTCATAAAACGAGAGCCCTTAACTAAATCATACTCATTATGTAGAGGTTCAATAAATCTCTCAAGTTCTTTAATATTAAAAGAACCATCCGCATCGAAGGTTACAATAATATCTCCTGTAGCATGACAAAAAGCAAGTCTCATACCATTACCTTTGCCCTTTCCTGTTTGATTCAAGATAACAACATCCGGTCTTAGTCTTTTAGCTACTTCTATAGTGTTATCTGAAGAATTACCATCAACTAAAACGACTTCAAAATCTTTAGGTATTTTATCCAAAAAAGTGGGAAGGTTGTCGGCTTCATTTTTAGTGGGAATAACCAAAGTAACTTTTAATTTTTGAATGGAATCAGAGATTATCCAAAGAGCAGCTGATTTAAAATTAGGGGTTACTACATCTATTTTGCCATCAAATCCATTATGTCCGTGAAATTCTTCTAGTTCCGGATATTCGCTGGGTATTAATATTGCTTTACAACCACAATTATTCGCTGCTTTGACATCTAAGTATTTATCACCTATGAAATAAGATTCAGTTAAATTAATATCCCAATCCCTAGCAGCTGTTTTAAAAAGACCAATTTGTGGTTTTCGACAATCACACTTATCATTAGGATGATGCGGACAGTAATAAATCGCATCGATACGACCACCTTTTTCTGTAATCGATCTCTTCATTATTTCATGAATTTTACCCAATGTAACTTCAGTAAAATAACCACGCGCAATACCAGATTGGTTAGTAATAACAATCAATTTATAATCGGTTTTGGCTAATAAACGCAAACCTTCAAGGACTGCTGGTAAAAACTCAAAATCTTCTGGCCTTGAGCAATACCTAACATCTTTTGCGATAGTACCATCACGGTCAATAAATATTGCTTTATACATATTTAAGTCCATTAAATTGTAATAATAAAACGAAATGCCTTAATTATATACTTATGATGAATATTGTCTTACCATAATTTCAAACCGTCCTTAGCAAGCAATTTTCAAAACATTTTAATTTTGCAAAAGTACCTATATCGTAATATTTTTGTTTAGTGATAAAGGCGGCCATTTGACTCCTGTTTATTAATAAAGGAAATAATTCATTTTCCAATGAAACAGTATTACCTGATTCTATCCCACTGATTACATACCGTTTTAGTACTAGGACGCCAGCATCCACATACCCCAAACCTTTAGCTTCTTTACCATATTTTGTAACTAACAAATCTTTATCAATCTTCAAGTTACCCGGGTCAGCGTCCTCAGTAGGATAAGCAACTACTAACGATTCTTTGTCATTTTCAATAAAAGCGTCATAAATTTTCCGATAATCATCATCAAGATAAGTATCCCCATTAATTACGAGAAAGTCTTTTTCTAAAAGATCTTCAGCTAATTTTAAAGCTCCTCCAGTGCCAAGAAGCGATCCTTTTTCCTGACTATACCGAATGGCAATTCCGAACCTTCTCCCATTTTTAAAATAATCTTCAATCTGTTCACCAAGGTAGCCAATGCAAAGTACTACCTGTTCTACACCTCGTTCCTTGAGCAGTTTAAGTAAGTAGAATAAGAATGGCTTGTCACCTACGGGGGCCATGCATTTAGGTATCTTCTCGGTAATTGGTCTCAACCTTGTCCCGAGACCTCCGGCTAAAATGACAGCCTGCACTATTAATACCCCTTATATCATATTTTCAATAACGTAATTTCGTTTATAGATATCCCCGAGCAAGCTCGTGGTTCTTTAAAAATTCAAGCTTCGCTTGACCTAAAACTGGGTAAATATTATTTAAAAAAGAGCGAAAAGCGTTGCCCTTTACATTCACCCACGTGCAAGCACGTGGTGCTCTGCCCTTCGGGTTTTGAATAGAACTTGAATTAAATCATCATCCAGATCTGTTCACTGTTTTCCCGGAAATTTTATGGTCTTGCTGCGGCTTAACAACCTTAAATTGTACATGAACTTGCGCCTATTGTATAATAAGTTAATTATTCATGTCAATACATTCTTTTGCTAAAATTGTGTTAATAATTCTTTGGGATGCAAAATCCCTAGACAGTAATTGTAACGCGGAGTATATTATTTAATTATTATGACTATTAAAAACCCTTACCAGTTGCTGGGGATTGTGCTGGCGGTGGGCGGAGCGGTACTTGCTCCCATTTTCTATTTCATCGTTGGATCCCCACCGTTGACCGCAACCGTGATATCCGCCATGATACTGGGTTTCACCTGCGTTGCCATCGGCAATTCAAGGCCTTATCTTTCGGCGGAAGCAGCCCAGATGCTGCTTAAAACGGGAATGGAAAACACAACTGCACTGCTGGAAGAGCTTGGGTTACAAAACAAAGCAACCTATATACCATCCACGCCTCACAGTCCGTCCCGGGCATTAATAACACTTGTAGATAACAGCGGGACAAATATCATTACGGGTAATTTACCAAAACGTTTGATTGTCAGGTTCGGTCCGAACTCCGAAGATTTAGGAATTGCGGTTACCACCCCGGGTAATGTAAGCATCGAGTTGCTGGAGACCAAGCCAGGACCCGCAGCAGAAGAAATGGAAACGGCATTGAACTATTTGTTGACAGGTGTGTTGGATATTGCCCACAACGTTTCAGTACAAATTACAGGCTCGAAAGTGGAAGTGAAAATTAATACGCCAGAAATGAGTTACGAAAATATCTGGTATTACAAATGTTTGGGGAGCCCCATCGCCTCGATCACAGCAGCGGTTGTGGCAGAGAGTCTGAACAAACCCGTGAAAATTGCAGAGGAAAGATATCAGAAGAATAACGGAATAATAATACTTGATATTTTGACCTGATAATTTGTGACTAAGCTTCATGGTTAATAATTGTTAATCGAGGGAAAGGGTTTGCGAATCTTTAACCGGTTGGTTATATCTCTGGCAATTGCTTTCGGTGTATTAAACACCGTGCTGGCGTTTCTAGGTCAGAAAGATATTTCAGTCTATTTTATTCTCGATGCGCTTGCTTTTTTGGTGATTACATTACTTTATACTTATCTAAACCCTCGTGCCAGAGGCGGACTGAACGCAGTGAGTGGTGTAGTGTTCGCCGGTTTTCTTGTGATAGTCGTACTAAAAGTCATCGAGATATTGAAATAGTAATTTGGTTGTATCAATATGTTGAAATTTAGATGGCTAATAATTATTGTTCTGCTGGTTGCATTGTTAGGGACAGCTTCACCAGTATTTGCCGATGGCCCTCCTGGTTCACAGGAGAATCCACAGATAGCCCGGGAAACCTTCAGCGGTATCGCATTACTAAGTTATTATTCGAGTTCGTTAGATTATATTATCCAGCTTGACCAGAACGGCAGCGATACTAACCTTGAAAAGATGCCGTTTGCTAATGTCCCGCAAGTATTGGATAACGCAACCGGCGGTTTCGCCAGCAGCGGAACGGTATTTACCGCGTCAATTGTTAATCTTTTCGGATTATGGGATCAAGAGAATACCTATGTCCAGCAATATCGTCTAAATGATGCCGAGGCACTGTATACACAAATCACCGACCAACTACCGGCAGCACAACAGCAATTGTCTCAAATAGAATCGTCCGTTGTAAACACCGGAATATATCTAAATATAGCCGCTTTATCGTCTACGAGCGGTCTGACAGTGGAATATAACGTTGTTATGGCCAAAATCCAGCAGTTGTTACAAATGCTCGGCGTTTTGAGCCGATCTTTGATACCGACCCAACTCATCGGGCTAGTTAATTCGAATAGTACTCCTGAACAGATAGCGGCGATGCTGAAGCCTACGCAGCTTACCCTAACGATTAATCCGCTAACCGCCTACGTGGGTGATAATGTTAATTTCCAAGGCGCTTTGTCTTCTAAAGGCATACCATTACCAGGACGGATTATCACTCTGCTATTAAATAATGCTGATTTGTTAACAGTGCAAACTAATGCGCAAGGTCAATTCCATGGTACATTCCAGCTTCCTTACCTGTATATTAACCAGATGCCGGTGCAGGCTATCTATTATCCCCAGGGTGATGATGCCGGTATTTATGTAGCAGCCACCAGCCCGGTGGTGGATATGACAGTTCTTTTTTATACGGCACAACTAACACTGCAGCTAGATAACACTGCCTATCCGGGAAAAGAGGCGATGCTAACCGGGACGTTTGATTACGGCAGCGATCCCGTACCGCAACAAAGAGCCGCAGATCTTTACCTCGACAATAATATTGAGGATCAACTTAATGCAGGGCCGGTTTTCAGCAAAAGCATAATGTTAGATGCTCAAATAACACCGGGTAACCATTTAATAACCGTATCTGCACCGGCAGATGGCAGGTATGCTCCGGTAATGACCAGTTATGTTATGGATGTCACCCTGGCAACTACCATCCTGGAGTTACACCTGCCCGTTATCGGCTTCATTCCGGGTAGTATCCAATTGAGCGGCAAAGCATATTCGTCGCTCGGTCCTTTAGACAACGCTGCGATAGTGATTAGTGATGGTAAAACCAGCAAGCAGATCATAACGGCCGCCGATGGGACTTTCAGTACGAAATTCGGAATAGGGATGGGCGCGAGCCTCCTTGGTACCCAGACAGTAACGGTAAAAGTGCAACCTCAAGAACCATGGAACGCTCCGGTGACAAGGGCAAAAAACATATTCCTTATTTATTTTATTAACATCGGACTTCTTTTGGCCATACTGATATTCATGGCTGTGTATCTCCCTCGACGATTTAAAAAGTGGTTTACCGGCAGGCCGGGAAAGAAAATAAAACTCCCCGGAATGGTAGTACCGGAAACAGTGACGGTATATGCCGCTAAAGAAGAAGTTTCTCCAAAAGAAAAAAACAATACGGAAAAAGAAGAGGAAGCAAAGAATCCTGTCCTTTACTGGTATCGCATTGCTTTGAAATTTGTGCAAGATTT
>Ga0182017_10004544_pt1 | contig 10311 bp, 10 predicted proteins | sample 712E3DmetaG_FD_120492 | JGI IMG/M metagenome (GOLD analysis project Ga0182017, IMG submission 120492) | Permafrost microbial communities from Stordalen Mire, Sweden - 712E3D metaG | ecosystem: Environmental > Terrestrial > Soil > Wetlands > Permafrost | place: Sweden: Stordalen | collected... | reverse complement strand
TTCGCCGGGTTGTTCGTCATGAGGCGCATCCTCGTCACCCCGAGCTCCACGAGGATCTGGGCGCCGATACCGTACTCGCGACTGTCGACGGGGAGCCCGAGCTCGATGTTCGCGTCGACGGTGTCCCTCCCGTTGTCCTGGAGGTTGTAGGCGCGCAACTTGTGGGTGAGGCCGATGCCCCGCCCCTCGTGGCCGCGGAGGTAGACGATCACTCCCACGCCTTCCTCGCCGATCCTGCGTATCGCGGCTTCGAGCTGCGGCCCGCAGTCGCAGCGGAGCGAGCCGAACACGTCGCCCGTCAGGCACTCGCTGTGCACCCGGACGAGCACGCTGTCCTTGGCGTGCACGTCTCCTGCGACGAATGCGAGGTGCTCCTCGCCATCGAGCAGCGACCTGAAGCCGTAGGCGGTGAACTCGCCGTACTCGGTGGGGATGCGCGCTTGTGCGACCCGTTCCACGAGCTTCTCGCGGTGGTGCCGGTACCGGACGAGATCCGCGATCGAGATGATGGGAAGGCCATGCTCGGATGCGAACCTCTCCAGCTCGGGACGGCGCGCCATTCGTTGCTTGTCCCTGGTCACGATCTCGCACAACAGCCCAGCGGGGTAACAGCCTGCGAAGCGGGCGAGGTCGACCGTCGCCTCGGTGTGGCCGGCGCGCTTTAGGACGCCGCCCGGCCGGTATCGCAAAGGGAGGACGTGTCCTGGTCGGGCAAGGTCGTCCGGCTTGGTGTCGGGGTTGATGAGCGACTGGATCGTCGCCGCCCGATCGCCCGCGGAGATGCCGGTCGTCGTGCCGCGGCGGTAGTCGACGGTCACCGTGAACGCGGTGCGCTGGGACTCGGTGTTGTGGGAGACCATGAGGGGCAGCTCGAGCTCGTCGAGACGGTCCGCCATGAGCGGCACGCAGATCAGCCCTGAGGTGTGCGCCAGGAAGAACGCCACCTTCTCAGGGGTCGCGAACTCCGCCGCCATGACGAGGTCACCCTCGTTCTCCCGGTCCTCGTCGTCCATCACGACGACCATCTCGCCCCGCCCGATAGCTGCGACGGCTTCCTCGATGCTGGCCATCGGCACGTCGATCTCCGCCTCCTTCCCCGGTGCCGAGCCTACCGGCGGCGAGAGGGCCGTGAACTCGCAGGTCATCGGGGCCCTGTCTCGCCGTGCGCGTCCGAAACCTGCCTGAAGTGGACATGGTCCGCCTCGACGTCGAGGCGCAAGTCGCCCCCGAGCCGGCGAACCGAGACGAGCCGGCCGCGCCAGGCATCTGCCATCGTGGCGGCACCGGTACCGGCGAAGACCGGCTGACCGTCGTCGCCTCCGAGAAACGCCGGCGCCAGGTACCACACGTAGCGGTCCACGAGGCCGTCGCGGTGGAAGGCATGGGCGACGTGCGCGCCGCCTTCGACGAGGAGCTGCAGGATGCCGCGCCGGCCGAGCTCGTCGAGCACTGCGCCGAGGTCGCCGCCAAGCTCGAGCGCCGGCTGGACACGGGCGCCCGCGGGGGCATGGCCGAGCACGACGCGAAGCGGCTGGCGCCGCGGCTCGGGCGTGGCGTCGTCGCGCACCGTGAGCTCGGGATCGTCGCGCCGCACCGTCCCCGCCCCGATGAGCACTGCGTCGCTCTCGGCGCGCAGGCGATGAACGTCGCGTCGCGCCTCGGCGCCGGTTATCCACCGACTCGAGCCGTCTGGTGCCGCCGTCCTCCCATCGAGAGTCGCGGCCAGCTTGAGCACGACGTAGGGCCGGCCGGTCGACCGGTGAACGAGGTACGGGCGGAGCTGGTCGCCCACGGCACCGGCGAGCAGGCCGTTGGAGACCGTGACACCCGCCGCCTCGAGCGCCCGGAACCCTGCTCCCGCCACGCGGTAGTCCGGGTCGCTGACCGCGGCGACGACCCTGGCGACGCCGGCACGGATGAGCGCGTCCGTGCACGGCGGCGTCCGGCCTTGGTGGCAACAGGGCTCGAGAGTCACATAGACGGTGGCCCCTCGGGCTCGCTCGCGCGCCAGCGCGAGCGCGCAGATCTCCGCGTGCGGCCCGCCAGGAGGTGCCGTCGCCCCTTGGCCGACGACCTCGCCGGCCCCATCGACGATGACGCAGCCGACCCACGGGTTCGGCGACGTCGTTGTGCGCACGCCCTGGGCGAGCTCGATGGCGCGAGCCATGTGACTTTCCTCGGTGCGGCCCGTCTCTTCTTTGCTCAATGGGGCCTTTCGCCTCTGAGCAGGGCGAGCGCGTGCGGCAGCACGTCGAGAACAGCCTCGAGGCACTCGAGGGCGCCTTTGGTGGAGCCGGGCAGATTGAGCACGAGCGCCGTCGCAATTGTCCCGGCGGCGGCGCGCGACAGGCGGCCCAGCGGATTGGCCAGCCTCATCGCCTCGGAAAGGCCGGGCGCCGCCCGATCGAGCACCTGTGAGGTGCCCTCCGGAGTAAGGTCCCGGGGCCCGAAGCCTGTCCCGCCCGTTGTCACGATCAAGCCGGCGAAGCCGACGGCCAATTCCGCGATCGCTTCGGCCACCGACTCGATCCCGTCCTCGACAACTCGTCGTTCGACCACTTCGTAGCCCTCTGCCGAAAGGCGCTCGGCCACCGCCGCGCCCGAGCGGTCCTCGCGCGTACCGGCGACGACTCCGTCGGACACCGTGCACACCTTGGCCTGCAGCCGAACGGCCGGGCCGGCCGGGCCTGCTGCCGGGACCGCCGTCGAGTCGCTCATCTGCCCGGCGAGATCGCGGCGGATGCTGAAGCGTGAATTCGGCGCACAGTCTCGGCCGGATCGGGCGAGTGGAACACCGCCGAGCCCGCCACGAAGCACCTCGCACCCGCGAGAGCGGCCACCGGTGCCGTTCGCTCGTCGATGCCGCCGTCCACCTGGAGCGTGACGTGAAGACCCTCACGCTCGGCTTGGGCCCGCGCCTCGACGAGCTTCGCCATGACGTCCGCGATGAACGACTGGCTCCCGAAACCGGGATGCACGGTCATGATCAACAACAGGTCGACCAGGTGGAGATAGGGCGCGGCTGCCTCGTACGGTGTCTCCGGGTTCACCACGAGCCCCACGCCCATGCCGAGACGACGCATCTCGGCACACATGGCCTCGGTCTCCCCGACCTCGACGTGCACCGAGCAGGAGTCCGCACCGGCTCGGCGGAACACCTCGAGGTACTCCCCGGGGTCGGTCATCATAAGGTGGCAGTCGAAGAACATCCCCGTGTGCCGCCTGATCGATGCGACCACCGGAGGGCCGATGGTTATGTTGGGGACGAAGTGGCCGTCCATCACGTCGACGTGCAGCCAGTCGGTCACGCTGGCGACTTTCGCGATCTCGGCCCCCAGCGCGCCGAAGTCTGCCGACAGGATGGAGGGGGCGACCTTCAGCTCACCCTCCGCCAGCAAAGGAAGGCCGAGGGCGTGCGCCCGTTCGGCGACTTCGACCACCACTCCACCGTAGCCAACCGCTTCGGGCGAAGCTGCTACTCGCCGAGACACTCGCCCACCGCCGGTCGCGAGCCGCGCCGCCATGCGTCAAATGCCTGGGCCGATCGCCCCTCGGGCCTGACCTCCAGCAACTCGAGACGGCCCTGGCCGCAGATCACCTCGTCGCCGACCAACGTCCCTGGCGCGGGCCGGGCGAGCCCTTGCGCTCCAGCCTCCCCATCGTCGCCACCGGTGGTTGCGGCGGCAGCGATCCGGGCGCGCTCGACAATGAGGCGCTTGCCCCGGAAGGTCGTCCAGGCACGCCCGACCCGCACGAGCCGGTCGAGCCCGACGGCGGGGCGTCGCCAGTCAAGCCGCAGCTCGCTGCGGTCGATCTTGGCCGCGTACAGGGCCTCTCCCACCTGGGGCACGGGCGTGCCCAGCGTCGCGACGCCACCGGCCAGGCGCTCGAGGAGAAGAGCCGTGCCAAGGTCCGCGAGGCACGCTCGGAGCTCGGCAGCAGTCTGCCCGGGAAGGATCGGGGCCTCGACGCGGGCGTAGACGGGGCCGGTGTCCAGGCCTTCGTCGAGCGCCATCAGGCAAACGCCGGTTCTGTCGTCACCGGCGAGGATGGCTCGTTCGACCGGGGCGGCACCCCGCCAGCGCGGGAGGAGCGAGAAATGCAGGTTCACCATCGGCACCTCCTCGAGCACGTCGGCGCGGATGAGCGCCCCGAAGGCCACGACGACGCCGAGCTCGACGTTTGCGTCCAGGACGTCGGCCACGCGGCTCGACACGGGCAGCCCGAGCTCGAGCGCGCACTGCTTGACCGACGTCGGTGCGAGCGCGCTCCCTCGGCCGCGGCGACGGTCTGGCGCGGTCACGACCAGCGCCACGTCGTGGCCAGCATCGTGCAGGGCCCGCAGGAAGCCGACAGCGACTTCAGGCGTGCCGAGGAAGGCGAGCCTCGTCACCGGCCGCGACCAGAAGGCTCCCGCTCAGGCGTGGAGGCTGCTCTCGGGGGAGGTGGAGAACGCACGGGCACGAAGCACACGCATGGCCTGTTTGCGCTGGTCCTTTTCGAGACGCTCAAGGAGCAATATGCCATCGAGGTGGTCGAGCTCATGCTGGAAGACCCGACCGAGCAGCTCGTCGCCTTCGATCGAGATCTCGTTTCCCTGAAGGTCGTGGCCCACGAGATGGACCTCCTTGGGCCGGACGATCAGCCAGTGCAGGTCGGGGACCGACAGGCAGCCCTCCTCGTACTCCCACTCGCCGCGGGACTCGACTATCTCCGGATTGATCACCGTCATGGGGCCCTCGCCGACGTCGTAGACGAAGATCCGGCGCTCGATGCCCACCTGCGGCGCGGCAAGGCCTACGCCCGGTGCGGCGTACATCGTCTCGATCATCTCCTCGGAGAGGCGGACGATCTTGGCGTCGATCTCCTCGATCTCCGCGGCACGCTGGCGCAGGACGGGGTCGCCGAACACCCGGATGGAGAAGATGGCCACGGTGCAACTTTACCCATGCGCAACCTGCTAACTGCGCCGCAACCACGCGGCCACGGCGCGTCCCGTCCGGCCACGACACCGCACCGCTCTCAGCCGAAACGAGCCCGGACGACGTCGCCCATCACGCCCTGGAACGCAAACCGCGCCAGAGGCACCTCGATCCCTGAGATCTCAATCCGCTGAGGGCCTTTGCCGACGCGGCCGGCCACCAGAAGGCGTGCCGCGACGCTCGCGCCCGCGTCGCTGCCCGTGAAGCCCGAGTACTCGCCTGCGGGCGGCAGCAGGATCTCGCCGGGGACCTCGATAGCCAAACGGGGCGGCCCGCTCGGTTCAGGCCCGCCTCCGGCGACCACGAGCCCGCGCACCTCATGGGGTCTGCCGAGCAGTGCCGTCGCCTCGGAAAGCTCGCCCCTCGCGATGAGCGCCCGGATCCGCGTCGATGACACGACCTCGTGTGCCCGTTCGTCGGAGACGAGGTGGACCGGTTCCACGGAGAACCCGGCCTCCTCCCCCATCACCTGCAACAACGCGACGTTGCCCCGGCGCTTGTTGCCGAAATGGAAGTCGTCGCCGACAACGACCACGCGGGCCGAGAGCTCGGCCACGAGCACTTCGGCGACAAAGTCCTCCGCCCTCTCCTTGGCGCGCTCGGCGTCGAACTCGATGACGAGGATCTGGTCGACGCCGGTCTTGGCAAGGAGCTCGAGCTTCAGGTCGATATCAGTGAGCCGAGGCGGGGCGGACGCCGGATTGACGACGGCGGCCGGGTTCTTGTCGAAGGTCACGACGACACTGCGCAGCCCTCCATTTGCCGCCCTGCGCCGCACTTGTTCGATCACCTGGCGATGGCCTATATGAACCCCGTCATAGGCCCCGATGGTCACCGCGCTGCCATTGTCGTGTCCCACCGCCGAGGGAGGCTACTCGTCGCCTGTAGCCGACTCGGCGCCGGCGCGGGGACTGTCACCGGCTTGCACGACCACAACAGGCCTGACGCGTTCCAGCCCGACTGGTTCGCAGATGGCCACGAGCCGGCCGGACTCGTCGAGCACGGCCCAAGGGCCATCACCCACGACGCCGAGAGCAAGACGCTCGACTGTCCTCCCGTGGCCGAGTGCCCGGGCAAGCTCGGGGTTGGCGACGGCACCCGGCAAGTCCCGCACGAGCTCCTCGAGCGGGCGAACCCGCTCGGGCGCCACGGCCTCGAGCGCGAGAGCCTCGACGTCGCTGAAGGACCCGATCGACACCCTGCGCAGCGCTCTCAGGTGGGCGCCGCCGCCGAGCCTCACCCCGAGATCGGCCGCCAGCACACGCACATAAGTGCCCGACGAGCATTCGACGAGAACCCGGTAGCAGTCGGACTCGCCGGTTTCGAAGACCTCGAAACGGAACACCTCGACGCCCCGGGGCGCTCGCGCCACCTCGACCCCCTCGCGGGCGAGCTCGTGCAGTCGGCGCCCGCCGACCTTGACAGCCGAGACCATGGGCGGAACCTGCTCAATCCGACCGGTCAGCGAGCGCGCCGCCTCTCGGACCTCCGCCACAGTGACGCTGCCCATGTCGAAGTGCCCGGTCACCTCTCCCGAGGCATCGAGGGTCGAGGTGGTCACTCCGAGCACGATCTCGCCGATGTATGTCTTCGGTAACGCCGTTGCGAAACGCAACAGGCGGGTTGCCCTCCCCACGCCCACGATCAAGACCCCGGTAGCGTCGGGGTCGAGCGTCCCGGCGTGGCCTACCTTCCGGGTGCCGAGAAGGCGGCGGCAGCGGGCAACGACGTCGTGGGATGTCCAACCAGCCTGCTTGTCGACGACGACGAAGCCGCCGGGGTCGTCGATCCCGCTCCGCGGCGGCTGGCCGGGCCCGTCGGGTTGAGAGAGCTGAGCAGGCGCGCCGGGCGAGCCGGGCCCGTCAGGGCTCGTCTTGTCGGGCACGGCGCAGTGCCTCCTCCACGCGCTCGCCGGCGGCGACCGCCGGGTCAGCGACAAAGCTCAGCGTCGGCGTGCGCTTCAACCTCACCTCGCGTGCGATGGCTGATTGGAGCTCGGTGCGCCGCGCTTCGAGCACCGCCAAGGCCCCGTCGGGCAACGAGGCCATATAGACCGTGGCGTGGCGAAGGTCCGCTTCGATGCTCACGCCGGTGACCGTCAAGAGGGCCAGCCGGTCGTCATCGTCGCGGAGCCGCTCGAGCGCGTCACCCAGCACCTGCACGAGGACGGCGTTGACACGTGCGGTCCGCGGGTAGCCAGCCGACGATCGGCGATCGTATTGCTTAGCTACGGGGGATCTCCCGCTCGTCGTAGGTCTCGATCACGTCGCCGTCCTTCAAGTCCTGGAAGTCGGTGAGACCAATGCCGCACTCGAAGCCGGCCTGAACGTCGCGAACGTCGTCCTTGAAACGGCGCAACGAGGAGACCGCGCCCTTCCAGATGACCACGCCTTCCCGGAGGAAGCGGACCTTGGAGCCCCGGGCGATGACACCGTTGGTGACATAGCAGCCGGCGACGGCACCCACCTTCGGGACCCGGAAGACGGCGCGGACCTCGGCGTCGCCCGTGACGATCTCCTCGATCTCGGGAGCGAGCATCCCGACCATGGCCGCCTGCACGTCCTCGATGAGCTTGTAGATGATCTCGTAGGTGCGGATCTCCACTTTGTGGTTCTCGGCAAGCTCGCGGGCCCTGCGATCCGGACGAACGTTGAAACCGATGATCGTCGCACCTGACGCTGCAGCGATCGTCACGTCGCTCTCGGTGATGCCACCCACGGCGCGATGGACGAAGGACACCTTCACGTCGTCGCGCTCTAGCTTGAGAAGGCTCTGAGTGACCGCTTCGAGCGAACCCTGCACGTCTGCCTTCAACACCAGGGTGAGAGTCGCGGTCTCGCCCTTCCGGATCTGCTCGAAGAGGTCCTCGAGCTTCGCGCCCGGGCTCGTCGACAGAGTCGAGGCCTGTGCGAGCGTCGTGAAGCGAAGCCGTTGTTCACGAGCGTCGCCAACAGTTCTGGCGATCGAGAGGTCCGAGGTGACTCGGAGCTCGTCACCGGCGATCGGAGGCTCCGACAGCCCGAGCACCTGCACAGGCATGGAGGGGAAGGCCTCTTTGATCTGGTCGCCGTGGTCGTTTATCAACGCCTTGACCCGGCCCCACGCAGCACCGGCCACGATCGGCTCGCCGATACGGAGCGTCCCACGCTGCACGATGATCGTGGCGACCGGACCACGGCCGATGTCGAGGTTCGACTCGAGCACGACGCCTCTCGCATCGACTTCGGTGTCGGCACCCAGTTCGAGCACCTCGGCAAGCACGACGAGCTGCTCGAGCAGCTCGTCGATGCCGAAGGACTGAAGAGCCGAGATCTCGACGGTGATCGTGTCGCCACCCCAGGCCTCCGGCACGAGCCCGTGCTCGGACAGCTGCTGCAACACCCGATTGGGATCCGCATCCGCCTTGTCGATCTTGTTGATCGCTGTCACGATCGGCACTTTCGCGGCCTTCGCGTGGTTGATCGCCTCCACCGTCTGCGGCATCACACCATCGTCGGCAGCAACGACGAGCACCACGATGTCAGTGACGCTGGCCCCGCGCGCGCGCATCGCCGTGAAGGCCTCGTGGCCGGGGGTGTCGATGAACGTCAGCAACTGACCGCGCCACTCCACCTGGTAAGCACCGATGTGCTGGGTGATCCCACCGGCTTCGCCTGCGATCACGTTCGAATGACGGATCCGGTCGAGCAGCAGCGTCTTGCCGTGGTCAACGTGGCCCATGACGGTGATAACGGGAGGTCGTATCTGCAATTCCTCGTCGTCGTCTTCAAAGTCCTCTCCACCGAAGAACTTGGCCCGGAGGGCGGCCTCCTGCTCTTCCCCGGGGTCGACCAACCTGATCTGTGCACCGATCTCCGCGGCGAACAGGCCGATCATGTCGTCGGTGAGCGGTTGGGTCGCGGTGACCATCTCGCCCTGAAGCAAGAGGAAACGCACGATGTCGCCGGCTGACCGGTTCAGGCGCGGGCCGAGCTGTTGTGGCGTGGAGCCACGTTCAACGATCACCTCGTGGTCGGGAACCGGAGCACTCGACGCCAGGTAAGCCGTTATCTGGATCGGCTCGAGCTCCTCCATATTGCGACGGCGACGGCGTGGCCTCCGCTGGGGCGGGCGTCCGCGCCCGACAGGACCACCTCGCGCTGCACCTGTCGGACCACCGGGGGTATAGCCGCCACCGCGCGCGCCAGGGGCTGCCCCACCTCCGTAGGTTCCACCAGCGGGGCGTCCGCCGTCTCGGGGCGGGAAGTGACTAGGAGAGCGCGGAAAGCCTGCGCCCGCTCCGGGCCGCGGGCTCACTTGGCGGCCAGCCGGTGGTCGAGAGCCGACCGTGCCTGGACGTGAGGGGCTAATCCCCGGGCGCGAGCCCGGTGCACCCGGGCGCGAGCCCGGGGCGGGCGGGCGCGAGCCAGGACCGCCTGGCGACAGCGGACGTCGCGCTCCAGGCGGAGGTGGAATCGGACGACCCGAGATCGACCGCGGTCCCGGAGGCGGCGGGATCGGCTTGCCCGACGGGCTGACCGGACGGGGCGCGCCCGCGTTGTGATCGCCACCGGGTGCCGGCGGGGCGGCAGTCGCTGCCGAAGAGGTAGGCATCGTCCCCTCCCGCGCCTGAGCCATGGGAGCACCTGTGGCCGGGGCAGTCCCGCCGGGGGCAGAGGTGGCCGCCGGGACAGTTGCTGCCGCGGCAGTCACGGCCGAAGACGGCGGCGCCGGAGAACGAGGCGCGGCCGGAGACGGGGGGACGCCTGGGCGCTGCCCGCCAGGAGCGGTCCCGGGCCTCACCGAACCAGGGGCAGCCACGGACCTTGGTGCGCTCGCAGGAGGCGAGACAGGCGGCCGTGGCACGGCGGTCCGCGGCACGTCGACGATCTCGCTTGTCGATTTGCTCACCACGAGACGCTGACCTGGGCGAGGCTCGTGGGTCCCAGAGGCGGCTTCCGCTTCCGGCTTGAAGGCGGGGCTGCCACTGAGGTCGGGACCCGCCGGTTCCGGCGTGGGCGCAGGCGGCACGGCACCAGGCCGCTCGCCGGCCGGCGCGCTCGCCGTGCGCTGGGACACGCCGGCCCCTCTGGGTCTCGGGGCCGCTGTCGGGGCCGCGGAGGGTGCCGGGGTCGGCTCCTCGGGCTGGACGGCACGCCGCAACCCTTCACGGTCGGCCTTGCGCCGGGCGCGGTCGGCTTGTGCGTCTTCGATCGACGACGAGTGGCTCTTCACACCGATCCCGAGGTCGATGCAAATGTCCAAGGCTTCCTTGTTGGTCAGCCCTAGCTCACGGGCAAGCTCGTAGACGCGGATTTTCTTGGGCAACTGGTGGTTCGGTCCTCTCCTA
>Ga0182017_10004543_pt1 | contig 10311 bp, 8 predicted proteins | sample 712E3DmetaG_FD_120492 | JGI IMG/M metagenome (GOLD analysis project Ga0182017, IMG submission 120492) | Permafrost microbial communities from Stordalen Mire, Sweden - 712E3D metaG | ecosystem: Environmental > Terrestrial > Soil > Wetlands > Permafrost | place: Sweden: Stordalen | collected... | reverse complement strand
TGTGGTCGCCCAGGTTGGTGCTCTCGATGGTGTCGCCGTAACCCTCGACGCCGTAGTCCAGACTGGTGTTCGCCGCGAGCGGTTGGGCCCGCCGGATGGAAAGCTGGAAGGTCTCGTCGGCATGGTGATTCTGGTACACATCGGGCTGGTCCCGCAAGAGCACGAACCAGTCGCTGTGCCGGCGGAAGGAGAACGCGGCCTGCGTCCCCTGGCCGAGATCCTGCACCAGGGACGCAAACCAGGTCTTGGTGTTTTCCCAGGAATCGTAATCGCCGTAGAACTGATCCGCGCCGAAGGGGCGGTCGCTGTAACCCAGGGCCAGGATCGAGCTGCCCAGCGCGGAACGCCCGTAGGTCTCCGACGCGAGCGACAGGTTGCGATAGTCGCGGTCCGGCATGAAGCCGTCGGAGAAGTCTCGCGAGAACGACAGCTCCTCGGCGAACTGCCGAAAGACCGTCCCCAGCGTGACGCGCTCTTCGTTGGAGCCGAAACTGCCCGCCGCCGTGCTGAGCCGAACCTCGGTCGCCTCCGGCGGGCGCGTGACAATATTGATCACGCCGCCCACGGCATCCGAGCCGTAGAGCGTCGAGCCCGATCCGCGAAGCACCTCGACGCGGTCCACGGCGTCGAGCGGCAGCGGGATGTCCATATCGTGATGGCCGGTCTGCGCGTCGTTGAGGCGCTGGCCGTTGAGCAGCACCAGCGTCTGCCCGAACGAGCCGCCGCGGATCGAGACATCCGTCTGCACGCCTCCGGGCGCGCGGGACATCACGTCCACCGAGGGGTCCAGGCGCAGGAAGTCGGTCAGCCCGGTCTCGAGCGCCGCCTGGCCGGCCACCGGCAGAACGTCCACCGAGCGATCGATCTCTTCGAGCGGGATCGGCTCGACCGTGCCGGTGACAACCACCACTTCGTGGCTGGGGGTCTGGGCCGGGCAGAGGCCGGCGGCCAGCGCCAACGTCAGAAGACAGAGATTGCGTCGGAGGGGCGGCAGTTCGTGTTAACCTTTCCAGGAAACTCGTCCCATTGTATAGGAGAGACCCGCGCTCCATGAATCCTCCGGGCTACAGCCGCCGCGAACAGAAGGGCTGGTACATCTACGACTGGGCGAATTCGGCCTTCCACACCACCGTCGTGACGGTGTTTCTGGGCCCCTACATCACCACCGTGCTGGCGCGCCAGGCGGCGGATGCGAGCGGCTTTGTCCACCCGTTCGGCATTCCGGTCGCGGTGCGCGCCTATTGGGAATACCTGATCGCGGCCGCGGTGGCGCTGCAGGTGATCCTGCTGCCGATCGCGGGCGCGGTTGCCGACTACAGCCACCGCAAGAAGCAGTTGCTGGCATTGTTCGCTTACGCGGGCGCGGGCGCCACCATGGCCATGTTTTTCCTCAAAGGCCCGGCGTACCTGATGGCGGGCGTTCTGTTCCTGATTGCGAACACGGCTTTCGGGGCTTCGGTGGTGGTCTACAACTCGTTTTTACCGGAGATTGCGAGCCCCGAGGACCGCGACGCCGTTTCCTCGAAAGGCTGGGCCATCGGCTACCTCGGCGGCGGCCTCCTGCTGGCGTTGAACCTGCTGCTCTACGTGCGGCCCGGGGCGCTGGGCATCGACGAGAACCTGGCGGTCCGCATCGGCCTGGCCTCGGCCGGCCTGTGGTGGGCGGCCTTCACCGTGATTCCGCTGCTGGCGCTGAAGAGCCGCCAGGGGGCGCGCCGGCTCGCGCGCGGGGAATCCGCCGTCGCGACCAGCCTGCGCCAGCTTTTCCGCACGCTGCGCGAGATCCGCGGCCACCCGCAGACGCTCACCTTCCTGGTGGCCTATCTGCTGTACAGCGACGCCATCCAGACCGTGATCGCGCTGGCCACACAGTTCGGCCACGACGAGCTCAAGATCCCGATGGGGCCGCTGGCGCTGGCCATCCTGATGGTCCAGTTCGTGGCGTTTTTCGGCTCGATCGCATTCAACTGGATTGCCGCGGCCATCAATGCCAAGCGCGCCGTGATGCTGTCGCTCGTCATCTGGACCGGCGTGCTCCTGGCGATGTATCTGTGGGTTCGCACCGTGGGCCAGTATTTCGTGGTGGCCGCGATGGTGGCGCTGGTTCTGGGCGGCAGCCAAGCGCTGAGCCGCTCGCTGTTCTCGCAGATGATTCCGCAGGGACGCGAAGCCGAGTACTTCGGCCTTTACGAGATCAGCGACAAAGGAACGAGCTGGCTCTGCCCGCTGGTGTTCGGCCTGGCCGTCCAGTTCACCGGCAGCTATCGGCTGTCTGCGCTGTCGCTGGCCTTCTTCTTCCTGGCGGGCCTGGCGGTGCTGGCCAGAGTGGACGTGCGACGCGCGGCGTTGGAGGCGAGTGGGGCGGAGAGCGTGGAGGGTTAGGGCTCGTCAGCAGAAAGGTCGGCAAAGGCACTTCCTGCCACCGATGAACGCCGATTAACACGGATAAACGAATCTTGTTCTCGTTTTCTTATCGGCGTCCATCCGCGTTCATCGGCGGCAAGTATTGGATCTGCTATTTCCTGACAGGACCTTAAGCCGCCTGGCGGAGCCGTTTGCGATCCAGACGAAGAAGGTCACCGGATCGGAGCGCGCCGCTTCGGTCCGGGCCAGCTTCTGCGGTTCGAGGATCCGATGGATCGCGGACGCCAAGCGGATGCTGCTCTGGCATTCGCCGGCGCCGGTTCGCGGTGAACGCTTCGCAGGCTGAAGCCTGCGCCACGGGTGAAGCCTGGGCCACGGCTGAAGCCTGCGGCGGCTCCGCGGTCAGTTGCTCTGAACCGGGTGCTCCTTGGCGTCCGCGCCGAGACGGGTGAGGCCTGCCGAAAGCGCCAGTTGCGTCAGACCGGCGATGTTGTTCACGCCGATCTTCTTCATCATCGTCTTCCGGTAGCTGCGCACGGTCTGCAAGCCCAAGTCGAGCATGACCGCGATTTCTTTGCTGGTCTTGCCCTCGGCCACCAGCCGCAACACCTGCAACTCGCGCGGAGAGAGCGTCTCGAGCACCGGCGGCAGCGCCTTCGATTCCAGGTCGCCGCGCTGGATGCGGGTTTGCACGCGGTCGGCCACCTCCGCGCACAGGTAGAATCCGCCCTTGGCCACGGTTCGCAGCGCGTCCAGCAGGTCGTCCGAGGAGGCGTTCTTGAGAACGAAGGCGCGCGCGCCGGAGCGGATCGCGCCGACCACCGAACTCTCGTCGTCGTACATCGAGAGGATGACCACCTTGCTCTCCGGACAGTGGCGCATGATCTCGATGGTCGCCTCGATGCCGTTCAAGCCGGGCAGCCCGATGTCCATCAACACCAGGTCGGGGCGCACTTTCTTGCAGAAGTGCACCGCTTCAGCCCCATTCTCGGCTTCTCCGACGACCTTGAACTCGTCGCGTCTTTCGAGTATCGACTTGATGCCGTCGCGAAAGATCTTGTGATCGTCTACTAGCAGGATTTGATATGCCATCGCTGCACCATGAGAGCGGGCCACCGCCGTTCAGGTCTCGAAGCCCGTAGTGGAATCGCTTGCCTCAATCCGTCTTCGGATTGGCCGGCGATTTCGCGACACCACAAATTGCTTTCACAATTGTACCCTTTTCCGGCGAACTCGCAACCGAAAACCGCAGGCCGGCCTGAGCCGAGTGGTAGCGCATCAAATGAAGGCCAAGTCCAGTGTTTCCAGCGGGTTCCTCGTCCACAGCGAAGCCGTGGCCGTTGTCGCGCACTTCCAGGCTGACGCCCTGCTTCACCGGCCTGACCAGCACTTCCACGCGCGCCGCGCCGGAGTGACACACGGCATTGTCCATCGCCTGCTCGGCTATTTTGTACATCGCCGTCGCAGTCTCGATGGGCAGCCGCAGCGAAGAATCGAACAACAGGCGGATCTTTCCGGCGAACCCTTTGCGGTAGCGGCCTGCCAGCCGGTCCAATGCGAACTGCAAGCCCGTCCGCTCGACAATCGAGGGATTCAGCTCATAGCTGAGATCGCGCACCTGGGCGACGGACTGTTCGAGAATCTTCTGGATTTCCCGGATGCGCCTGGGGCAATCGGCGACGTTGTCGTGGAGGTCCATGCGGAGCAGGTCCAGTTGCAGGCCGATGGCGCTGAGCACCTGCCCCACTTCGTCGTGCAGAACGCGCGAGACACGGGCCCCTTCCTGCTCGCGCGCGTTCATCACGCTGACCAGCAGATGGGCCAGCGATCGCTCTTCGTCTGTCGCCATTGCGGACGCCAGCGGCGCGGCGGGCCGCTAGCTCTTCTTTCTGCCCAGCACTTTGCGCGCGGCCGCCGCCACGTCCGGCGCGCGCAGTCCATACTTATCCAGCAGAGCCTCCGGCGGGCCGGATTCGGCGTAACCGGTGACGCCGACAAACTCCATGGGGCAGGGATTGGTTTCGGCAACCACCTGCGCCACGCGCACTCCCAGGCCGCAGTCGACCAGGTGCTCCTCGGCCACCACAATGGCTCCCGTCTCGGCGGCCGCGCGTGCAATTGCCTCCCGGTCGAGCGGCTTGGCGGTGTGCAGATCGATGACCCGCGCGGAGATTCCCTCGGCCGCCAGAATGCCGTGCGCCCGGATGGCCTCGGCCACCATCAGACCGTTGGCGATCAGGGTGACGTCGCCGCCTGCAATCAGCTCAATCGCCTTGCCGATCTCGAAACGTTGATCGGCGGGGTAAATCACCGGAACCTTGAGCCGGCCGGTGCGGATGAACACCGGGCCGACGTGCGCCGCCGCGGCCCGTATGAGCGCCCTGGCGGCCACTTCGTCCGCCGGCGCCAGCACGACAAAGCCCGGCAGCGAGCAGGCCAGGCTCGTCTCCTCGATGCTCATCTGCGAGGGGCCATCCTCGCCGATCGAAATGCCGCTGTGCGTGCCGACGATCTTCACGTTCACGTTGGGGTACGCCACCGCGACGCGGAGCTGTTCGAAGCCCTTGTTCATCACAAAACACGAGAAGCTCGCCGCGAACGGGATCTTGCCGCAGGAAGCCAGGCCCGCCGCCACCGCCACCATGTTCGCTTCCGCGATGCCGCAGGAGACGAAGCGGTCCGGGAACTCCTTGGCGAAAAACGAGGTGTACGTGGATTTCGACAGATCCGCGTCCACCGCCCAGACGTTCGGGTTCTCGTGCCCCAGCTCGACCAGCGTCTTGCCGAACGCTTCGCGCGTCGCCATTCCTGGTTTCAATTCGAATTTCGTTTCAACCGGCATCACGCAAGCTCCTTAAGTGCGAGTTCCACTTCCGCCTTGGTCGGGGCCACACCGTGAAACTTGGGGTTGTTCTCCATGAACGAAACGCCTTTGCCCTTGACGGTGTGCGCAACGAGAGCCGTGGGTTTGCCCTTCACCGCGGCGGCTTCGGCGAACGCCGCCTGGAGCGCCGGAATGCTGTGCCCATCGAGCTCGACGACGTGCCAGCCAAACGCCTGCCACTTGGCCACGAGGGGTTCGATCTCCATGATGTCCTTGACGAACCCGTCGAGCTGAATGCGGTTGTAATCGACGATGGCGACGACGTTATCGAGCTTGTGAAACGCGCCGAACATGGCCGCTTCCCAGATCTGGCCTTCCTGGATCTCGCCGTCGCCGAGAATGCAGTAGGCCCGCGAAGGCCGCTTGTCCCAGCGCGCCGCCATTCCCATTCCGGCTGCGATCGAAAGTCCTTCCCCGAGCGAGCCGGTCGAGGCCTCGAGCGCCGGGATGAACCGCCGGTCGGGATGACCCTGGTAAATCGAGCCCAGTTTCCGGAGCGTGTTCAGCGAATCCACGGGCGTGTAGCCGCACTCCGCCATGGCCGCGTAGAGCACGGGGGCGGCATGTCCCTTTGAGAGGATGATGCGGTCCCGATCCGGCCATTGAGGGTTCGCCGGGTCGTGCCGCATGACGTCCCAAAACAGCGTCACGACGATCTCGACGGCGGAGAGCGACCCGCCCGGATGCCCCGAGCCGGCCGCGCCGATCATTTCGATGATGTGACGGCGGATTCGCTTGCAGGTATCCTGCAATACGTCTACGTTCTCTGTGCGCTCCATTGGTCTCCTGAAACTCCCGATGTTAGCACAGGCGGTGATCGGGTCTCAGCCTTCGGCCCTCCGTGCCGGGCCGCGGTTGAGACGGGCGGTCCCCTGAGAGACCCACGGAGCCCTCAGCGGCCCGCGGGCGATAGCCGATGGCCGGCGGCTGAGACCCGATGCCTGTGGGCTGACAGGCTACAATGGATAGGGTTTGACGCGAATGAACAACGTAATCGTGATGGGCGCGCAGTGGGGTGACGAGGGAAAAGGCAAGATGGTGGACCTTTTCTCGGAGCGCTTCGACATCGTGGCCCGCTATCAGGGCGGCCACAACGCCGGCCACACGGTATACATCGGCGACCGGAAGCTGGTCTTGAAACTGGTGCCGACCGGTATCCTGCGGGAAGGCAAGCTGGCGGTCATCGGCAACGGCGTGGTGGTGGATCCGGATGCGTTGTTCGCGGAAATCGAGGGTCTGGAGGCCGCCGGCATTTCCGTCTGCGACCGCCTCCGCATCAGCAACCGTGCGCACGTCATCCTGCCTTTCCACCGCATGTTGGAGAAGCTGTCCGAGTTGCGCCCGGCCAAGGCGATCGGCACCACATCGCGCGGCATCGGTCCCTGTTACGAAGACAAGATCGCCCGCCGCGGCATCCGCATCGGCGACCTCGCCGATGGCGCCGTTTTTCGCGAACTCTACGACGCCCTGGCCGCGGACAAGGAAGTTCTGCGGGCCGCCTTCGGCCTGGGCGAGCCGCTCGATTACGCGCGAGAACGCGAGCGCTACGTCGAGTTCGGCTCCCGCATCGCCCCCATGGTGGCCGACACGGCTTTGCTGCTGAATAACGCCATCGCGCAAGGCCGGCGCGTCCTGTTCGAGGGCGCCCAGGGGACCATGCTCGATATCGATCACGGCACCTACCCCTACGTGACCTCGTCGAATGCGGGCGCGGGCGGCGCCTCCACCGGGACCGGCGTCCCGCCCACGCGTATTCAAGCGGTCCTGGGCGTCTCGAAGGCCTATGTAACGCGCGTCGGCGGCGGGCCTTTCCCGACCGAGGCGCGCGACCAGGGCGGCGACGCACTGCGCAAGGTCGGCAATGAGTTCGGCGCAGTCACCGGGCGCCCCCGGCGGTGTGGATGGTTCGACGTGCCGCTCCTGCGCTACACGGCGATGATCAACGGTTTCGACAGCCTCGTGGTCACCAAACTCGACGTGTTGGACGGCTTCGCGGAGATCCCGGTCTGCACCTCCTACCGGCTCCGCGGCCAGGGGGTCGCCGAGATGCCGGCTTCGATCCGGGAACTGGCGGCCATCGAGCCGGTCTATGAGAGGCTCCCCGGCTGGCAGACCGCCACCGCGGGCCTGACGCACTACGACGATCTGCCCGCTCGCGCCAAGGAGTATCTGGCGTTTCTGGCGGACCGGACGGGGGTCGAAGTCGGCTGCATCTCGACCGGTCCGGAGCGCTCCGAGACCATGGTCGTGCCCGGCTCCAGACTCGAGCGCGTCCTGGCGCGCTGAGGGCCTGTCAGGAAATAGCAGATCCAATACTTGCCGCTGATGAACACGGATGGACGCCGATAAGAAAACGAGAACAAGATTCTTTTATCCGCGTTAATCGGCGTTCATCGGCGGCGGGAAGTGCCTTTGCCGACTTTTCCGGGCGCCCACTCGAGAGCGGCGTCGAAGACATCGGCACGGCACCTCGCTCCCCGATACCGATCCGGTCCTGGCTACGGACGCGTCCCGGCGCGGCTGGTCATTCGAGCCACGCGCATGGCTGCTCAGTCCCGGCTTCGCAGAAGAACACGCGGAATTCCTCGGGTTTGTGCCGCGCCGCCCACTGGCGGCCGTTGACGAAATACGGCTTGGCCCACGCCTCGCTGTCGATGGTGCGCGGCGCGACCACGGAAACCGATCCGCTCCCTTGCGCCGGGAAGCCGGTGCGGGGATCCATGATGTGGCCGTAGACGCTTCCCTCCTCCAGAAAGAACTTCTCGTAGCTGCCTGAAGTCGAGATCGACATGTCTTTCAAGAACACCTCGTCCACGGTCCGGCGGGGGTGCCGCGGATCTTTGATGCCCACCCGCCAGCCCTTCGGCTCGGTGGGTGGAGCACCCATCCCATAAATGGTGCTGTCCGAGCCCGCCACCAGAGCGATCTCGAAGCCTTGCCTTCTGAGAACATCCACCATGCAATCCACGGCGTAGCCCTTGCCGATTCCTCCCGGGTCCAGTTCCACTCCGGAGCGGTCAAACCTCACCGTCCGGGCGGCTGCGTCGAGGTGAACGTGACGGGTACCCACTTTGGGGAGGACGGCCGCCACCTCCTCCCGGCTGGGCAGACGGCCGGAGCCTTTGTAGAACCCCCAGAGCTTCATCAGCGGGCCTACCGCGATATCGAAAGCCCCTTCGCTCTCCCGGCTGTATGCGCCACACGCCGACAGCAACTGGAACAGCTCCGGAGACACCTGGACGGGCTGGTCGGCCGCGTGGCGGTTGACGGCGCTCCATTCGCTCTCGGCCCTGTAATTGGAGAGCATCGCGTCGAGCCGCCCCGCCTCGGCGAAAGCGGCGTTCACCGCCGCCTCCATCTGTGCCGGATCGTGCCCGTAGAGGACGATGGAATACGTCGCGCCCATGGCGTCGCCGTGTTCCACCAGGCGCAGAAGCTCGGCGGGTTGAGCGTCGCTGTTCGGCACGGCTACCAGATCGCCTCGCCCGCCCCAGCCAGGGACGGCTGCGGACGGGTGCTGCGGTTCAGGCCTTCTTCGCCGCAGCCAGGATCTTCTCGCGGACCGCGCTGTAATCGAAGACGACTTCCTTGATCGGGGTTCCGACGATCTCGTTCCGGCTGAGGTCGCGCAGGCCGACTCCCAGGTCTTCGGCGAGACGCAACATGCTGTCGGAGTTGGCGAACGGAGCCGCCCCGCGGTCGGCCATGGGATTGAACCCCATCACTGCCATCCCCACGGCGTCTGTCGCCACACAGTTCGTCCCGGCAATGAGCACTCCGGGGTTGACGGCCGCCTGGGGCCGGCTTCCATAGTTCGTCTCCGCGCCGGTGGCGGTCTTAACGCCGTCGATGATCGCCAGGTGGACCGGCCGCGCCGAGCACAGTTCGGCCACGATGCGCGGAATCCGGTAGCCGGCGTCCTTTGGCAGAGTGAGGTCTTTCTGCTGCGGCGCGCTCTTCGATGGCAGGCGGCGCGCAAAGTGAAACGTTCCGCCGCGGCCGCCGTGAGGGCGAATGCTCGGTTCGTCCACGCCCGCACCCTCGCCGTAAATGGTGATTGGGGTCGCTCCGTACACGTTCTTCATCGAGAGGGTGACGCCAGTGGCGGCGTGCTCTTTCAGTTTGGCCAGCGAGACGAAAACGTCGCAGTCCTCATAGGAATGGTTCAGGTCATAGCCGGGGAATATGAGGCCCCCGCCGGGCACCATGAACCGCGAGTATTTCTTCCCGCGCCCCAGGTAGTTGGTGTTCTCGAACTCCACATTGTCGGCGGCGTTGAGGATATCCTGCGGCTGCCAGTTCATGGAGAGCATGACCTCTTCCAGGGTCTCGGCGGTGGACCAGGGGCCTTCCACCACCCTGATCCGGCGAGCGCCGGCCTTGCCCATCAGGTGCACCGTCGCTCCAATCACGCGGGGATTCGACCAGAACGTGTCCTCCATCTTCGCCGTGCCCAACCGCTGCCATCGAACGCCGATGAGGTTGATCTTGATCGCGACGGTCTTGCCCTTCACCAACCGGTCCAGGCCACCGAGTTGATCGAACATCTTCTCCATGGTGGGGAGCAGTTCGGGTCCGTAGGTTTTGCATCTGGCCACGGCGACGCGCGCCGCCGGGGGTGCGGCGGGAAGACTCAATGCGGGCCTCGCGAGCCGGACGCCGGCGCCGGCTCCCGCCAGCCATTCTCTCCTAGACAAGTCTCGTTTCATTGCGGTCTCCTTGGCCTCCTACTTCTCCATCTCGACGGCGCCATACACGGACAGGCGCGGCAGGGACAACTCCGCCCCACCCGCCTCCTGAGGGGCAAACTGAAGTTCCGCGACCGAGGCGATTTCCGGGCTCACCAGGCGGGCCGACTTATGCGGCTCCCTCACGTAGAAAAGCGGTCCATCGCTGGCAGGCCGGCGCGAGTAGTTCATCAGGTGGATCACCGCCTGCCCGCCTTGAACCGAAGTCTGGTAGAGGAAATTCATGGATGGAGCGTTATACAGGCGCAACACGTCGTTGCGGTGACTGATGACGTTCTGGATGTCCGCGACCGTATCGTACGAATCCGGCTCGTC
>Ga0182017_10004542_pt1 | contig 10312 bp, 7 predicted proteins | sample 712E3DmetaG_FD_120492 | JGI IMG/M metagenome (GOLD analysis project Ga0182017, IMG submission 120492) | Permafrost microbial communities from Stordalen Mire, Sweden - 712E3D metaG | ecosystem: Environmental > Terrestrial > Soil > Wetlands > Permafrost | place: Sweden: Stordalen | collected... | reverse complement strand
TTTACGAGGTTTTATTCCCCGCAGGAGCGTTTGGGTTCATTAAGCCACAACCAGATCGTCTGTATTGTATTTTTCATCCTCTTTACGGGCCTTTTGCTGAAGAGCGCGGTGTTCAAGGAAGGTCCGGCCGGGGAAGAATCGCCTGTAGAGAGTAAATTAAAATAAGCTTATTTTTGCAGCCTGCGATCAAAAAACAATAATGTTTTTACCTGCGATCCCCAAAAACGTCATTGGGTTCTTTTTTCCCAATCTGTGCATCGTATGCCGGAATGTGTTGACAAAAGATAAATGGCTCTGCGGGCGATGCGTGGAAGCGCTGTGCGGGAACCACGCGCATCGCGACGCCTGCCCCCTCTGCGGCCAGAACCGCTCAGTCCGTTTGTGCGCATGCGCCTCCGTGTGGAAGTATCCGTTCGAGGCTGTTTATTCAATTTTTGACTTTGACGAAACAATACAAGGAATCGTCCATGAAATAAAATACCGGGGCCAGAAACGGCTGGCGCACGACATGGGAAAAGATTACGTCAAACTTGTTCCGGCCTCTTTTTTTGAAGGTATGGACACGGTCGTTTCAGTGCCGCTCCATTTTTACCGCATGATGAAACGGGGGTATAATCAGGCGGAACATTTAGCGCGTGGGTTTGTCAAGGGAAGCGCCGCGCCCCTTCAACACCTTCAGCATGTTCTCGTGCGAAAACGGCCCACACAAACGCAGACGCGGCTTTCCCGGCGGGCGCGCCAGCAAAATGTCAAGGGAGCGTTTATCGTTTCTCCTGGAAAAAGGAAATATATTGAAAATAAAAACGTCATTCTCGTCGATGACATCGTCACGACTGGCGCGACAACCAGGGAATGCGCAAGCGCGCTTCTTGCCGCCGGGTGCGGTAAAATAAGGGTCCTTTCGCTTGCGAGAGACTAAATCATTGGAGAGAGCCGTGAAAGCGACCATGCCGCATTCATTAAACCGCGATCTGGTTCTTGGATTTTTCTTGTGTGTTGTCACGCTCATCGCCTACCATCCCGCATGGAACGGAAAGCCGATATGGGACGACGACGCGCACATAACCAAGCCTGAGCTCCGGTCTTTCTCAGGCCTGGCAAAGATCTGGACCCAACCCGGGGCCACACAGCAATACTACCCGCTGGTTCACAGCGTTTTCTGGCTGGAACATCGTCTTTGGGGCGATTCGACGCTTGGCTACCATTTGGTCAATATTCTGTTACACTTCTTTTCCGCGCTATTGTTGGTTTGCATCCTGCGCCGCCTGGCAATACCCGGCGCCTGGTTCGTAGCGGCGATATTCGCGCTGCATCCGGTGCAGGTTGAATCCGTGGCATGGATTTCGGAATTGAAAAACACCTTGTCGGGGGTCTTTTTTTTCGCCGCAATGCTTTCGTACTTGAAGTTCGATTCGGAAAGAAAAAGAATATTTTTTTTTAGCGCCATCGGCCTTTTTATTCTTGGCCTCATGTCGAAATCCGTTATTGCAACGTTGCCAATGTCGTTGCTTGCGGTGTTCTGGTGGAAACGAGGACGGTTGGATTGGAAGCGCGACATTGTCCCATTGCTGCCGTTTTTTACAGTGGGAATCGCTTCCGGCCTGTTTACCGCCTGGGTGGAACTTACGTTCATCATTGGTGGCGAAGAAAGTACGTTTGCGTTTACCTTTGTCGACCGGTGCCTTATAGCGGGGCGTGTTGTTTGGTTTTACGTGGGTAAAATAATCCGGCCCGTTGATTTGATTTTTATCTACCCTCGTTGGAACGTGAGCCAGGCCGTATGGTGGCAATATTTATTTCCTTTCGCGACGTTGCTCTGTGCCGGTATGCTTTGGCTAGTACGCAAACGCCGGCGTGCGCCGATGGCGGCATTCCTTTTCTTTACAGCCACGATTTTCCCGGTCATGGGCTTTTTTAACGTGTACCCGTTCCGGTTTTCTTTTGTCGCCGATCATTTTCAATATCTCGCCTGCATAGGCCCCATTGCAATAGTGGCCGCCGGAATAGAATCGGGATTCGGTTTATTACAGGGAAGCCTGCGGCGCTTTCTGCAACCGATGCTGTATGTAATCATACTGCTGACGCTCAGTATGCTGACCTGGAAGCAAAGCGGGATGTATGCCGATGCCGAAACCCTGTACCGGACCACCATCCGGAAAAACCCCGATTGCTGGATGGCCCACAACAACCTCGGTCTCCTGTTGACGCAAACCGGTCGGTCGGGCGAGGCCATGACCCATTTTCTGAAAGCTTTGGATATCAACCCCGTCTATTCAAGGGCCCACAACAACCTCGGTAACTTGTTAATGCAAATCAATCGGACCGACGAGGCTGCTGTCCATTTTCGGAGGGCATTGGAGATCAACCCAAACTATGCCGAAACCCATACTAATCTTGGCACTTTGTTGGTGAAAACCGGTCGGACGGATGAGGCCGCTTTCCATTTTCGGAGAGCATTGGAAATCGATCCCAACGATGTCAAAGCCCACAATAACCTCGGCAATATATTATTACAGACCGGACGAACGGACGAAGCCGCTTTCCATTTTCGGAGGGCATTGGACGTCAATCCCAGCTTGGTCGAAGCCCATAACAACCTTGGCAATATATTATTACAAACCGGACGAACGGATGAGGCCATTGTCCATTTTCGGAAGGTATTGGAGATCAATCCCAACGTAGCCGAAGCTTATGGCAATCTTGGTCTCGCATTGTTCCAAACCGGGCAAACGGACGGGGCCATTTCCAATTATCGGAAAGCATTGGAAATTACCCCCGACAACATCGCCCTTCTCAACAATCTTGCCGCCATATTTCTTCAAAGGGGACAACGGACCGATGCGATTCAGCTTCTCCAAAGGGCCCTTGAATTGGCAAAGTCTTCAGGCAATGAAACGCAGGCAAAGGCGCTTGCTGGAAATCTTGACAGAGCGCTATCGGGCAAGCTGTCCGGTCCATGAAAAACCGTGACACTTACAACCCAACGAGCGACCGCCGCCAGATGTTTCCCCCCACGTCTAAGGTGAAAAGATAGCCATTGTTCACCACAAGGTTAGAAGTTGCGACACAGACGCCATCCGTCTGGGTCCAGGTCGCCGCCTTATCCGTGGAAAAGAGTACGTTCCCTTTACTTTCAGTAGAAGAATAGGTGCTGATAGTGTCTCCGCTTATTGCGATAGCGGACAGAGGAAAATTCAATAAATCGTTCCAGGACGTTCCATTGTCCGAAGAGCGATAGAGGCCGTATTTCTCATAAGAATAAAGAGGATTCATGGATATTGCAAAGAGATCGGCGCCGCTTACCGCAAGAGTGGTAGCATAGATACTATCAGGGTTCTGGACTGCCGCCCATGAGTCCCCATTGTTCGATGAACGATAAATGTTGGGAGTATTATAACCAACGCAACCATCAAAAATATAAGTACCGGCAAAAATATAGCCGTTGTTTACGGCTAAAGATTGTACCATAAAAGTATAGCCGGAAGGTACCTGTAAGGCGGTTTGCGTCCATGCGTCCCCATTGGAAGAACGATAGACGCCATTTTTAGTCCCCGCAAAGATAAAGCCGCTATTCGCGGCAAGAGAATACGCCTGCAGGGTATCGGTGGTATTGGAAAATGCCGTTGGTGACCAGGTTACTCCCTTGTCCGTTGAGCGGGAAATTCCATAATGATAAAGATGCGTAGTATCCCAAAAACTATAGGCTGCAAAGATATTGTTGCCGTTGGCGGCAAGAGCGGACACAAAAATGGAATCCGGCATAACTCGAGTCCACGATACCCCGTTGTCTGATGAACGATGGACTCCATTGTTCCAACTACCTGGAGAGGAGATTGAAGCAAAGAGATCGGTTCCAATCACCCCTAAGAAAGGGATCGGTGTAGATCCAATCAGTCCCTCCCCAAGAGGTACGCTGCCGACCAGGGTCCACTGTGAAGCCCCTTCCTGATAATTGTTGGTTATCTGCTCTTTCTTTCCGCATCCGGAGAGGAGCAGCATCGCCAACACACAGACGATTGCGGCTGTTTTTTTCTTCATAAAGGATTCCTTCCTTTCCCTGGGTTGATTAGGGGTATTTGACTTCTCACGATCAAAAACGCATCACGACGGATCGCTTTAGGTTCTGTAGGCGAATTATATACGCGTTTAGCGTAGATAATTACCCGTACAGAACCTTATCTACCTTGTGGGTTAGAAAACAATATAATTATATGCATAATTCTTAGTCAAATTTAGGCCTCGTCAAAGCTTTCACCAAAAAAAAATATTAATAGGTTATTAATTTGTAACTTGTTATTTCTTCTGGTTCTGTTAATTATCAGAATGTATTTTTTGCTTCGATTGCGGAGGACTAGGATAATGGTAATCCGGCGGTCTTGAAAACCCCTATTTTTTGGTAAATTTGCAGAATTTAAGGGTATAAAACCGAATAACGCCACAATAACGCCACAATTTCAACAATTCATGCTACGTCGTTTTTTTCCTTTTTTGATTTACTTTTACGAATTTAAAAATCCTCATCACCTAGATGCCGATCGTAATACTTCCCTCATGTTGCCGCCCATTTCAACTGTTCTTGAAGGCTGTTTTTTTTACTCAACGTCGACATCTGTGCCCTATAACCCCAAGACCTTTTTTAATTTCTCTAAGGCAGATGTATGTTTTTCTTTTGGAATTTTCTTTATGTTCGTCAGCTTCCATTGTAGAGCAGGGAGTTTATCGATTCCATCAATTCCCAGCAGGTCCCATTGTGGCTCTCTTGATTTTATTGAAACAAGAAACTGTCGCTCTTGTTCGGTTAAATCCTTGGAAATCGTCGAGACCATTCGTTCACGAACATCCAAGAGCTCTTCATAAGTGACCGGATGTTCCGTCATACCTTTGAATTCGTTTTCAAACACTCTTCGCATGTCCAAATACTTCGGGGCCAGAAGCTCTGACATAGGACGGTCATGACAAGCAAGGTACACGATAAAAGCCTTGCGGATATCCGAAGTTATTCCCTCATTTTCAAATAATATCTTTATATCAAACAGATCTCGAGGATGTTGGCGGTCCAACGCGGCACATATTTTCCCTCCGAACAGATCTGGAGTGGACAGGGTTTTAGCCGTAACATACATGTCTATTTTAAATCGTTGAGACAAAGCCCTGCTGACTTCCCGTTCCTGACCAGGAAAAACACTGCCACGAAGGACCGTATTTGTCTCTAGGGTGACCGAGGCAGTCCCCAAATTTACATATAGAGAAACAATATGTTCACCTGCCCGCTTTTCTTGAATCTGACATCCCGAAATTTGAGAGCGTATTGTTTTTGCAATGCTCCCCATACCCGTGCTGATTGCATTGAGCGACGTAGTGCGATCGGCCACTTTTCCATAGACGAGGTCTATATCAACGGAAAGTCGAGGGATATCGCGAACAAAAAAATTGATTGCCGTGCCGCCCTTTAGAAAAAATTCTTTTTCCCGAAAGACTGCAGGCAATAGTTGAATGAGAAGGCGAACTTGGTCAAGGTATCGAGGTTTTATCATGCCGCCTGCTCCGTTCGACGCCAGGATCTCGGCACGGTTATTAGATAGTGGGGATGCAAATAGCCGCCGGAAACAAATTGCCTCTTTCCTTTTCCGATGTCTATTCTTTTTAAATCCAGTTTTTTTAACCAGGGGTGATTCGCTTGCTCGGCCAACACAAGAAAGAGTCGCTTGACTTTTACGGAACGACAACCTTCAAGTAATTGTTGGAGGATATCGGGACGAAGCCACGCTAAGCCTTCCATTAGTTTCATCGGCTCATCGCCGGGATTATCGTTTTTAAGCAAATGTAAATATTCGAGAATAGCCCGTTCGTTCGAAGACACTTTAAGACTAAACTCTCCTGTCGGTATATCCGTCAGCCCCAACGAATCACCGTCACCAAAAAGATCTGACTTGATGAGCTGAAGCCGAATAGACCATTCGTGCTGAGTAAACCACTTGGGCAAATTTTCTTTGGTGCGGTAAAACAGGGCAATCCGAGTCTGTCCGAGTGGAACATAGTGCAAGGAGCCAAGGAGACCAAGCGCCGTTTTACCGGCAGGATGTACCGAGAGCTCAAGCTGATTTTGTAGAGCATAAACGGCCCCTTGCCACCCAACCGTGCTTCCCCTTCTCACAACCGCACCAACACCGAGGCGATCAAACCAACCACTATTAACATACTTTGAGATAAGAGTCAGGCCTATTCCTAATTTGTGCAGCCCAGTCGTCGTTGCTACGGAACCGTTAGGTAATTGTTGAAGTAGATGGTTTATTTTTGTTTCATTTTGGGTAGTCATACTGTCTAAATATACTAAATTTTAAACTTATAGCCAAGTTTATTTTTTATTTTTTTTGAATACTTTAGGTATATATATGCAATTTAAAACAAACTTATCCGTGATCGTGAAGAAACCGACGGGGGCTTTCGCCTCGCACCGCCCTTGTTGTCCGGGCGCTCAAGGCACGGAAAAGCCGAGCGTTGCTTCATGAGGTCATTGCCTTTAAGCAGTGGTTTTACCGGAGTCCCAAAGCACAATATAAAAAAGCTGTTCCAGGGTCATTCCGTTTACTTCCGGATACAGACCTGACTGATGTGCTTAAGGACGATTATAATAGAACCAAGGAAATGATATTCGGAATACCACCGACATTTGAATTCATCGTGCAAACGCTCAAGGCTCTCGAAGACGAAATCAACTCATTAAGGAAAGGATAACCCAACGACAAATAAACCTGGAAAAGAGAAGAATGGCTTGATATTCTCTTGTCAATAGTCTTCTAAATATCGGTCCAATTTTCTGAAACATCCCCAATTAAATTCTTATTCAATTGGCTCTCTTAATTATCAGAATGTATTTTTTCCCTATTGAGAAAAGGAGAGGTCTAAATGACCGCTGGAATTGACGAAATTAATTGAATTTAAAAAAATAACGCCACAATAACGCCAAATAAAAAACTTTATCGTAACTGTTTGATAAATTGTAAGTTACAGATGTATATATAATTATGAAGATTGTTTGGGCAATTGAGACAACACGCGAATGAAATTACGTAACTTGTTTAATTACAATTACTTGCGGAGGACTAGGATAATGGTAATCCGGCGGTCTTGAAAACCGCTGCCCTTACGGGCTTGGGAGTTCGAGTCTCTCGTCCTCCGCCACTTTTATTTTTACTGCCATGACCCTCAGAACCATTCTCCACATCGACATGGACGCGTTCTTTACCTCGATAGAACAGCGGGACAATGCGCTGTATCGAGGCAAGCCCGTTATTGTCGGGGCTAAGCCCGGCCATCGCGGGGTCGTGGCCGCCGCAAGCTACGAGGCACGGAAATTCGGCGTGCATTCCGCCATGCCGATATCCGAAGCATATAAAAAATGCCCCGCAGGTGTTTTCCTGTTGCCGCGAATGGATATTTACATAAACGAATCCCGTCAAATAATGGACATACTTTCATCGTTCTCTCCCCTTGTTGAACAAGTTTCCGTAGACGAAGCGTTTCTTGACATTACGGGAACGGAAAAATTATTCGGCGTTCCCTATAAAACGGCGCAAAAAATAAGCCGGACAATCAAAGAACAAAGAAAATTGACCGCTTCCATCGGCATCGCGCCCAATAAATTCCTCGCTAAGGTTGCTTCGGACATGAACAAGCCCGACGGAATAACACAAGTGCCGTTCACCCAGGATGAAATCACGCAATGGCTTGGTCCAAAACCGGTGGGGAAAATATGGGGAGTCGGGAAAAAGACCGAGGAAATATTACATGGAATGCATATAAATACCATCGGCGAATTGCAAAAATTAAATAAAGAATTTCTCATTAACAGGCTCGGCGTTTACGGAGAAACATTGCATGATCTCGCATTCGGCATGGATACCAGGCCGGTAGAGGACCGCGAAGACAGTAAGTCGATTTCGCGGGAACACACATTCGAAATAAACACCTGCGACCGTGACTTGATTCATAAGGTCCTTCTGGTTTTATCTCAAGACGTAGCTCGACAGGCAAGAAAAGCGCTGATAAAAGGGAAAACCATTGTTCTCATTTACCGGGGGACAAATTTTACGAAACATACGCGGCGGATTACGCTTTCGGAACCTACAAATACCGCCAACGATATTTATTCAACCGTCCTTAAATTGATTGTAAACCTACCGGAGAAAATGGAATTCAGATTGATCGGTGCGGGTATATCCGGATTTGAAGAAACCGTCCAACTCGATCTGTTTACAACGGATACTCCAACCAAATCATGGGCGAAATCAGAAAAGGCGATCGATAATCTTGAGCAAAAATATGGAAAGAACGTCGTCGTCCGCGCGCGTGAGTTGAAGTGATGGCCAACAAATCTCGTTTTTTGACGGGCAATGATTCTAAAAAAATATACTAAATACAGTATTGCTCTTGCCTTTGTATCCAACATATTGTATAATGAGTCAATAAAGATTTATTATAATAATTTTCACCCTTTAAATACAAGAAAGGAGTAAGCATGCCAACGAAGAAAAAGGCCGTTAAAAAAGCCGCACCCGCGAAGAAAAAAGCCGCTTCAAAGAAAAAAAAGTAAAGAAGCTTTACGGCTTGATTAAAACCCTCTCAAAGTCTATCTTTGCAAGAGGGTTTTTTATTTTCCGCGCGCATTTTATTAAATGTGCCCGAACTCAACAATCTTGTCTTTAATGGGCGATCAATGTACAATGAATCCGGCATCGGAGAGGAAGTTACCCGGACAATTAACCGTTACAAAAGGCCGGACTATGAAAATTCTCACACCAGTCTTCCGGTTCCGCCGCGAATTGAAAACCGGGTTTTTCCCCGCAAACATACTGCTTGCGGCAATTGTCGCATCGTCCCCGGCAAGCGAAAACGTCGTCAAGAAAAATGCCGGCGCTTTTGAGGATGGCCTGCAAACGCCGGTAGTATGCACGGGCGGCCTCAAGCACCGGGTGGCGATACTTTCGGTGGTCAATCGCACCCCCTATGGCCAGCAGCGGATCGGCAATGCGGTGAAAGACATGTTGACAACGGAGATTTCAAAAACCGGTTGTTTTGTCCTGGTGGAACGCGAACAATTGGACAAGACGCTCGCCGAGCAGGCCCTGGGTCAAAGCGGGGCGATCGATTCGACCTTCGCTCCTCGGGTAGGCAAACTCATCGGCGCGGAATTCGTGATGTTCGGCAGCGTGACCCAGTTCGGCGTGCGGACGGAAACCTCCGAAGGATTTTTCAAGGATTCGAAGACCCAGTTTGCCGACGCGGCCGTGGACGTCAAGTTGGTGAATGTGGAGACCGGGGAAATCACCCTATCGCTCAGCGGCGCCGGCCACGCGAAGCGCACGTTCACTAGCGTTCTGGGAATGGGATCGAGCGGGGGATACGACGAGGCGTTGGAATCCCAGGCCCTCCGGTCCAGCCTGGCCGGATTTGCGGCCAGGATCGCGGCCGAGGTCGAAAAATCGCCGTGGACGTGTTATGCCATGGTGCGCGGCGAACAGGTCTTCCTCGACGCCGGATCGCGTTCGGGGATTGCCATGGGGCAGCAATACGAAATTTTCGCTAAAGGTGAAGCAATATACAGCCCGTCGACCGGCGCCTTGCTCGGATATGAAGAGGCGAAGATGGGTGTCGTCCAGGTGGACCGGCTGCTCGGCGCCGATGGGGCCGTTGCCGTGCTCGTTTCGGGCAAGTTTCCGGAAAAACAAGGCATCGTCCGCCACCTTCCCGAGAAACACTAAGAGAGGCGTATGCGGTATTTTCGAATTTTCGCAGTTCTTTCCGTGGCCTTCTTCCTGTCAAGTTGTGCATCAACCCGGGGCGGCTATAAGGCGGACTCCTTCACGTCGCCGCTTCCGGTGGCTGTTCTTCCCGTCAATAACATGAGCAATGATCTTAAATCGGCCCGGATGTTCAGGGAACTGTTTAAAAATTCCCTTCAAGACCTGGGATATCCTGTTGCAAAGAACGGCGACGTGGACTTCCTTCTGCGGCTTAATGGGCTTACGGATGGGGGGCAGCTTGTAAACGTCCCTCCCGAAAACCTGTGCCGGATGCTGGGAGTGGGCGCCGTGTTTGTGGGCACCCTGGAAAAAGCGAACCAATTGACAACAGGATTTTACAATAAAAAAACGGTCAGGGCAAGCATGAAGCTTTTCCAGCGTTCCGACCTCTTGTGGTCGGACACGGCGGAAGCGAGCGGCAGGGATTTCGGGCTCAGCGCCAAAGCCATTGGAGACGCCTTTGTGAAAAGGGCCGCGGACAAGGCGCTGTCAAAATTCAACGGGCATCC
>Ga0182017_10004541_pt1 | contig 10312 bp, 3 predicted proteins | sample 712E3DmetaG_FD_120492 | JGI IMG/M metagenome (GOLD analysis project Ga0182017, IMG submission 120492) | Permafrost microbial communities from Stordalen Mire, Sweden - 712E3D metaG | ecosystem: Environmental > Terrestrial > Soil > Wetlands > Permafrost | place: Sweden: Stordalen | collected... | reverse complement strand
TCATGGCCTCATGTATAATCGTCTTGCGCTCGATTAAATCCACTTTCATCCGCACGACATCAGCTCCGTCCGGCACAAACCTGTCGCCCCAGCTTGTCCGCTCCTTCAATTTGATGGCCTTCGCCGCCACCAGCTTCGCCAACATCGCGTAGTCCGCGCTGTTGGTGGCCACCTCGATGGTGGCGGGTGGTGGCTGGCTCCTGGCTGGCGATGCCGCGGCGGCGCCGGGTTCGATCGGCGCGGTTTGAACCGTGCCATTGGAAAACGCGATGCGGGTGATGACAACACGCCCGGACTCATCGGAGGAGATCATCGTCATGCCGCTGTCCGTCCGCGCCATGCCGAAGAACGGCGGGTTCAACGGCAGTTCCTGTTTGCGGTTGCCGGTGTGCCGGTCGTATTGCGCGAGGCGGCCCGGAAACAGAATCCAAAGATCGTTCGTTGTGGCGATGACATGCGGCTCGGGATAAAGCCTGACGGGTTCCTCGATTTCGCCCCGGGCGGCATTCAACGGGGCCGGCGCGGGGAGTCCCGAATTCAAGGCGACCGACCACAGTTGCTTTTGTTCCGCCAAATCAAACAAGGTCATTTGGTTTGCCTTGATTGAAAGCAACTGGTTGGGAGCCAGCAATTGATAGAACCGCGCCCGGTCGCCGTGGGGCAGCTTCTCCGAATAAATGACGCGTGGTTGCGAGCCGAAAAACGTGTACCAGGTCCACGCGCCCGCCAGAACGACTGCCAGGAAAACGGCGGCCCGAAAGATCCACGCAGCCACCCAGGCCGCCCTGGCCTCGATGACCACCCGCTGTTTTCCATAAACCGGCACATCCATCCCGGTCTGTTCGGCACGCTTCCGGCAAAAAGTCGAACAGACATAACCAAACTGTTTCATGCACTCGCCGCAAATGGGTTTGCCGCAAACCCGGCAGGTTTCCGTTGCCCGATTCTTCGGGTGCCGGGGACAAAAGGTCACGGCTGCGGCGGCGGCAGTTTGCGGGGCCGGCGCCGGGGCCGCGGTTGCGGCGAGTTTCTGGCGAATCACCTCATTGGCCAGATCCGTTCCGTCCGCGCCGCAACCGGGACACTTGACCCGCACCGGCATCCGGCCGTTCACCGGCTCGACCTCGAACGCAAACCGCGTTCCGCACGGGCACTGGATTTTGACTTCCATGGCTAGGGTTTCGGGTTCAGTAAAATGACGTTGGTCGCCTGCGGCAGGGGAAATGCCAGCCGGGCCGGAGTGGTTTGGACGTTGCCGTCGCAAAAAAGAAAATTGCCGCCGAACTTGTTGTGATTGTTGCCCGGCTTTTTGCCGTCCGGGGAAAAAACCATCTGCCCCGGGGTTTTGGGCGCGGTGTCCACCTGCGCATCGGAAACGAGCGGCGCAGCCGAACCGTCCTGAAGCGTCCGCCCCAGGTAATAGGCGTAACTGATTTTTCTGTCCGCAAAGGGCCGGGCATCCGGCAACGGCTTGTCCCTGCCGCCCGGACAGATGAAAAATTCCGACCCGGTCGTATATTTCGGCACGAGCAGGCTCAACGGCGCCTCGGAAGTTTGCGCGCCGGGAACGGCCGGGAGCGCCCCGTTGTTGTCCTGCGAAAAAGTCCTCAGCGCGGCATAAATGTTTTGCAGGTTGATCTGGCAGGCCGCCAGCCTTTTTTCCTGGCCGCTTTTCGAGCCGGCACTGATAAACAGCGTGAACACGATGAAAAGAATCACGCCCACGAGAAACAATTCCAGCAGCGAAAACCCCGCGGCGGAGAATCGCGCAATCGGACGCCTGGTTTGTTCAATCACAATTCGTGTGTAGCAGCGGACCCACAACGTGGCAACAGTTTCTTTTACCGCCCCAGCCGGAGTCGAATTTTCCGCTCCAACCACCTCAGCTTTCAACCGGTGGGTTTTAGCGATGAATTTTTGAATTTTCCGACCACTTCGACGGCAAAAACGCTCGCCGGTAGTCCGCCAAATTGAGGCAAGGCTACCGATAGACTTTCATTGGGTTGCCGTCGCCTTCCTAGTCGCGCGAGGCGTTGTCGTGGTGTTTCTCCTTCCAAAGCAGATAAAACATTAATTGCGGCAGGAAGCCGACCAATGCGCCAAAACAAGCCCAGTAGATATTGTTCACGGGTAGGTGGAATCATTGCGTGCTAACAAAATCCAGCCCCAGACCAAAATCCAAGGCGTATAGAATACGATAATAATAATGTCAAACCCTCCCGCATCTAAACACCAAAGGCAAAAGGTAATGAGCAACATCAAGTGCGAAAAGACTGCTGCCAACCATATATGAATTCGCTTTCGAGCAACTAAAACCCCTATCGCGCTTAAAACAAAATAGGAACATGCAAACCACGGAATCAACGCGTCCACCGATGGTATAACTGGGCCTGGCCCAACACGCAGCATGCCTGATTGCACAATTTCGTGAGCGAAGCTAAACACGATCCAAGCCACCATGCCGCCACCCAAAAAGGCAATAGATGCAATGATACGTTTCGTCATTGGATACCGCTTAATGTAGAAAGCAGCCACCGCCGACTCGTGACGCAAGCTGCCGCGAGCAAAATAACTGAACGCTGATTTTTCATGGGTGCGCTTCCGTAACCTTTGCAGGGTCTATTTCAAGGTTCCGTGAAGCAGTCGGATTAACGTAACTGTTCAAAATCACTGGAACAGTATCGTTTTTCGTCGCATCGGTTAAAACCTCAACTCCGAACTTGCCATAACAATTTCCATTCCGGCTTGTAAAATAGAAGCTACCAATAAAACGCGATGTCCATGATCGAGTGTCCTTTTGGTAATTAATATCGAGTTTAGGCTCGTAACCAAAATCAGGTGCCAGAAACATTTGTTCAAAATCATCACTTGAAGAAATGAGTCCTCCATCTACTGCTTGGATGGTCACTTGCCAATCATATTCTTGCCTTATGTTCGGTTTCGCCGAGCTTTTAACCGAAAGGATAAAGTCACCGCCCGATTCGACTTGCCTGCCTGTTTGCAAATCAAAGGCGGTCATTGTCCCGTCAAGCGGAACGTGAATTCCAGTTTGAAAATGAATTAAATGCTCTCCGCCTTTAAGTTTCCACAATTTAATAACAACTGGATTATTGGGATCTGGATGCACTCTTTGTTCTTCCGGCCATTGAGGGGAATAAACACCACCGTTGTTATGTGATGTTAAGACATAGCCCTGTTTTTCAGGGATAAAACTCAACCTTTCGCCCTTGTATCCTGAAATGGTGAACGAGCCATATGCATCCGACGCGACTTGCCCCCTTTGAACGCCTTTCCCACTCACATTTTCATATCGGATTTCAAAATTGATTGGGACGTTGCCAAGCGCATTCCCGAATTGGTCTTCCAACCGCCCGTAAAACACAATGTCCACATCATTCGCTTCAAGGATTCCCTTAAGCAATCCAATCTTGTCTCGCGGCAACGAAGATGATGATGGAATGGTCGCCGCCAACGTACCTCCGGTTGCAACCTGTGCTGGTGACGCATTGGGAACAGAAGCATTTGCCAGCGCACTCGCTGCCGCGGCTACCGGCGATTCAGCATTGGTTGCCGATGAGACAGTCGCTGGCATCTCAGTTGCCTGCTTTTTCCCATACCAAAGCATCAGCGCAATCAGGACTACTGCGATAACGATAAGTCCAAAAATAGAACCTCGGATTTTCATAATTATTTAAGATTGAAAGCTTCAGCTCCTAGTAACTCAGTCCAATAGCCTTGCATTGGCGAATAGTCCCCACGAAATTCTGAGCTATGCCAAAAGTGAGCGCTATATGGAATTTGGCTCGAGTCAGGAGGCCAAATGCGAGTTGGCGCACTGCGAGTCAAGTCAATATCTACAACATTATGAACTCCCGGGGTCGCCCCCAAAGCCGTGGTGTAGGTTTGGGCGGCGTAGGCCATGACTTCGTAACGGTTGGTCAAGCTGTTCACAATGTCGAAACTCACTGTGCCACCGGCCAGCACGTTCGTTTTGTAAAAATGGTTCCATGGCGCAGGGTCATTGGCGTTGCCGCTGTAGCGGTAGGTCCAAACCGTGCTGGGTGTAACCACCACTTGGTCCGGCTTGAACAATTGGTCAAGCTGCCAGTGCAAACGGCTCAGCGCATAGTCATTGGCGTTGTAAAAATTGATAACGTGTCCCGCCCCGCCGCTGTTGTTGCCGGCAAACCAGTTCCCGTAAATATTCGGCGTGTGTGGGCCGAAGTTATATTGGCTGCTTCCGTAAGTCACAGTAAACGAGTAGTTGGCAATGTTGGTGTCGTAAGTGTGCGCCGTCACCGCTGCCTGGCTGGCAACATAGGTATTGACCACTTGGTTGTTTCCAGCCCTCCGCAACGCTTCGCCCGCTACAACGTTGCCCATGCTGTGCGCCAGCATATAAACATGGCGGGGATATTGAGTGTTCAAGTCATTCAGTTTATTCAGTAATCCCGTTCCCGCCAGCCACGCGAAGCATTCGCTGTTGTCAAAATTATCCTTCATTTGTTGGTTGTTAAAAAGCTGGCTGAAATCGCCAGTAAAACCGTAACTTGTCGGCCAGCGGAACACGCCGAACCGTCCCTGATAACCCTGCCAATAAAGCCGCTTGAAGGCAGATTCAGCGAAACGATCTTTTTCCCATATCTCCATATTCCAGCCGTGAACATAAAGAATGTAAGGTGTGTTGGTATCTTCCGGTGAAGCATATTGAAATGGAAGTTGCGTGGGGTCAGGCAAATCGTTGTCCGCAATTTTGGCCGCGCTTTTTGGCGTTTGGCCCGGCTTGTCCCCGACCGTCCAACGTTCGTATAAATTCTTGATGTCCACAATTTGTATGTAAGTCGTGGTCTGTGCGATGGTGTTGCCATTTCCGTCGGCAATGGTTAACGTCAATCCAGCCGTGCCATTGCTGACGCCACACCAGATGAAATGATTGCCCAACCAAATGAGGTTGCCGGAACCATCATACGAGTTCAATGGAATGCTTCCACCAGGCCCAAGCCGTCCGATATAGGGAGAGGATAGAGAATCAACCTGTTCACTCGCAATTGTGCTGTTTGTCAGATAGCCGATTCCGCCGTCCGGGTCGGCAGCGACGAACAGGTCAATGGTCGGATAGCCGGGGTTCGGATAGGCCACGTCACCCCAACTTAATGAAATAATGAAACCGGGCGGCAGATTGGACAGCAAATTAGTCGTGATGCCGCAAACCCACAACCGGGCAAAGTCTTGCAGATCGCGCGCACAGGGAATAACACGGTTTCCAGCGCCATTCTGGAAGCTGCAATCGGGTGTCGGTTTGCCGGTATAAAGAGAATTCGCTACTGGACTGCTAATCGGCACGTCATCATCATAAAAAGCATTGTCGTCCGAATCCAACACGAAACGGTCGAAATTTTGGTCAGACCAGAAAACATAGGGTGAACTGGGGGAAGTATTGTCGGGGCCGGAGACACTGGTGTTCATGACGCCATCATGGTTGACATCCAGAACGAGTTTAACAACCTGCACGACGCCGGTTCCACGCACATTCTCGCCCCAATTGGTCATCGTCACTAATGCCACGGGGCCGACAGTGTTGGCAACAAGCTCGCCGTAAGGCGATATTGCCCCGGCGCTGTTGGTGGTGACGTTGCCATTGCCGTCAATTTGATAGGCTTTATCGAAGTATTGGCCGAGATAAGAGAACACATTGGTGTAGCCGTTGAGCAATTGTTGCTTGGCATATCCGGCGAACACGGTGGATGAACCAAAACCGGCAACCAGACCGGGGGACGTGGTGGTATCGGTGGAAAATGAACCATCCCCCGGCAACGGGTCGAATCCCGGTTGCGAGAAATAATAACCCACGGTTTGCAATTGTGGCGCGGTGGTATTCCAGAAAACGCCGCCATTGCCAACGCCGGAAATGGTGCTGCCTCTGGAAAGAACGGGCGTTTGAAGCGAGCCGTTGTTGAAAGCAAACCTTACGGAGTTGTAGGGCAAGCCATAAACATTCGTCGTCGCCCAGTTGTAATTGGTGAAAGCGTAATTTCCGCCACCGCCTGTCAATCCAAGTATCCCCGGAAAACCATCATTTTCCGATTGCGGATAAAACGTAATCCACTGGGCGGTAGCCGAATCCAAAAGGGCAGGAATGAAGGTGTTCGTTGTCTCCTGTAGGAAAACATAAGTTGGGCCGCTGAGGAAAGTGGGAAAGTCAAATCCATAGAGATTATATGTGGTAAGGCCAGTAGTCAGCATCCCGCTGCTTGAATCAATGTTCGTCGTCCCAAAGACGAAATTGCGAAAGAAATAATTTTCTATAAACGGACGGAATTTATCCAAGTAAGGGCCGCTATAGTTAAAAACGTTGCCGATGTCTGTAACATCATATAATCCAGCGTAACTGTAATTTTGCGGATACATATAAGTGTAACCGAGGGAATTGGGATAATCAAAGGTGATTACATAACCGTAATACAATGGTGACACATCCGCCGCCCTTAAAATGAAATTGACATTCTGTGCAAGCTGTTGGCGTCCGTCAAGGAAAGGGGGCGGATACTGCCCTCCATAATACCATTGCTGTGAAGCAGCTTGCGTGGGATTGCTGACATCGCCATTGGCATTGACGGTTTGCACATACCAATCTTCAAAGGCCGGATCACTATTATCCAATTCTGTAAATAGATTATCTGCCAGAAAAACGATGTTACCGTTCAGATCGCTAATCGGCATATTGAAGGTTTCAGGTGTGTAGTCCCAATAATCATCAGAATAACTGCGAATCAACTGCAATGCCGTGGTGCCCGCGGGAATCGGGCTTGTCACAAGCAAATTTCTTCCGCCGCTTCCCCCCACAACTATTTGCGATGAAATGGTCGTGTTTGGGTCGAACATTGACAGCGTTTCGCTTTCGGAATCGCCGAGCGCGTAATTGCCCTGCAATGTGTAAGTTGGCACCCCATTTTCCGGCGGGAAACTCGTGATTGGCGCAGCGTCCACGTAACTGGTTGCGTTGGGCGAGAGTGGGACTGTCGTTTGACTGTAATCATTGGGATTATACCGCGTGACCGTATATCCGGTGACATTGCCCTGTGACGGTTGCCACTTTAGAGCCACCGTTCCGCTCTGACTGTTGTAAGCAACCGAAAATCCCGGTGGTGGGAGTGGAGTGTAAAACACGTTTGGATTCATTCCATTCTGGTATTTCTGCAAATTGCTCCAACCGTCGCCAGCCGGATTGCCGTAGGGGTCAACGCCCGTCGTGCCAAAATATTGCAATTGCCACCAAGTCGGCAGGCCGCTCCCGTCGTCCGCATCCGAACGCAGTTGCAAGAAAAGAATGGGCCGTCCGTTCTGTGATACGGTTAAAGGCGTCCAATTTGTTGTTTCCGAGCCATATATACTTCCCTCATACTGCCAGTCCGTTTGCAGCAAGTTCGTGCTGGACATGATGTCATATTGAATGTCTGCCTGTGTATTCGTTGCAATGCCATTCAAGTTGCCAGCCAAGACCAATACCTGCGCAATCCAAAGATTCGTGCTGGTCGTTTGCCCCGCCGCTGACTGCGCCTGGAAGAAATAACTGCTTTGAGCGCCCACTGGCACGCTCACCGCTGTCCAGTTCTGATTCGTCGCCCCGGTCAGCGTCCCGGCATTGCTCCAACTCGGCGCAGCGAGGGTTTGCTTGGACAAAAGGACGTAATTCGTGCCCGGCGTTGTCCCGTTCAGGATAAGATTCACCCAACCGTTGCTCACGCTTGCAACGGACAGCCAGAGTGTGTTGGAGGGATAACTCGAAGCCGGCAACGTGAAGTTTGCGCCGATGGAGAATGCTGCCGCCAGAACCGCCAGCCTGCCGAAACTATTTCTGATTGTCCTCATGATTCCCTTTCCCTTGCATTCCCGTTCCACTGAACCAACTGTTTGGAACTTCCCGTGTGACGATGCGGTTCTACTCTCTTCACCGGGCATCGCCAAGACTTTTTGGGAATTTTCAACTCGTTCTCAGGCGGGAGGCTCCCCGTGCGCGGTGTTCACTTTTTGGGCGGGTCGGTTGTTGTCGGGGTGATGATGGCCGCCAAGTCATCCCTGAAGACTGGCAGCGACAACGTGAGAACAGCCCCATCGGTCGTCACCTCCGTTGTGCCGATTGCCTTTCCGGTGGAGGGTTCAAACCACTGCACGTTGAATTTTCCCGCCGGCCAATTTGTGAGTTGCAGGGATTGACCGGTCAAGAACGGCGGATTGTAGCGGTGCGCTCCGGCGGGGAAAATCACCCAGGCCGAATAGACATAAAGCACCGCCTTCTGTTCGCTGCGGAGGCCAACGGCTTCAGGCGCAAAATGCCAGCCGCCGGCGAATTCCGCCGGCAGCACCTGCTCGAATTTCAATGAGTCTATCAACACCCAGTCGGCACCGGCGTCATTGGCAATTTCGATGACTCTTTTGCCCGCTGGAAAATTGACCGTGAAGTCCTGGTTAACATCCCGATACGTTGTGGTATCGCTCGCGGCGCGGATGAAGTTGGTGTGGAGCGCTTCCGTGCCGTCCACCCGCACAATCAACCCGGCGTCGGAATGGACCGTTTTGACATGCAGCACCAGCTTCGCTTTTTCGCCAAAGTACGCGGTAATCCGGAGTGGATGCTGGAATTTGGCATCATGTCTGCCCAGCAGATAGGCCATGAGGCTTTGCGAGGCCTGGTCGGCGGCCAGACTGTTGGCCAGCGCCAGTTGGCCCGACAGTTTGCGCTGCAGGCGCCAGGCGGAATTGAGCGTGAGCTGCGCATTGAACAATTCGCCATTGGGAATGGCCCGGACCAGGTCCGCCGGTGGTTCGCCGGCGCTGACAAAATCAACCGGGGTCCATGTGCCTGACTGCCAGCCGGCGCGGCGCAGAATCCCGTTCAGGGCGGCATACAACGGATACACGTCGTCCTTATGTATGTCCTGCCACCACCACGACATGGCGGTGCCGACCGAACCGCCGAGCGCTCCACCCCACACCGCCTGCCGGAACCCGCGCAGATACGGGTCGGAAGCAATGTTCCACGAACGTGAATCGACGCCAAACTCTCCGATCATCATCGGCTTGCCGTAATCTTTCACAAAAGAGCGGGCAAGCGTTGCCGCGCCCTTGCCCGGGGCGGATTCGTCATACGAGTGGTACACGGAAAAATCCATTTCCGGCAGCGACCAGATTTCCGGCCGCTCACTGCCACCGGTGAGGCTGGTGGTGACCAGATGTCCGTAGGGGTCGTGCGCGTGGAGCCATTGCCCCATTTCCCGGTGCCACGCAACGACGTCATCGCCGTTGAGCGGACCGAAAACGTTGTCAATCTCGTTGAAAAACTGCCAGGCGAGCAAGTGGGGACTGTAACCGTACCGGCCGATGAGATAGCGCAGGCGTTTCTGGTAGATGGTCCTGGCCCTGGCATTGGTGAAGAAATCGTTGGGCTTTTCGCACGGGCCGCCGTTGATCTGGTTGTAGGCATTGGTCTTCCAAAAGTTGTTGCTGCCGCCCCAATTCTGATTGTTCACCTGAAACATGCCGTGATGGTCGAAAGACAGCATCAGGTAGATGCCGTTCTGCCCGGCCAGATCGAAAACGTAGTCAAGCTGCCAGGCCGCCTCCAGGTTGTATCGGTTCAGCGTGCCGGGCGTGTGTTCAAGCCCGGCAAACCATGGGGCCATCCACAATCGCGCGAAGTTCTCACCGGCGTTCCGCATCGCCCCAAACCAGGCATCGTAATCTGACTTCACCTGATGCTCCGGCCAGCACACGTTTTCACCAACCAGCCGCAGCGGCCGGCCATCGGTCGTCTCGAAGTACCGCTTGTCCGGCGCCACGCGCACATAGCCGTGCTGTCCGGACGGCGTGGCAACGGGCACGTTGAAATGAGTCGTTATCGGCCTGCCGGCGGACACGCCATTGGTTTCGATGTTTAACGACAACTTGTAGTCGCCCGGTTCGGCCGGCGTGAAACGAATCCGCCACTGCGGCGAGCCAACCGGCGACACCACCTCGGCGCCGTTCGTCACCATCCGCGAATAATCCTGATACCAAAACGCCGGAACCGTCAAAGCCCGGCCCGAAGGGGGCGTGAACGTCGCATCGAGGCGGATCAAGTCGGGGTCGAAGCAATTCGTCGCAACGGGCGCGTGATCCACACGGAACTCCGCACGCTGCCAAAGTTGCGGCTCGCCGAGCGGGACGATTTCAGGGGTTTGCGCTTCAAGCTGGCGGCAACCCGCAGCGAGAATGGCGGTCAAAAGCTGGATGCGTTGGATTGGTTTCTTAAACATGAATACTGGCCGGTCACGAC
>Ga0182017_10004539_pt1 | contig 10314 bp, 6 predicted proteins | sample 712E3DmetaG_FD_120492 | JGI IMG/M metagenome (GOLD analysis project Ga0182017, IMG submission 120492) | Permafrost microbial communities from Stordalen Mire, Sweden - 712E3D metaG | ecosystem: Environmental > Terrestrial > Soil > Wetlands > Permafrost | place: Sweden: Stordalen | collected... | reverse complement strand
GACCCGGTGCGCCAAGAAAATGATGAACGGCCCATGCAGCGGCTCCCGCGAAGACCGTTGCGAAGTCAACGCCGACCGTCCCTGCGCCTGGCAATTGATTTACAAACGCCTCAAAGAAATCGGGCAATTGGACCGGTTAAAAGAAATCAAGCCCCCCAAAAACTGGCGCCCAAGCCAATCCGGCGGTTGTCGCACCATCGTTCGTGAAGATCACAGGGTTTAATCCAGATAAATCAGCATGGTTGTGCATCAATAACATGCCTGCACGGCTTGGCATGTTTTTTGCAAAGCTAACCCCTTGACTTGGTTCCTGCGGCGGGCACAATGCCCGTGAGATTGACTTGGCTCGTGTGCCTTCGTTTGCCCTCACTGTGAGACTGCGGGGAGAAACGACGGCTTGAGCACCAAGGGTTTTGTGGAACTTGAAGCCGTGAATTCTAACAACAACATGAATCCCAGCCTCAGCAAGGCCGGAAGCAATTTTGGATTGCGGCGTTACGAAGCGATTTTAAAGCAAGCCGCTGACCGCCTGCATGAACTGAAGCCTACAAGCATCATTGCACTCGCCCGGAAAGGACCGCGATTGTTACAGATGATGCAGCAGATGGGCATAGCTTTTCCAGCGGTGTCCATGTATGCAGACCATGCGCTCGACTTCCTTGATCCAGCCGACATTGGTGAACGTCCGGTGATCTTTGACGATGTCACGATTCTGGGGTCATCGTTGTTCAGGCTCAAGCGGCGCCTCAAAACACAATTTGGCCTTGATGCCAAGGTGGTAGCCGCAGCAGCGGATACCGACAATTTCCAAGCACTCCTCGTCCCCAACCTTTGGTCGGCCAGTTGGCGAAACGAGACAGCAACACAGGAATTCTCCTCGGAGCTGATACGAGCCATCCCCTTGATGGGTGTTCCTTACGATATCGATCATCCCGTATTTTCTTTTCCACGCAAAGAAGGGCTGGAGTTATTGGCACAGCTTGCTCAGAAGGCCACTTCGGTTCACCGCGAAGACCTGACCTTACAGTACCGAAATGACTATCAGGTTCTCGTTTTGCACTTTGATTTTCCACAGTCGAAGTCACTGTTGAGGTTGACGCAGGTTCTCGGCGTACCCGATATCTGCAAAATCAAAGTGCTGGACTCACGGTTTCAAGACGAAATTCGTTTTGTGCTGGTTACGTGTTTTCCACCACTTCTGAAGACCCATGTGGAGGCACAGTGGGCGAAGTTTTTTCCAGAAGGAAACTTGCGCTCACCTCTTTCAAAGTATCGCGTGTTGTGCTTCACGGCTGCACAGGTAATCGCGAGCGCTATTGACTCTCGGTTTAGTGAAAATCGCCTGCTCTGGGCCGAGGCCCAGCTCGTTCTTGGCCGGGTCGGGACTGCTCTTTCCAGAAAGCTCTTGTTGAAGATCTGCGGCGACAAAGAAAACTCCGCTCAAGCAGTCTCGGTTTTGGATCTTCCCACAGCTGAGGAACTCGCTGAACTGGGGAAATGCTTTGAAGTTGCGGCCGAAGCCTGCAAGCCAGAACTCGAAGGGCTGAACACCTATGAAAGGCTTTGTTCATTCTGGCGAAATGCTTTTACGAATGTGGAACTCCGATTCCGCAGCGAACTTTCGGACTCGATCTCCAAGGGTTTCGGCGTGGAGTCAATCATGGACAGTGAGAGTTCAAAGCGACTTCAGAGCGGCGTGAGTTCTCTCCGCTTGCGATCAGCAGTAGAAAGTGAAGCTAACGTTGAGTGGTCTTTGGCTATGGACTTGGCCGTCGATAGTGGGGTGCAAGTGCCTATTTACACCGAAACTGATACAATCGTCGCACGTGCCTACCACCACGGAGAGAGTGTTTGGGATGGAATGCGACTGGCAGCCCTAGTTGCCCAAGTCTTTGATTACAAGAAACAGATACTTCAAAACGTCCAGAGGATTCGTTTCGAGAAATGGATGGTGCTACTCTATGATTTGGCAACAGGCCAGGAGGGAGCGATGTTCGCTCCAGTTTTGCACTACCTCAGAAACCCTTTGATGGAGGCATTGAGCCCAAGTGCGATCCAAGTGGGCGACGGCTACCGCCAACACGGGCGTACTTTGGAAATAGCGGTGACGCTCCAGGGACTTACGGCAGACGGCGAACCAAGACGGTCTGCAGGCGGGCCGTCAGTGTATTGGTTCGAAAAGCAAGCTCGCGTCTTGGCGTCAAATCCGGACGGAGAGACGATCCACCTTGCGCCGGATGCTGCGAAGCGGAGTCTCTACCAGAGCGCAATACCTCGAGATGTTTACACCCCGGTTGGCATGCTCTTCGAGTTCCTTGCCGCCAAGTTGCCAAACCAGATTACGCTGCCGGCTCCGGACGACAATCAGGTGTTTGATTTGGATGACATTTTGCGACTGCTTTCAAGCTGTGTCACCCAACGAAAATACCTACGTGCAATTGCGGAAGACGCCATTCTAGTCACGCAATCCAGGCTAAAACAAGCCGAAGGCGATCAGTTCTGGCTGTCATCTGGATGTCGCGGCCCATGCGGTGAAATTTATCAGAAGTGGCGGGTGAAGTTCTTCAGCGTAAAACTGCTCAAGGCACTTGAAGAATATTGCGCTGCCAATGGACTCGATGACCGTTTCAACCTCTTCGTGTCACCTCTGGAATCCCAAGATGGAGAAACAGAGCCGCGTGGTGGAAGGAAGATAGAACACAGATGTCTAACGCTCTTCCTTTGTGTCGAATCGTATGCAATTGCCAATAGGCGCGAGACCAGCGAAAACAAGCAAAAGGCAATTGATTGGCTCAGAAATCACGCCTATTTGATCCCAGACGACCCCAAAGGCCAAACAGTAATGGCGGAGAAAGTTTGCGAAGAAATCCGCAGCATGTTTCCAGCTTTGGTGAAAGGGCTTCACGCGCTAGAAGACGAGGCTGAGGACGAGTTCTTCGTTTTCAGTGACATGAAAGACAGCTCTGCGCCAGGCGAGGAGAAATGGGCCGAATCCGCGAAAGAGGATTTTGTCGTTGCGCTTCGAAGTCTGCGTGGAAAGTATCCAACAATGCACTTCAACGAGGACCTCAACGACGAGAAGGATCTTTGTCTTCCTGGGAGGCAAGCTGCTACGGAGACGCTTAGCTGTCTTGTGCGCACGTACTCCGCCCGTGAGAAATACGGAAGGATTGGCATGGTTTCTAGCCTTGATACGCGGGAAAAGGCTAAGAAGCCCTCAGGACTTCCTTCTTCGCCGACGAATTACATCCTTGCGAAATTCATCGCATCCCATCTTGGGAAATCTGACGGTAAAGTCGGTGAGATCAACCTGCGAGATTTGGACAAGAGGCGATCAGGGCAACATCATGGGGTGTTTGCTTGCTGCCGAACAGCCAGCGAGTTGCTAGACTTTTCGACAGTTTTCGGTTCAGGCAAGAAGTTTGACACCCTCGTTGACTTTTTGAAGTCGGAAGACGAAGGCTGGGTCCACGTTCTCGACGACAGTATCGAGGTAGGACGACCTCACTCCCCCAAACTGGAGTTTTCAGTATTCTTGTACCGCTAGTCCATCCGGCCCATTTTAACATGTGGTAATAGCTTGTGTTGCTTGTGCGACCGCTTGGCGACAGAATAAGCCCGTGATTTATCTCGACCATAACGCCACGACGCCAATTGCGCCGGAAGTGCTGGAGGCGATGATGCCTTATCTCAAAACGGAATGGGGCAATCCGTCCAGCAGTTACAAGTTCGGGTCGAAGTTGAAAACGGTGATCGAGACGGCGCGCGAACAAGTGGCGGATTTAATTGGCGCTCAACCGCGCGAAATGATTTTCACATGCTGCGCGACGGAGAGCAACAACGCCGCGATTCACGCAGCGCTGAAGGCCAATCCGCTGAAACGGCACATCATCACGTCGGCGGTGGAACATTCGTCGGTGCTGAATTACTGCATGTCGCTGGAGAAGGATGGTTGCCGCGTGACGTATCTGCCGGTGGACCGTGAAGGGTTGCTGAAACTCGCGGACTTGGAAAACGCGGTCACGGACAACACTGCCGTCGTCTCGTTGATGTGGGCGAACAATGAAACGGGCGTGCTGTTTCCGGTGGAGCGAATTGCGGAAATTTGCAAAGCGCGCGGGGTTTTGTTCCACTGCGACGCTGTTCAAGCGGCGGGTAAAATCGAAATTGACGTTCACAACGTGCAGGCAAATTACCTCTCACTGACCGGCCACAAGTTTCATGCACCGAAAGGAATCGGCGCACTTTACGTCCGGCGCAAATCGCCGTTCTCGCCCTACTTGCACGGCGGGCACCAGGAACGCAGTTTGCGTGGAGGCACTGAGAATGTGGCGCTGATTGTTGGAATGGGCAACGCCGCTGAACTGGCACGGAAGCACCTGACCGATTACGACAGAATGGTGCGTCCGCTGCGGGATGCGCTGGAAGAAAGTATTTTGAGTTCGATTCCGAACACGGAACTGAACGGCCATAAAACGCAGCGGCTCGCCAACACAACCAATATTACCTTCCGCGGCATTGAGTCAGAAGCACTGCTGTTGTTGCTTGATCAAGAAGGCATTTGCGCGTCGTCAGGCTCGGCGTGCTTGGCGGATTCAGATGAACCGTCGCACGTCATCAAGGCAATGAAGCCAGAATCCGCAGCCTCTCGACAAATGATCCGTTTCTCGCTAGATACTGACATCTATAAATCCGATGTCAACACGGTAGCGAAGAGCTTGCAGCGAAGTGTGAGCGTGCTGGCGTGATTTTTCAGAGATGGCACAACCGCTTGTAGGTGTTTCGGTCTGCCTCGTTCACATCTTGTAACTTTCGGAGCCCAAGACAAATTTCTAGCGCGTTACGAATCCTCTGACGACCAGTACCAGACGCTTGGATAAAATCATCAGCGAAGTCAATTACCGTACATGACGCGAGCTTCCGGGCGAAGAACTGCTGGCTCAAATTTTTGGCCGCGAGTGCCTCAGGACAAATTAGCTTCAGTACATCAAAGAGAGCTTGGACTCCGACGGTCTTGCGGATGTATGAGCGATTGTCACCTTTCCATAAAGTTTCAGAAACGGCATTAAAGTAGTTCTTCGTAAGTGTAAAAATAAGCAGGTCGTTACAATCCAAGTAGGACTGTCGTAATGGTGTTTTGTCCTGACCGGCTTCAGCGGCGAGAAGCTTTCGCTCTCGTCCCTTGCCGGCTTCCCTGCGGTGCATCAGATCTCGGTCACGTTTTGGATTGCTAGAGAACAGACGAAGCAATCCCTCAACAATCGTGGCCGTGGACACTGCCCAATCCTTCTTCTGCGATTTCGCTGCACCTTCTACAGCTTCGTCGGCTTGGGCAGCCACGATGATATGATCCTTTAGTGCCGATGATGAATCTGTATTCAACTTTCGACAAAGAAACACAGCGGCTTTCTCTGGAGACCACTCCTCTGGAGGCTCTTCTTCTAGGTTGAATCCATAAAGCTCGTAACTCTGACTTTTATCAACAGGCTTCTGATTGTAATTAATCGTGGCGAACAGATACGCTTGGAAAGGATTTGGTAGGTCGAAGTAGATGGCACATAAAAGAGGCATTTCTTGCCTATCTGCCACCGATGCTTCATTGAATCCGTAGAGCCGATGCTGACCGTCCACAATTGCACCAAGCTTTGCAGACGATGGGATTACCAATGTTCCAACTTCACCGTTTTTCGCTGGCCATTCGACTGCCCACCTTAGTTTTTCATCCTCTTCAAGCTCACCATTCTCACGGTAATTTGCCGCCAAGATGATGCTGTTGGGAAATGCAGCTTCAACAGTGTCAATGAATCTTCCAATTGCTTTGAGCCGCACTTGAACGAGTTTGCGTTGGTGACCTTTGAGTTCGTAATCACCCTTCTCTGAGAATCCCAAGATTCTCAGAGGATCGCTGTAAGTCACTAGCAGCAAAACGTCAGCCGGCACAACGGCTACAAAAAACTCTCCGAGCGGTTGCACGACCTTCAGGACAGGTGTGCGAATCGGAAAAGTGTTTGGCGCCATAGTGCGTTAGGTGTTGAAGCCAGTTAGATCGCCGGTAGGTTTTGTCTCTGCGTCCCCGCCGGTTGCGGCAGTTGGCTGCACAGGTGTGTCAAGCAAGTGGGCGTTGTTGGCGTTTCCAATCCACCAGAGAAACAGCGCCAAAAAGTATCCAATCACGGACGGGATGGCTGCAACAACGGGCCTGCCGCTGATTGTACTAAAAATCGCTGCAAAGGTGGCGCAAAGAATAACAACCAAAGCACACACAAGAAAGAACATCAATAGGAACTTTCGTTGATGGTATGACAGAATTAAATCAACAGCCGCCGTAGCAGCAATCGCAACGAAGTATGTGTAGCCTGCGCTGATCAACACATTTGGCAATTGACTACTTGGTAGTGAGCCGAAAACAAAGCAACTGACGATTGGTTCGAGCAAGCCGAACCCCCCAACAACAACAATAATGCCCACGAAATACATGACAAATGTAGGATGCTTGCATGGCTTGCGTAAACGATCTTTAATCGTCTCGGTAAACTCATGCCAGTGGTTAGCTTCCTCCTGTGGAGAATTTATGGTTTCAGTCATTTTCCTTGGTCCTTCCAGAATTGTCGCGCCATGCCAGTTTGCAGCTTGCCTTGCAGGCGTAACGCAGCTTCGTTTTTCTTGAACTTTTGTTGAATCACGCCGCCGAGGATCAACTTTTGATCGGCGGGACTCAAAGTTTGTGGCGAGAAATGAACGCCGCACTCGGCCAAGTCGGCAAAGTTCGTTTCGTTTGAGCCGGTGGTCAGAAACTTGTCGGCGTCCTGCGATGCCATCCACACCGGAAACCCCCACGACCGGCCTTGCCGCGCCAGCGCACTCAGCAGCCCAGCCTTGTTCTCCTTGGGCAGTAGCAAGTGCGCTTCGTCCACAAACAACACCATCTTGAGTGGCTGGATGTCATTCTTGACGGCTAGTTGTTGGCTCAGCTTTTTGATCAGGAAATTAAGGATGAGCGCAACCGCCAACGCTTTGGTGTCGGTGTCGTTGCCGAATTCTTTGAAGTCAATCACCATCGAATGGTCGAGCCATTGTTCAGGGCTGATCGCTGTTTGGGCAGATGCGAACAAGTTGTAGTCAACGATCCGGTTAATGATCGCAACGGGCACGCCCGTGACGCCGTTCTGCTGTAGTTCAATGAGAAGGCTCGTGAAATCTGGAGTTGGAAGATTCTGGTATGCGTCGCTTATAGCTTGTTGTTGATTTGCCCCTAACTGTGGCGCAAAAGCACGGATTAGAGCGGCAATCTCATTTGCGATTTGTGCGTTTACAGCTGGATTCTGGTCGCGGTAAAACGGATTTATCGGCAGGTCTTGGCGAACAAATCGAACGTAGCTTGCCCCCGTCTGCTCCAAGAATCGGGTGCGGTTCTTCCGCAACTGCGCGTTACTTGGGTCATCCTCCAGTTCGCCCTTCATGTCGAAGAAGACAAAGCGCACGCCGTGGCTGCTAAGTTGTGCCAGAAGGTCGAGGGCAAGCTGGCTCTTGCCGCTACCGGGCTGGCCGGAAATCACCAGCAAGCCATTGGAAGTGCCAGGGCCGTTTATTGACCACTCTGGCGCATCGGTTAGCACCTTGAGTTTGACTTCCTTTTCGACGACTGGGAGCGCACGAATGGGCGTCGGCCCAACTCCTTTGCCAAAGTCGTCACCGGCCAGTTTGAGCAACGTCGCGACAAAACGGGTCTGGTCGTTGCCGCTATCTTCCCAAATCTCCTTCAACCGATGGCAGCCAAATTCAAAATGCTGACGGAATGCCTGGCGGTAGCCGGTTTCGTCGAGTGATTTGCCGGCGCGATGGTTCAGCGCAGCGGAAACCACGTCGCGCAGTTCGTCGCCGATAACGGTTTCGTCATCCAAATCTTTACCTTGCGAGTCGGCGGGCTTGAATCCGGATGGAACGCCTTCGCCGAGCGCAAGAAACAGCGCTGAACGTCCCAAGACGGCCTTGTTACGCGCACCTAAACGCTGATGGATGTTCTCAATGAATTCTTCCGCAGCGAGGCTTGGCTTGAATTTCATAGCGATTTCCCGAAGTAATCATTGGTCACACGCACTTCGTAATTGTCGCTGTCTTCACGCCCGTGTGGATGGAGTGTGTAAACGCGCGCCAGTTTGTTCTGTACCCGCTCAAACAGTGGGCCGTCAGGATCAATTTCAGAGTTGGTGGTCAAAATAATGGTCTGATGACCAGTGAGGTAAAGTTGATCAAGCACGCTGTCTTTCACTTCCTTGTCGAGGCGACCCAATGGTGTGTCCACCACCAGCGGCGGGGCGAGCTTGGCCAAGCGGCGGAGCGCTTCATAGAAAGCCAGCATCCGAACTTGTCGCTGGCCGGCTGAAGTATTACTTTCGTCCCACAAGGCTTTCTTGCCATCACGCCGCAGCAAGGAACAACTCCAGTTTTTATCAAACTCCATTCCCAGGAATTCGCGCTGGCGTTCAGTGATCTCCACCCAAAGGTCACCCACATGCTCGGAGATTTTTCGTCGCAACTGTTCGGCGGCCCGGGCGCGAATCTCGGTTGCGGCTTCGCGATAGCGCGCCGCCAATGCCACCAAGGTCTGCCCTTGTTTTGCCTTGTTCGCCAAAGCGGTCTGGTTTGTCTCTTCGCGCTTAAGCTCCGTGAGACTTTCTTCCAGCGCTTGAATCTGTTGGGTCAAATCTTCCTTTCGTTTTTCCAAGTGCTCGCATTGCGTAGTCAATTCGCCGCGCTTTTGGTGCAACTCCGCCCCGAGGAGCCTCGCAGCATCGTCTTGCTTGAGTTGTCTAATGCGCGTGTCCGTTTCGCGGAGGTTTGCATCCACCGATTCCACTTGGGCACATAATTCGGCAACGCCCCGCAGCGGGCTTACCGCTGTCATCAAGCGCGCTCGAATCTGAGCGCTCAGGTCACTGCGATCTGTGACAAAGACGCTTTCCGCCATGCCTTCAGGCGGCGGATGCCATAGGCGATGAAGGGCGCGTTCCAGTCTGTCGGTGTAAAAGGCATAAGTGTCATCAGCCAAGCGATACTCAGACGGCGCATCCTCAAAAACATCGCGCTTCACTTGGGGAATCTTTGGCTCGACTGTGGCTTTGCTGCCTTCCCACTCGCGCCGTTTTTCTTCACGAACGAGATAGTCGTGTAGCTCGCGCCGGTATTGTCCCAACAGGGCGACAGGCATTGCTTGCTCCCAAGCCGACTCCAGTTGGGCCGCCAATTTCGCCTTCGTCTCGGCCATCGTGACGCGAGCATCCTGCACTCGCTGCAATTCGTTCGGGTCAACTGCACCAAGGCTTTTCAATCGCTCCTCTACGTCGGCAAGTTCCACCTGAGTTTCGTGCAGTTCAAGACTGAGGCTGATTAACTCGTCGCGCAGGGCAGTTAGCTGCCCTTCTGCGGTTACAATTTTGCCGGAAAGCTCCGCTAGTTTTTTCGCCGCTTCGTGCCCTTCTGAGGCGTTAAATACGCGTGGAATTTTATTTTGAATCAATTGGCGCAAGTCAGTTTCAAGCTCACCATACGACCAGAGTCCTAAAATTCGGCTGATGCCTTCCACAATATCCTGCTGGCCCAAATTAAAGTTCTGGCCTCGCTCTGCATCGAAAAAGAAAAATCGCGCCAAGTGACGCGGAAGCATTGCATCTCTCAGCTTTTCCAGATGCTTGTCGTCTTCTATTCGTCCCGAGCCGTCGAGTCGATCCGCATAAGAACTCCAAACCGGGGCGGAATTCGGACGATGCCGGATTTCCCGGACAAGCAACGCTTTTCTCCCCCCGCCGCCCTTCTCATCACGCTGCGAAATAGTGGCTTGAAGGCGTACCGTATCGTTTCCTTCAAGCTGCGCACGCCGGTTTAACGACTTTTCGAAAACGAATCTGGTTGCTTCAGAGGCCGGCTCGACTTTTTTCAGGTCAACGACACCAGTCTCGCCGACAACCGCGAGATACAAAGCACGTAACAGGTGTGTCTTGCCCGCACCATTCTTTCCGCCAAGAAGAATTCCGCAGCGATCGTCCAACGTGCCGAAGTTGAACGTGTGCTCGCCGTAGTAAGGGCCGAAATTCTCCAGCGTCAGCGAATCAATGTAAATCTCAGGCATTGCCTTTGCCTTCCAAGTGTCCGTCGTGTTCCAAGTCGTCCTTAAGAATATTGAGCAGGTCATCGGGCAATCCGAAGGCGCGGTGACTTTCGCTGTACTCCTCAACCTTGGCGAGCATTCGGCGCAGCGTGTCGCCGCGAATGTCTTTCTCAGTGGCGATCTCTTCTTGGAGTTCGCGCAGCCGATTT
>Ga0182017_10004537_pt1 | contig 10316 bp, 8 predicted proteins | sample 712E3DmetaG_FD_120492 | JGI IMG/M metagenome (GOLD analysis project Ga0182017, IMG submission 120492) | Permafrost microbial communities from Stordalen Mire, Sweden - 712E3D metaG | ecosystem: Environmental > Terrestrial > Soil > Wetlands > Permafrost | place: Sweden: Stordalen | collected... | reverse complement strand
CTCGGAATCGAGGACCTCCTTGACCACGGCGTCGGGTCCGACCCCGAGCGCCTTCTTCCAGCCTTCGTAGCCGCCGGCTGCAAGGTAGGTCGCGATCGACCGTGAATCCGAGACGCCGCGGGCCCGCAAGAGCACCGATTCCATTCAGCGCCCCTCTCTCAACTCGTCCAACATGGCGTCGAGTCTCTGGGGCGTCAGGTTCTCGTAGTAATCGTCGTTGACCTGGATCACCGGGGCGTTGCCGCAGGCGCCCAGGCACTGCACGCCCACCAGCTGGAACGATCCGTCGGGGGTCTTCTCGCCGAAGCCGACGCCGAGCTTGGCCTTGAGGTGTTCGACGAGTTCGCGTCCACCGCAGACCGAACACGAGAGCGTCGTGCAGACCTGCAGCACGTACCTCGCGGGAGGGGAGGTGTGGTACATGGTGTAGAAGCTCACCACACCGTCCACGAAAGCCGGGCTGTCGCCCAGACGCTCCGCCACGGCCGAGATCACGCCCGGGGAGATCCAGCCGAAACGTTCCTGGCAGAGCCAGAGGACGGGCAGCAGGGCGGCGCGCCTCGTCGGATAGCGCCGCATCACCTCGCCGATCCGGTCATCCATGGTTTTGTCGAATGTCACGTTTGCGGTGGTTTCTGGCGGTGCGACCACGAGCGGGCACGTGGTCACGACTCACTCCGGCGGCGCGACCAGTCGAAAGCGCCTTCGCGCCACAGGTAGGCGTAGCCGATTACTAGGACAACGAGGAAGATCAGGCCGTCGAGCAGCACCGCACTGTTGCCCTCGGCAAGCAGACCTCGTACCGAAACCGCCCACGGGAAGAGAAACGCCACCTCGACGTCAAACACGATGAAAACCATCGCGACCACGAAGAACCTCACCGAAACGCGCTTGCGCGAGCTGCCGAGAAGCGGCATGCCGCTCTCGTAGGTATCCCGCGTTCGCGTGCCGCGAAGACGGCCCCGCCCGAGGAACGAGGACAATCCGACGAGCATGCCCGCTACGACCGCTGCGAGCGCAAACGCCAACACAACAGGGATGTACTGGGTGATCATCCCTTCCCCCCTCGTGCCCAAATTCACATGATCCTAGCGTTATTCCCGAGACGAGGTCAAGCGTCGTCCGGCTTTTTTCCGCGGCGTGGAGCGGGTAGACTCGGCGGGCGCGACCGGGGAGCCGCGCGAGGAGGCCGCAATGCCGACGATCGCTCTTGATGCCGCCGAACGTAGGGATCTGCTGGGCCGGTTCCTCAGGTACGTCCGAATCGACACGCAGTCGGACGAGAACTCGACCGCTAGCCCTTCGACCGAGAAACAGAAGGACCTCGCACGTCTCCTGGTCGAGGAGTTGAAACAGCTGGGCTGCGCTGACGCGACAGTCGACGAATGGGGCTACGTTTTCGCGACCGTCCCTTCTAACCTCCCTGCGGCCCACTCTTCCGCCGGCAAGGTGGTGCCGGTCATAGGACTTGTCGCTCACATGGACACCTACCACGGAACGCTGGGCGCCGGCGTCAGTCCCCAGGTGATCGAGAGCTACCAGGGCGGCGACATCGCCCTTCCGGGGGATCCACGCCAGGTGATCCGGTTCTCCGATAACCCGAACCTCGCCAAGTGCGTCGGCCACACCATCGTGACCTCGGACGGAACGACGCTCCTAGGGGCCGACGACAAGGCCGGAATCGCGGAGATCATGACTGCGGTTGCCTGGCTCGGCAAGCACCCCGAGTTCGCCCATGGCGCCGTGCGCGTCGGCTTCACGACCGACGAGGAGGTCGGGCACGGGACGGACCATTTCGACGTCGCGGCGTTCGGCGCCGCCTACGCGTACACACTGGACGGCTCCGACATCGCCGAGATCGAGGACGAGACCTTCTGCGCCGACTCGGCGCTGGTGGTGATCGAGGGGCACGACGTCCACCCCGGGTACGCCAAGGGCAAGCTGGTCAACGCGGTGCGCGTCGCGGCGGCGATCGTCGAACGCCTTCCTCGCGAGTTCCTGCCGGAGACCACCGAACTCCGGCAGCCCTACCTACACCCGTACGACCTGCGCGGCGACGTCACCCGCGTCGAGATCAAGCTTCTGGTGCGTGCGTTCACGGAGGCCGAGTTGAGGGGGCGTGAGGACTCCCTGAAAGCCGTTGTGCGAGAAGTTCAGGGCGCTTTCCCCGAAGCGAGGATCTCCGTCGAGGTCAAGGAGTCCTACCGGAACATGGCCTACAAGATCAGCGAGGACCCGAAGGTTCTCGAGTACGCGTTCGAGGCGGTGCGGCGTCTGGGGTTGGACCCGGTCCGGCGCGCAATCCGCGGCGGCACCGACGGATCCAGGTTGTCATTCATGGGGCTGCTCACGCCCAACATCTGGGCCGGCGGCCAGAACTTCCATTCGGTGCAGGAGTGGGTCTCGCTTGGCTGGATGGCGAAGGCCTGCGAGGTGACGCTGCACCTGCTGCAGGTCTGGGTGGAGCGTTCCGCCGCGTAGAAGCAGTCAACAGTTGACAGTCGACAGTTGACAGTCAGAAGACAACAAAATCTCCCTCTCCGTGGTCTCTTGCGTGGGTGGGGGACGGTCAACTGTCAACTGGGTGGGCGGGTGGGCGGAAGAAGTCGACTGTCTCTGTGGGTGGGGGAGAACTGTCAGCTGTGAACTGTCAACTGTCAACTGGCTGGGTGGTTGGCCGAAGCTGGCCAGCGAAAGCCTGGAAACCTTGCTGATGGACGGGGTCCCAGCTTTCGCCGGCGAGGCGGCACCTCACGAAGCCACCGAGGAGCTGACAGACCCAGAGACGCGATATCTCGGCTGCCGGCATGTGCGTGCCTATCAGCCCGAACCGCTGCAGCTGCCCGAAGTAGTCGGTCATCCGTCTGTCGTATTCGTGGAGAACCTCGCCGCCCGCCACCTGGAGTGCCTTGTCCCGCCCTCCTGCGGCGGAGATGAGGAGCTCGAGCAGCAGCCCGTTGTGGTTCACGAAGCGATGGAGGTGGCGCTCCAGCTGCGGCCGAACCGTCTGGCCGTTCTGAACGGCCTCGGGCATCAGCTCAAGCAGCATCGTCGCAAAGAGACGCTCGGTCTGGTGGCGGAGGGCTGCAGCGATGATCGCGGACTTGCCCGGAAAGTAACGATATAACGCCGCTTCCGTGAACTGGAGGCGGCGCGCAAGCGCAGCCGTGGTCACACCGGCGACCCCGTTGGCCTCCGCCAGCTCGATCGCCGTGGTGACAATGGCCTCCTCACGCGCAGAGTGATCAGGCATTTCCCGCATTCTACGCTTTGGTGAAACAAATCGCAACACGTCAAGGTAACGTAACAGTACTTTGGTATACCAAACCTCAGCGTAGAACCTAACCCACCCGTCAGTATCGTGGTATGTTGTTCATCCTTCAAGATTTGCAAGTGCCATGATACGCGCGCGGCCGAAGAGCCCGTCCAGTGGTCCGAGGAGCTCTTCGGGGAGGCTCAGGTAGACGAGCTCCGCGTCTCCCTCCAGTTCGGCCGACAGGAAGCGCTCGCGCACCCCCTTCACCTCCGCTCGGGCAAGGTCGCGCTGAGTGAAGGAAAGGGCCAGGTAAACGCGCGCGAACACCCTGGCTTCGGTGGCACTCAGGGTGACCTCGACCGTCCGCTCGGGAGGATTGGCCGGACCGAAGCGCTCGGGGCTGAGCTCCCGGGGCCATCCCTGGACCGCCGGCCACAGACGGCGGTACAGCTGCACGCCCGCCTTGCTGACCCGTGTCCGGAAGGCGGGGACGAAGAAGCTCTGGGCAGTCTGTGGACGGTCGCCGATCTGGTCGAACGCGCCGTCGATGCCGTCGGTGAGGTGGGGGATGTCGGTGATCAGTGTGCCGGAAGCTGTGCGAAGCCTGAGCGGAAAACGCCAGAAGGGGACCTGGCGGTGTCCCGCCGCCGGCTCCTCGCGGAGGTAGGGGACACTCGTCCAGCGGGTCCCTCGAAGCTCGACCAGGTGGAAGCAGGACCGGCAGAGGAACGCGACGGAATCGGGGCCGAAGGGCAGATCGGCTCCGCAATCCGGGCATCGGCTCGGCGCCAGCGCAGGTGCCTCGCCCCCTGAAGCCTCAGCCGCCGTGGTCGGGAGTTGCTGGGTCGGAGCCTGTCCCTCGACGCGGGCGCTTCCACCGTCCAACAGCATCGCAAGCTCGTCGCCGTCCAGGTCGACGACCGCCACGTGCCAGGGGCGATAGACGAGAGCGACGACCTCGGGCACTAGCGTCGAGTGCATTGCGATCGGGGTGATCGTCAGCTCGCTCGATCGGCGCGAGAGCTGCTGGACCTTCCGATCGATCTCCTCCGGCCCGACGTCCGCGGCCAACGCCGGACATGCAGCTTCGGGCGCCCCGAGGAACGGCCGCAGCGCCTTCAGATACGAGAGCTTGCCCATCTCCGGCAAGGGGAAGGCAGTCGCCGACACCGATCCTTCGATCGTGGTGACCGCGAACTCTATCCGTTTGGCGCCGTCCCGATCGCGGCCGAACGCGGCCTGGTAGAGGGTTCCAAGGCGATGCCAATACGGGCTCAGGAAACGATGCCAGGCGCGGACACGGACCCTGGGAGCGATCCGGGCAGCCCACTCGTCCGCCGCCCTGCCTACCTCGGCTTCGACGGCCTCCACCAGGGGCGACGGGCGTGTGGCGATGAGGCGCGGCAGCTCGCCCTGTTCGGCGTCTCGGGCGAACGGTGAGTCCGCGGTGAGGGGCCGCACCCTCGTGTCGTACAGCTCGAGGTAGCGGCGGTCGCGGAGGTGCCTCACGACTGCTTGCGTGAGGACGCCCACGTTCGGAATGACGTCCGGGATGACGACGGTGAGGATGTCCGTCCGGCCGATGACGACGTGCTCGCTCGCACAGAAATCGCAACGCGCCATGCGGTGGTAGACGGGCACGGCGAGTGCGGCACCACACGTCGGGCAGCGCAACTCGAGCGCAAAGCCGGTGCCGCCAGCGGAACCGCTCTTGTGCTCGTCGGCCGGGGCGTCGCGTGGGGCGGGCGAGGCAGGCGGTCCCACCGTGGGAACGATCGCCTTGAGCGTCTTCAAGCCCAGGGCCGTTCCCCATGTCGCCCCGACCAGCCCGAATGCCACGAAGACCCGCGGGTCGCGGATGACGAAGATCCCTGCCCAGGCGATCACCCCGACGGCCCATGCCACGAGCTGCTCGGCAAATGGACGCCCGCGCCAGCACATCAGGCCCGCCGGACCCAGGAACCCGAGGATGCCGTGGACGGCGAGCGACGGAACACCCTGCCGCTGCACGGCGAGCCGGCGGCCGACGAACCACCACGCGCCGGGCACCAGCAGAGTGGCGAGCCAAGCTGTCATCGCGGTTCGAGCAGGTGGCCCAGCTCAAGGGCGCCCCGGTCCACGGCCTTGAGCAGAGCCATCACGTCCTGGGCGTCGGCAATGCTCGTTTCGGCATCGGCCATTGCACCCTCGAGGAGCCTGCAGGCGGCCTGACGGCCGTGTGGGGTTGCCGGTGCGCTCGCGAGGACCTCTCGGCACAGGTCATACTCCTCGCCGCGTGGGGCGGGACCGCGCTGCAGACGTGCGAGAACGCCACGCCAGCGCTCGATCTCCTCCCGGCCGGTCACCCTCCGAGTGTATCATCGCGGCCGGTGTTCGCCCGGACAGTTCTGCCTACCGCGCTTCCCGAAGCCCTCTCCTACCGGATCCCGGAGAACCTCGCCGACCTGGCGGTCCCGGGAGTTCGGGTGAAGGTGCGCCTCCGCGGCCAGAGTCGGGTAGGAGTGGTCGTGGAGGTGGTCGAGGACCCGGGTTGTCCGGCGGATCGGGTGCTGCCCGTCGAGGAGGTGCTCGACCCCGAGCCGCTCCTTCCGCCGCACGTCCTGGAGATGATCCGCTTCGTCGCTGACTACTACGCGGCGCCGGTTGGCAGCGTCGTCCGCACGGCGATCCCTGGCGCGCTGTTGCGTGTGCCACCGCCGATCGTGCAAGCGGGCGTTCGGACGAGCGAGCTTCTTGCCGGTGCCGAGCCCGCCGCGCGACGCCTGCTCGAGCGGGTGCTGGAGGCGCGGCGGATTTCCGTTGCCCGTTTGCGGGCTGAGGGCTGGTCCAAGCGGGAGCTCGACGAGCTGCTTCCGGCTCTTGCCGAGAAGCACGCGCTCAAGGTTGTCGAGCGCGGTGCGACCGGCCCCGGAGGCTCGACGGTTTCGGCTGTCGTGCTGTGCGACGTGGCGCCCGGGGAGCGGGCACGCTTGGTCGGAGCCGCACCGGCCCAGGCTCGCGCCGCGGCATGGCTCGTCGAGACCGGCCGGCCGGTGCTGGAGGGCGAGCTTCTGGCAGCGTGCCAATGCTCTTCAAGCGTTGTCGACGCGCTGGTCCACAAGGGAATCGTCAGGCGGTTTCAGCAGGCGCGGCAGCGCAAGGTGCGGCGCTGGGAGCTGACTCCGGGCCCGGTTCCGGAAACGTTGACGACGCATCAGCAACAGGCGGTCGAGACGCTTTCGATGGCTCTGGGGGGCGGGGAGTTCAAGGCGTTCCTGCTGCAGGGTGTGACCGGTTCAGGCAAGACCGAAATCTATCTGCGGGCAGCCGCCGAAGTCATCCGAGGCGGCCGGCAGGCCGTCATCCTGGTCCCGGAGATCGCCATCACACCGCAGATGGTGCGGCGTTTCCTGAGGCGCTTCCCCGGGCAGGTGGGACTGGTGCACTCGCGCCTTTCCCCGGGCGAGCGTTACGATACCTGGCGGCGCGCCCGGCTCGGCCTTTTGAAGGTCATAATTGGCCCGCGCTCGGCGCTCTTCACGCCCCTGCCAGCCGTCGGCTTGATCGTGGCGGACGAGTGCCATGATGGTTCCTATTACCAATCCGAACCGCCTTTCTATCACGCTGTGGAAGCCGCTAAAATCTATGCCCGGCTGTGCGGCGCGGTTTGCATTTTGGGGTCGGCCACGCCCACCATCCAGCAACGCTACCAGGCTGAAACCGGGGAAAGCCTGCGGCTGGAACTGCCGAAGCGTATCCAGTTCTTCAACAATCCGGCCGGTAGTGGCGGTCTGCCGCCTGTCTCGGTCATTGATATGCGTGAAGAACTCAAATCCGGCCGGCGCGGCATCTTCAGCCAGGTGCTATTGGACGGATTGGATGAGGTACTCAAAAAAGGGCAACAGGCCATCCTCTTCTTAAATCGGCGTGGAACGGCCACCTATGTTTTTTGCCGCGAATGTGGCACGGTGGCAAAATGTCCGCAGTGCGACACCCCGCTCACTTATCATACCGAGGGGTTGTCTGACCTGCGCTGCCACCGCTGCGGTTATACCCGCAAAATGCTGGAGATTTGCCCGCACTGCCACAGCCGTCAAATCCGCGCCTACGGGTTGGGCAGTGAGAAGGTGGAGACCGAGGCGGGGGCGCTCTTCCCAACTGCCCGCATACTGCGCTGGGACTGGGAAACCACCCGCCAGAAGGATGCCCATGAAATTATCCTGGGACACTTCGCCGCCCACCGCGCCGATATACTGGTGGGGACGCAAATGCTGGCAAAGGGGCTCGACCTGCCGCTGGTAACACTGGTGGGGATAGTGCTGGCCGACGTGGGTCTCAACCTGCCCGACCCCTTTGCTGCCGAGCGCACCTTCAGCCTGCTGACTCAAGTGGCCGGCCGCGCCGGGCGTTCGGTCCTGGGTGGGCGGGTGGTGTTGCAGACCTTCCAGCCGGAGCATTACGCCATTCAAGCTGCCTCCCGTCACGATTACGCAGGTTTCTACGCCCGCGAACTGGATGAACGCCGCAGCCTGGGCTACCCGCCGTTCAGCCGGCTGGTACGCTTGGAGTACCGCGCCTTCGACCCGGTTAAGGCCGAGACGGAGGCACGCGCCATGGCGGTGCGCCTTTCGAAGGACATAGTCACGGATACCCGCATTCAAACCGATTTGATCGGGCCCGTGCCATGCTTTTTCGCCAAAGTGGGCGGCTGGTATCGCTGGCAGGTTGTGCTGCGTGGGCCTGATCCTGCCTCTTTGTTGCGTGGGAAACCGCTTGCGAACTGGCGCGTGGAAGTGGATCCGGTTTCGTTATTGTAAGAGAGGATTTACAACCACGGATTCTCCCGGGATACCGTTAAAAAATCACCCCGCTCCAATTTCTCGGAGCGGGGTGATTTTTATTCTCTGATACCGCAGAGCGGGTTTTTTTACCCGGCCGGCTTGGTAGGCAGGACAACCGCCTGGTCGCGTGTGGCCAGCACTGTCTGCGTCCCAAAGCGGGTCAGCAGCACCGCACCCAGGGCCGCCATGCTCACCAGGAAAGGCGCCAACCAGCCGACGCAGTTCAACACAGGGATATTGGTCAAACTGGCCGCGATCAAGGTCAAGGCAAAAGTTCCTAATCCTGCCGAAAAGGCCGGGTGCCATTCCTGGTGAATGGCATTGGTGAAGCGCTGACCAACTTCATATCCCACGGCAATCCAGCCAAACAGGAGCGCCATTCCCAAAGCCAGCGCAACGACGACCATAAGCGGCACGGTTATTACCAAGGTAATTATGAGAATGCTCAGCACGCCAAGAGCCACGAGGATAACCGGGACCGCAACCAATGTCAGCAGCCCAAGGCCACCGGCTGTGAGAGGTTGGGCGATAATAGCGTGCGCCACCCGGTCTGCCCGCTGGGCCAGGAAGAGCATCAACAGCATGGCCAGTAAGCCCAGGGTTATGGATTGGCCAAAAACGTTTGCGACTCCACTTAGAAAAGGATTAACTGCAAAATGCATGAATGTGGCAAAAGGATTGTAGGATGTCGCGACGGGCGGGACGTAACCACTCTGCCCGTTTCCAAAATGAATGTTGCCGTTGTTGACCTGGCCGTCCACCATGGAACCTTCAGCCCGGTCCAAGGTGGATCCCAGGGTGGAAAGGCTGCCATAGATGTGGGCCGCCGCTCCGAGAGTAGCCGTTCCACCGAAAATCACCACATCGCGGTTGACAACACCATCCAGGCTCAGGCTGCCGCCGAATACAACAACATTCCCATTCGCAGTGGCACCCTTTTCAATGGTGCCTGAACCGCCAAAGATCACCAGGTCACCGTTCATCGTCTGGCCGTTTTTTAAGGTAAAAGACTGCCCAAAGACAAACTGGCCTGGAATTGTGCCGTCTGAGGCGGCGGCTGAGAACAAGGGCAGGCAGACCAGGCATGCAACCAGCACGAGGGAAATCATCCTGAATTTATTTTTCATATTAAGCTCCTTGCGATATCTTGGTAAATTTCATTAATGAGAAAACCCATAAAAGACTCCATCCGCCGGCAACCAACAGGACAACTATCCAAACATAAACGGGTATGAAGCCCGGGAGTACCTTGAGGATCACCCGGCCGCCCTGGAACAAGGCTTCGACGCTGGCCCAGACGGAAACAATCGTGGAAAGCCAGGAAGCCAGCAAATCAACTGGTGATTGGATCAAGCTCTTGAGTATGGGCCAGGCGACCCAGATTAGGCCGCTCAAGACGCTGCCTGTCAGCAACAGGAACCCCCAGAAATTCCTGCGCCGCAGGGCTTTCTTCTTCGCTTCAAGCCGCAGCTGGAACCGTTCTGCAAAGCCGTCCGCCGGCGCGGCCATTTTGACCGTTTTCAGCGCCAGGTTGACCTCAGCCAGTGCGCTGCAGGAGGAGCAACCCTGGAGATGAGCGTTCAGTTGCTGTTTTTCGTTGGCGGAAAGAGTCTGGGCATTGAGAAGCCAATCTTCAAAAGGCCGGTGATCCATAGGGCTTCCTTTCATGGCGCAAGTGCGACTTTTTTTCTTTTTCTTCCCACAGGTCTGCCAGTGCCCGCCGTGCCCGGTGCAGCCGGCTCTTGACTGCCGGTACAGTCAACTTAAGTGCCTGGGCAATCTCCACTTCCGAGCAGTCCTGCCAATAACGCATGACAACTGCGGCGCGATCGGTGGGGTCAAGGGATTGTAAACAACCTTGCAGGCGTTCCCGGGTCTGCTGGCGGACGGCTTCCGTCTCCGGGTCCGGGGCGGAACGGTCAGGGATTTCGGTCTGGCCTTCTTCGTCCTCGTCAATGGAAAACGAGCTGAACCGCTTCCGGCGGAGCTTGTCGATGCAATGATGGGCAGCAATGGAAAGCAGCCAAGTGGCAAAGGAACGCTCGATGTCATAACGGGCCAGGTTTTGGTACGCCTTGAGAAAGGTCTCTTGAGCTGCGTCTTCGGCGCCCTCGGGTTCACCGAGCATCCGATAACACAGGTTATAGACCGGTTTCTGGTACATCTCGACCAGGTTGGTAAAGGCTTCATCGTCGCCTTTTTGGGCCTGGTGCACCCAGGCCATTTCGTCAGTCACAATG
>Ga0182017_10004535_pt1 | contig 10319 bp, 9 predicted proteins | sample 712E3DmetaG_FD_120492 | JGI IMG/M metagenome (GOLD analysis project Ga0182017, IMG submission 120492) | Permafrost microbial communities from Stordalen Mire, Sweden - 712E3D metaG | ecosystem: Environmental > Terrestrial > Soil > Wetlands > Permafrost | place: Sweden: Stordalen | collected... | reverse complement strand
GAGGGCACCTTATGGGCATTTAATTCGCCCTTGGCAATGCGCCTGCGTATGCTGTCGATGGACATGCCTAAGCACCTGGCCGCTTCCGCGATCGTTACTTCCTGTGTTGTTTTACTTTTTAATTCTGTCGTCATGATGATTCCGAAACCTCCGTTTAGTACCTCTAATATAATATTAAGGCACTTTTTCGACGTTTCAAGTCCTTTTTTAAATTTGCCTAGACAAATCCAACGCGCTGCTTAGGCATTCGCAGACAGCAACATCATCACGACCCCAGAAAACATGATACCCTGCCTGATAAATCAAGCAGGGTATCTATGGTTGACCGGTGTGGCTGATTTCTTATTCTTGATCGCGGTATGATTTGCGTTTCTTGGGGGCTTTCTTGGGGTTGACTAATTTGTCGGCATGTTTCATCAGTTTGTCGAGTAAAGTATCGAATTTAGCCATTTCTTCTTTGGTGAAGCAGGAAGTCAATTTTTCAAATAAGACCAGGCTGCCCTTGGTGGAAACGGACAATTTTTCTTTTCCCTTGGGAGTCATGACTGCCCAGACCAGACGGCGGTCGGTAGTATCGCGGATCTTCTTGACCAGGCCTTTCTCTTCCATGCGGTCGAGAATCGTGCTGAGGGTATTGGTATTCTTGTCCAGTAATTTTGCCATTTCGGTTGCGTTGGCATTGTCGCCCAGTTTTTTCATGACAATCAAAACCAGGAATTGCTGATATGACAGGCCCCTCATTTTGATCAGGCCGCTGTCAGCATACCGCGTAACTAAACCGCCGGTATGATACCAGTTAATCCAAACTCTGTGTTGAATGTCCTGATGATCAAATATTTCCTTCATTTACGTTCACCACCAATATATTTATTTTCTAGTACCATTACTTTAGTACTACTTTGGTACTAGAGATATTGTACCCTAACGCAAAAGATTTTTCAAAAGGGACAATAAGGGGTAATAACTAGAGGCATCTTTCACTGTAATTAGTATCAGGTATGAATCAAGAAAAGTGTCAGAAATATCAATAATTATTGCTTATGGACTTAATCGGATATGTAAATTCTTTGTAAAATATCTGAAATATATGGAATTTTTAGCAAATAATTAAAATTTTAAACCGGCCAGAAAAAGCCATAACCAGGCCACACCAATACCCAAAGCGGCGCCAATATAAACTTCGAAAGGAGTGTGTCCCATCAGTTCCCGCAAGTCGGCTTCGATCTTAATCATGGGCTCTTTTCTCTTCAGTTCCAATATGATTCGATTCAATACCACCGATTGCTGCCCGACTGATTGGCGGACTCCGGCGGCATCGTAAGTAACCACCAGTGCTAAAATCACGGCAATGGCAAAATAGGCCGAACCGAATCCATCCTTTATCGCAATCGCGGTCGCCAGAGCACATACCATCGCCGAATGGGCGCTGGGCATGCCGCCGCTGGAGATAAAGAAACTCAGGTCGAGCCCTTTCCCCCGTGCCAGGGCCACCAGTAATTTCACTAACTGGGCTACCATCCAGGCGCACAGCGCGATTATTAATACCCAGTTGGTGATCAGGTCATGAAGCATACTGCGGCTAACTCCTTTTTCAAACTTCTAGCCCTGATCTGCTATCGCGCGGCTGTTCCATAATTTACGATCGGCAATATCACGGTCAAACAGCAGCCGATAGAAAATCACTTTATGCATGGGCATGTTTTTACTTAACTCCGTGCGCCGGCCGATGATTCTGACGAACAACCCGACGGTACTCAGAATTGCCAGACCGATGGCGATCGCTACTTTTTGCTCCACTCCAAACGTACCGGGGAAAAAATAAGCGAGGAACGGAAAAGTAACATAAACAGCAACTACGCCCAGCGCTACCTGTTTAAAAGGCGCGAATAATAGATAAGGGCCAACCAGCGCAATAAGCCCCAGTTTCCAGGAGAGCATAGTGATGACACCCAGCGTTACAAAAACGCCGCGTCCGCCGCTTTTAAATTTCAGATAAATAGACCAGTCATGTCCGAGAACAGCACATACGCCGACTAATGCCTGGTAAAGCGGCTCCAGGTGCATTAGTTTGGCAATAAAAACAACCAGTACCCCTTTCCCGATATCAAAGACGGCGACGGGAATAGTCAACCACTTAGGGCCGGCATTCAGCACATTAGAAGCGCCAACTTTGCCGGTGCCGACTTTGCGGATGTCCGTCCCGCGCGACCATTTAATTGCCAGATAAGCAGCCGGGACAGAGCCTAACAGATAAGCGCCAATCGCTAGCAAGATAAATTTAAGTTCCATTCGTTCTCCAACTTTACACTAAGAAGTTTTTAACCCTCTTTGTTCTGCCAGCGCAATTAATTTGTCAACAAAACGCATCGGAACATCGGTTCCGCCAAGCGTGATTTCTGAAGCGGAGTCAATACCGTGGTAGTCCGTGCCGCCGGTGGGGATAAGATCGTATTTTTGCGCGAGGTTGAGTAAATTGTTTGTTTCCGCAGGGAGGTAACCGGCATAATAGACTTCCATCCCCACCAGACCGTGCGGTTTTAATTCCATGACCATCTTTTCCGGGTTCGTGGTGGTAAAAGGGTGTGCCAGCACCGGCAAACCGCGGACTTCCGCGATCAATTGCACTGCTTCGGCCGGAGTCAATTTTTCACGGGCGACGTAAGCCGGACAATCCCGCCCGATATACTTTGAGAAAGCTTCTTTGAAAGAAGCTGTATATCCTTTTTCCTGCAGGGCCTGGGCAACATGAGCCCGGCCGAGAGAGCCGCTTCCGGCGATTTCCCGGACCCTTTCCAACTCGACATCACAGCCAAGTTCTTTCAGTTTAGATACCATTTTTTCCGTTCTGATTGCCCGCGAATTACGCATCCGCTCCAGGCTGGATTTAAATTGCGGATCGGTATAGTCTATAAAATATCCTAACACATGGACTTCGCCGCCGGTAGTATCGGTACTGATTTCCACGCCCGGAATTAATCTCAGCGAGGGAAATTCCCCGGCTGCATCCAGTGCCGGAGCCAACCCGGCAACGGTATCGTGGTCGGTAAGAGCCATGACGGTCAACCCGGCAGCGGCCGCCATCTTCACTATTTCGGCGGGGCTGTAACGGCCGTCTGAGGCGTTTGAGTGGATATGAAGGTCAGCTTTCGCCTTCACTCTGTTTCCCTCTGGATACGTTGGATACTGACAGCTTTTCCGGTTTGGTCGTCAATCCGGACCAATATGGCGTTGACCACGCTTTTCCCGGCGCCGACAGATAACCGGTATGGTAATTGAGTCAGGAAACGTTTGAGCACATTTTCCGGGTCATCGCCGATGATAGATTCAATCGGGCCGGTTAAACCGATGTCGGTGACGTAGGCGGTGCCGCCGGACAGTATCCGGGCATCGATAGTGCCGACATGAGTATGGGTGCCCAGCACCGCGCTGACCCGCCCATCGAGATAGCGTCCCAGCGCCATTTTTTCAGAAGTGGCTTCGGCGTGAAAATCCACGATAATAACCAGTGGTTTATCAGTTAATTGCGCCAGCAGCGCGTCCATCGCGCGGAAGGGACAGTCGTAATTATCCATAAAAGTCCGCCCGATGAGGTTCACCACCAGCACGCCCTTTTTCACGAGATAACCTTTACCGGGGACACCCGGCGGATAGTTCAGCGGCCTGACCAGCGGCATTTCACTGTCCAGACAGGGCAGGATGGTTTTATGCGCCCAGACATGATTCCCCGAAGTTAAAACATCGGCTCCCGCCCGGAATAATTCCTCCGCCGTTTCCGGCGTAACACCGATGCCGTGCGCACTGTTCTCGGCATTAACAATCGTCAGGTCGACGCCATATTCCTGCCGGATTTGAGGCAAAAAAGTATTGAGAGCCTGTCGTCCCGGTTTGCCGATGACGTCTCCGATTGCGAGTATCAGCATTTGTTCCCCTGCTCCCGTTTACTATTTCGCGAAATCAACCGCTCGAGTTTCTCTGACCACCGTAACTTTAATCTGGCCGGGATATTCCATCCCCTCTTCGATCTTTTTCACGATATCACGGGCCAATCTCATTGCGCCCAGGTCGTCAATTTCTTCGGGCTTAACCAGGATCCTGACCTCACGGCCGGCCTGAATAGCAAACGATTTTTCAACACCTTTGAAACTGTTGGCAATATCTTCAAGCGATTTGAGCCGTTTCAGATAACTGTCCAGAGATTCTCTTCTGGCTCCCGGCCGCGCGCTGCTGATGGCATCGGCGGCGGAAACGATATAACCCCAGGTGCTGGTATTGGGCGTTTCGAAATGATGCTCGGCGATACCCATGACCACCTCGGGTGATTTTTCCCATTGTTTCACCAGGTCGGCGCCGATGGCGGCATGCGTACCTTCTACCTCGCGGTCAACCGCTTTGCCGATATCGTGGAGCAACCCGGCCTTTTTCGCAATCATCGGATTTGCTCCCAGTTCGGAGGCAATCATTTGCGCCATAAACGCAACTTCGATACTGTGATGCAGTACACTCTGTCCGTAACTGGTGCGGTACTTTAGTCGCCCGAGTAATCTAATAAGTTCGGGACGCAGGCCCTGCACCCCAACCTGATAAGCGGCTTGCTCGCCGGCGGTCTGAATGCTGGCATTGACTTCTTCCTCGGCCTTTTTAACTACTTCTTCGATGCGTGCCGGGTGTATACGGCCGTCCAGAATGAGTTTGGTCAGCGCGATGCGGGCAACTTCCCGGCGCACCGGGTCGAAACTGGATAATGTTACGGCTTCAGGAGTATCATCCACAATCAGGTCAACACCGGTTGCCTGTTCCAAAGCGCGGATATTGCGGCCCTCCCGTCCAATCAGTCTGCCTTTCATCTCATCACTTGGGATCGGCACGCTGGTCGCGGTCGTCTCGGAAACTATTTCAGAAGCGCTGCGCTGGATGGTTTGTGCCAGGATTTCCTGAGACCTGAGGTCAGCTTCAGCTTTGATTTTTATTTCCCATTCGTGCAGCCGGCGGCCGGCTTCACCTTTCATCTCAGATTCAATACTCTGCAGCAGCATCTCTTTAGCCTGGTCGATAGACATGCCGGAGATAATTTCCAGCTGTTTTAATTCTTTACCTTTGGCTTCTTCAATCTGCGCCTGTAAATTGTCTAAGGATTTCTCCCGGTTGGCTAAGGCCCGTTCCCGCTGCCCGATGCCTTCCAGCTTATGCTCCAGGTTTTCGGTCTTGGAAAGAAGACGGTTCTCCTGCCGCTGTAATTCCAAGCGGCGTTCCTTGTACTCGGCATCTGCGGTCGCCCTGACTTTTTCCGCATCTACTTTTCCCTGTTCGACAATTTTTTTCGCTTCTTCCCGGGATTCAATTATTGTCCGGTTTACTTTCCGTTGGGTAACACGAAGCAGACGGTTGACCGCAATATTGCGGTTGAAGAAAATGATTGCACCGCCTAAAACAACCCCGATGATCAGTACGGCAACTAATAAGATGGCTGTTAATACATTTGACATATTTACACCCCACTTTTCCGGTAAACTGCCTTTAAATTAATCATTAATACCACCCGGTTCCTTCATTTCCTGCCAGAGTATTTTCACGGTTTGATTTATTACCGTGTAGCCGAAGCCGCGCTGCTGAAGATAATCACCCAGGCGGCGGCGGAAAACCTCGTAATCCTGATTTGCCAGGTGTTGAGATTTGCGCAGAGCGGCCTGATAAGCGGATTGCATATCGTTGGAATCATCGGTGACTTCTTTGATGATTTCGTCGGCCACTCCCTTTTTTTTCAGCTCCAACCCGGTTAATCTTTTACTACGCGGGCGGAATGTATCCCTGTTTTCTTTCCAGAACCGAGCGAAGGCAGTATCATCCAGTAAATTTTGCTCCTTTAATTTATTTATTATTATTTCAATTTTTGAATCTTCATATCCACGGCGGCGCAGCCTGTCTTTCATCTCTGCCTCGCTGCGAGGCCGGTAACTGAGGAACAGGTAGGCGATGTTCAACCCCCGCGCCAACTCAGTGTCTTCAGTCAACTCTTTTATCCGGTCGTCAGAAATCTCTTCCCCGACTTTCAATCCTTTTTTTACGGCTAATTCCGAATCTAATTTCACGGCAAACTTACCATCCAGAAACATGTTTACCTGCTGGTCTGTTCGCTTATTCGTTTTTAGCGCCGTAATCTTGCCCATTTAATTTACCCGGATAAAACACAAAAGCTGAGGTCTAGACCTCAGCTTCTATTTCAACATTTGCCAGTATCGATATGATTTTATATTAAGAAATCATTTTTCTTTGGGAGCTTCTTGCGAGCTCGGTAAGGCTGAGGCTCGAACCTGCTGCTCTATTTCCTTGGCAATCTCGGGTTTTTGGACCAGGAAAGTTTTTGCGTTCTCCCTTCCCTGTCCCAGACGAGTATCACCCCAGGAGAAAAAAGCACCGGATTTCTTAATCAGCCCGAGCTCAACCCCTAAATCGATAAGGTCGCCTTCACGGCTAATCCCGTGGTCGAACATAATATCGAATTCAGCTGTCCTGAAAGGCGCGGCAACTTTGTTCTTAACAATTCTGGCTTTCACGCGATTGCCAACCGCGACCTCACCCTGCTTGATAGTTTCACTGCGCCGTAAGTCAATTCTAACGGAGCTGTAAAATTTCAGGGCCCTGCCGCCGGGCGTTACCTCAGGATTACCGAAAACGATACCGACCTTCTCTCTTAACTGGTTGATAAAAATCACTGCTGTTCCGGAACGGCCAATCGCCACTGCCAATTTTCTGAGAGCCTGAGACATCAGCCGTGCCTGCAAAGCAACCTGACTGTCCCCCATCTCTCCCTCAATTTCAGCGCGGGGTACAAGAGCGGCCACGCTATCTACCACAATAACATCCACAGCTCCACTTCGGACTAAAGCTTCGCAAATCTCCAGCGCCTGTTCACCGGTATCGGGTTGGGAAATGAGCATGTCGTCGATATTGACGCCGAGGTGCCCTGAATAAACGGGGTCAAGAGCATGTTCAACATCAATATAAGCGGCGACTCCGCCCTTTTTCTGCGCCTCTGCGATAATGTGCAGGGCCAGTGTGGTTTTACCGGTGGATTCAGGTCCGAAAATTTCGATGATGCGTCCCCGGGGTATGCCCCCGATGCCGAGAGCGATGTCCAATGAAATAGAGCCGGTAGGGATGATCCCCGCGGCTGCCACGGTGGTCGATTCCCCCAGCTTCATAATTGAGCCTTTGCCAAACCTTTTTTCTATCTGGCTGATGGCTAGCTCGAGTGCCTTAGTTCTTTCTCCGCTGGTCATATTCGTCTTACATAATGATAACATGAACTATTACGAAAAAACAATACTTTTTTGGTACAAATGTTCGTTTCATGAGTTCTTTTCAAAAATATTTTTCCATTGGGTTTCGGACTCGCTATAGTTGATTTAGCGGCATTGTATTTTTTACAATAGCAGCGTTGTCGTAATAGGTTTGCGAGAGTATACTTTGTATTTGAATAAGTCACCTAAAGGATTCTGATGCCGACCGCCGATCTTATATTCAAAAATGCCGACGTGATCACCGTCGATGCCGGTTGTTCCAAGGCGGATTTTGTCGCTGCAAAGGGCGATAAAATCATTTTTACCGGTTCTAAAGATTTTCTAAACGATTTCACCGGACCGGATACAAAAATCGTAAATTGTGAAGGAAAAACACTGCTGCCGGGTTTCAATGACGCCCATTGCCACATTTTTTCCTTTTTACGGAAGCTGACCTCTATTGACCTCGGGGGGCCAGGGATTAAATCCATCCGGGATATTCAGACGGCAGTAAAAACGAAGGCGGTACAAACGCCGCCCGGAGAGTGGATTACCGGTACCGATTATAATGAATTCTACCTGGCGGAAAAGCGCCATCCAACCCGCTGGGAAATTGATGAAGTTGCGCCGGATAATCCGGTAATGCTGACCCACCGTTCATTGCATGGCTGTGTGCTGAACAGCAAAGCGCTGGCGTTGGCCGGGATCACCATCGAGACTTCGGAATTGCCAGGGACGATGATAGACAGGGACGTGACCAGAGGCGGAGAGCCAAACGGTTTCCTGGCGGAAATGGTAGGTTATCTCCGGGAACATGTTATGCCGCCGATTTCTGAACGGGAATTGTTAACCGGAATCAAACTAGCCGGTGACGAATATCTCTCACAGGGATTAACCTCACTTCAGGACGCTACTTATGTCAACAACCTGAACAGATGGCGGCATTATCAAAGGTTTAAAGAGAACGAATTGCTGCAAAGCCGGGTTTACATGATGACCGGCCTTGAAACGATAAAAGAATTCCAAAATGCCGGACTGGGATTTGGCGCCGGTGATGAAAACTTGCGGATTGGTGCGGTGAAAATTGTCCCGACTTTAATTGCCGATAAAATGCACCCTTCCCCGGAGGAATTAAACGACCTGGTACTACAAATCCACCGGGCCGGTTTTCAACTGGCGATTCACGGTGTCCAGACTCAAATGGTAGATGCAATTATTTGCGCTTACGAATACTTGCAGTCAGTTACGCCTGATTATGGCACCAGGCGGCACCGCATCGAACACTGCTCCGAATGCCCGCCGCCGTTGATGGACCGGCTGAAAAAACTCCAGGCGGTGGTTGCGACCCACCCTTCATTTACTTATTTCAGCGGGGACAGATATTTGGCCACCATTGAGAAAAATGTTAGCCCCTGGCTTTACCGGACCGGGACAATGGTGAAAAGCGGTTTAACGGTTGGCGCCGGTTCTGATTCCCCGATTGTCCCCAACAGCCCCATCATAGGGATTTACGGCGCGGTGACCCGGTTAACCTCTTCCGGCCAAATCTTGAATCCCGCCGAAAAACTTACCGCCGCCGAAGTGATAAAAATGTATACCCTGAACGCCGCCTATGCATCGCATGAAGAGAACATCAAAGGTTCCATTTCGCCCGGCAAACTGGCGGACATGGTTTTATTGAGCCGCAACCCCACTACGACAGCCGGCGAAGAAATAAAAGACATCAAGGTGCAGATGACCGTAATCGGCGGAAAGGTGGTTTGGGAAGGTTGACGCGATACAGGAATTAATTCAATTAAGGTTTCTATGTTATTTTTTCCTGGGCGACTAGGGTTCTCAAAGTAATTTATTATTTCAGAGTCAACTTTATTTATACTAAGAAAGACCTCACCCTCTGTCTCCCTCTCCTGTACATTTCGCTTTAGTAGCGAAAGTATTTCGCCTGCGGACTCAAGCGAGGGAGGAGATGAGTTAGAGGGGCTGCGCCCCTCTCCCGTTCACTTCGTTCAGGGACCTTGTAACTCAGGCCTTGCTCAGGGACTTTGTAACTCAATTCCTGCTTAACACGAATATTCTTTTAGAGTAAACCATAGCATTGACATTGATCCCGGTTCCTAACTCACAAAAACCGACCAGAAAAAACTCAATCCGCTTGTCCAGCTAGGGTTGACGCGATTCCGCCGAATGATTAAACTAGAGGTGGAGAACAAAAATGCCGATTTATGAATATATTTGCCCGGACTGCAAAACCAAATTCGAGTTAATACGCCCTATCAGCAGGTGCGGCGAATCGGCGGAATGTCCGAAATGCAAACACCAGGCCGGCAGGGCTTTATCCAGTTTTTGCTGCCGTTCCGGTAACGAATCCAGGGTCACAGCCCCGATTGCCGGTGGCGGCGGATGTGCCGGCTGCGGCGGCGGCAGCTGCAGTTCCTGCGGCGGCTGATAAGTTAAAACTATGACAATGCCGAACGGTGCCCGACATACAGGTATTGCCAATCTCCCTCTCCACGGCGGGAAAGCGCCGCCCTGGCTTTTCGAGCGCATGGTCAAATTAGCCCGGGAAATCACGATTGTCATTGTCTCCGATTTCGGCCCCGACGAAATGCTGAAAAGGCTTTCCCACCCTTACTGGTTCCAGGCTTTCGGCTGCGTGCTGGGTTTTGACTGGCACAGTTCCGGCGTTACTACCACGCTCTGCGGCGCTCTAAAAGAAGGCGTCAAAGGGATGGAAAAAGACCTCGGGCTATTTGTGGCCGGCGGAAAAGGAAGGACATCCCGCAAAACCCCAGCCGAAATCGAGGAATGGTCCGGGAAACTTTCACTGAACCCGGCGCCGCTGGTCTACGCCAGCCGCATGTCGGCCAAAGTCGATAATAATGCCATCCAGGACGGCTATCAGCTTTATCACCACACTTTCATATTCACCCGGCGTGGTTCCTGGGCCGTGATCCAACAGGGGATGAACGACAACACCAAATACGCACGCCGATATCATTGGCTGGGAGAATCAGTCACCGACTTCGTCAACGAACCGCATTC
>Ga0182017_10004533_pt1 | contig 10322 bp, 11 predicted proteins | sample 712E3DmetaG_FD_120492 | JGI IMG/M metagenome (GOLD analysis project Ga0182017, IMG submission 120492) | Permafrost microbial communities from Stordalen Mire, Sweden - 712E3D metaG | ecosystem: Environmental > Terrestrial > Soil > Wetlands > Permafrost | place: Sweden: Stordalen | collected... | reverse complement strand
GCGCGCAGGTGATCGCCGTTGCGACGAAACCGACGCGCCTCGTCTCTGGCCTCACGTAGGGTGATCTTCATGGCTCAAGATTCGGTCAAGCGGCAGGCAGAGGCAAGGCCTGGCAAGCTTTTGGACGATGATTTTCATCTAGATGGGAACCCTCAAAGGGTTCGCTCCGCCCTTCGGCCCCCCACCCGCCACCTCCTCCCCGCTCGCTGCGCTCGGCCTCGCCATGCCCTTCGGCCCCCCACCCGCCACCTCCTCCCCGCTCGCTGCGCTCGGCCTCGCGCGATGGTACGCCGCGAGCAAAGCTCGCCGGCTCCCCACGTGGATGGTCGGCCATACCCGGGTGCACCCACGACCCCCTGCGGCTAGCAAGGGGAGGTGTCGGGCCCCTGTCAATCGGCTGAGAATTAGGTAGTATGCCACCCGTTGACCGCCACCAGGTCCGACCGGGCCTGGCTGAAGAACCCCAAGAACCCCGTGCCCCGTGACGACAATGGAGAAGGACCTAGAGCGCAGTTTCCTCGAGACTCTTGCGCGGGCCCTGGTTTCGCTCCCCTTCGACCTCAAGATCCTGCTCGAAGCGGTGTCCGACCCTGACCTAGACCACGGCGCGCGCGAAGTTGCGGCGGCTGCGGTCGTGCACATCATCGCGCCTCGCGATGGGAACGTCGAGCCCTACATTCGGCACAGCGAGGACGTGCTGGTCCTTCGCCTGGCCCTGCGCCACATCCTCACCGAAGGGGCCGAGGGAGCGCCGGCGTTCCGGGACCGCTTCGCCGAAGATCTGAGCCGCCTGGGCCAGGAGCTGGAACTGCTCGGTCGGGCTTGCGGCAAAGACCTGCTCGCCTGGCTCGACAGCCGTTGGGCTGTCTTGGGCAAGGCCGTGTACGCGCGCAAGAAGATTCCCATGTTCGTCGACGACGAGGAAGTCGGCACCCTGCTCTACGACGAAGGAATGAAGTTCGGCACCAACTACCCGATCAGCGAAAAGAGCTTGGAGGGACGGCTCAAGCAGGCCCAGCCCATCGTGGACCACCTGCAGCGGAAGTGGGACCAGGACAAGAAGAGGATCGCCCCGCACTAGGACGGAAACTCGGATGGCCCCTAGTTCCGAGGTTGCGCCGTTTGGCGCCACGCCCGCGGCAGTGCTCGACGTTGCTTGTCGATTGGCCGAAAGCGGTGGCTCTTTTCCGGCGGAAATCACCGAGGCAGCGCGCGTGGTGGCGGTCGAGGTGGGATCGTGGCCGCCGGATCAGGTGCGCAGCGCCCTGGAGAAGCTCATCACCGCTCCGCACGCCGACGACGGCCTGCAGTGGCTGCACGAGGCAGGCGTGCTTACGCAGGTACTGCCCGAGCTGGACGCGACGGTGAACTTTTCGCAAGAGGCAGGACGCCGGCACAAAGACGTTTGGGAGCACACCAAGCAGGTGGTCATGCAGTCACCGGCGCAGCCTATCGTGCGCTGGGCCGCCCTGCTGCACGACATCGGCAAGGTGGACACCCGGGTCATGTTGAGCGACGGCAAGGTGACCTTCCACCGCCACGCCGAGGTGGGCGCGCGCTTGTTCGATGCCCTGGCCCGCCGACTGGGTTTTGCCCGCGCCGAGCGCAAGCGTATCTACTTTCTCATCGTCAACCATTTGCGTGCCAATGCCTACGAATCGGAATGGACCGACGCAGCCGTGCGCCGGTTTGATCACGAGATGGGAGACGCACTCCCTGAGCTCGTCGAGCTGTCGCGGGCCGACGTCACCTCAGCACGGCCAGGCCGGCGCCAGGAAGCGGCCCGCAACATCGAGGCGCTCTTGCAACGAATCGCGGCGGTGCGCGAACTCGATGCCCGCGTGCCACCTTTGCCGCCTGGGGTGGGCAACGCCATCATGGACGCCTTCGCGATTCCGCCCTCGCGTCGGGTGGGCGAGCTGCGCAAGCTGTGCGAAGACGCCATCGAACGCGGCGAGCTGCTCGAACGGCAGTCGGCGGAGTACTACGTCGAGTTCTTGCGACGGCAGGGGATATCAGGCGACAGGCCGTAGCGCCTTCGTCAGATCCCTCTGGCGCGCGGGCGCCGGCTATGCCAAAAGGAAAGCTGGTCCCGGGTGACGGAACACTTGCGAACCCCGCCAGGCCCGGAAGGGAGCAACGGTAGCTGGTCGACCGGGTGCTCGGGACCTTTTTGTGTCGTCCCTGGAAGCAGAGATTCGGCGCGGGCCAGATGGAAGGATGGTGCCGCAGCCGGCGCGGTAGCGGACGATGGTGCTACAATAAGTTCCTCTGGAGACGAGTCGGATTCAATGCCTCGCATGGTCAGATGCGCAAGACTCGGGCAGGACCTGCCCGGGGTGGTCTACAAGCCGTTCAACAACGAACTGGGACAAAGGATCTACGACCGTGTCTCGCAGCAGGCGTGGATGGAGTGGATCGAGTACTCCAAGCGGATCGTCAACGAGTTCCGCCTCGACCTGACCTCAGCCTTAGGGCAGCAGGTTCTCCTGGAACAGGCTGAGCAGTTTTTCTTCGGTGCGGGAGGCTGCAACCCGCCCGAGTTCGTGGCACCCAAGTCATGACAGCTCGCCATGCCTGACGACAAGGGGCGACACGCGACGGGTGCCATTCCCATACTCGGCGAGCAGCCCGTGCGGCGGCCGACGGGTGCCATTCCCATACTCGGCGAGCAGCCCGTGCGGCGGAACACGGGCTCTTTTTTCGTGCCGGAAAGTGGCCCACAGCGCGCTGAGCAGCACGCGCGCGATCCCCGGGTGGCGGTCAGCGCAACCGTGAGGGTTCGCTATGAAAGCATCCTCGATTTTCACGAGACCCAGTCGGTCAACATCAGCCGTTCCGGCATGTTCTTGTCTTGTGCTGATCCGCGACCGGTGGGGACGATCATCGACTTCGAGCTGGCACTGGCCGACGGCTTGTCGCTGCTTCGGGGCAAGGGTGAGGTTGTGCGCGTCACGGGCACTCCGACGGCGGGCATGGGCGTGCGCTTCCGCGAGCTCGACGAGGAAGCCCGCCGATTTCTTGATCGCATCGTTCTGGTGAATGAAGAGGAGGGACGATCGCCGGCGGTTTCGCTCGACTTCGCCGGCACGCCCGCCGGGACGCCGTCCCCCAGCCCGACCGGGTCAGGCCGGTTTAGCGCCTTGCGCGGCGCCACCACGCTGCAACCCGGCCTGCTGGTCAGCGGGCGCGACCTACATGTCAAGCTCACACCCGCGACCGTGGGCTACTTCACCAACAACCCTCTGCTCAACATCCGCCTGGGCGGATTCGTAGTTCCCAGCGAAGAGAACGTTTCCCTGGGCGCGGTCTTCGATGTGGTGATCGAGAGCTTCGAAGGTCATTCGCTCTTCAGCGGCAAGGGCAAGGTTGTGGCCAAACAAGAGCACCGACTCGGTGTTCGCCTGTCCGACGTGGATAAGGCCGTGCTCGCGCGCCTGCAAGCCGAGGTCACCCGGTTGAGTCCATTCGGGAGGTAAGCTACTTCTTCCTGTCGAATAGCGGCCGTGATCGGTAGACTACAGCCGTGACTGCGAAGCCCACGAAAACGCAACCAAACGAAAAAGTCGAAGCCGCGCACGCCCGTCTGGCCAGCACCGGACGCAATGACCCTTGCTTCTGCGGCTCGGGCAAGAAGTACAAGAAGTGCCATCTGGCCGACGACGAGGCTGCCGCCTTGGCTCCGACTCAGGCGCCTGACCCTGAAGAGATGCTCGCGTCGGGCTGGCGGCTTTTTGAACAGCGCAGGCCAGCGGCCGCCGAGAAGGAGTTCCGGGCTGCCCTTGCTCTGCGGCCCGACTGGCCCGACGCCCTGGTCGCTATAGGCTTGGCGCGCCTGCGCTCGGGCGACCAGGATGCTGCGCGCAAGGAGTTCGACGAGGTCCTACGTGTCTCCGAAAAACTGGCCGCCGAGCTGCGCGAGTCGGGTGCCAAGGACGCCTTTTCCCGCAAGGAGGCGCAGGCGTACCTACGCGCCAGCCACGCTCTCGGGTGCCTGGCCTTCGACCAGGAACGCTACCAGGATGCTCTGGTGGATCTCGAACGCGTGTATGCAGTGGACCAGGGCGCGGTGGGCACCGAGGCCCGTCTCATCGCCGGCGCCGCACTCCTCAAGCTCAAGCGGCCGGCAGACGCCGTGCAGGTTCTGGAGGTGGCCAGCAAGTCAGAAACCGGGGCAGGCCGCGCGTCGCTCAGCCTAGGCCTGGCCCATTTTGTCGCGGGTGATCGGGCTACCGCGCAGGCCGCTATGCTGCAGGCTCTCGCCGCCAATTCCCACTTCGGTGTGGCGCTGCTGGGCCGGGTTCCCGCCCGCGCGGCCAACCTGGGTGCAGCTACAGCCGGCAGCCGCGAGGAGGCCGTGGGCTACGCGCAAACCTTCGGCGATGCGTGGGACAAGGAGGCCAAGAGTTTCTTCAAAGAGGTTCTGGCCGGCCGATCTGCGGACGCCAGCAAGGGTCGTGGCGCTACCAGCGCGCCCGCGGAGTAGTGCGCGTGTCTCCCAAAGAGCCCGCTTCCCCAGTCCCGCAGGAACGTCGCGCCTCGCGGCGCAATCCGATCCAGGTGCGGGTGCAGCTTGCGGACATGGTCAGCAGTTTCTTGGGCCGCAGCGTGGACGTAAGCCGGGGCGGCGTCTTCGTGGCGTCTCCTGAGACGCGACGGGTGGGAACCTTGCTGCGCGTGCGCGTGCTCGGCCCGCGCGGCGAGGCGGTGTTTGCCGTGGGCGTGGTCGTGCGCTGTTTCTCCGACCTGGAAGGTAGCCACGAGGGCAGCCTGTCGCCGGGCATGGCCATCGCGCTGACCTCGACCAGCGAGGCGTGGGATCGTTTTTGGGAGGACGTCCGGATGACTGATGGCGAAGAGGACGAGGCCGGCGACGACGAGGATGAGGCGTGAGCAACAGCGGAGCCTTGTTTCCGGTTTCGTCTGACAAGGCGAACGCCCTGCGCCTGCGTCTGGACGCGCTGCAGATCCAGGAAGAGGACTTGGACGAAAGCTTCGTCCGTTCCGGCGGCAAGGGCGGGCAGAACGTGAACAAGGTGGCGACCTGCGTGGTGCTGGTACATCGGCCGACCGGAACTTCCGTCAAGTGCCAGCAGGAGCGCTCGCAGGGACTCAACCGCTACCTGGCGCGCAAGCTGCTAGCCGATCGGATTGAGGCGGCCCGGCTCGGCCGGCAAAGCCAGCAACAGCAGGAGAGCGAGCGCATTCGCCGCCAGAAGCGGCGCCGCTCGCGCCGGGCCAAGAACCGTATGCTGGCTGACAAGCACGCCCAAGGCGCCAAGAAAGCGCTACGGGCTGGGGTCAGCCGCGACGAATAGACGCCCTCGGACCGGGCAGCCCCGTTAGGGGATGCCGGGGAACGACGAATGGGCAATGTCGAAGTCTTCGAAGAAGTCGACGAGTTGCACCGTGAAGTCAGGGAACGCGGTGACTGTATGCCATTCTCCGCATTTCGAGGGGAAGTAGGTCTCATAGACGTTCAAGTCGGGAAACGCAGAAACCTTGACCTTGAAGTCTGGAAAGAAGCTCACGTACTGCACGTTGCCCCAGAGCTTGATCCCGTTGAAGGTGCAATCGCACTTGATGCGTCCGCAGTTCGCCGGTCCCGCGTCCAAGCTCGCAGTCAGGGTGTCTGCGGTCGCGTCCATCACCATCACATCGGCTGCCGGCCCATCGACCTTCGCCGGGGGCGTGCTTGCATCCATTGGAGTCGCATCGGGCGCGTGCGCTTCCGGGGCATTCGCGTCCTTTGCCGTTGCGTCGACCCCAGCGTCGTTGCCAAGGCCAACTCCGCCGTCCGGTACCGGCTTGGGAGCAGCGCCGTCCATGCTCGCCCCGTCCGAAGCCACCCTCGCCTCGCTAGCCCCAGCGTCCGATCCGCCGATAGTGGCTCGGTCCACCCCGGCATCGACAGGCAAAGTCGCCTCCGGTCCCGTCGCATCCAGCCCTGGCGCATCCAGCCCCTGCGCGTCCAGTATCGGTGCATCCAGCCCCTGTACGTCCGCTATAGGTGCATCCAGCCCCTGTACGTCCGCTATCGGCGCATCCAGCCCCTGTGCGTCCGGTATCAGTGCTCCCGCATCGCTGCTGTCCGAGGTGGCAGAGGCCCCGTCCACCTGCTTGGCCGCATCGACTCCGATGTCGGAAGGATTGGCGCTCTCGCTTGAGCACGACAACACACCCGCCGCGCACGTGACGAGGCAAGGAAGAACAAGAGCAAGGCTGATTTTCATGGCGCCATTATGATGAGGCGCCACTTCGATGCAAGCGCTTCGGTTGCTGAACGAGTGAAACGTGGCCGGGCGGCGGGCAGCAGCTCTACTGCAGTCCTTCCCACATGAGCACGAACGCGCCCGTTCCGTGGTTGTCGTTCACTGCTGTCGGATGGCTGAAATAATCCGCCACAGCGCCCGAGGCGTTTAGGCCCGTGCAAGTACCAGTAATCGTGGTCTGGTTGCTTGCGTTCTTGGTCACCTTCTGCAAGACGCCATCAAGACCCTTCTTAGCCACATCGGCAAAGGTCGCATCCACCAACCCGTGTTGATAGGACCACCAGGTTGCATAGCTATACATCATGCCGCAGGATGTCTCGGTCCAGTTGCTTGAGTTCGTCTCCATGTCAACAACCTGAAACCACCGTCCTGTAGCCGCATCCTGGTGCTTGGCCAACGCGGTGATGAGATCTTTGAGAATCGTCTCTACCTGAGTTCGCCCCGGATCGTTGTCAGGCAGCATTTCGAGGGTCATAACGCATGCCATTACGTACCACCCCATGGCTCGGCCCCAGCTTATTTCGTTGGTCTTGCTCGCTGTCTTCGACCAAGTCGCGACGCCGCTTTCATCATAAGCATGCCAGAGAAGACCGGTCGCCGAATTCTTCAGGTGGGTTGCCGTCACGGTCAGGTTCGTGACGGCTATCGGGTACACCGTCGGATCGTTGAAAACCGTTGCGTAGCGAGTGAGGAAAGACAGGGACATGAATACGCCGTCACCCCAAAGCTGGTGGGCACGATCCGTCCGGTTGGCGTGCCAGAAGGCGCCATCGGCGGTTGTAGGGAAGCCATTGTAGTGCGCCCGAGCCGCGTCCGCATAGGTCTTGTAGCTGGCTTTTGGCGCGAGCTCATAGGCGTCGGCCACCACCACATTGTGCATGAGGTCGTCGAGGCTCACGAAGGCGGTAGGGGTAGGGAGCCAGCTGTCCACCGATGCCGTCAGGAAGTTGAGGTACTTCGCGTCCTTGAGTCGCTTGTAGGCCTTGGAGACCCCGTGCAGCATCAGTCCTTCTGGATACGTGACACCAAGAGTGGTCTTGCCAGCCATCGTCGTGTCGATCACCAACTTGCCCCAGTCGACGCCAGTCTGGGTGATCACCTGCGCCGCTGGACCGGGGCCGCCGATGAGCGTGCTTCCGCCTCCCCCGCCACCTCCCCCGCTTCCTGCTGTGCCGCCGGTTGCTCCGCCGGTGGCCGCGCCCCCAGTGGAGCTGCTTCCCGCCGTGCCGCCGGTTGCTCCGCCGGTGGCTGCGCCCCCTGTGGCGCTGCTCCCTGCCGTGCCGCCGGTCCTTGCGCCTCCGGCCGCGCCCCCAGTGGCGCTGCTCCCTGCCGTGCCGCCGGTCCTTGCGCCTCCGGCCGCGCCCCCAGTGGCGCTGCTCCCCGCCGTGCCGCCGGTCCTTGCGCCTCCGCTCGCACCACCAGTGGCGCTGCTCCCTGCCGTGCCGCCGGTTGCACCGCCGGTGGCCGCGCCGCCGCTTGCCGTGCCGCCAGTTGCACCGCCGGTGGCCGCGCCGCCCGAGTTGCCTACCGTGCCGCCGGTTCCCAAACTCCCGCCAGTGCTGGCTATCGTCGCGCCGCCTGTACCAGCAGACGTGCTTGAAACTCCGCCAGCGCCGCCTGTATTTGTGGATCCTCCGGTTCCCGCACCGCCGGCAGAGGTACCTCCTGTCGCCGCCGGGCTACCGTTTCCTGTAGTGCAGCCAGCGGCAGCACCCAGCGCCAAGAGAATTGCGAACTCTGCGACAATAGAAAATCGTTGGATGGTCTTGGTAAACATCATCATATTGTAACACCTCAGCCTGCATATCTGACAACCATAGCCTCGACTTGAGCTGCAGGGCGTGAGGCTAGAAACCGATGCCGCCGCTGGCCAATTCCACGGGACTCCGATACCCTGACAATTGAGTGACAGGCGATGAAAGGGACGGTGCATCGACTTGCTCTCATTCTTGCGGCGTGCGCGGCCGCGCTAGCGTTGTCTTGCGGCAGCAAGGGGCTTGGCAGAGGCGATGCGGCGTCTGGGACGGACGCCTCGTCCTGCGTGTACGCCGGCACCACCTACGTTGCAGGTGAGGACTTCACCGCAAAGGACGGCTGCAACACCTGTTCATGCGGGGCTGGCGGGCAGGTCGCGTGCACGACCATGATTTGCTGGTCCCCTGGCGAAGCTGGCGCGCCTGGCCGGGATGCCTCGCCTTTCAATGGATGTGCTGCTGCCGACGAGGGTTGCGTGTTGCATAGCGGCGGCATCCTCGCAGTTGGGGAGTCGTACGCTGATGGCTGCAGCACATATTCTTGCATGGTCGGTGGCAGCCTCACGTGCACCGCAGACGCGTGTCCGGCCCCGGACGCCAGTGCCCCGCTAGAATGCTCCCTTCCCACCACGCTGGTATTTGGATACTACGGCCTCGAGGGACGGGACAGCAACACGCTTGATATGTCGGGTACTCTGACCATCACGCTTGCCGTCGGCTCCTGCTCGTGGACATTGCCTCCCTGCGGAACGCCGTGTGCGGTTACCACGGGGACAATCGCCACGGATCTGGCCGACCCTGACGTCCAGTCTGGGTTTGCTGCAAGCTCGACGCCGTTTTACGGTGTCGACTCGACGTCGGTAGATGGCGTGGACTATTCCATCGAGCGGGCCGATGGCCGGACCATTCAGGTGGGTGGCTCATGTTGCTTGGTTTCAGACATGTCATGCCGACCCGTACCAACCGGCGTGCGTCGCCTGGTGCAAGACCTCAATAGCCTGGTCTCGGCCGCGGCTGCCGACCCTGCGTGCAGGGGGCTTTGATCCAGGTTTCTCCCTACGTCCCCACCCGCACCGGGGGCACCGGCTTTCCGACCACCCGCTCACGCACCGCTTGCACCACGTCCAGACCGGTGGCGGCTTTCAGTTGCTCGCTCATGGCAATCAGCTTGCCGGCCAGATCACCGCTGCCACCATTGCCGCCGATTCCGCCCAGCACGGTCAGACGATCCACCTTCAGATCGCCGGCGCTGCTCATCACTATGCGCATCAGCGCGTCCACCTTCTGCATGAGAAACACCTGGCGGGCATTGTCGCCCACCCGACGCCAGCTCGTGGCGATCTCTTGCATGGCAGCCGCAGTGGCCCGGCCTTGCTCGACGATGCGGGCGGCCTCGCCTTTGGCCGTGGCCTCGGCCGCTGCCTTTTGCGCGCGCGCCGGTTCCAGCACGTCGGCCTGCAATTGCCGGCGCACCTGCTCGACCCGCGCCTTTTGCACGTCCAGTTCAGCCTGGGCACGCGCCAGCTTGGAAGCCACTTGGCCCTTGGCCTCGGCCACCATGGCCAGGGCCTTGGTTTGCGCGTCGGTCACCCGCCGGGCCATGTCCGCCCGCAAGGTGCCAAGCTGCGCATCCAGGCGCGAAATCTCAGTCGTTTGATGATTCTGCGCCGACTGCATGGCCGAGTCGGCCTTGTTGCGGGCCTCGGCAATGGCCGCGTGCTTCTGCACCTCGGCCGATTGCTTGCGGCCGATGCTGTCCAGGTAGTTCACGTCGTCGGACACGTCCTGGATTTTCAGGGTGTCCAGCTCCAAGCCGATGTGGCGCAGATCCTCTTCGGCTTCGGTAAGCAGCGACTGTGCGAACTTGATCTTGTCGGCGTTGACTTCCTCGGGCGTCAAGGTGGCAAGCACGCCGCGCAGGTTGCCTTCCAGGGTTTCCTTGGCCACCGCCATGATGCGCCCGCGGTCCACGCCCAAGAAGCGCTCGATGGCGTTGTCGAGCATGGGCTGCTCACCCGCGACCTTCACGTTGGCGATGCCATGCACATTGAGAGGAATGCCGCCCTTGGAATACGCGCCGGTGACCGCCAGCTCGATCGGCATGTTGGTCAGGTCCATGCGGTCGACCGCTTCAATCAGGGGCCGGCGCACGCGGCGGCCGCCCTTGATGATCTGATAGCCGACCACTCGCCCAGTGGCGAGCACGCGGCGAGCACCGGAGAAGATGAGCACCTCATTGGGTTGGCAGATGTAGAGCAGGCGGGTCATGACGATGAGCAGGACAATGGCGGCGACG
>Ga0182017_10004532_pt1 | contig 10324 bp, 8 predicted proteins | sample 712E3DmetaG_FD_120492 | JGI IMG/M metagenome (GOLD analysis project Ga0182017, IMG submission 120492) | Permafrost microbial communities from Stordalen Mire, Sweden - 712E3D metaG | ecosystem: Environmental > Terrestrial > Soil > Wetlands > Permafrost | place: Sweden: Stordalen | collected... | reverse complement strand
GGTGACGACCCGCCACGGCGCGCTCGAGTTCGAGCAGCTCACGATCGTCGTGCCGAGCATGGCGGCTTCGTGAGCGGCCCCCCCGCCGTCGCGGTGCTCGGCGCCGGGCCGGCCGGGATATCCGCCGCGGCGGCCCTGGCCTCGCTCGGGTACGAGGTCAGCCTGTTCAACCGCGGCCGCGCCCTGGGCGGGCAGGCGCAGGAAACCATTCCCGCCGAACGCCTTCCGGCGGAGATTCTGCATCGCGAGATCCGCGATGTGCTGGAGGGGAGCGGCGTCAAGGAGCACCGGACGTTCGCCCCCATCGAGCGTGTCTACAACCTGGATCACGTGCTACAGGAAGGCTTCGACGCGGTCCTGATCGCGCTCGGGCTGAGCAAATCCATGCCGCTGCCGGGTTCCGAGCGGCCCAAGTCCGGAGTGGTGGGCGCGCTGGAGTTTCTCACCCGCGCGAAAGACGGTGTGCCGGTTTTGGGCGCCGTCCTGGTGCTCGGCGGCGGAAACACCGCCATCGACGCCGCGCTCTGCGCCAAGGCCAATGGCGCCTCCGATGTGGCGATCGTCTACCGGCGCTCGTTCGCCGAGATGCCGGGGCGGCCCGCGGAGCGCGACCGCGCGATTCAGGCCGGCGTGCATTTCCTGATTCTTACCGCTCCGCTGGCCTATGTCGCCGACGCACAGGGCAAATTGACGGGCCTGAAGGTGGTGCGAACCCGGTTGACCGTGCCGGGAGCCGATGGGCGGCGCAGGCCGGAGAATATCCCCCGTTCCGAGCACGTGATTCCCGCCGATATGGCGATCGAGGCCCTGGGCCAGCGGATTGACGAGGAGCTGGCCGAAGCTCTGATCGGGGTGCAGACCACGAGCGACGGCCTGATCTGGACGCGGGAGGGAACGCTGGAGACCAGCCGTCCCGGGGTGTTCGCCGCGGGCGACATTGTCAACGGCGGCGCAACGTTGGTGCAGGCGGTGGCGGAGGGCGCCCGCGCCGCGCGCGAGATCGACGCGTTTCTTCGATCGAGTGTGGTGCGGCATGAGGATTGACGGTTGCTCGCACCTTGGCGTCGAGACGAGTCTCGACGCGGCACGCACGAGTGCGTGCGCCACAAAGAGAGGCTTCCGTGGACGACTTTGTCGACTATTACGAATTGATGCAAATCAGCCAGAGCGCTGAACTGCAGACCATCCAGCGCGTCTACCGCATGCTGGCGGCGCGCTACCACCCGGACAATCCCGAGACCGGCGACACCGACAAGTTCGTGCTGCTGAAGCTAGCCTACGACGTGCTGGGCGACCCGGACCAGCGCGCCGCCTACGACAAGTTGTGGGAACAGCATATCAACCAGCCGATGGCGGTCTTCGAGATGAAGGAGTTCGTCGTGGGCATCGATGCCGAGGTGAACCGGCGTCTGGGCGTGCTGTGCCTGCTCTACAACCGCCGCCGGGAGAGCCCCGAACACCCCAGCCTGTCGCTGCTGGACATGGAGTCGCGCATGTCGGTGCCGCGCGAGCATCTGGAGTTCACCATCTGGTACCTGCGCGACAAGGGCTTTGCGATGCGGGACGAGTCCTCGAGCGAAATCGTGATCACCTCGGAAGGCGTCGATTTCGTCGAAAGCAACCTGCCGTCGAACCGCATCGTCCACAAGCTGCTCAAGTCGGGAGAGCGACCGGAGACCAGGCGTAACCGGACCATCGAGGACGGGGGGTAGCGGGCCGCCGCCGGAGCCGTGGCGCGCAGGGTAGAATAGCCGCGTATGCCGCGCTTGATGTTCCCTGTGTTGCTGTTCCTGCTTGCGGGTTCGGCTCCGGCCGGGGAGACCTACAAGAAACCGCCAAAGGAAATCCTCGAGGTCCTGGATGCGCCCGCCACACCGCTGGCGGGAGTCAGCCCGTCCCGGGACGCCATGCTGCTGGCCGAACCCCTACGCTACCCGTCCATTGCCGATCTCGCACAGCCCATGCTGCGGCTGGCGGGCTTGCGCATCAACCCCATTACGAACGGGCCGCACCAGCCCTTCCTCCTGGTCTCGCTGGCGGTGCAGAAGATCGCCGGGGGCCCGGCCATAAATGTCACGCTGCCCCCGGGGACCAAGCCCGGCATGCCCGAGTTCAGCCCGGACGGCAAACAGTTCGCCTTCACCAGCAGCGCTTCCGGCGGGGCCGAATTGTGGGTCTGCGACACCGCCACGGCGAAAGCGCGGCGGCTGGGGACGCTGCGGCTCAACACGGCATACGGCGAGGCGCTCCAGTGGATGCCGGACAGCCGCACGCTGCTGGTGCGGCTCATCCCGGCGACGCGCGGCAAGGCGCCCCCGGAGCCGCGCGCGCCCTCCGGACCCAACGTCCAGGAAAGCTACGGCAGGGGAGCGCCGACCCAGACCTTCGAGGACCTGCTGAAGAATCCCCACGACGAGGACCTGTTCGACCACTACACCCAAGCGCAACTGGCCTTCGTCGATAGCGCCAGCGGCCGGGCAATTCCCGTGGGCAAGCCGGGAGTCTACGAGATCGCCGCCCCCGCCCCCGACGGGCAGCACCTGCTGGTGGCGCGCATTCACCGGCCGTATTCCTATCTTTACCCGAGCGAGAACTTCCCCAAGGAGGTCGAGGTCTGGGACCGGGCCGGCAAGGTGGTCCACAAGCTCGCCAGCCTGCCGCTGGCCGACGCGGTTCCGATGGACGGCGTGCCCATCGGCCCCAGGGAGTACGAGTGGCGGCCGAACGAACCGGCCACGTTGGTGTGGGCCGAGGCCCTGGATAATGGCGATCCCAAGCGGATGTCTCCGTACCGCGACCGGCTGCTGATGCTGAAGTCGCCGTTCAGCGGCGCGCCGGCGGAAATCCTCAAGACGGAGCAGCGCTTCATGAATGTGAGGTGGGGAGAGAAGGGCGGCCTGGCGCTGGCGACCGACTATGAGCGGGAACGCCGCTGGCTCCGCACGGTGGAGATCGACGCCGACCGGCCGTCGGAGCCCGCCCGCATCATCTGGGATCGCGGCCTGCGCGACCGCTACAAGGACCCCGGCACGCCGCTGATGCGGACGCTGGCGACGGGACATCGCGTGCTGCTCCAGGACGGCGATTCCATCTTCCTGGCGGGCCAAGGCGCCTCGCCCGAGGGTGACCGGCCGTTCCTGGATCGCCTGAATCTGAAGACGCAGGCCTCCCAGCGCCTGTTCCGAAGCGGCGCCACCGAATACGAGAGCGTGGTGGCGGTGGTCGACCCCGCCGGGGTGAAGGCGGTTACGCGGCGCGAGTCGCCGAGCGAGCCGCCCAACTACTTCCTGCGCACGCTGGGGGAGCACGGGGCAGCGCAGGCGATGACGAAATTCCCCGATCCGACGCCGCAACTGCGCGGGATCAAGAAGCAGATCGTGAAGTACAAGCGAGCCGACGGCGTGGATCTGTCTTTCACACTGTACCTGCCGCCCGACTACAAGGAAGGAACGCGGCTGCCGACGGTGGTCTGGGCCTACCCGCTGGAGTACAACGACCCGGCCACGGCCGGCCAGGTTTCCGGCTCCGCGCAACGGTTCACGCGCATCACGGGGATTTCGCACCTGTTCTTCCTGCTGCGCGGGTACGCCGTGCTGGATGGCGCCGCACTGCCGGTGGTCGGCGATTTCAAGACCGTGAACAACACGTACATCGAGCAGATTGTGGCCGGCGCCAAGGCGGCCATCGACAAGGCGGCCGAGATGGGGGTCACCGATCCCCAGCGAGTTGGCGTGGGCGGCCACAGCTACGGCGCGTTCATGACCGCCAACCTGCTGGCTCACTGCGACTTGTTCCGCGCCGGCATCGCCCGCTCGGGAGCCTACAACCGCACCCTCACTCCGTTTGGGTTCCAGAGCGAGCGCCGAACCCTTTGGGAAGCGTCGGAGACTTACCTGAAGATGTCGCCCTTCATGTTCGCCGACAAGATCAAGGCGCCCATCCTGCTGATTCACGGCGAGGCGGACGACAACTCCGGCACGTTCCCGATTCAATCCGATCGCATGTACCAGGCGTTGCGCGGCACCGGCGGGAAGGTCCGATTGGTGATGCTGCCCTTCGAGGCGCACGGCTACGCGGCGCGGGAATCGGTGGAGCACACACTCTACGAGATGATGGCGTGGTTTGATAGGTATGTGAAGGAGGCGCCGGCCCAGTAGGGGCGGCGCAGAAAGCTCATGCGCAGCGCAAAGGTATGGTTGGCCTGGTTGAGTTGCTCCACGCTGTGGGCGGCGGGCGGGCCGGCGGTTCGCTCGCTGGCATTTACGGCGGACGGAGCGAGCCTGGTGGCGGGATACGAGGATGGCCGGGTCCTGGTTTGGACGGTGGGTGGGGAGGAGGAACTGGCGCGGTGGGAAGGGCGCCAGGACGGCGTCTACGCGGTCGCCGTGATCCCCGGAGGCAAGCTGGTAGCGACGGGCGGAGACGACGGTTCGATCGAGCTCCGGTCGTGGCCGGGCGGGTGGCGTGTAGGCACGCTGGAAGGCCACCGGGAGGCGGTGCTGGCGCTGGCGGCGACCCCGGACGGCAAGCTGCTGGCTTCCGGCTCGGGGGACGCGAGCATCAAGCTGTGGGCGCTGCCTGGGGGCAAGCTGCTGGGCACGCTGGAAGGGCATCGAGAGGCGGTACTCAGCCTGGCGATTTCTCCCGACGGTAAGACGCTGGCTTCCGGCTCGGCGGACACCGAAATCAACCTATGGTCGCTCCCGGACGGCAAGTTTCTGGGCCGGATGAAGCGAGGCAAGATCAAGTCGCTGAAGTCGGGCGTCCTGAGCGCCACGCCCGGCGCGGGCAACGCGACAGAGATTGGGGTGCGGGCGCTGGCATTCAGCGCGGACGGCGCGAGACTTTACAGCTCGGGCCTGGAGCTCAAGCGCGCCCCTGGAGAGCCGGCGCGGGGAGCGGTGGACGTATGGTCGGTGGCTCGGCGGAGCTTGGGGCGGGTCTTCAAGGAACACTTGACCATGGTGACGTCGCTGGCGGCGGCGCCGGATGGCAAGACGCTGGTGTCCGGATCCTCGGACCGAACCGCCAAGCTGTACGCGCTGCCGGGCGGCGAGGAACCGGCGACGCTCACGCACCAAGGCACGGTGTACACCGTGGCGGTATCCCCGAACAGCAAGACCATCGCCACGGGCGACAGCACGGGCGCGATCCAACTGTGGGACGCAGGCGGCAAGTCCGCCGGCAGCACGCTGCGGGATCCGGCGGCGCCGCAGGAGGGGAGCAGCCTCTGGGCCATGCCGTCCCAGGATCGGAAGACGTACCTGAAGTTTGGCTACGTGGATCGGGCCGGCGCCTATCGCATCGCGCCCAGGTTCGACGATGCGGAGGATTTCTCGGAAGGCCTGGGGCTAGTCAAGATCCGGAAACAGCCGGTCTTCGTGGATCCAGCGGGGAAAGAGACGATCACCCTGCCCGCGTGGGTCACCGAGTGCGGGACATTCCAGGAGGGGCTGGCGCCAGTGAAGAAGGGCAAGCTGGCCGGGTACATCGACAAAGCCGGGAACAGCGTCATCGAGCCACAGTTCTCGCAGCCGAAGACCAGCGAGCGCAGCCTCGGGCTGGGGCCCGGGACGGCAGTCCCGTTGTTTTCGACGGCCTCCCCCGGGTTCACAGAAGGACTCGCGGTGTTCGAGAAGGACAAGAAACAGGGATACATCGACAAGAGCGGGAAGGTCGCAATTCCTGCCCAGTTCGATTACGCTTCCGGGTTTCGCGAGGGCCTGGCGCTGGTCGGCGTCAACGGGAAGTGGGGTTTCATCGATCCGGGCGGGCGCATGGCGATCCCCGCGCAGTACGACGAAGCGACGCATTTCTCGCAGGGACTCTCGGCGGTGCGGACGGGCCGGAGCTGGAGCTACGTGGACCGGGAGGGGAAGACCGTTCTGGCGGTCGAGTTCGAAGAGGCGCGGGCGTTTTCCGAGGGCTTGGCGGCGGTGCGTAGGGGCAAACTGTGGGGCTACATCGACCGCGCGGGGAAAGTCGCGATCCCGCCCCGGTTTTCATCAGCCTGGGAATTCCAGGAGGGCCGCGCACTGGTCGCGGACAAGGAAGGGCCGAACTGGAACTTCGGGTTCATCAACCGGGCGGGCAAGCTCCTCGACACGCTCTGGTATCGCGGGGCGGGCGATTTCCGTGGGGGGCTGGCGCGGGTGGAGGCCATGTACAGCCGAAACGAGCGCCACAAGAGCGTGCTGATCGACCGCACCGGGGTGATCGTGCTGGACCCGCAGGCGACCGAGGCTACTGGACCGTAAACTCGTGCTTGGATTCGACGGTCTGGTGGCCGATTTCGTCGCGTAGCGTCAGCACGATGGTGTAGGCGCCGGGCCGCACGTCGTTGGTCAGGCTCAGACTGAACGTGCCGGGAAGGTAGCGTTTGGGGTAGAAGGATGGGCCGTCCTCGAGGGCGGCCTGAGGCTCCGAGTACACGGTCTTCCCGGACGGGCCAAGCACGGAGACGCCGTAGGAGAACTGCAAGCGGTTATTCTCCCCGAATTTGTATCCCACGATTTCAAAGCGTACCCACACGAGATTACCGGGCCGGTAGATGGGCGGCTGGAGGGGCTGGGTGTCGTCCTCGGCGCGCAGGAAGCGGACATTGCGGGCGACCAGCGTGTCGCTGGGTGCAACCTGGCGCCCGCGAACCGGGAAGTGCACCTCGAGCTTAGCTTCCTGCGTTGCCAGCAGGTCCTCGACCACGATCACGATGCGGTAATCGCCAGGGAGGGCCAAGGGCGGGATGGGGAAGCTATCCCGCACGATCGGCATCCAGTTCTTGTCCTCCGGCGAGACCGTAGTCCTGATTTCCTGGCGGATGGAGGCGGCGAGTGGGACGCCCTGCGGGTCGAAGGCGTCGATGTGGCAGACCAGGCCCACATGGGGATCTTCTCCCTCCGCTACTTTGTATCCACCGACCAGGAAGCTGAGGAAAACGCTGTCGCCGGTGGCGAAGCCGGCGCCGGGCGCGACAGCAGGGCCGTCTTCGTACTGGTGCAGAGATGGTTTGAGGATAGCGAGCGTTTGGGAAGGCGCCGAGGCCCCCGCCAGCGCAGCGCATGAAAGCACGGCGGCAATGGTCGCCCTCAGCATGGTCTAGAGGCTCCTTGCTATGGTTGCGGCGTGGGCTGGGGGCCCGCCGGAGTCGGGATCGGGGATCCTAGTTGCAGCGGGATATCCACCAGCGCCACCTTCTCGTTATCCGGATCGGCATCGTTGACGAGCCGCAGCCGGTAAGCTCCCAGCGGCACGTCGAAGAGCAGGCGTCCGCGCTCAGTTTGCGCCGCTTTCACGCTGCGCAGGTATCCCAGCCATTCCGGAAGCCCGTCTCCGTTGGCCAGTTCCTCGTAGGTCGTCCCGCGGGAATCCTGCAGGCGCAGGGCGGGCACGCCGGAGGTACCGGAACCGCTGTTGGTAACCGATATACGAATGGCCAGAAACCGCTGCTGTGGGGTGCGCACGCTAGTGGACTCGCCCAGTTGATCGAGCCATTCGGCATCGAGGACGGTGTAGATGAGCGGACCCACCTGCACGGCCTCGCCCATCGGGTGGAGGGAGGGACCGGTCCGGGACGCCCCAGAGGAGCAGCCAAACACCAGCACACACAGTAGAACTACAGCACCAGCAGCCGAAAACTGACGCATACGCGAATCGTTCTCCGCCTCACATCCTATCAGAACCCGGTCCGCGAAGTTAGTGAAAAAGAAACCGCACGCCTTGCAGGATGGCAGCGGCGCCCGCCACGCCGGTCAGCGCCGGCCCGAACGCCGGCACACCGCGCCGCCACTCCCCATGGACAGCGTGAAACCCGAGGTAGAGGAAACTCCCGCCCGCGAGCGCCAGCGGGTAAGTCACCCAATTCGCGCCCGAACGATCGGCCATCGCCGATTCCAGCACCGCGCCCAGGAACGTGCACGCTTCCGCCGCCACGCACCAGGAGAGTGCCGCGAAACGCGACCGGATGGAAGCGCGCAGCATGATACCCAAAGCGATGCCCTCGGGAATCTTGTGCAAGGTCACGCCCGCCAGAATGGCGGTGGCCAAGCCCTGCCCATGCTCCTGCTGCGAAGCGGCGATCCCCAGACCGTCGAAAAGGCTGTGGAGGGCGGCCGCGGCCACCAGCGGCCCCGCGAAACCGTGCAGGACGGTGACGCAACGCTGGTGATCGTGGGTGTGGGAACAAGATGGGCATACCGGGTACACAAAGCGACCCACGGCCCAGAGCAGCGTCACCCCGGCGGCCAGCATCGCAGCGCCAAAGGCCCAGCCGTGTTTTTCCGCCAGTTCGGGCAGCACGCCCAAGATGGCGATCCCCATCAGCAAGCCACCGCTGAACGGCACAATCCTGCGTGCCGTGCCGATCCGGGAACACACGCCCAGCGCGGCGCCGGCGATGCCGATCGAAGTCGCGAGGAGCGCGGGAAGCGGTCCAGCAGCAGATGAAATCACGAGCACGCGAATCTACTCTAATGTAACATTGGCGCGCCCAAGGTCCGGATTCGCCTTGCGCCATTCGCCCGTAGGGCGGCAGCTCGTTGGCTAGAAAAAACCGCTCACGGTCGCGGCTCGGTTTCGTTTCCGGACCGCGACCGGGAGCGGCTTCTTGCACAACCCACTTGCTGACGGATACCGGGCCTAGCGCTGCAATGTGAAGCCAACGTCCACCTGCGTGGTGACTTCCGTAGGCACTCCGTTCAACATTCCCGGCTGGTACTTCCACTGCCGCACGGCGTCTTCAGCGGCTCGTTTCAACAGGGGCGGCCCGCTGATCGCGCGGACCGATTTCACCTTGCCGTCTTTGCCGATGCTCGCCTCCACCCTGACGGTGCCGGCAACCCGGGCTTGACGCGCCAACTGAGGATAGACGGGCGGGACGCGGCTAAGGATCTTCGCTTCCTGTACGTTGCCTCCAACCCTTACTGGATCCGGCTGCGACGGAGCAGGGGTTGGCGTCTGGGACGCGGCTGGGGCGGGCTGCTGCCGCGCGGGCTCTGGCTTGGTTACCGCAGGAGGCGGCGGAGTCACGGACGTGGAGGGCGCCACATTTCCCCTGGCGGGAACGGCCGGGTTCTGGCGCTCTATCGCGGGCGGTTCGGGGAACGCGATGGTCCCCCGCGCGGGCGCGGGCAACGCTTCAGCGACCCTCACGGGAGTGCTGGGTTTGGGCTGCTCGACTGGCGGGGCCGGGGTCTGGGCGGCAACCGGAGCGGGCGTAGCAGTCTGGGGTGACGGCGCCGGGGTGGCCGCTGGCAGTGCCTTGGCTTCGGCGGCGGGCGTTGGCTTGGCCGAGGCGGGCTGCATCAATGGCGACGGTCGCCCGGCCAGTGCGCGAATGGTTTCACTCTTGCTGACGCCCCGCTTCTGGTCGTTGACTTCCAGCTTGAAAACCACATCGTTGGTGATGGGCGCGTACACCACGCTGCCGCCGCGGAGTTGGCCGACATCGACGGGCCAGTCTTCCGTGTGGTCACCGTCGACGATGGTCAAAGTAGCGGTCTGCGCGGTCTTGACGAGTTCGGCGTCCCGGTTCCAGCTCAGCACCAACTGGCCGGCGTTGCGCTCAACCTTGAGGGCCAGCGATGCGTCGGCGGGCTTGGCTTCGGGCGCTCCCGTCCGCAGGCGGAGGAAGTAGTAACCTCCGACGGCCAGGAACAGCACGGCCACGATGGCCGCCCACAGCCAGATCTTCCCCCGCTTTGCGGGTTCGGATTCTGCGGCCAGCGCCGGCTCTTCCGCTTTCACGGGGGCCGGGGCAGGTTCGAACTTTGCCGGAGCGGCGGCGACCGCCGCGCGCTCTTCCCTGCGTTCTTCCTTCTTCTGGGCGACCGGAGCGCGTTCTTCCCTGCGCTCTTCCTTCTTCTCCGCGGGGGGCGCGGGAGCTGGTTCCTCGCGCTTCGCAACGATCGGCTGGACCGGAGGCCGCTCCTCACGCTTGGGGGGCTCCTCCGCCTTCGGCGCGATCGGCGGCGCCTGCTTAGTAACCGAGGGGGCAGGCGCAGGCCTTTCCTCTCGCTTCGGGATGATCGCGGGGCGCTCCTCGCGCTTAGCGGTGACCGGCGGCGGGGCAGGTTCCTCGCGCTTGGGCGCCACCGGTGGAGGGGCGGGCTCCTCGCGCCTGGATGTGGGGATCGGGGGGGCGACACGCTCCTCGCGCTTGAGGCTCAGCGGCGGAGGAGCAGGACGCTCTTCGCGCTTCGGCAGGATCGGGGGCGCGGCGGCGCGCTCCTCGCGCTTGGGCGGAGGCGTCATAGCCGGCCGCTCCTCGCGTTTGAAGCTGACTGGCGGAGTTGGCGGCGTGGGTGGCTCCTCGCGCTTGGGCGGAGGC
>Ga0182017_10004530_pt1 | contig 10325 bp, 11 predicted proteins | sample 712E3DmetaG_FD_120492 | JGI IMG/M metagenome (GOLD analysis project Ga0182017, IMG submission 120492) | Permafrost microbial communities from Stordalen Mire, Sweden - 712E3D metaG | ecosystem: Environmental > Terrestrial > Soil > Wetlands > Permafrost | place: Sweden: Stordalen | collected... | reverse complement strand
GTGGATACTCGGAAAGGGTCACAAAAATCTCAATGTCAAAAGCGCTTGGCTTCACGTTGTGGGTGACACCCTTACATCGGTGGGCGTAATAATTGGGGCCGTTGTCATCAGACTCACCGGATGGTACCTCGTAGACCCTATTGTCAGCGTCATTGTGGGAGTTGTCATTATCGTAGGGAGCTGGCCTGTCATCAAAGAGGTGTTATGGGTTTTTCTTGAGCTGAGCCCCCTTAACCTCCACGCGGAGGAAATTTCAAAGATGCTATGCGGCACGAAAAATGTCCTCGGTGTCCACGATGTCCATATCTGGTCTATCGGTCACGGGATACCGGCATTCTCCGCCCATGTTCTCGTCAACGACCTCAAGATAAGCGAGACGGACGGCATCAGAAGGGACATTGAAGAGAAACTGGCAGAACTCGGCATAAAACATACGGTGCTGCAGATGGAATGCGCGGAGTGCCAAGCGAACTCACTTTATTGCGAGATCGCTCCCACCGAAGACCATCACCACCATCATTAGCAAGTGCGGACTTGAGGGTTCAGGGATTAGAAGTGCCCGCAGTCCTTGCAATCGCTTTTATTCAATAGTACTTCGATAGAAATAATTGACAAAAGCAAACAGATAGATTATATTAATTCTACAGGATTAGTATAGTTTAATATTGATCCTTGGAAAACAGTATAAATTTATTAAGGAATCACGCATTGAAGCATTTACAAGTTCCAGGGAGGTTGTGAGAAGATGAAGATCTCGACAAAAGGCAGGTATGGATTACGGGCACTTATCGATCTGTCCATTAATGGGAGAAGCGGTCTTCCGGTCCTTCTTTCTGATATTGCCAAAAGACAGGGTATTTCCGACAAATACCTCGAACAGATTGCCTCGCAGTTGCACCGGGCAGGTCTCGTAAAAACCGTGCGGGGCAGAAAGGGCGGTTACCTCCTCAACAGGCCGGAAAGCGAGATAAAATTGAGTGAGGTCATAGAAGTGCTGGAGGGACCCATATGTGTTGTCGATTGTGTGGACGAACCGGATACCTGTTCGAGGTCTACATTGTGTTCTACGCGGGATATCTGGACGCTATTGAGTAACAAGATTGAAGAAACATTGTCCAGCTTTACTTTGGCTGATCTGGCGAAATTGCAGGAGGAAAAAACAGTGAAGGAAGCTTCCATGTATTATATCTGAAACTCTATTATAGCCTTAAGGAGGAGATTCACATGTCAATAAAAAGATTAGCAACATTGGCCATTCATGCGGGTCAGGAAACTCCTGATCCCGCCACAGGCGCTCGTGCTGTACCTATCTACCAGACAACTTCGTACGTATTCAACGATACGGAACATGCCGCAAACCTTTTTGGTCTCAAAGAGTTCGGTAATATCTATACCCGTATCATGAACCCTACAAATGATGTTTTTGAGAAACGCATGGCCGCTCTTGAAGGAGGAGTAGGAGCATTGGCGGTTGCTTCCGGTCAGGTCGCGGAAACACTGACGTTGCTTGCGATTACTCAAGTAGGTGATGAAATTGTGTCGGCAAACAACCTCTACGGAGGAACATATGAGCTCCTCCATTATACTTTCCCGAAACTGGGGCGGTCTGCCAAGTTTGTAGATTCCTCAAAGCCCGAAGAGTTCAAGAAAGCCATAACAGACAAAACACGGGCGATCTATGCTGAAACCATCGGTAACCCGAAATTGGATATACCCGATTTCGAGACCATCTCAAAGATTGCCCATGATGCCGGCATACCTTTCGTGGTTGATAATACTGTCGGAGTGGGCCTTGTAAGCCCCATCGATTATGGGGCCGATATTACGGTCATTTCAGCGACAAAATTTGTGGGAGGCCACGGAACATCGATCGGCGGTGTCATTGTAGATTCCGGCAAATTCAACTGGGATAACGGTAAATTTCCTGAATTCACCGAGCCCGATCCTACTTATCACGGCCTCAAGTTCTGGGACGCTTTCGGTAACCTGCCCGGTCTCGGCAATTTGGCTTTCATTCTCAAGGCACGGGTCCAGCTGCTCAGGGATTTAGGCCCATGCCTCAGTCCTTTCAATGCTTTTCTTTTCCTTCAGGGATTGGAAACGTTGCCGCTCCGACAGAAAAAGCATTCGGAAAATGCCCTTGAAGTTGCTCGATGCCTCAAGGAGCACCCGCTCGTTTCTTGGGTAAATTATCCGGGTCTTGAGGGCCATCCATCTCATAAGCTGGCAAAGAAATATCTGAAAAACGGTTATGGAGCGCTTGTTGGTTTCGGTATCAAAGGCGGTCTTGAGGCGGGGAAAAAATTTATCAATTCAGTGCAGCTTCTTTCCCATCTTGCCAATATAGGTGACACGAAGAGCCTTGTAATCCATCCTGCATCCACAACACACCAGCAGTTGACAAGGGCTGAGCAGGAAGCGACCGGTGTAACGGAAGATTTTATCAGACTCTCCGTAGGTCTCGAAGATTTGGAAGACATTAAGGAAGATATAGATCAGGCACTGAGGAAAGCAGTGAGGTAAAGACCGACCAGTCCCGTTTACGGGACGGACGTCCCTCGGTACTATGAGGAACAATATGGTAGATAAGGATAAAAGCATAGGCATTGTAGAGACTCAATACCACACCTTTGCCGCGCCGCCTTCGGAAATGGAACTGGATAGCGGTAACAGGCTGGGGCCTATAACCCTTGCCTATGAAACATACGGGCAATTAAACAACGAAAAGACAAATGCAATCCTGATCCTCCATGCCTTAACGGGCGATGCCCACGCAGCAGGCTTCCATAGGGGCGATAAAGCCCCAGGGTGGTGGGACAATATGATCGGCCCCGGCAAGGCATTCGATACGGAGAAATATTTTGTGATCTGTTCAAATGTTATCGGCGGTTGCAGGGGCTCCACAGGCCCTGCGTCGATTAATCCTGGAACAGATAAGCCCTACGGTCTTGAATTTCCCCTCATTACCATCAAAGATATGGTTAATGCCCAGGTCCGTCTAATAGACCACCTTGGTATTAATAAACTCCTCTGTGTTGCCGGAGGTTCCATGGGAGGTATGCAGGTGCTCCAATGGGTGGCTTCATATCCCGAAAGGGTCTTTTCAGCTATACCGATAGCAACAACGATAGTCCACTCGCCTCAGCAGATTGCCTTTAACGAAGTAGGCAGGCAGGCCATTATGGCCGATCCGAACTGGGATAACGGGAATTATTATGGCCGCCGTCTTCCCGTGAAAGGTTTGAGCGTGGCCCGGATGGTGGGTCATATTACGTATATGAGCGACGCATCGATGAACGCCAAGTTTGGCAGGCGTGTGAAAAACGAGAGGCAGCCCTTTAAATTCGGCGCCGAATTCGAGGTGGAAGGGTACCTCCAGTACAGAGGGGACAACTTCATCAAACGTTTCGACCCGAATTCCTACCTCTATATCACAAAGGCCATAGATAACTTCGATCTTTCAAACGGGCAGGGTTTCAACCATGTATTGAAAGGTGTACAAACACGGTTCCTCATCATCGCATTCAAGTCGGACTGGCTCTATCCCGCATACCAATCACAGGAGATTGCCAGGGCCTGCAAGCAGGCAGGGGTAGATGCCATTTACTGTGAACTCAATTCCACCTATGGCCATGACGCCTTTCTCATCGAGGTAGATGAACAGGCCCATCTGGTCACCCATTTCCTGCAGAGGGTGTTTGAAGGTGTGTGATGACGAAGACGAGCATAGATACAATAAGCCCTGATTATCGGACAATCCTCGAGATTGTTGGACCTGCATCGTCTGTGTTGGACCTCGGATGCGGCACCGGAGAACTTCTGTCTCTCCTCGTGCAGGAGAAGAACGTGAAAGCCCAGGGCATAGAGATCGATGACAAGGCCATATTCGAGTGCGTGGCAAAGGGACTAAGCGTCTTCCACGATGATATTGAAACAGGGTTGCCCGAGTATGGCGATAAATCCTTCAATTATGTTATATTAAATCAGAGTCTTCAACAGGTCAAAAGACCCGATAAGGTTCTGCAGGAAGCGTTCAGGGTGGGAAGTAGAGTGATTGTCGGGATCCCCAATTTTGCATACATCAGTGCACGTTTTCAGATATTTTTTAAGGGCAAGGTGCCGGTAACACCGTCGCTTCCCTTTGAGTGGCACAATACGCCCAACCTGCATTTCTTAAGTCTTCTCGATTTCATCGATTATTGCGAAAAACAAAAAATAGTTATTGAGGATTCCTATTTTATGAATGGGCAAGGCAAAGTCCGGTTGTTTCCCAACCTCTTTGCGCAGACGGGGATTTTTGTCCTTTCGGGGTATATGCAGTGAAGAGCAGCAAGGAACGCTTGAACCGGGATGGGGGAACCACAGAACGGGAAATTTCCGTTGAGGATGTGCAAGCCCTGATAAGGGACGATGACCGGGTCATCCTGATAGATATTCGCAATAATGCGCAAATCTCTTTGGGTCATATTAAAGGCGCCCGATTTGTACCTCTTGGCCTTATCGAAGGGGAGTCAAACAAGCTATCGGCGGACAGAGATGCACCGATTCTCGTCTATTGCGCCTCCGGCGACCGTTCGCTTGTTGCCGTTGAAAAACTGCGTAGTATGGGTTTCAACAATGTCCACTCCATTGCCGGTGGTTTTGATGCGTGGCTGGACAAAGGTTGTGAGGTTGTCACGAACAGCAAATTTACTATTCAGCAGCTTAACCGGTACAGCAGGAACATGATTCTTAATGAGGTTGGAGAAGAAGGACAGGCAAAACTCATCAAAGCGAAAGTCCTCCTCGTCGGAGCCGGCGCCCTTGCTTCCCCGGCGGGACTATACTTTGCGGCATGCGGTGTAGGGACCCTTGGCATAGTGGATTACGACTGGGTTGACCTTTCGAACCTGAACAGACAAATCTTCCACGGAACAGACGATGTTGGCAGACTCAAGGTGGATTCGGCAAAATCCGCCATTGAACGGATTAACCCTGAGGTGAATGTGATTACCTTCGCGAAGCAGTTGACGCCAGTAAACGCCCTTGAAATAATAGATGGTTTTGATATTATTATGGATGCTTCTGACAATGCCGGCACAAAGTACCTTCTCAACGATGCATGCTGGTTTGCGGGTAAGCCCTATATCTACGGCGGAGCTGTGGGGTTTGACGGGCAGGCAGGCGTCTTCTGGCCGAAAGAGGCAGGGCCGTGCTTGAGGTGTCTTCTTCCGAAACCGCCACCGCGCAGCCTGACGCCGACCTGCAGTGAGGCCGGTGTCCTTGGCGTCGTACCCGGACAGATCGGCTTGGTTCAGGCGACGGAGGTGATAAAATTGATTCTCAACATAGGAACGTCCATGATCGGTAAATACTATATCTACAATGCCCTTACCTTGACGAGCAGGTTTGTCGATACCGGAAGAAACATTGATTGCCCGCTCTGTGGAACAAGCCCGAAGATAACGAGTCTCGTTGGCGATGGCAGTGTGGAATATGGGATCGCCATATGCGGCGCGTAAAAAACCTATTTTGTATGAATAGGAGGGTCTAAAATGACACAGACGATGAATTGTTCAATGTGGAGTCATGGCGTTTGCGCTGAATGCGACCTTTTCAAAGGCCGGGGCGGACAGTGTTCCGGTTATCCCGATACGCCGAAAGACCAAGGTACAGAGATTTTCCAGACATTGTTGGGATCCACGCAACCAACGGCCCATGAGGGCGCGGAAGCAGGCAGCGAACTCAAGATCAGGCTGAAGTTGGTCGATAAGGAAGATGGCACAAGTAGAATTTGCGGGCTCGATGAAGCAAAGACATGGGACTGGAGCAATCCGGAGATAATGAGGGTAATTGGCGATTTTCAAATCACGAGTTTTGAACAGCTTCTTTTTATGCTCCGGGAGAAGGAAGAGAAGGGCATTCAAGAAGTTACACTTATGGAAGCACCCCGCTTCATGATGCTTGCCGGGGGGTAAGATAATGGAATGTTCGCGTCAAGAGATAAATGAATAAGAAAGCGATATCGTTACTTTCGGGTGGCCTCGACAGTACCTTGGCCACAAAACTCATAGTGGAGCAGGGCGTGGAGGTTATTGCCCTGCATTTTACGTCCCCTTTCTGCACATGCTCGAAAGGTGGGAATGGTTGCGGCATTCAGGCGTTGAGATCGGCTGACGAGCTCGGTGTCAAGGTGATGGTAAGGTCAAAAGGCATGGAGTATCTGGAAATCGTAAAATCGCCGAAACACGGCTACGGAAAGAACCTGAACCCCTGCATCGACTGCAGAATATTCATCCTGAAAGAAACCAGGAAGGTAATGGATGAGATCGGGGCGGGCTTCGTTATCACCGGCGAGGTCCTGGGGCAAAGACCCATGTCCCAGCACCGTTCGGCAATGCGGCGCATCGAAAAAGAGAGTGGTCTCGAAGGCCTTATACTGCGGCCCCTGTCCGCGAAGCACTTTGATCCCACGCTGCCGGAAATAGAAGGCATTATCGACAGAGAGAAGCTGCTTAGTATTACGGGACGGGGACGAAAGGTCCAGTATGAACTCGTGGAGGCCTTCAACCTAAAGGAATTCAGTTGCCCCGGCGGCGGTTGTCTGCTGACAGACCCGATATTCGCGAAAAAACTCAGAGACCTCTTTGTGAACAATCCTGATTTTACCATGAAGGACGTGGTCCTTCTCAAGACCGGCAGACATTTCAGGCTCGGTGCAGATACGAAATTGATACTGGGCAGGAACCAAAATGAGAATGAAAACCTCAGGACCTTCCATATGGCTCCCTCGACGCTTCTCACGCCTTCAGACTTCAAGGGTCCTACGGGACTTCTCTTAGGCATTTCCAGTGATGCCAATCTGGAAATCGCCGCCAACATGATGGCGTACTACGGTAAAAGAGATACGTTCCCTGTTTCGATAGATGTGGATAACGGAACTGCCCGTCGGTATGAAGCGAATAAACGGGCCATAGATTTCGAAGGGTTGATGATTTGATAGAAGATGAGATCAGACGTGGAAAAGAATGAACTCATTAATCAGATACTGGAATTAAAAAGACAGCGAAATGCAGTTATCGTCGCGCACAATTATCAGATAGACGATGTGCAGGAAATCGCCGATGTCGTGGGGGATTCCTTTGCCTTGAGCAAATACTGCGCCTCAAGCCCGCAGGATGTCATAGTCTTTTGCGGTGTCCATTTCATGGCTGAGAGCGCAAAGATACTGTCGCCTCACAAGACTGTGCTTCTGCCGGAGATCAATGCGGGGTGTCCAATGGCCGACATGGTAAATGCCGCTGATCTGAGGGAGATGAAGGGCAAGCATCCCAAAGCGGCGGTTGTATGTTATATCAACACCTCGGCTGATGTGAAAGCCGAGTGCGACATGTGCTGTACCTCCTCCAACGCCATAAAGGTGATCAAGTCGTTGCCCGAAAAGGAGATTATTTTCGTGCCAGACAAGAACTTGGGGGATTACATCGCGAAAAAGGTTCCCGACAAAAAGATGATACTCTGGGACGGGTATTGCATAACCCACCATAGGGTCACTCCGGAAGACGTAACGAAGGTAAAGGATATTCACCCCGATGCTGTCGTTTTGGTGCATCCTGAGTGCAGACCAGAGGTGGTGGAGCTCGCCGATTTCGTAGGCAGCACGAAACAGATAATTGATTTTGCGTTGGCCTCAAAAGAAAAGAAATTCATTATCGGCACGGAAATGGGCGTACTGACGAGGCTCAAGAAGGATAATCCCGACAAAATTTTTTACTTGTTATCCCAGGGTCTCATCTGTCCCAACATGAAGAAAACAAAACTGGGAAGTGTTTACCATGCTCTCCGGGGCATGAAGTATGCCATTGAGCTTGACGAAGGAATAATCGGAAGAGCACGAAGGACCCTCGAGAGGATGCTTGAGGCTTCGTGATGATAGGCACCTTAAAAAGAAATTGGTGTCCGTTATTGATATAGAGGGTTAAAAACATTTTAACCGTAGAATCCTATATAAAGGTCGCAAAATATTATGCCATTTGAAAAAGTAAACAATTTAAGGATCTATTATGAAGTGCACGGCGAAGGTGAAGTTATTATACTTATGCACCATGGCTTCGGGTCCACCAGAATCTGGGATTACGTGTATTCGCGCTTTGTAGTCCAGGGCTATAGGGTGGTCATGTTTGACCGCCGGGGTTATGGCCGATCAGAGAGAGGTGACGATTTTCCTGAATTTTTTAAAAGCAATCGATACCGGTTGGAAAGCGTGGAAGAACTGAGAATACTAAAAGAAAAGCTCGGTATTACGGAATGTCATTTAGTAGGACAATGTGAAGCGGGTGCTATCGGCATCGACTATTCAATCAAGTATCCGCATGAGGTAAAAACCCTGACTGTTGCCGGCACCCAATGTTATAGCAAAGTACCCATGACTGAATTCGTTGTTACAAAGTTTAAAAAACAATTTGCGGATCTGGAACCTAATCTCCAAGCCAAAACAATTAAAAATCATGGGGAAGCCGCTGAGATGAATTACAATCTATTCATCGAGGCCGGCGGTGCTTATGGTTTAGATTTTTTTGATCTGCGGCCTATTCTGCCTCTTGTTACCTGTCCTACCCTGGTAATTTATCCTGACCGCAGTATCTATTTTGATGTTGAACAATCCATTGCCTTCTACCGTCATCTATTAAAGGGTGAACTGGCTGTTTTTCCGAAATGCGGACACGATACTCATGAAGAACGACCCGAGGACTATACCCGTACTATACTGGATTTTATTAAGAGAAACACAAAAAGCGAAGCCTCAAATGCCCATCCGGCTATGACATGTTTGGCATGATGACTGTTTTATAAATGATAAGCTTTTAACGATGTGTGGATTGAAGATATGAAGAATTTTGGAGGTTTTCATGAATCGCGAAATTAACAGATTGAAAATAAGGGCAATAGACAAAAAAGATATTAGCGCTGAAGACGCTCTTGTGCTATATAGACTTGGTACGGAAAGGCCTTTTGCTCTGATGGCTGCGGCGGCGGAAATACGGGAGCACTTCAAGGGTAAAACAGTGAACCTTTGCGGTATTGTCAATGCTAAATCTGGACTTTGTTCTGAAGATTGTAAATTCTGTGCACAGTCAGCCCATTACTGCACCGATGCCCCGGAATACCCCTTTATCGGGGAAGCCCGTATTGTGGAGAAGGCACGCCAGGCCAAAGCATCGGGCGCCCACATGTTCGGTATTATTACAAGCGGCACCAGAGTTGACAGTGAAGATGAGTGGAATGAAATTTACAAAGCCATAAGCGACATAAAAGCTCTCGGCATGCAACCCTGTGTTTCCCTCGGCATGCTTGACAATGAGAGAGGGCGCAAACTGAAAGAAGCAGGTCTGTACCGTTACCACCATAACCTCGAAACGGCGCGGAGCTACTTCGACAATATCTGTACGACCCATGAATATCAAGAGGATATTAATACCGTCATGGCCGCACAGAATGCCGGTCTTTCCACCTGTTCAGGCGGTATCATTGGCCTCGGTGAATCGATGGAACAGAGGATCGAGCTTGCCATAACCCTTAAAGAACTTGACGTGGACTGTGTCCCTTTTAACATCCTCAATCCCCGGCACGGCACGCCGCTTCAGGATATGGCGCATCTTTCACCGGTGGAACTCCTCGTCACCATCGCCATCTACCGGTTCATACTGCCGGACAAAGATATAAAACTCTGCGGCGGCAAAGAAGCTAACCTGCGTCAACTCCTGCCGCTCGGCATCGTGGCGGGCTGCAATTCACTTATGATCGGGGATTACCTGACGACACCGGGACGGAGCCCTGAACTTGATATTGAGATGATAAAAGACCTCGGGCTTGAACCGGTATGTGAATGATTGAAGCTTTTAGACGGCCCCTTTATGAAGGGTCCTTTACGTGCATATTCAGACAGTGCGAAAAAGGAAAAGACAAATGCTGAAGAGTTTACGGGAAGAGATAGATTCAATATTTGAACGTGATCCGGCTGCACGGAGTATCCTTGAAGTGCTCTTCTGCTATCCCGGTCTCCATGCCGTTCTTTTCTACCGGATTGCCCATTGGTTCTGGACGAAAAGGATGTACTTTGTGGGGAGGTTTACGTCTCATGTAGGCAGGTTCCTAACCGGTATCGAAATACATCCCGGCGCAAAGATAGGCAAACGTTTCTTCGTCGACCACGGCATGGGTGTTGTAGTAGATACTATGATAAATTGTGGCCCCTCTGAATGGTATTGATATACTCTTCAAAAAAAGGAGGTTCACAATGGGAACAGCGAGAAAGAACGAGAGCATGTCTGTAGTCGGCAAAAGAG
>Ga0182017_10004527_pt1 | contig 10329 bp, 11 predicted proteins | sample 712E3DmetaG_FD_120492 | JGI IMG/M metagenome (GOLD analysis project Ga0182017, IMG submission 120492) | Permafrost microbial communities from Stordalen Mire, Sweden - 712E3D metaG | ecosystem: Environmental > Terrestrial > Soil > Wetlands > Permafrost | place: Sweden: Stordalen | collected... | reverse complement strand
TCACACCATTCGGTGTGCCCAGTCCTGTCGGCCCGTCGTAGCCGGCGACACCGTTGCAGAGGTAGCTGACGGTGCAGGCGGACCCCGTACCGCCCCAGGTGACGTCGTTCTTGCCACCTATCACGTCGTTGAGGTCGGCGGTGTCTGCATAGAGGTAGCTCGCCGGATAGGTTCCGGCCGCCGGACCGCCGGCCAGAGCAAACGTGGCGGCAATGATCGGCGATGCGGCACTGGTGCCACCTTCGATCCCCCAGCCACCATCGACGTAGATCCACACGCCCGTCGCCGGGTCGGCAACGGCCGAGACATCAGCCTGGGTCCGATTAGCACATCCGGAATCGTGCTGCTATGAGGGCTTTGGCTCGTAGGAGGAGCAGCCGCTACCGGCCCCGCCATAGGCATCGCCCCAGGCCGATTCGGTCCAGCCGCGGGCACTGCCGTCTGGCGTAAGGCTAGTGCCGCCGACCGCAACTACGTCAGGGGAAGCGGCCGGGTACCCGACGCTGTTGTAGTCGCTGGAGCCGTAGACGCCGTTGCAGTTGTAACCACAGTCGCCTGTCGAGGCCGTGATCGCTACGCCGGGATGGTTGTAGTAGAGCGTGTCGTAGTAGCTCTCGCTGCTCCATTCGGAACCTGCATAGCTGTTCGACACAGCGATGGCACCCAATAACACGGCGGTATTTACACCCGTGCCCAAGTTGACCCATTGGTTGTTCGTGGCCTCGACGAGCAGGATGTGACAGTACGGGCAAATGGCCGAGACCATGTCGATGTCCAGAGCGATCTCGCCATCCCAGCCCTTGCCAACTGCCGTGCTCGGATAGGTCGTACCGCCGTTCTGATCCACCTTGTGGAAGCAGCCGTTCGCCGTGGTACACGCGGGCAGGCCCCAGTAACTTCGGTAGTACGCCAAGTCGGACGCCGCCGTAGGTAGGTCATACGCGTCGACCACGGCGACCGTAAGGCCGGCGCCTTCGGTCCCGGTCGGCAGTGCGTATGCGCTCTGCAGATCAGCGGGACCATACGCGCCTGTGGTCGCTTGAGGCGAGACCCTCGATCCGGAAGGCGCGACAACGTCCGTGCGCCGCAGCGCTAGACACTCAGCCGTGCCGGGCATTGCCGTAGGGCAGACCGCCTCGACGTTTGCCGACGTTCTGGCCGCGCTGGCGACCGACGGTGCCGGTCCGAAGAACGTAGCTGCAACAACACAGAGAACCGCGGATGCCGCGATCTGTCGGCGCGTGCCCAGATTCCCCACCACGCACATCTCCACTCTCTCCGGCGACCACACGGGCCGTCCGGTTTGCCCCGTCTCCGACCGCCTAACCTGCCAACCAACCGCGGACGGACCCAAACAAGCCTACGCTCTCCCGGTAGGCGCAGCATGAGGTCAAAGGTCCCACTGCCAGGCGATCGGCGCACTGCAAAACACGCCGACGACCGCCGGCGGAGGGGCGAAACTCGAAGACGCTGTAGGCGAGGACCACCCGCCTTGACGTCGTCCATATCGCTGGTTAGTGTCCGGTCACAGAAGGATCGAGATCGATCGGAAGGCGGTCTATGACCCCCGGAAGATTGGGCGGCGCTTCTCGAGGAAGGCCCGAATCCCTTCCTGGTAGTCGTCGCTGTCATAGACCTCGCGCCGGAGCGCCTGGATGCGCTCATACGCCTCCGGCGTGAGTGGGTGGGCGTTCGCCAGGACCCTCAGCTCCTCTTTCATGATCCGGTGGACGAGCGGCGACGACGCAGCGATGTCGGCTGCGAGCGCGGCGGTAGTCTGCTCGAGCTCGTCGGTCGGGACGACGGCGTTCACCACCCCGTAGGCGGCCATCCGATCTGCCTGACTGGCCGGGCCGCGAACAACATCTCCTTCACGAAATGCATGTCGGCGACCTTCATGAGATTGAGAGTGCCCGACAGGTTGTACGGAACTCCCAGGCGGGCCGGAGTGAGGGCGAACGTCGCATCGACTCCGGCCACAACGAGGTCGCACGAGAGGACCAGCTCGCACGCGCCTCCCCAGACCGAACCTTCAACCATGGCGATGATCGGTGCCGGGTGGCTCTCGACGTTGCGGATGACCTTGCGTAATGGATCGTTGTAGGTGAGGGGGTCGCGCCCGTTCGTAGGCAATTCCCGGACGTCGTGGCCTGCTGAGAAGACTCGGGCGCCAGGCGCGGCGCGAATGATGACGACCCGTACCTCGGGTGGTTGGTGGGCGACGAGGGCAGCGGATAGCTCATCGATCAGAGTCATGCTCAGGGCATTCACGGGCGGGCTGGCCAGTGTGATCCAGGCGACCTGATCGCGGATCTCGACGACGATTGAGCTCACAACGACGTCACTCCTCGTGCATCAGGCGCGAAGACACGGCTCACGCAGGTTGGCTATGCTCGGCTGGCGTGCCCCGACGTGCATCCTAGCGCACCACCATGTCGATACTACCTGCTCGTCAGATGCGTCCTTAGGCGGCCTCTTGATCGATGCATAGGCCATGCTCCCCGGAGGCCTCGGCTTACGAGCCCAGGCGCGCGGCTCCTCTCGGTCGATCAATGGCATCTCGCACCGCGCGCCCCAACGCTTCGGCGGTGAACGGCTTGGGCAGGAACGCCACCTCGCGTCTCGAGATCCCGTCAGACATCACCGAGCTCTCGGTGAAGCCGGAGATGTAGAGGACGGGCATATCGGGCCGGTCCGCCCAGAGTCGGTCAGCCAATTGGTGGCCCTGCATGCCGGGCATGACCACGTCGGTGACGAGCATGTCTAGCGACCCGATCCGGGAGGCGGCGAGCGTAAGCGCTGCGGCGCCGGAGGCCGCCTCGAGGATCGTGTAACCCTGCGCCTCGAGAACACGCCGGGCGAAGGCGCGAACGGCGGTGTTGTCCTCGACGAGGAGGATCGTCTCGGTGCCGGTCGTCGCCGAGCCCACTGTGATCGCCTCAGTCACCGCGGTCGCCTCCTCCTCGACGCGCGGCAGGTAGATCTTGAACGCTGTACCGCGCCCGGGCTCCGTGTACAGGTAGATGGAGCCGCTGGACTGTTTGACGATCCCGTACACGGTGGGCAGGCCCAGGCCGGTCCCATTGCCCGGCTCCTTGGTCGTGAAGAAGGGCTCAAAGGCGCGGGCCTCGGTCTCGGGGCCCATACCCACGCCGGTATCGGTGAACGAGAGCAGGACGTAGCGGCCGGGGCTGACCTCCGGGTGGAGCCGGGCGTATTCGGCGTCAAGCTCGACGTTCGCCGTCTCGATCGTGAACTCCCCGCCATCGGGCATGGCGTCGCGGGCGTTGACGGCGAGGTTCAGGATGACCTGCTCGAGCTGGCTCGGGTCGGCCTTGACGTAGCCGAGGTCCGGCTCCTTATGGGTAACGAGGGCGATGTGCTCGCCCATCAGGCGCCGAAGCATCGGCACGATGCCCTCGACGACTTCGGCAGGATCGAGCACGCGCGGCCGGAGGATCTGGCGACGCGAGAAGGCGATCAGCTGACGCGTCAGTTCGGCGGCCCGATCCGCCGCCCGCAGGATCTCATCGAGATCGGCTCGGCGAGGATCATCGCCGGGTAGAGCCTGACCCAAGAGCTCGGCGTAGCCGTGAATTGCAGTGAGCAAGTTATTGAAGTCGTGGGCCATCCCCGCGGCGAGCTGGCCGACCGATTCAAGCTTCTGGGCCTGGAGCAGCTGTGCCTCGACGGCCCTGCGCACGCTGATGTCGCGGATCGCGGCCGTGACCAGGATTCCTTCGGCGCTTCCCAGGGGACTCAGCATGATCTCTATCGGGAACTCGGTGCCGTCGTTGCGCCGCCCGATGAGCTCGAGTCCGGTGCCGATCTGCTGGGCCAGGGCGTCAGCCGCGGATCGGAGATCGTCCGCGATAAGCCGCTCGGCGAAGCCCTCCGGGATGATGCTCGTCACCGGCTGTCCAACGAGTTCGTCGCGCTGGAAGCCGAACTGCCTCTCGGCCTGGAGATTGAGCAGGACGATGTCGCCGGCCCCGTTGACCACGACCATCGCGTCGGGGGCCGCTTCCAGCAGCCCGCGGTACCTCGCCTCAGATTCCTGGCGCGTTTCTCGCTTGCGTCGCTTCAGCATGTCCAACCCCCCGGTTGCATGTAGCCGACAGCTCTTCGTTGTGTCCCTCGTGGGGAATGACGTCTTCGGCCCGACCCATCAGCGAGCGGTGGAAAGCGCCGGTGATGCCGTTCCTTTCTGCTGGCGTACGGAGTATCGCGCAATCATGCCCACGACGTGGTCATGGAGTCGCTTTCTGTGCCAGCCTGACGCGAGCGACCCGATCGACCGCAAGACGCCCCACGTGAACCCGCGACAGCTCCGGGGCACGGCCAGCGGCGAATCGGGCCGTGTAACCTTTAGGGCGCGCGCTGGGGCCCCGCGCCAATCGGAGGAGCACAGTGAACTTCAACGTCGTCCTGCCGTTCTGCTCGTCGCTGCTCAGCTTCGTCTTCTGCGCGCTCCTGTTCGGTCAGTGGCGCGGGCGGCGGCGCTCCTACCAGGCCGTGTGGGCCATCGGCATGCTCTGGTATGGCCTCTCCGCCGGCACCGAATTCCTGGGCGGTGCCTTCGGCTGGTCCGAACCGCTGTATCGAGCCTGGTACCTGATCGGCGCTATCTGGGTGGCCGGCTGGCTTGGGCTGGGCACCGTGCTGCTGCTCGGCAAGACACGCTTCGGCTACGCCTTCGCCGGCTCTCTCTTCCTGGCCGGGCTGTTCACCGCGCTGACCCAGGCGAAGTACAACTACGCCAACAGCGGCATCGCCCCGATCCTCTATTTCGGGATCGCGGCCGTGCTGGCGGCAGCGATCGTCGTGGACACGTTCCGCGGCGGTTCGGCTTGGCCACGCCTGGCCGCGGCTGCCGTGGTCGGGGGCACCGTCGTCTCGGCGCTGATGATGGTTGTAGTGGCGCTCCCTGCTCCCGGCTGGGTCGTCGACCCGGTCACCCACATCCCCACGGGCGACCTGTTCCCGGGCTACCTGCGGCTGCTGACGCCGTTCTTCAACATCACCGGCGCCTTCGCCCTGGTCCTGGGCGGCATCTACAGCACGTACATCTTCATGCCCAAGCGCCGGCTCATCCGCTACTCACTGAGTCGAACCCAGTCGCCTGCGCGCTACCTGGGCAACCTGCTGGTGGCACCGTTCGCGATCGTCATAAACCTGGCCATCTCGATCCCGGGCACGCTCGCGGCGCTACTCACCGGCCGTCTCCACAGCCGGGTCCCGGCCACGCTGCTCATCGCCATCGGAGGCCTGATTCCAGCCATAACCAGCGGCATGAGCCGGTTCGGCAACACGAGCGGGTTCTTCATTGGCGAGCTCCTGGGAGTCGTCTTCCTGTTTGCAGGATTCCTCGTCTCGATCGAGGTCTTCCGCGAGATCCGCGTTCCGTTCACCAGCATCGTGCTGCGGTCGCGCGCCCCGGAGGAGATCGCCTGACTACAGAACCGCGCTATCAAGCCATAGGGTCGAGGCTGGCCATCCGGCCCAACCACCACGATCCGACGGGCGTGAGCGACGACGACCTATGGCCGCCGGCAACCGCCAGCCGACAGAGCGCCTCCGGCGGACCGCGAAGTCAGCGTACTCTTGTGGACGATGCATCTGCCCCGGCCCACACGTTGGCGCGCGTTCGCCTCGGCGTCCTACCGGCCCTTCCAGGCGATTGCCGTCGGCCAGGCCTTCACCGCCTCGTATGCCTCTGACGCGCTCTTCGTGCCGCTTCTGCTGCGGCTGGGCGCGCCGCCGGCGCTAGTGGTCGTGGTCGGCGCCACCCCGGTCGCAGGCGCAGCGTTGCAGGCGTTCGCACCACAGATCCTGCGGCGATTGGAGGGCAACCTGCGGGGGCTCACGCTGGGTCTGGCCCTGGCTGAGGTCCGCGGCTTCGTCCTCGCCGCGATCGTGGCCAGTGTGGCCGCCGGCGCCGTGAGCGGGCTCATGGGGATCGGGCTCATCTCGGTAACCGTGGCAGTCGGTCAGACGGCAGGAGTCCTCTCGGGCTCGAACATCACCCTCTGGACTGCTGTCGTGCTGCCCGATCCCGAACGCCGACTGGTCGGACCACGCATGGGGGCCCTCACCATGGCCCTCTCGACTGCCCTTCTGCTGCCGGCCGGCTTCGCCCTCGATGCGGGGACACGAGCGATCGGCCTATGGGCCTACGTGGCCTTCTTTCTCGTCGGCGGTATGACGTCGACGCTGACTCCGCTGGCCGTGTCGCGGCTTCCCCATCCAGGGCGAGTGCTCGTCGCCCGCGAGACCGCCGGGGGCACCGAAATGCCGCCCGCGTTTCGTCGCTTCACCAACGTCAGCGGGATTGCCTCCTTTGGGCAGGGCCTCATCCCCTCCCAGTCGCTATACGCCCTGAGCGTTCTGGGAATGTCGGCGGGCTTCGCCGTTGCCCTGTCCGGCGTCGCGGCGGCCGGCGCGCTCGCCGGCTCACTGGCGGCGGGCTCGTTCCTCCTGGGCGGCTCGTCGAGCCGCGTGCTGCGAGCCAGTTTCGCCATTCGGGCAGCCGCGGCCGTGTGCTGCGTCGCGGCAATCCCGGTGAATCCGCTGGCGCCCGCATTCCTGCTGGTCGGCTCGGCACTCTTCAGTGGTGGAGGTAACGCCGGGGCCCTGGCCACCAACGAGCGGCTGTACCGTCTCGCTCCGGCCAACGCTCGGGTCCACTGCCAGAGCCGGTTCGTCGGGTCGACCTCGGCGGCTGCGGGCGCCGGATCCGCCGTCTGCGCAACGGCTCTGGCCGTGGCACCCTCGACCGCCTGGGTCGCCTACACGGCGCTGTATGCCGGGGCTGCCATCAGTCGAACGATCGCGACGCTTACGACCGAGGTTTCGGCATCGTGGAGCAGTCCATACGCGCCGCCCACCGAGACCTCGATTCCACGCAACGGTTCTGGGTAGCAGACCGGCCTGAAGCCCGTTTCGCCCTGGGCCTCACGAGTGGGTGACCGTGGTTCAAACGGCCAGGAGGCATCCGGTTCCGACCGCGCGCATCGCAGCATTGACTCACAGGCCCGCGCTCCGCTTCCAATCCTCCGAAGGGAGCGGTGCGTCCGGTGCGGCGCGGACAATCAGCCAACCCAGCGGATCTCCGGCTCCTTCCGAGGGACGGGCGCTATCTCGGCCTTGGGATGGCCAACGATGATCGGCGCAACTGGCACCCACGTCGCAGGGAGGCCGAGCGCGTTCTTCCCCTCCGACGTGTTCAGGAAGCCCTGCGCGAAGCCGATCCAACAGGTCCCAAGTCCCTCGCTATACGCGGCGAGCATCAGGTTCTCGGCAGCCAGTGCGCAATCTTCAGCGACCCATGGCCTTTGCGCGATCCCCGAGATCAGGATCAACGCCGAGGCGTGATAGAAGATCTGGAAGCTCGCATCGCTGAGCATCGTCCGGTAACGGTCGGACTGAGGTCCATCTGGCAAGGTCGCGAGCACGTGAGACTTCGCAGCATCCGAGATCCGGTCGAGCAGGCCCTGGTCGCGAACCACCGTGAACGTCCAGGGTTGCCCGTTTGACGCGCTCGGCGCGTGTACGGCGGCGTCGATCAGACGCCGAACGGTCTCCTCGTCCACGGCTTGGCCTGTGTAGTCGCGTGTCGAGCGGCGGCCAGAGATCGCCTCGTTGATATCCATCGTGCCATTCCTCTCGCTAACGAGCCTGCCGCAGACACCTGGCTGGACCCTCCCGAACCAAGCGACCAACTTGGCCGGGTGGACATATGGGCGCCCATCGGCCGGGATGTGGGCCGCGTGTCCATGCCTCCCGTGCTCCGCACATATTCCCACGAGTGGTGATGGCCCCGCCGCAGCCGCTCGACAGACGGACACGAGGCCGAGGCTGCGCCTCCCGACCCCGACTATTCCCGTGACGATGCCGCGATCGTGCGCACCAAACAAACTCGCGTGCGTGCGTCGGGATCATCGGCCGTCCTGGGTCGGGACGCGGCCGAGGCGGACCAGATCCAGCATCACGTTGCTCGGGTTCGTCGCGTCGACTACCACCCCGATCTTCGCCCCGGGCACGATTTGCGGAGTGTAGATACGCGGGATGAAGGTTGTGATCTCGACTCTGTAAGGCGAGCTGAACTGGTCGGCCGGGATCACCTGCAGCCCGAGTCGGTAACGTGGCGAGTTCGCTCCCAACCCGGGAGCGCTCGCGGTGAAGCCTGTATCGGCGATGGTCTCGATGATCGCGTCCGCGGGGACGCCGTTCGCGATCGGCGTGGTGATAGCTCCCAGCTTCCTTAGGAAGTAGCGGACCACGAGCAGGATGACGAGGAACGTGAGGGCGATGGAACCGAAGATGAACGCAAGCAGGCTGATCACGAACGGCTGGACCTGGGCCGGATCGGCGGGGTTGTAGCAGGCCGCCACTCCAGTGGCGACCGCGGCCAGGAGAGCCGGGACGGCGAGGTGGCCGGGAGTTGGCCGCGAGAGCGTCGCGAGCGGCGTCCTGACCGGTGAAGTCCTCTTGGCTGACTCCTTCATCGTGCGTCCCTCTTTCGCTTGCTACCGGCTGAGTTCCTGCCTAGCAAGCATCCAACCTCGCCCCTGATGCTGCAACTCACGAGCTCGAGTGGAACGCGCGATCGCCAACAGCTCCACAGCTGGAGACTTCTTCCTGGATCCGTTCCTCGGATCCGGCTCGACGCTCATCGCCTGCGAGCGGACCGGCCGGCGCTGCGCCGGGATCGAGATCGATCCGACCTACGCCGACGTGGTCCTCGGACGTTGGGAGCGCTTCAGCGGCCAGATCGCGAGCCGGATCGATGACTAAGCCGATCGAGCCCAAGCTCAAGCAACGTTCCACAGGCTCGGCCGCGTCTGGCCCGCAGGGCGCTCGTGTGGGCCGACGACGCCCACGCTCGGCCAAAGGGGCGACTCGCGCGCTGCTCGGCAACATGGCGGCTCTCGAGGCGGTCGTGGCCGCTCGTGCGAGTGAGCATCCCGACGCCGCTCGCCTGGCTCTGCGCTACCTGCAAGCCAGCCACCCAACCCGGCTCCTGGGGCAGTCTCGCGCGCCCATGAGCGAAGCCGACCAGGCCAAGCTCGCCCATGCCCAGGCCGATCTGATCGCCGACGTGATCGAGTCGGTGCTGCGTGGTCTGCGCCTGTCAGCCGAGCAGTACGAGCGGGGGCGCAAGCTCGCGGCCGACGCCCTGCGAGCCGCCTCGGCGCAGGGCTGGTCGCCGCTATGATCGACCTGCGGCTCCCCTTCGCGGACCGGCACCATGGCGAGATAGCGCGAGGTCCGCGGTATACCAGAGGTAAACGATGGTAAACCGCGGCTGCACCTTTGAGATGCCCGACGGCCTTCTCTGTCGTGCTCCGGCGCTCCGAGGCAAGAGCGTCTGCTACTGGCACGACCCCGATAAGGCCGAGGAAGCGGCCGAGTCGCGACGGATCGGTGGGCTACACCGGCGTAAGGCCAAGAGCGTCGCGACCATCTACGACTTCTCAGGGTTGCGGACCGTGGAGAGCGCCCAGCGGCTCCTGGAGACCGCGGCCATCGAGACGTTGGCCCTGGAGAACTCGATCGCGCGCAACCGGACCCTCATCAGCGCCGCCGCGGGCGCCGGCAAGCTCATCGAGGCCGGCGATCTCGATGCCCGTCTCGCTGCGGTCGAGGCGGCGGTCGGAGCGAAGCCCGACTCCGATGATGACGCTTTCCCGGCAGAGGCCATTCGATGACCGCCGAACGCCGCCTGGCCAGGATCGAGGAGGCTCTCTCCCCCACCCAGCTCGTCCTTCGCTGGCTGGCGGAGGCTCATGCCTACGGGGACATCGACTCCTACGTGGCCTCGCTGCTCGACCAGGAGCCGCCGGTTCCTCCCCTGGATAGCCTGGCTCGTGAAGCTGCCCGTGGAGCGAGGAGCGCCACCAGAGGCAAACGAGCCGACCTCATCGACGCCGCGGTCCGGAGCGCCCTGCGCGAGACGGTCTTTCGCTTCGAGCTGGTGATGCGCATCAACGTCACCGCCCACGAGCTGCTCGACCGCGAAGCTCTCATCGATGCCGCTCTCTCGGCCCACGTCGCCCTGCTCGTGTGCGAGGACTCCCAAGAGCGTCAGATCGACCCGGGCTACCCCTCACGCTTCGCCACGTTGCGTGACCTGCTCGGCTTTCGGTCAGCGAGCTACACGCTTCGCGCGAGGCTCGCACCATCGTCGAAGCCCGCTATCTCGACGGCCACCCGGCACTCTTCCCGGACCTTGCGGCAGCCTGGGAGACTCAGGTCAAGGACACGCAGACGGTCGCCGACGCGGCTACCCACCTGGCCGAGTTCGCTGGCATTCCAGCCTCTGTGGCT
>Ga0182017_10004526_pt1 | contig 10330 bp, 8 predicted proteins | sample 712E3DmetaG_FD_120492 | JGI IMG/M metagenome (GOLD analysis project Ga0182017, IMG submission 120492) | Permafrost microbial communities from Stordalen Mire, Sweden - 712E3D metaG | ecosystem: Environmental > Terrestrial > Soil > Wetlands > Permafrost | place: Sweden: Stordalen | collected... | reverse complement strand
GAGGGTTGGGCAAATTCCCGATCCGAGACTCCTGTGACAGAATTGTCGAGAACCAGATCGTCGAACAATGCATAGGCTGTCAAATGGTATGTTGCCGTATTTGAGTCGGGCAAGATCATTAAGCTAACCGTGCAAGAGTCGGGCGTGCCGGGAGCAACATATAGACGCCGACTGCAAAAGCCTTGTATGCTGAGGTTGCTGCATGAATATCCTCTATTCCTACACCCACCGCCGTCGTTTTATACGCCGCCACATTGATAAGAATGCCATCCCCGCTGTCTGCATTCAGTTGATACCAGCCTCTTAACGACAAGCTCGAGCCGGACACAGTTGCTGTCTGGGCGATTTGTCCGGGGAGGGCATAGCCGAGGGAAGAATAGTTGGTTAGCTTCATCGCAAATGATCCGCCATGAACAGTCGTACTTTTGCTGACATAGAGGGGAGCCGTGATCCATGATTCCGGAACGTTGTTCGTCCACGTCTCGAAGCCCGGATTCTTCAAGAAGTTCGTCTGGGCAGACGCAACGATGTTGAGGCATATTGTTGCCAGAACGGCACGATAGAAATTTTTCATATTTTTTACTCCTGAATGCTAAAGGCGTGGGATGTGAATCATCTTCGCCTTGTTCTCCAATCTGGGCGAAGTATGGCAAATACCGAAGAGTTTCCCGCTCCCAATCCTGCCTGAGTGTACGAACAATCAAGGAACAACTCAAGTCCCCGGGTCACAGAGTTGACAACAACAACCCAGCAGCAACAAAAAACCCCGACATCTTAAAGAAATCGGGGTTTCTGATGACTTCGTATTTTATTACGCCTTCGGCGCCGGGGCTTCCTTTCGACCGTAAACTTGTGCTACCACTACTCCCGCAACAATGTACTCGGCGAGCGTTAAGAAGAACCATTCCAAAGCAAGTCCGTGCGGGATAGGGAAACTCGCGTACGAACCAAGAGCGAATCCCGCAGCGATAATGGCCCCCATGTAAAAACCGTATCTCACTCCTTCCATAATGCCTTTATTCTCATACCCCTTTGAAAAAATAACTGTGAAGAAGAAGGCAGTGATTATCTTGACCACGTGCAATACCCACATTTTCGCCAACATATCCGTTCGCCACACATTCTGCATGGCCATATATGTGCTCATCAGGATCCCGCCATGGATAATCGCATCCAGCACTTCGAGCGTAATGAAGACTGCTACGAAACCAATCAACAATTTTTTCATGGTTACTCCTCAATGGTGAGTTGGAAATAATGCGTACCGTGAGCCCCCGACGGAGCAAGTATAGAGATATACCGATTGATTGTCAAGTTCGGGGGAGTAGGAGTTGAGATTAAGGTTGAAGCTAAGGTTGAGATTGAGGTTGAGGTTGATTGTTCATTGTTGATTGATCATTGATCATTGCTAACTGTTGATTGTTCACTGCCCTCTCATCAGCTTCTTATACCGAATTCTGTGCGGTTGATCTGCGGCAATGCCGAGGCGCTTTTTGCGGTTCTCTTCATACTCAGAATAATTTCCATCGAACCACACCACCTTGCTTTCTCCTTCGAAGGCGAGAATATGTGTTGCGATGCGGTCGAGGAACCAGCGATCGTGTGAGATGACCACGGCACATCCCGCAAAATTCATGAGTGCCTCCTCGAGCGCACGGAGGGTATTCACGTCGAGGTCGTTCGTCGGCTCGTCCAGAAGAAGAATGTTTGCCCCTTCCTTCAACACTTTTGCGAGGTGAACCCTGTTGCGCTCACCTCCGGAAAGTTCACCCGTCCTTTTTTGCTGATCGCTCCCGCTAAACTTGAACCGGTCGACGTACGCTCGCGAGCTGATGTCGCGGCTTCCGAGTTTCAGGATGTCTTCGCCTCCCGAGATTTCCTGCCAGATCGTTTTCTGCGGGTCCAACGGCCGGTCCTGGTCGACGTATGCGATCTTCGCGGTCTCTCCAACCTTTATTTCTCCCGCGTCCGCCCTTTCCGTCCCCACGATCATTCTGAAGAGTGTTGTCTTCCCGGCGCCGTTAGCGCCGATCACGCCGATGATACCGCCAGGAGGCAGTGTGAAATTCATATCCTCGCACAAGAGATTATCGCCGTAGGCCTTTGAAACGTGATGGGCTTCGATCGCCACATCGCCAAGGCGCGGCCCGGGAGGAATGTAGATTTCCATTTCTTCAAAGCGTTTTTCCGATTCAGAGGCAAGCATTTTCTCATACGCAGCGATACGCGCCTTGCTCTTTGCATGTCGCCCCTTAGGATTCATTCGTACCCATTCAAGTTCTTCCTTAAGAGACTTTTGTCGTTTCGATTCCTGTTTCTCTTCGAGTGCCAGCCGCTGCTGTTTCTGCTCGAGCCAGGAAGAATAGTTGCCTTTGAAAGGAATCCCTTCGCCCCGATCCAGCTCAAGAATCCAGCCGGCTACATTATCGAGAAAGTATCTGTCGTGTGTCACGGCGAGTACTGTACCCTGGTATTGCGAAAGATGATGCTCGAGCCAGGCCACCGATTCCGCGTCCAGATGATTCGTCGGCTCGTCGAGCAGCAAGACGTCGGGTTCCTGCAACAACAACCTGCAGAGTGCCACGCGGCGCCGTTCGCCGCCGGAGAGCACTTTGACCGGCGTCTCGCCGGGAGGGCACCGCAGAGCATCCATCGCTTGTTCGAGTTTACTGTCGATGTCCCATGCGTTGAGGTGGTCTATCTTTTCCTGAAGGTTTCCTTGTTTCTCGAGAAGCTTGTCGATATCGGCATCCGGATCTCCGAACTTCGCGGTCACCGCCTCGTATTCTTTGACGAGTGAAACGATTTCGTGTACTCCCTCTTCCACGATGTCTTTCACAGTTTTTGAGGAGTCGAGTTCCGGTTCCTGTGGAAGATAGCCAAACGAAATTCCTTTCTGAGCGGTAATTTCTCCGAGGTATTCTTTATCGATGCCGGCGATAATCCGCAAGAGCGTACTCTTTCCTGCGCCGTTCAGGCCGAGCACGCCAATTTTGGCGCCATAGAAAAAAGAGAGGTAAATATCTTTGAGAACCTGCTTGTTCGGCGCGTGGATCTTTCCAACGCCGACCATCGAAAAAATGATTTTGGTATCGCTCAAAGGTCTTCTCTGGAATGATTACGATAATTGAATCAACGTGTTCTTTCTTGTCATCCTGATCCCGAGGCTGAATGTCAGAATCAATGTAGTCACCATTGAATAGAGACGCATGGTCAGTGAGTCATCACGGCAAAAACGGATTCAAATCCAATTTCTTCGCAGCAATGCCGTTTTTACGCCTTGAGTAAGAGCTATGTAGCAAAGAAGTGTCAGCAGAAGAATCGGCCAATATAGGGTTGGCAATTCCGTGAATCCCAGAGATGATGCCAGACCGGAATGGGGAAGCCACATGCCTACCATGATGATAATAGCCGATGTGAGGACAAGCGGCACACTAGGTCTGCTCTGGAGGAAAGGGATTTTGTTTGTTCGAATGATATGGATAATGAGAGTTTGCGTCATCAGCGATTCGACAAACCAGCCCGTCTGAAACAGAGAGGATCGTGACGGATCCCAGCAATTGAAGATGTAAAGCATTACGAAGTATGTTGTGTAATCAAAGATCGAGCTGATTGGTCCGATGAAAACAATGAACCTGGTGATTTCATCCATTGACCATGGTCGGGGCTTAAGGATTTGTTCGGGATCGACATTGTCTGTCGGAATAGGAACCTGAGAGAAATCATAGAGCAGATTATTGGTAAGCACTTGAATCGGCAACATGGGAACGAATGGGAGGAAGGCGCTTGCGCCCAACACGCTGAACATGTTGCCGAAATTGGAGCTCGCTCCCATCCGTACGTATTTGACGATGTTGGCGAATACTTTCCGCCCTTCGAGCACTCCTTCTTCCAGCACCATCAGGCTCTTTTCAAGGAGGATTACGTCTGCGGATTCTTTCGCGATATCAACGGCGGTGTCGACAGAAATGCCGACGTCTGCGGCACGCAACGCAGGAGCGTCGTTGATGCCGTCCCCCATGAAACCGACCACATGTCCGTTGGCTCGAAGTACTTGGATGATTCGCTGTTTGTGTGCGGGAGATAATCTGGCAAAGATCGTAACAGTTCTTGCAGAGTTAAGCAATTCTTCATCCGACATCTTCTCGATGTCGGTGCCAAGCACGATATGTTCGGTTGGCAGCCCAACATCGTGACACACTTTCTTGCTCACGAGATCGTTGTCGCCCGTGAGAATCTTGACGGAGACACCATGCTTTTGCAGCGCTGCAATTGCCGGTCCCGCACTTTCTTTCGGCGGGTCCAAAAACGCAACATAGCCCCGGAGCACAAGGTCCTTCTCGTCATCCTTAGAGTATGCGGCACGGCGATCAAGATCTTTGTATGCCACCGCTAGAACTCGAAAACCGTCTGCGCTCAACCGCTCGTACTCATCGCGCAGGTCTTGAATGAGAACAGGGTCCATCGGGAGAACTTCGTCTTCCAATTCGAACCGTGTGCAACGTAGAAAGACTTCTTCAGGAGCACCCTTGGTCAGTAGACGATGAATCCCATCTGGCGTTTCAACAACCACAGACATCATGCGCCGTGAGAAGTCGAACGGGATTTCGTCTATTTTCTTGTACTCCTCGACGCCATGCTGTGTGTGCACGTCTTTCCTGTGGTCGAGAATTGCGCGGTCAATAACATTCTTCAGACCGGTTTGAAAATGGCTAATGAGGTAGGCGTCCCTGAGAACTGCATCGTCTTCCTTTCCCACAACATCACAGTGATGCTCAAGTACAACATGGTCTATCGTGAGCGTTCCGGTCTTGTCTGTGCAAAGCACATCCATTGCCCCGAAATTCTGGATGGAGTTGAGTCTTTTGACGATGACCTTTTTCCGCGACATCAGGATTGCGCCCCTGGAAAGACTTACCGACACAATCATTGGGAGCATTTCAGGCGTAAGACCAACGGCTACAGCAAGTGCAAAGAAGAATGCTTCACCCCAATTTCCCTTTGTAAATCCGTTGATGAGAAAAACGAGCGGAACCATGATCATCATGAAGCGAATCATCAGCCATGTGAACCGCTTGATACCCTTGTCGAAACTTGTTTCGATTTGCGGCCCGGTGATGCTTCCGGCCATACTGCCGAAGTATGTGTGCTTGCCGGTTGCAACAGCAACCGCCATCGCCGTGCCGCTCTCCACACTCGTGCCGAGATAACAAACATTAGAGAGTTCCAACGGTGAAATATTATCACGGGAATCTCGTGCATCAAACTTTTCTATCGGCAGCGATTCTCCCGTGAGGCTGGCCTGGATGATGAACAAGTCTTTTGAAGAAATCACCCGGAGATCAGCTGGAATCATATCCCCCGCAGATAGCTTCACAACGTCGCCGGGCACAAGTTCCTTGAGCGGCACCTCCTTGGATTCCCCGTCCCGAATGACCGTTGCGGTTACTTTGATCATTGCCTTCAATTGTGCCGCCGCTGCGTCTGCACGGGTCTCTTGAATGAACTTGAGTAGGACTCCAAGGACCAGCATCAGGCACATCACTGTCCCTGCTCTTACATCCCCCGTTATAAACGAGATAGCCGCAAGAGCGCTGAGCAGGATGACAAGGGGATTGCGCAGAGAAGTCATCAACCGCCAAGGCCAACCATGTTTTATTTCTTGAGCGACTTCATTTACGCCATGGACTTCTCTCAGTGATTCGACTTGAGTCTCCGACAGACCTTGGGCGGAAGTACCGAGCTTGCCAAGGACATCGGCAACCTCTCCATGGGCGGCCTCAACGAGCTGCGGCGAAACTTGAATATTGCCTGCGGGCTTCTTCAGAGGGGTCGTGAATCGAGAAACAACATTGTTCAATCCTGGCGAAGGCATAAATCTATCTCTTCTGGTGAAAGTATGGGCTATCCCCGCTCCTCAGACCACGAGTCGTGCATGACGCCCAACTGACGGAACGATGCAGACGAACGTAGGTGCGAATGAGCAACATGGGACGTGATGTGAATTGCTTTGAAGATATTGAAACCAGTTGGAAGTTCAAAGTGCAAAAGGCAAAATTACATTTCAAAGTTCAAATTTTATCCTAAGGGAGGCAGGCACCATTTTGAACTTTGCCCTATACCTTTGCACTTTGCACTTTGAACTTTACACTCTTTCATTCAGTATTGATGAAAAGCATCTGACACAAACCTTAACACCTCGGGGAGTGATGCGCGCCAATACGTCCAGTTATGCCCGCCATCCCGGGTACGGAATTCATGCGGAATTTCCCGCTTTCGCATTTCAATATGAACGAGGCAGTTTCCTTCATACAGGAAATCGTCATCGCCGCAATCGATATACCACCTCACTGCCTTCACTTGGTCAAACGGCATGTTTTGAACGAGGTACAAAACACTGTAGCGTCTATAGTACGCGTCGACGACGCTGTCCGGAATACTTTCCACGGAGTCTTGAGAAAACCGTTGGAGGCTCTTTCGTGTATCTTCGAGCCGCAACGGCCCGGTCGCAGCGCTCAACGGACATGCGGACGAAAACATTTCGGGATGGTGCATCGCGTAGAGAAACGTCCCCTCGCCCCCCATCGAAAGCCCTGAAATAGCCCGGTACCTTTTTTCCCCCTTGATGCGGTACGTTTTCTCAACATATGGAACAAGTTCTTTGAAGAAGAAATCCTCGTACTGCCATCTTCCGAGAATGTCGTTCGTATACCCCCGGCGTCCCGTGTTGGCATCCGGCATGACGATGATCATCGGCGTTGCGGTTCCCTCTCTAACCGCCTTGTCCGCGATGAGAAGCACTTCGCCAAATTGAATCCACCCGGTCTGGTCATCCCCGCTTCCGTGCAGCAGATAGAGGACCGGATAGCTGCGTTGAGATGTTTCATAATCCGGAGGGAGATACACTGCGTACTTCCGCTCTCCCTTTAGAATCTTACTTGACAACGAAAGGTTGTCCATCACCTTTCCTGATTGGGCAAACATCAAGGCCGGCAACATGAGCGCGATGTACACCACGATGAGGTTACGCGTACAGTTTGTGTAACGGGCGTGCATATCTCTCCTCCTTTCTTCGATGATGCAGTTTATTCTCTCAATTGAAGCTTGGCTCCGACGATACGCGTCGGAACGAAACGGAGTGAGAAAGTTGACTCCTTTATGCTACTCTGGGCTGGAATCTAGTTCGCAAGCGGCAGATTCGCTCACTCATTAATCTGAATCGTGAGTCCAGCTGATCGGGCTCCGATGGAGGGATAGATTGCGAGAGAATTATTATGTCTCCTCAATTCAAGTTTGCCGATCGCAATACCAAGAGCCGCTCCGGCGACGACGTCGGAGAGCCAATGTTCATGCTGGGTTAGGCGGGAAATCCCGGTTAACGTGGCACATGTATAGGCAACGTAGCCGACCCAGGGGGATTCACGTCCCGCAATAACTGTTGCCAGGCTGAACGCGGTGATGGTATGACCCGATGGGAACGAGTCGTACGGTGAAAAACCGCCGTGAGCGTCCCGCCTGAGTATCATACCCGGTCCGTGCCACGCATCTTCGTCCGAATGCACGAACGGACGACTTCTGCCGAAAATGTTCTTCAACACTTGGACGACGATGCCGGAATGGAGCATCGCCTGCGCCGCAAGGAGCCCCGTATCAACCGATGTATCGTCGTTGAACACCAGGCCTTCCAGGCAATACGCCGCCGCGATGCTATACGGAACATAGAACTGGCCGAACTGCGTCACTGCCGGACTAACCTTTTGAACAAAGATACTCTCGTTCCGGAGTCTGTGCGCTTCTCGGGCAACGGGCTCGTCGACCGTGAGCAAGAGTGCCGTTGTTCCTGCAATCCCGCCCCATACCATCGCGTCATTCCCATCCATATGGAGCGGAGATGTCCAAATTGCCCCCTCGTCTGCAAGAAAACCCCCTACAAAGTTCTCTTTCTTCTTATTCGGATCTCTTGCGTCCGAGACGGCGAGAGAATCCGATCCGGTCTCGGCACATGCCGCAGAAGCGCACAAGAACAATACTCCCCACCAATGGATCATGCGGTTCATTGAACTCCGATCAGGAGTACGAAGTGCAGGGACTCCACAGTGATCCTCAGAAACGCCGAGGGTCGATGTATGTCGTCTCGATCAGTCAACAGTACCGACAGATCGATTGCGCAAATAGGAGGATCGCTTGCGAATGAATCACCGTTTTTTTGATTAGCAAGAAGATAGGGCTTTTATTTCTCTTAGTCACCTTCAATTGTGCCTCAAGGCAAGCCGGTGTTTTCACGCACAGCGGGGAGCAAGACGAACACCTCTCCTCCCCGGCACCTGATTGAATTGCCGCTTGTCGGCTCTTCGACGATTTTTTCAGGGATGCCTCCCTTCTGCTCTCAGTTCTTGTTCGACAAAATGCTGTTTGCTTGAAGCCATTTCTTAAACGCCTCCGGCCACGTTGACTTTGTCCCCACACCTCCTCCGAGGCCAAATCCATGACCGCCCGACTCGTAGATATGCAACTCGCACGAAACGCGGTTGCGCTTAAGTGCCAGCATATAGTCAATGCTGTTCTCCACTGGAACAGTGTTGTCATCCGCTGCATGAACCATGAACGCGAGAGGCGTATCCTTGGTTACACATTTCTCCGCGGAAAAGTTTCGAACCGTCTCTTCGGATGGCGCCGGACCGAGGAGGTTATCTCTTGACCCGCGGTGTGTAATCGTGCTGTCCATGGAAATGACCGGATAGACGAGCACAGAGAAATCGGGACGCGCGCTGGTTGTGTCGGTCGGCGCATAAACGTTTTCCGCAAAGTGTGTGGAAACCGTTGCGGCAAGGTGCCCACCTGCCGAGAAACCCATGATCCCAATCTTATGAGCATCGATATTCCATTCCTTTGCGTGACGCCTCACGATACGTATCGCCTCTTGCCCATCCTGCAGCGGACCGATACTTTTGTTCGCCATGATCGCATCGCTTGGTAAACGATAGGTGAGAACGAACGCTGCAATTCCAAGTTCATTCAACCATGCCGCGACGAGAGATCCTTCGTGGTCGATCGCAAGACGTCCATATCCTCCTCCCGGACAGATAACGATTGCTGTTCCGGTCGACTTTTCGGCAGGAACAAAATAGCAATCGAGTGTGGGGTCCGTCACTTTACTGATGCGAGGCTTGTTCCCGTCGACATATATTGTCTCGGTTTTGTAGGATGGATTGTTTATGGCCCCCGGTATGGTATGCTCCCATACGCTTATCGTCTTCTGTTGACAAAGCGATGAAACACCGAAGACAAGGAGAGAAGAAAGTGCCAGGAAAACTTCTCTTTGACGAGTCAATAACTTCATACAGTGTCCTTTGGTTTTTAGAATATCCACGACTTACGCTGATAGTGTCCGTTCCGGGCATCTAAAGAGGTTTCAGCAGTACAACTTTCAATGAGCGTCCCTTCTTGAGTAGGTATAAATCATGATCATCATTACAATCATCAACACATTCCAGACAAAGTAGGAGAGAAGCCCAACGGTCGTCATTACCCAACTCACATCAACAATTGTCCAGATAGCACTCATCAAACTCACTATCCCATTGGCAATTAGAAGCCAGCGAATGAAGTTGTTCTTGTCACGATAGTACCCTGCCATGAGCCATGCGGCGATTCCCAAAAAAGCATAGCCCCACATCTCGTTTGCCCAGCATAGCGACATCGGATTCGACATCGAGAAGGTGGAAATCGCGGAGTCGTATTCCGGCTTATAGTGCAAAGCGAGATTGTGAACGAAAGTGGTTTGACAGATGTAATTAAACGAGATCAGTGCGAAAAACACAATTGTCCACCCGAGTGAAACCAACAAATGGAATTTCGTTTCCTCATCATCTTCCCCGTATTTCAGATAATGGCCGGCGACGAGCATCAACATTCATCCAATCAAAAGAAACCCGAAGTAGAACGGTAAGTCCTGAATCGTGCTGTAGTGTTCTGCACAGACAGCGGATGATACCCGGGCGGGTTGCAGACTCGCCGAGTGTATGATCAGAAATGCAACCGGCCCGGACATGATGTAACGATCAACGCCACGAGAGCTCCGAGGGAAATGAGTTTGCTGTAGTTTAATTTCATGGCGGGGAATGATCTACGAAATGGAATTTTGGGTTAGAAAACAAAAGTTAGTAAAAGTAATGATTTTCGTCCGCTGTTTCAACTGTTCGCCAGTGCCTTGATTCCGATATAGGAGATCGAAAACAGGGGCTTGGAAGCGGTCGATAAAATGTGGCATCATTTTTGTACATATAAACATTGACAAAAATGAACGGAAGTTAAATATTTCATCCCATGG
>Ga0182017_10004525_pt1 | contig 10330 bp, 8 predicted proteins | sample 712E3DmetaG_FD_120492 | JGI IMG/M metagenome (GOLD analysis project Ga0182017, IMG submission 120492) | Permafrost microbial communities from Stordalen Mire, Sweden - 712E3D metaG | ecosystem: Environmental > Terrestrial > Soil > Wetlands > Permafrost | place: Sweden: Stordalen | collected... | reverse complement strand
GGGTTGTTCTTGATGCGAACCCGGAATATGCCCGTCTTTCCGGCCATGAAAAACTCGACGAAATTATTGGAAGAAATGTTGTGGAATGGTCCGCGGACGAAGTAAAAGAAACTAATGCGCTTGCCATTGAAACATGCATGAGAAACGGCTTTATCAGAAACCTTGAAGTTATATACGTTGATAAAACAGGAAAATATACGCCTGTTGAAATCAATGCAACGATGATTGAGACTGAGGGTAAACAAATAATACTTTCTTTATGCCGCGATATTACAGAGCGTAAGCAAGCTGAGGAAGCCCTCAACCATAGCCAGGAGCGATACAGGTTACTTCATGAATATGCACCTGTCGGTATCCTTTTGGTAAATCGGTCAGGACAAATCCTTGAAGTGAACTTCTCGGCCATTAAAATTCTAGGATCCCCATCCGCTGAGGCTACTAAGGGAATAAATATTCAGACATTTCCTCTGCTCATCAAGGCAGGGATTTCAGATGCTTTCAAGCGTTGTGTTGAAACAGGTCAATTTAACTTAGGCGAGTATCCATATGTTACCAATTGGGGAAAATCAATTTACATGCAATTGCGGTTTGTCCCGATTTTTGATGAACACGATAAAGTGTATATGGTGCATACTATCATTGAGGATATTACCGAGCGCAAACGAATTGAAGAAGAACTAATAAAAGCCAAAGAAAAAGCCGAAGAAAGCGATCGACTTAAATCTGCTTTTCTTCAAAACATGAGCCACGAAATACGTACCCCCATGAATGCTATTATGGGTTTTTCCGAATTACTGTCCGAACAATACAACAACAAAACCAATCTCGAAAAATATTCTAAAATTATTAATCAGCGTTGCAACGACCTGCTCGAGATCATTAATGATATTCTTGATATAGCAAAGATTGAATCCGGCCAATTGACCCTTAATATAGAAGAATGTAACCTTAATGAATTATTCACGGAACTTAGCGCTTTTTTTACGGAACACCAGAAAAATATAGGTAAGCAGCAAATTAAGCTCAATCTGCAAGTTCTTTGCGACTCGTCTGAAAATACTATTGTTACTGACAAAGTTAAATTGAAACAAATATTTATCAACCTTATTAACAATGCTTTTAAATTTACCGAAACAGGAATAATTGAAAGTGGATGTAAATATGATGAATCCCATAATTTATATTTTTATGTATCAGATACCGGTATTGGAATCCCAGCTGATAAACATGAAGTAATTTTTGAACGTTTCTCTCAATTGAGGCATGAAAAAGGCGGAACTGGTTTGGGCCTGCCTATTGTTAAAGGATTGGTAGGCATATTAGGCGGCAAAATATGGATCGAATCTGAACTTGAAAAAGGAACTACATTTTACTTTTCATTTCCTTATAAAATATCAAAGTCATTGCATCGCGAACCTGTTTTAATCGACGAGAAAAAAGCATATCAATTTCCGGGTAAAACCATTCTCATTGTTGATGACGACATGTATAATGCATCATATATTAAAGAAATTCTTGCCAATACCGGCCTGAATATTATACATACCGAATTTGGACATGAGGCTGTTAAAATTGCAGCATCCAAATCACCAGATTTGGTATTGATGGATATTCGCCTGCCCGATATGGATGGTTACGAAGCTATACAACAAATTAAACAGCATAAACCTAATTTAAAGATTATTGCCCAAACTGCCTATGCTGGATTCGATGATAGACAAAAAGCTTTCGATGCAGGCTGCATCGACTATATAAGCAAACCTTTAAAACGTAATTTGTTGTTATCCATGATAAACAAACAACTAACAAAATTGTAACCGCTGATACATTTAAATTTAATAGTCCCTAAGTATTTTAAAATATTGTCTAAAACAATACTTCGATATAATTTTGTAACTAACTTATATTTAACAAGTTGAAATATATAGAAATAAATTGAGATATTTCTTTATTTCTATGTATTTCAACGTATTACAAATTAATGTAATTGAAAAAGTAAAATGTTCAACGAACTATTGCTATATAATCAAAATACCGGTGAATTATTTTTTAATTTTTATTGTTCCAGAGCATAACAAACCTTTTTTCTAACTAATTTTGATTCTATATAACCGGACTCTTATGAAACAATGAATTATTTACTTCCCACATTAATTATCTTTCTTCTCCTATTATATGTTGTATATCTGCATCATATAATATATAAGAAACAATCAGTCATTGAGTCATTTGTTAAAAAAATTGTTCACATAAACAGGAACAAACACAATGATGACCTTGTAAAACTACTTAAAGAACTGAATATTGATTACTTAGCCGATGCAATTACAGGTAGCAAAATAGCCAATGAAGATGTTATGCAATTCATTTTTGACGATGAGCTGACATCTGAATTATTTATACATTATACAAGAGAAGAAGAAATTGCAAATAAAATATTAAGTGAAGGCTTCAAATATTATCATTCGCTATATAAAACATCTGAAAAAGTTCATAATGATGAAATAGACCTGACATTTAAACATCACCAGCATAAAGGCTATGGAAAATACGTTATAGTAATTTCAATTGCAAAAACTGTATATGATTTTTATAAAAATGAAATTCATAACATTTCGCGCTTTGTGTCCGTTGAACATGTTCTAAGCGAAAGAGTTCCAATCAATGATGAAAATGACGAGACAATATTTACGTTGTCATCAAGCTTTATCAAAGGATATTTTAATTATGAAACTGGAGATATAGTCAGAAATTCTTCATTCAATGCAAACCAGGATTTGCCAGTATTTAAGGAAAATGTTGAAAGGTTCAGAAAGGAATATTTGAAGCCAAAATCTCGTAAAAAGCGATGACACTTGCTTCCAATGTCTTAGATTAAGGAATTTATTGCTACTGGTAATACTTTCCCAATAACAATCGGGACTCAGCATGACCAGGTTGCCAAGTCACACTGAGCGGAGTCGAAGTGTGATTTGTTGCTTATCTTAATGACAGTGTACGTGTTTCAGTCTGATAATTCTTAAAAAAATGTAGTTCAAGATTACTTTTTATTATAGTGATAAAAAATTCCTTTATCATAAGGTGTCCATAAACATGCCTTTTGTCCACATGCTTTTAATCCATTATTGGTCCATGTATTACAAGTATAAAACAAATTGTATCTCCCGACAGCTTCATAAAATGCGTCGCTTTCACTATAATATGCTCTGGTCCTGATATTCTGATAATGTCCGTTAACATCCTTTTTAAAGCTTTTTTGAATAAAGTTTATCAAACAGCAGTATTGCTTTTTACTTAAACAAATTCTTTTACAAGATTTCCCTTCATTTACTGCACTGTAAAATGTTGCATGAATAGCAGTTGTATTAATACCAAAAGCAGCTTTAAAAGCAGTACAAAATTTTAAGTCGGCCCAGGTTGGCGTTTCTAAATAAAATCCCTTGTCTCCCCATCCCAATGCCAGATATTTTTTGGTAATATCTGGTCTGACAGTATTTTCATATTTTATTTCCTTACTCCAGTCAATCTGGGCATTTTTAACAGGAACTACAATATCGGTATGCACTCCATTTGTCATAATGTAAATGGTAACATCATTCGTTAAAGCAGTTTTACCTTTTATCTCAACTCGTGATAATACAAAAGCTGATAAGATGTAAATGCTAATCAACAAGAAAATAATCAAAATAAAATATATTATGATTTTTAGGGCTTTCTTTATTATCTTCATCAATTAAAATATGAATAATTGCCATATCAACAGTATAATCTTTATTTTAACCAATATAAAAATATGGAAAAGAAACGAACATGGGAAGGTATAGGACCAAAATTGGCATTAGTAACTTTGCCTTTTATTATACTGTCGATCATACTAATGCAAAAAGACCCCGGATTTTTGAAAATGAATTTTTTAAATAAAATTACCGGTAATATTACAGGATATGCATTATTGATTACAGGGGTAATTTTTTATGTTTATTCAGCTAAAATTTTTTTCGCTGATTTTAAAACCAATAAGTTAATTAAACGCGGCACATACGGTTTATGCAGAAACCCCATTTATGCTACTTTTATAGTATTTATTGTTCCATCACTTTCATTTTTATTTCTATCAGGAATGATAATATTAATGGACCTTGTACTTTATATTAATTTCAAAGTCCTGATACACGAAGAATACGATGCACTTAAGGAAAACTTCGGTGATGAATATGAGAAATACAAAAAGTCAGTGAATGAAATTATTCCTTTGCCAAAGTTTTGGAATAAATCAAAAAAAACATGAATTTGATTTCAATAGGTGCATTTATATTTAAAATGAGTTTATTTTCAGGTTCATAAAAATCAAATTTCATAAAAATTTGATTTTCGCGATTAAATATCACCCCGCAAGATTCCCTCTATTTTATTGATATTGTCAGATAAATTAATTTCTTTAATTTTGGCTATTATTTTAAATTGATTATTCAATATCGTCAAATTAAGGAATTGTTTATTTTTAAACGACATTGATATAGCAATAAAAAACACAAATTAATTTTTCGTATGCCTTTTCCTGTGACTTTTGAAACAAAATGTTATGAATATGACTGGAAATTTTTATTAAAAGCCGGCAGGTTGAAAAAAATGATTGAATATTGCGATTATCCTTTCACAGAGCGGATATTGTATATAAATAATGTTGACGATCTGGATCGTGTTAAGAAGGTTGCGGATAAATGTGTAAATAAAAATATTATTGATTCTTACATAGTTGTAAATGAACACGCGGCAAAGGTATTAAAAGCGTTTAATTTAGATACCGATTCATTTAATGGAGGATATTATTATTCAATCCAGGAACTGGTGGGTATTTATTTGTGCAAAACAGAATATTTGTTACATTTTTCAGGCGATGCGTTGATGCGGTTACGCGAACCATGGATAGATGATTCTATTAAGGCAATGAAAAATAATCCTCAGTATTTTGTAGCAAATCCTCAAATGAGTAAGAATCTTCTTGAAACCCAGGACCAATCATTTGATGAAGATGAATTGTTTTACATTAGTTACGGCTTTTCGGACCAGTGTTATCTTATAAATGCAAATAATTACAGGGGAGATATATACAATGAATCGCATCCTGCATCGGAAAGATATCCAAAATATGGAGGAGATCTATTCGAAAAACGTCTTGACTCTTATCTCAGGAATCACAAACTTTACAGATTAACCAGTAAAAATGCAGCCTACAGGCATAGAAACTTTCCTAAATATAAATGGAAAAGGTGGTTATGGATTAACTTAGGCATTAAAATAGAATAGTATCTGATGAAAAAATATATTTCTTATTATTTATTACTTGTTTTTTCGGGAATTGCAAGTATTATACCTTTCCGGATTCTTTACTGGTTTTCTGATATAACCTGTTTCATTTTATATAATTTTATTAGATACAGGAGAGACACTGTTTTGGTAAACCTTTCAAAGTCCTTTCCCGAAAAAATGGGAAATGAATTAAAGGATATTGAACGGAAATTTTATAAACACTTTTGTGATATATTTTTTGAAAATCTGATTCTTCCTTTTTTAAGTATTAAAGAATTAAATAAACGTTTTGTATATAAAAACCCAGAAATACTTGAGCCCTATTATCAAAAGAATAAAAGTGTAATCATTTACGCCGGGCATTATGGAAACTGGGAAATGACATTAAATTTAACTTCGTTTACAAAACACAAAGTATATACTGCCTACAAAGAACAACACATTAAAGGCTTTAACAAATTCATAATCAGGACACGCCGCAAGAAAGGAATGGAACTTATTTTAATGAACAATTTTGCGAAACAGCTGGTACGGAGTATTCAGGATGGTATACCTACAATTGCTTTTTTGCTTGGCGACCAGTGTCCGGATATGTTCAATGTTCGCTACTGGACAACATTCCTGAACCAGGATACTCCAGTTCTGCTGGGACCTGAAAGACTCAGCAAGAAATTGGATTTACCTGTTTTCTTTTTGGATATAAAAAAGACAGGTAGAGGAAGATATGAATCGTCCTTCATTTTAATAGAAGACAATCCGTCACATACAAAAGAATTTGAAATTATTGAAAAGTGTACACAATATCTTGAGAATATGATAAAACGTGATCCGACAATCTGGCTTTGGACGCATAAACGTTGGAAGCACAGGCGCTTACAGGATTATCTCCAGTTGATGAATCGTACCATTGACTCTCCCAGTGTCAGTTACAATCCGGACTTATTGAAAAAGTTGTAGTTTTAGTTTTCAGTTTAATACTCACCCCCTGCCCCATAGCCGTCAAGCTAAGGTTTGGATTTGTAGCAAAAACCTTATTTTTTATAATAACCTTAGTAGAAATAATAACGCACATTGAAAAAACCTTATTACCTTATTTAGATTTCTACCACATAAAATAAGGTAATAAGGTAGAGTGTTTCTATATTGTCTTTTTCTACTAAGGTTAAAAAAATAAAATAAGGTTCCTTTATTAGAAAACTTTATAAAACATGTTCATAATAAGAATGATACAAATATTAGCTTGACGGCTATGCCTCCTGCCCCATTGCAGCATGGCTAAGGATTGAATTTACAGGAATAACCTTATTTAACTTCAATTGTCTGCATCAGTCTGATATCCCTCGAACTGCTGCCAACCAACAATTCAAAAGCTCCGGGCTCAACTTTCCAACCATTTGTTGAAATATCCCAGAAAGCAAAAGCACGCTCTTTCAGAACCATAGATGCCGATTTGGTTTCTCCCGGTTCAAGAGACACTCTCGAAAAACCCTTCAATTCTTTTACCGGACGTGGAACAGAGGATTCTTTATCGCTGACATATAACTGGACGATTTCATCTCCTTTAACTTTGCCTGTGTTTTTAATATCAGCACTAACTTGATACATCCTATTCCCCAGGTCCTTTATTTTTATATTGTTATAATCAAATACTGTATAAGACAGGCCATACCCAAAAGGAAACTCAGGTTCAATATTGTTTTTATCCAGGTACCTGTAACCCACAAAAACACCCTCGTCATATTTAATTTGCAAATCAGGATTCTGATAATTTTTGAGTGCGGGAGACTGGTCAGGACTTTTAATAAATGAGAATGGCAATTTTCCGGACGGATTAACATCACCAAATATAACTGAAGCTATTGCATTTCCGGTTTCCTGTCCGAGGTAAAACATATCAAGAAGCGCTTTTACATCTTTCAGCCAGGGCTGAACACTTAAAGCTACTCCTCCGTTAAAGACTACAATTGTATTGGGGTTTACTTTTGCAACCGCCTTTATCAATTCCTTTTGCTTTGAGGGAAGTTCCAAAGTTGCCGGATCCCTGCCTTCGCTTTCAAGCGCATTTGAAAGTCCGGCAAAAATTATTGCAATATCCGAAGTTTTTGCCACGTCGGTAGCCTCTTCAATTGGTGATTTTTTTCTAGTGGTCAAATCAAAGTTCCATCCCAGTTGAAGTACCGCATCACCTGCATGTTGATAGAATTCGACTACAAGCTTAATTTCTTTCCCTTTTTCGAGTTTCAACTGGTAAATATCGTATAATGGACCATGATCTGTCCAATTATTAATTACCAGTTTATCATCCAGAAATACACGTATACCATCATCACTGTATGAATAAAGTGTGCAATAATTTAACTTGTCCGGAACAATATAACCTGAAAATCTGGCTGAAAAATTATTCACACTGACTTCCGGGTCCGGTGATTTTTCGGACCAGCTAAAATCAATTGTTTTGACGGTTCTAGTCAGCACGGGTTTGCCAGACAATGTCATATTGTTGAAATATTCGGCAAATAAACCATTTTGCTTTTTATCAGGTGTCAGAAGATATTTATTCTTTACAGGATTGGTTTCAGGAACATCGAAATTGTCGCCATTGGCAAATTCAATACTTATTTTGTCTCCCGCTCTTGATTTAATTCCTGCCAACGGGCTAACCGAATAATAGGGTTTTACCATAGAACTGCCGCCTCCATTGGTCCGGCATTTTTCGGCATCAGGTCCGATGACGGCAATTTTCTTTATTTTCGATGGGTCGAGCGGAAGAATATTGTTCTGGTTTTTAAGTAAAACTATTCCTTCCTCTGCCGATTTTAAAGCGAGTTTTTTGTGTTCAGTATTTGAATATACAGCCGTATCATGAACAGTTTTATCATCAAATAATCCAGCCAGGAACATTACCCTTAAAAGTCTGCTGACTTTATCATTAATAGTTTCCTCAGTAATTTTACCATCTTTCAAAGCTTTTTCAAGGCTATCCTTTTTAAAATACATACCCTGGGGCATTTCCAGATCCAACCCTGCATTGGCCGCATTTACAGTACTATACATCGAACCCCAGTCAGATATCACAAAGCCTTTAAAACCCCAGTCGCCTTTCAGGACATCTTTCAGCAAGTGGTAATTCTCTGTACAATGTTGTCCGTTGACTTTATTATAAGCCGCCATAACTGACCATGCGCCACCTTCCGTGACAGCGGCTTCAAATACGGGCAAATGAATCTCACGCATGGTGCGTTCATCAGCAACTACATTATAATTGTTACGTTCCCATTCCTGATCGTTCATGGCAAAATGTTTAACAGAAGCTATGACTTTCTGGCTCTGTAACCCTTTCACCCAGCTCACAGCCATTCTGGCGCCAAGATACGGGTCTTCACTATACGTCTCGAAATTACGCCCGCCAAATGGAAAACGCTGAATACAAACGCAGGGACCTAAAAGATAATCCCTTCCTTTGGCTTTTGTTTCATAGGCCATAGCCGATGATATCTCTTTGATCAGTGAAGTGTCCCATGAAGCAGCCATAGCAGTACCTGCAGGAAATGCAGTCGATTTCCCTGTACGTACACCAAGAGGTCCATCGGTTATGTGAATTGCAGGGATGCCCAATCGTTTAAATTCACGGGTATCAAAACCGGTTGAATCGCCGCTTAATAATAGTAGCTTTTCTTCTAACGTCATTTTACCAAGTAAATCTTTAACGCGCTCCTCAATGGGTTTGGATGGATTTTTATAAATGGAACATGAGTGATTAAAAGTTACAAGAATCATTATCACAGCAATGCAATAGATTTGTTTTAGTATCTGTCTCATAAAAAATAATGTTAGAATTATGGAATATGGAATATCAAATATATGTTTTTTTATTTATATACCCAAAGTGTTGCTATATTGGTTACTCCAGGTTTTAAACTATGGCAATACGTTTACTTTTCTTTTTCTACAACACAAAGAAAAAGTAGAAGAATACTGAAATAACCTATGATTGAAACTATTTGTTAAAGTGAATCAATAAACATTTATTAAAAAATAATCATTAATGGCTCTTCTGTGTATAGAGTAAATAAAAGAAGGTTTTAAAGTATGTTATTTTAAAAATCTGGAAAAATTTATGCTTAAAATAACTTGAACTTTGGACATTGAATTATCAATCGTTTTTAATTAACCCTTTGATTGAATTTAAAAATTTTCTAAAATCATTACGATCAATGATGAATTCTTCAAACCTGGTTTTAGTGTATATCTTAAAAACAATAAAACTATATAATGTTGTGGAACAATAAGAAATAGAATTGGTTATCGCTGCTCCTATTATCCCATATTTAGGAATTAAAATGAATGCAATACTTAGTGTTAATATTAGACCTATAAAAGAACCAATAGTATTTAAATGTATTTTTCCACTACCGCTAAAAAAAGCGCTAAACATCATATTTGCAGATAAAGATATTATACCAAAACTTAGTGAAAATATGATCCAGGGTATGCCTGAGAAACTTTTTCCAAATACAAATTCAAAAAGTGAATTTGGCAATAGAAAAATTATAGCTAAAAGTGATGCAGTCAATACCGAAATAAACTTAACATACAAAATTGTATAATAACGCGATTGTTCTTTATTTTCAGAATTTGAAACATTAGAATAATGAATTGTTGATATACTCCGACTAATTAACCAGGTACTTTCAGAAACTTGCACACCAACAGAGAACTTGCCCAGATTGGCTCTGCCCGTGAAATGATCGATTAAGTAATAGCCAAGCCTGTAATTTAAAATTTGTGAGATATTTGCGATCTGTGCATAAAAGCCCAACCTGAACATGCTAGGAACAACTTTCGATATTTCCTTAAAATCTATTTTATCTAAATATTTCAATATGCCTGTTAAGCTAACAAAATAGGCCAAAACATAAGAAATATATAAAGAATAAATATATGAATCTATCGTAACCCGATGAAATACGAAAAATAAAATAATTAAAGCAATCATGGCAGCTAACGATTGAATAATCGT
>Ga0182017_10004524_pt1 | contig 10332 bp, 10 predicted proteins | sample 712E3DmetaG_FD_120492 | JGI IMG/M metagenome (GOLD analysis project Ga0182017, IMG submission 120492) | Permafrost microbial communities from Stordalen Mire, Sweden - 712E3D metaG | ecosystem: Environmental > Terrestrial > Soil > Wetlands > Permafrost | place: Sweden: Stordalen | collected... | reverse complement strand
CTCGATGGTGTCTTCGCCGGATTACGAAGTCGGTGCAACTGGGTACACCGAGACTGACCGCCAAGCGATGTTTTCGGGAGGAAGCGATGGCCATCCGCCAAAAGCCCCACGCCGCCGGGAAAGTCAAGGCCGGCGATGTCACGAAGCGAGTAGGTATCGAGCAGGTAGAGGCTCGCGGCGTGAACGTGAAGGAGCTTGTCGAGAAGCTGATCGACGCCGCCGGCGCCGAGTTCACGACCTATTACTACTACACGGTTCTCCGCATGTACCTCGCCGGGCACGAGGATTACAAGGAGATCTGCGAGGACGCACGACTCGAGGATCGCGCTCATTTCGAGCTCATCACCCCTCGCATCTACGAGTTGGGCGGCTCGATTCCCTATGACGTCCGCGTGCTCGCGGATCGCGCCGGTTGCCCGGATGCCTACTTGCCGGGAACGGACGACGGCAAGCACGCACCCGAGGGGAAGGATCCGACAGCGACGGCGATTCTCGAGGTGTTACTCGAGGCCGAGCGGTGCGCGGTTAGAACCTGGTCCGAGATCTGCGATATCACCTTCGGCAAGGACTACCGAACCTATGACATCGCGTCGCGGATCCTCCAGGAGGAGATCGAGCACGAAGCGTGGTTCATCGAGCTGCTATCGATGGAACGCGACGGCGCCGTCAACCCCTCAGGCCACTTCCGCCGTGGCACTCCCGGTGAGGGGCCGTACTCGAAAAACAGCGGCTTCTACAACCCGTAAGCCCTGGATCCAAAACAAACAGAGGAGTTCACGATCGAGTTCGAGCTGCCCGACGGCTCGACGCGCTCGCTGCGCTGCGGCGCCGAGGAGCACATCCTCGACGCCGCGCGCCGCGCCGGCCTCGATCTCCCCTCTTCGTGCGAGCAGGGCTGGGATATCGCCTGCGCCGTTCGAGTGCTTGCGGGCGAGGTCGATCACTCAGACGCCCGCCGCTACTTCCCCGAGGATGAACAGGCTGGCTTCGCGCTCATCTGCACCGGTAAGCCTCGCTCAGACCTTCGCTTGCGCCCTTACGAGCGTGACGCCATGCAGACACACCGGCTCAAGCACGGGCTACCGACCACGCGGGGACGCTGGGGAGGCATGAGGTGACGTCCCTCGCTGAGACTTCGATTCGTTTCCGAGCTCGTGGAGCCTGTTTCGGTCGGGATGTTGCGGACCCAGCGGAGCTGGCTCTCAGCCGCTCGACCGCGCCTTCGCGGCTCCCTGCTCGGTCTGACTGAAGAGCTCGCCGGTTTCGCTGATCAGGTCGGCTGCGACCAGCTCCCGGAGCCCGCTGCGAACACGAAAGAGCGGCATTCCGGTTTTGGCAACCACGTCCGCCACGGTCGAATCCGTCTGCACGGCCTCGAGCATCGCGCGGCCCGAGCCGCTGAGCGTCCCGTCGGGTCTAACGCATGGCATCTCCGCCTCCCTACAGCGACTTCTTGCAGAGGTACCAGTCGGTGCATTCGTAGCCCGCGCCGGCTCGCTCTTCTGCCAGCTCGGTCGTGTTCGGCGCCGGCACGATCACCTTGTCGCCGGGTCGCCAGTTCGCGGGAGTGGCGACTCCGTTCGCGTCGGCGGTCTGGAGCGCGTCGACGAGGCGCAGGATCTCGTCCATGTTGCGCCCGGTGGTGAGGGGGTAGTAGATCATCGCCCGCAGAATCCCCTTGGGGTCGATGAGAAAAACGCAGCGGCTGGTCTCGGTCTTGCTCTCGCCGGGCATGACCATTCCGTAGGCGATCGCAACCTTGCGGTCGAGGTCGGCGATCACCGGGAAGGGGATCTTCACTCCGGCCTTCTCCTCGATATTTCGAACCCAGGCGATGTGCGAATAGACGCTGTCGATCGAGAGCCCGAGCAGCTCAGCGCCTCGCTTCTGCAGCTCCGGGTAGATCTCGGCGAAGGCCATGAACTCGGTCGTACATACGGGCGTGAAGTCGGCCGGGTGGGAAAACAAGATCAGCCAGCTGCCTTCGAAGTCCGAGAGTTTGAGCGGACCGTGCGTAGTAACGGCCTCGAAGGCGGGCGCCGGTTCGTTCAGGCGCGGAAGCCCGGGCCGAGCTTCCACTTGCTCGATCGCCGTCATAAAAAACCTCCCGTGTTGTCGTTCACGGCCTCTCGAACCGCGCATGCGCGTCGCTTTCGCGTCGCCGTGTCGTTTGGACCGTTTCCGCTGCCTAGTCTGTCGAAACATCAGCGAATCTGAGCAGGAGCGACACCGCTCCGGTATCTGCCCGGCAGTGCCAAGGCCCCGGTCCCGGGCGCACCACACACCTAACCAGTCGACGGTCTGAGCCCGGCCAGAGCGGCCGGCGGAGGTCAGCGTTTGGACACTCGCGACCGGCCCGCCTCGGTTTCTGAGGGCGGTAACCAGGCGGGCAGCGTCAGCTCGAGAGCGCGCGAGAGACCGGCCACCAGCGGCTCGTAACCGGCGCGGAGCTCGCTCAACCGAGGCTCGACCTCTTCCTTCACTTTCAAATCGAGCCCGCTACGCGCGGCGAGCTCCCAGAGAACGACGAAATCCGCACCATCGAGGCGCGGCGGGTCGAAGCGGCCAGGTTTCGCGTGAAGCACATGCGAGAGGTCGGCGAGAGCATGATGACCGATCGCGAACGTAACCTCCGCCGCCTCGACCTGGACCTGATCCGGAGCCGCGGCAATCGCGAAAACACAGCTGTCGAGTACGCATGTGAGCGCGGCGAGCCAGTTCTGGCCGACGTGCTGCGAGCGGAAGAAGGCTAGCGCCGGATTGGAGAGATGAGTCTCCATCAGCTCCGCCGCCCAGCCCTCCCATTCGGCCAGATAGCGGTCGAGATCGGGCCAACCTCCGCGGCCGCCCGAACGCGCCAGGAGCGCTCCGGCTGTGGGCGGCGTTCCAGCGCGCGGCGCCAGCTGCGCGACCGTCACCTCGCGCCGCGAAGATGCCTGGTAGATCGCCGGCAGGTAGCCGATCGCGATGAAGAGCACGCCGAACCCGCAGGCCGCCTCGCCGAGAAAGAGCCCGCGGGCGAGCGCCGTCGAGGGTGAGAGTTGCATCGAAGCGCTCAGGAATCCTCCGGCGCTGAAGAAGAGGTCGTCGTCGAAGCCGCCAGTGCCTCCGTGCACCACGTGCGATCCGCCAGCCCACTGCAGAAGGGCGAAGCCGAAGATCAGAGCGAGCGCCCAGAGGCCGATGGCGAATAGCAAGAGCAGCGGCCCGTAGAAGCCGAGCATGGTGTCGCTGGATCGCGCCGGCAAACGACGCGCGACGAAGCGCCAGATCCGCCAGCCGGCGACGAGGATCAGGCGCGCGATGCGCGGTTCGTGCCTGACGCGGCGCGGGAGGATGAAGGAGACGAAGAACTCGGCCAGTGTGAGAACTATTACGGTCGCGCCTGCCAGAGCGGCGAGGGCGTGCACGCGCTCAGGCTCCGAGCGACCAGAAGCAGCGGGTCGTCATCCCGAACCGGAGCTCCTACTCGACGGTGACGGTCTTGGCCAGATTCCGCGGCTGATCGACGTTGAGGCCGCGGAGTCGGGCAATGCGGTAGGCGAGCAGCTGCAGCGGCAACACCGCCAGCACCGCCTGCAAGTACTCGTTCGTCTTGGGGACGTAGATGACGTCGTCCGCGTGGTGCTGAATGTCCTCGTTGCCGTCGGTCGCGATGGCGATCACCTGGGCGCCGCGGGCACGGGTCTCCTGAATGTTGGAGACGACCTTGTCGTAGACGTGCGAGTCGGTAGCGACGCAGACGACGGGGGTCTCCGAGTCGAGCAGCGCGATTGGGCCGTGCTTCATCTCGCCGGCCGAGTAGGCCTCGGTCGGGATGTACGAAATCTCTTTCAGCTTGAGCGCGCCCTCGAGGCAGATGGGCAGGCCGATGTTGCGCCCGAGGTAGAGGAAGAAGGGCTTGTCGAAGTGGCGCTCGGCGATGTCCTCGATCGGATGGACGCCGTCGTCGGCGTCTTGCAGGAACTGGGCGATCTTCTCGGGCAGCAGCTGCACCTCGGCGATCAGCGACTGGATCTCCTCTTCGGGTAACGTCTCGCGTACCTGCGCCAGCTTGAGCGCAATCAGGTAGAGCAGCGAGATCTGGGCGGTAAAGGTCTTGGAGGCGGCGACTCCCATCTCCAGGCCGGCGCGCGTGTAGAGAACGGAGTCGACCTCGCGCGTGATCTGAGCGCCCATCATGTTCGTGATTGCCATCGTGCGCGCACCCTGCCGGCGCGCCAGCACCATGGCCTCGATCGTGTCGCGCGTCTCGCCCGACTGCGAGATACCTATCACGAGCGTGTTCTTGTCGAGCACGGGGTTCCGGTAGCGCCATTCGCTGGCGATGTCGTGCTCGACCGGCACGCGCGCCCACTCCTCGATCACGTAACGGCCGGCGACGCCGGCGTGATAGGCGGTTCCGCAGGCGAGGATGACGATCCGGCGCAGGTTGCGAAGCTCGTCGTCGGAGAGTCCGAGCCCCTCGAGAGTGAGCTTGCCGTAGCGGATGCGCTCCGCGAGCGTCTCGCGCACCGCGGTCGCCTGCTCGTAGATCTCCTTGAGCATGAAGGTCTCGTAGCCGCCCTTCTCAGCCTCTTCCTCGTCCCAGTCGATCACGATCGTGTCGTGCTCGACCGGGGGATTCCCGTCGAGCGCGCTCGAGTAGGTGACGCCGCTCGGGGTGACAACGGCGATGTCGCCGTCGTCGGGGAACTGGACGTTGCGGGTCTCGGACAGGAAGGCGACCGTGTTCGAGGCGATGAAGCCCTCGCCCTCGCCGACCCCGATCACGAGCGGGCACTGGCGCCTGGTTCCGACGATCAGCTCGGGGTTGTCGCGATGGATGACCACGAACGCGAAATGACCCTCTAGTTGCCGGTAGGTGCGTCGCACAGCTTCGGCGAGATCGCCGTCGTAGTGGCTCTCGATCAGGTGCGCGACGGTCTCCGCGTCCGTCTCAGTCGTAAAAACGTGACCGTCCTCGATCAGGGAGGCGCTTAACTCGCGGTAGTTCTCGATGATGCCGTTGAGGACGACCGCGATCTCGCGCTCGTCGCAGCCGGTGAGCGGGTGAGCGTTCTCGACCACGACCTTGCCGTGCGTAGCCCAGCGGGTGTGTCCAAGCCCGTGTGTGGACTCGGAGCCGTTGCTACCGGCGGCCTCGATCAGGTGCTGGAGGTTCCCGACCGCTCGGATGTATTCGAGCCCGCCTTCCTCACGCAGCACGATCCCGGCCGAGTCGTAGCCGCGGTACTCGAGGCGTTGTAGTGCACGAAGGAGAAGCGGTTTACAGGCTCTGTTACCGACGTATCCGATGATCCCGCACACCTGGAGCTCCTTCCCCGCTTTTCGCGCTTCTTAAATCCCCAGAGTGAGTACCAGCGCTTCTCGAACTACGGATATTGCGGCCTGCACTTCAGAAAAGCACAGAGCCCGGCGCTTTGGCCGCCCCGGTCAGGACGACTGGCCGAGCTCCTGTCTTACCAACGCCTCGATCCTACCACAGAGATCCTCGGCCTCAATAGCCGTCTCGGCCTCAGTCAGCAGGCGGACGAGAGGCTCCGTGCCGGACGAGCGAACGAGCACTCGGGCGTGTCCGTCGAGCTCCGCGTTGAGTCGCTCGACCTCCGCGACGACGCTACCTGGAAGCTCCTTGTCGACGGCGAGATTGCGCTTGACCTGCGCGTAGCGCGGCATCACGGCCGCCGCCTCGGCGAGCGTACGGCCTTGCAGAGCCGCGCAGAGCAGGAGCCCGGCGGCCAGCCCATCGCCGGTGACGTGATCCTTGAGATAGATGATGTGGCCCGATTGCTCGCCGCCCAAGAGTCCCTGCTCGCGCCAGAGCGCCTCGAGCACGTAGCGGTCGCCGACATCGGTGGTGAGCACGCGAACGCCCTGCTCGCGCATCAGGTTGTGAAAGCCGAGGTTGGTCATCTTCGTGACCGCCACCAGCTCGACGCCGAGATGGGCGACGAGGATGGCGAGGATCTGGTCCCCGTCGACCGAGTCGCCACTCGCGGTCACCGCCAGCATGCGATCGCCGTCGCCGTCGAAGGCGATACCGAGATCGCAGCCGTTCTCGACAACGGTGCGCGAGAGCAGAGAGAGGTCGGTCGCTCCGCAGCCGTCGTTGATGTTGAGACCGTCAGGATCATTGCCGATCGCCAGAACTTCGGCGCCCAGCCTCGAGAAAGCCGTGGGCGCGATGCCCGAATAGGCGCCGTTGGCGCAGTCGACCGCGATCTTGAGCCCGCTCAGATCGGAGCCAAAGCGTTCGAGGATGTGCTCCAGGTAGCTGTCTGTCGCCACCTCGACATGGTCGATCACGCCGCCGCCCGAGGTCTTGGTATCGAGGAGCGCCTCGATCTCGAGCTCGGCCGCATCGGGAAGCTTGCGCCCGTGATGGTCGAAGATCTTGAAGCCGTTGTATTCGGGCGGGTTGTGCGAGGCGGTGATGACGACGCCCAAGTCGAGCGCCAGCAGAGCCACCGCCGGCGTCGGCAGAACGCCGCCGAGCACGGCCACTCCGCCTGCCTCGACGACGCCGCGCGCAAACGCCTGCTCCAGCTCGGCACCGGAAGCCCGCGTGTCACGACCGACGAAAACCCGGCCGCTGCCCGACCAGATGGTCGCGGCCCTGGCTAGTCTCTCGACCAACTCGGCGGTCAGGTCCTCGCCGACGACCCCGCGCACGCCGTCGGTGCCGAAGTAGCGCCGCACGACTGCTGTCTCGGTTTGCGGTTCACCTGCCATCGAAACCGGATCCTCCTTTTGCATCCCGCCGCGAGAGTGCGGCTTTGAGCTAGCGCCTCCCCGCAGGGCAGGCGCATCATTTTAGGAGCTTTTCGGCGCCGCTATCAGCGCTTCGAGAACTGCGGCGCCTTGCGTGCCTTGTGCAAGCCGGCCTTCTTGCGCTCGACGATGCGAGCATCGCGGGTGAGGAAGCCGGCGCGCTTGAGCGGAACTCGTAGCTCTGGATCGGCCTCGATCAGCGCCCGCGCGATTCCGTGCCGTAGCGCTCCCGCCTGGCCGCTCGAACCGCCGCCGTGAACGCGCACACGTAAATCGTAACGCCCCTCGGCGCCCGCCAGCGCGAGCGGCGACAGGACCGTCTGACGATGGGTGGGACGAGGGAAGTAGTTCTCGATCGTGCGGCCGTTGATCCAGGTCTTGCCGTCGCCGGGACGGAGGATCACGCGCGCCACCGAGGTCTTGCGCTTGCCGGTGCCACGGTATTGAAGCGGTTGCTCTGCCACGAGTTGGATCCTAGCCCCTGAGTTTGAGTTGTTTCGGCTTCTGCGCGCCGTGCGGATGCTCGGCGCTTGCATAGATCTTGAGCTTGCGTATCTGAGCCCTGCCCAAACGGTTGCGCGGGAGCATTCCCTTGACCGCCTTACGCAACACCTCGGTCGGCCGGCGCTCCAGCTGCTCACGTAGAGTCCGCGTGCGCAGACCGCCCGGGTAGCCGGAATGCCGGTAGTAGAACTTGTCGTCGAGCTTCTTGCCGGTAACGGCTACCTTGCCCGCATTGACCACGACGACGAAGTCACCCGTGTCGACGTGCGGGGTGAATGTCGGCTTGTTCTTGCCGCGTAGCGCGTCGGCGATGCGCACGGCAAGCCGGCCGAGAGTCTGACCCTCGGCGTCGACGACGTACCAGTCGCGCTCGATTTCGCTGGGCTTTGCGTTGAAAGTCTTCATCTCATGAAAAAGCGGCGGACCAGACCGTCCGCCGGGCGCGGATTGTAGCAGTCTGGCGGAGAGTGGAACGGTCGTCTGGCTTTTAGAACTCGTCTCAGAACGAAGCGCTCCAACGTCCGGCCGCGCTCGGCGACGCAGCGTTGTTGCTCAGCGCAGCTCGATCGCTCGGGTGGGGCATCCCCAGATATGGCGATCGCAACGGGTGTGGCGTGGAGAGCGCTTGTTCGCTGCGAGTACGCATAGAGAGCGCACATGCTGGCCATTAGGCGGCGCTCCGGCCGATTTCCATAAGGATGGCCGGAGTAACCCGCTCACTTACTACGCTGCTTGCGATCGCTTCGGTGACCGTTCTCGCAGGCGACGCGCACGCGTCAACTTCGGCGCGGGCGCCGACCGGCACAGCACGCGTCCTCGTCGGTTTCGAAGCGCACGCGACGGCTGCCGTCCAAGACGCAGTTCTGGCTCGTGTAGGCGGCTATCGCCTGCGGACCATCCCCCATCTCGGCATCGTTGTGGCGGCCGTTCCAGCGCGCTCGAAGGAAAAGGCCGTTCGCAGGCTCGAGGCATCGCCGCTTGTCAACTTTGCGGAGCCAGACGGTCTCGTTCGCGGTGACGGAGTCAGCATTGACGATCCCCTTCTTAACTCGGGCTACTGGCAGCTCACGAACCCCGGCTTCCCCGACGCCTGGTCGCTCGGCACCGGTAGCGAGAGCACGATCGTCGCCGTCCTCGACACCGGCGTAGATCGCAGCCACGAGGATCTCGGCGCGTTCGCGCCCGGCTACGACTTCGTCAACGGCGACAACCGTCCGGCGGACGACAACGGTCACGGCACCGCCGTCGCCGGGATCATCGCCGCCCAGGGCGGTAACGGTAAGGGCACAGCCGGCGTTTGCTGGAGGTGCGCGATCATGCCGGTCAAGGTGCTCGATGCAAACGCCTCGGGCTCCTGGGGCGACGTTGCCTCCGGTGTGATCTGGGCAACCAACCACGGCGCCAAGGTGATCAACATGTCTTTCGGCCTGCCCAGCGGCTCGCGCTCGGTCGCCGCTGCGGTGAGCTACGCCGAAAGCCACAGCGTGGTTGTCGTAGCCTCCTCCGGCAACGAGAACTCCTCGGCGCCCGACTACCCCGCCGCCTACCCGGGCGTAATCTCGGTCGGCGCGGTGGACGAGACGGGCACCCGCTATTCGACTTCGAACGGCAACCTGTACGCGGGCAAATGGGGCTCGAACTACGGCTCGTGGGTCAGCGTCGATGCGCCAGGCTGCGTCAACACGACCTGGCCGTCGAGCTCGGCGCACCCGAGCGGCGCCTACACCTATTTCTGCGGTACCTCGGCCGCCGCTCCCTTCGTCGCAGGCCTCGCCGGACTGGCTCGCTCCTACGTTCCAATGGCCTCCGCCGGCGAAGTCGTAAACGCGATCGAGTCGTCGGCCCACCAGACCGCCGACCGCAACTCCGCACACGGACTGATCGACGCCCCGGCGACGCTGACAGCGCTCGCCTCACTACCGCCGGGGACGATCGTCTCCTTCGCGCCAAACGTGATCTCGGGGAAAGCGCCGCTGGCGGTTCATTTTACGAACACGTCTACGAAGACCGGCTCGTACTCGTGGTCGTTCGGCGACGGCACGACCTCGACCGGCGTCTCTTCGGCGCACCGCTACCGGAAGCCCGGCACTTACACCGCGGTGCTGACGGCCGCAGGCAGCAAGACGAGCGCCTCGGTGCGGATCAGAGTGAATCCTTCTCGCGCTTGAAATCGGCGACTTGTCCGCGTCTAGGTGAGATAGACGATCAGCTCGAGCAGGTTGCCGTCGGGGTCCCGGAAGTAGACGCTCGTGCCGGTGCCGCGCGCGCCCTCGCGCTCGAGCGGGCCGAGCTCGACCTCGACTCCGTTCCTCCACAGGTGCTCGAGCACCTCGTCCACGCGGCCCGGCCAGACGAAGCAGAGATCGCTCGCGCCCGGCCCTGCGGGCTGCGCCGCTAGCGGTTGCGCGAGCGTCGAGTCGGGGCTGTAGACGTTCAGCTGCTGCTCGCCGAAGCGATAGGCGTAGCGCCCACGCTTGAGCTCGAGGACCTCGGCGCCGAGCACCTCGGCGTAGAAGCGATTCGAGCGCTCGAGGTCGGAGACGGCGACAACCACGTGGTCTAGGCTGGGCTGCTTCAAGATGAGAAGTTAGCGAGCGCCTAGGCGACTTGCCTCGTCTAGCACGCGTGGCGAAGCAGAGCGATCGGTCAGAGCTGACCGCGCCAGGGCACGAGCAGGCGGTCGATCAGCTTGATCGTGGCATCGAGAATAAGGCCGCAAGCCCCGATCACCATGATGCCGAGAATCACGACATCGGTCTGGAGAAAACGCTGCGCGTTCAAAACCATGGCGCCGATCCCTGGCATACCGTTGAAGATCTCAGCCGCGACCATCGTCGTGAACGCGAATCCGACCGCGACTCGAATGCCGGTCATCACCTCCGGCAGTACCGACGGGAAGAGGCCGTGGCGCACGACTTGCAAGCGCGAGGCACCGAGTGTCAGCAGCGCCAGCAAGCGATCCTGCTGAACGTTGCGAAGGGCGTCGGCAGGGGCAAGCGTTACCGGGGGTAAGGCGGCCAGGAAGAGGGGGATGACCTTTGGCTTTTCGCCGAT
>Ga0182017_10004523_pt1 | contig 10335 bp, 8 predicted proteins | sample 712E3DmetaG_FD_120492 | JGI IMG/M metagenome (GOLD analysis project Ga0182017, IMG submission 120492) | Permafrost microbial communities from Stordalen Mire, Sweden - 712E3D metaG | ecosystem: Environmental > Terrestrial > Soil > Wetlands > Permafrost | place: Sweden: Stordalen | collected... | reverse complement strand
GGCAGCGCAGCCCGAACAGCTACCGCCCGGGTCGCAATGGGGATGCTCGTTGACGACAGCCCCTTGGCGCGCGCGGTGAGCTTGAGCGTGCCCGGCTCTTTCGAGGATTGCACGATGATCTGGGCCAGGCCATTGAAGACGCTGCGGCTCCAGGCCACCTTTGCGGGGTTGTCCTGCAGGCGCAAGGCCACGCCTTTGTTGAGGCCGGCCACGGGGCCGTAGTTCGCCAGGGTGACCGCGAGGACGTTTTCACCGGCGCGCAGTAGTTTCCTCACGTCGTAGACCGAAGCGGCGCGCGAGTCGCCCGCGCTGCCGATCTTCTGCCCATTGAGGAAGACCGCGACGCCGCCGTCGATCTTGCCGAACCAAAGTTCAACTACAGGCATGGCCAGATCCTTGGCGGAGACCTGGAAACGCGTGCGAAAGACCGCCCTGTCGTGCAGCCCGAGCGGACCCTGCTCCTTGTTCACATCGGCGGCCTGCCAACCGGAGTCGTCGAATTTCTCCGCGACCTCGGGAATGCTCGCATCGTAGGGGTTGATTCCCTTCTTGTAGCGCCAGCCGTTGATGGGAAGCGAACGAGACGCTGCGGTGGGGACAAGTGTGTCAGGCTCGTGGGAGCCTGGGTCGCCGTTGCCCACGCCGAGAATGCGGCCAGGGCCTTCCAGCTCGAAGCTGATGGGATGGTTCGCCACCGGGACGACGCGGCCCTTTTCATCGACAACCGCCACAGTGATGATAGAGACATCCTCGCCGTTGGCTTCAATCTCCGTCCGGCCTGGGTGCAGCTGCACGGCCGCAGGTGCGCCGGTGGTCTCGATCCTTTCCTCGGCGACGACCTTGCCGGCCTTGCTGCCCTTGGCGGACAGTATGCCGGGCGCGTATTTCACCTTCCATTTGAGCTGCGAGTCGCGCTGCATGGCCTGCTTGCCGAGGCTCTGGCCATTGAGAAAAAGTTCGACCTCGTCGCAATTGCTCAGCGCGCGGACGTCGATCATCTGCCCCTCTTTGCCGGGCCAATTCCAGTGCGGAAGCAAGTGCAACACCGGCGTGTCCTGCCACCACGAGCGGTAGTACCAGAAATTGTCTTTGGCGAACCCGCAGGTATCAAGGATACCGAAGTGCGAATTGATACAGGGCCAGTCGTACGGTGTCGGCTCACCCCGGTAGTCGAAGCCCGTCCACACAAATCCGCCCGACAGCCAGGGGCGTGCGTCGTAGAAGGTCCACCAGGCCTGCGCGTTGTTGGCCCATTCCGGGGCATTGTCATCGTAGGCGCTGACGTAGCCACGCACGGGATCGTTGGCGTAGATGCCGCGCGTGCCCACTGTGCTGCCCTGTTCGGTGCCAAGGTTGGGCTGATGCGGATGGGCCGCGTGGTAGGCGTCGGCATCCTGACCAATGTGGTAGTTCCAGCCGCGCACCTCGATGACCTCGTTGATGCCGGCGAATTCATTGCCCACCGGCGCCGCGTAGGTCAGCGGACGGGTGGGATCGAGGCGACGGATCGCGGCCTGCATGACTGCGGCTACGCGCTTGCCCGCGGGCGTGCCTTGCGTGCCCCACTCCTCGTTGGCCAGCGACCAGATGAAGACGCTGGGGTGATTGCGGTCGCGCTTGATGAGGCTTTCGAGATTGTCAGCATTGGCGGCATCACTACCCAGCAGGCGATTCTCGTCCATCACCAACATGCCCAGCCTGTCGCAGGCTTCGAGCAGTTCGGGCGTCGGCGGATTGTGCGAGGTGCGATAGGCATTGCTGCCCATCTCCTTGAGCCGCGCGATGCGGAAGTCCTGGAGCTGGTCGGGCATGGCCGCGCCCACGCCCGCGTGGTCCTGATGGTTGCAAGTGCCCTTGATGACGTAAGGACGGCCATTGAGCAAAAATCCCTTTTGCGCCTCGAAAGCCACCGTCCGGATGCCAAAAGGCGTCTCGATGCGGTCTATTGTCTTCCCACCTTCCACGACGGTGGTCACAAGCTTGTAGAGTTTCGGCGTCTCAGGCGACCATAGTTCAGGCTTGTCGACCATGCTTTCGTACCGAATCGTGGTAGTCGCCGCCCCGGAGACGCGCGCCGTCTTCCGGCCCCGCGCACGCACCTTGCCGTCGGGCGCGAGCACCTGCCACTCGACCACCACAGACGCTGGCGCGGGCTGTGTATTGCGCAGCTCGGTTTGTACCTGCACTTTGGCTGGACCGGTCGGCGTGTTGTTCGCGAAACTGCTCGTGACGAAGATACCGTCGGGCGCGATAGCGACGGGAGCGGTCTTCACCAGCCAAACATGGCGATAGATGCCCGCGCCTTCATAGAACCATCCTTCGGTCTGTGTCGCATCGACGCGAACCGCGACCAGGTTGCTTTCACCGAAATTCGCCACGTCGGTAATGTCGTAGCGGAAGCTGGTGTATCCGCTGCCGTGATGGCCAACAAACCAGCCATTCACGAAAACCGTGCAGTCGCGAAATACGCCATCGAATTCCAGCCAAACCCGACGGTTGCCATCTTCCTTTGCAAGATTGAACGTGCGCCGATACCAACTGACGCTGTTCTGCGGAAAGGCGGTGCCCAACGCCTTGAATCCATGCGAGCCGTCGGCCTTGGCGTCGAAGGGAAGTTCGATGGCCCAGTCGTGGGGCAGCTGGACCTGGCGCCAGCTCGCATCGCTGTAGTCCATACTGGCCGGACCATAACCCGCGCCGGCTTTCGAGAGACCCTGGCCAATGCCCCAATCATTACCCAGATGGAATTTCCAGCCGAAATCCATCAACAAACGCTCACGTGGGCTGGGCGCGGAAGCTTGGGAATTCGCGGCGTTGGCGATAGCCGGAATTGTGAGGAGAGAGACCACCAAGAGGAATTGGAGATGTTTCATCGTTTGAACCCACTAGAATGAATGATCGCGATTCGGATTTGCACCACAGAGATCACAGAGACGGATCGGAAGTAAGCTGGGGTTAGGACTCGGATCCGGAACCCTTTCCTTCCGGCCTCTGTGGCCTCTGTGCTCTCTGTGGTGAAACTCCTCTCCCGCGAAAGGCCAACCAGAGCATCACGGCGCCAAATGCGATTTGCACCAGGCCCCAGGCAAGATTGATGTTTATGCCGAGGGAGTGGCTTTGGTAGATCGCCGGGTCGGAGAACAGGCCGAAGATGGCCAAGATGGCGCCAAAGACGACAAAGAGGAGACCGATGGGAATTCTGACGTCGAGGTGCATGGCGGTTACCAGAATAGAAGGTTGAGGACGACGGCGAGGGCCAGCACGATGCTGCCGAGCAAAGCCGGGCGCTGCCACCAGCGGGCATCGCGTTCCTTGATCTTGGAGGTGAGGGAATAGACCAACCCGCCCAGCTCCTCGTCGGTTTTTTTCTGGCGGGTGGCTAGTGAAATGAGGATGGTCGCGATAAAGCAGGTCGACCAGGCGAAGATCGCGGTCCAAAAGTTTTGCGCCATTTCGCTCGGGTAGACGTGGACCGCGCCCAGCCAGCCGCCCTTGATGCCAACCGTGGCACCGTGAGGCAGGGAAAGTCCGTGATGGATGGCGGCAGCCACAGTGCCCGCTATCAGGCCGAAAAATGCGCCGTGGCCGGTGGTGCGCTTCCAGAACATGCCCAGCAGGAAGGTGGCGAACAGCGGCGCGTTCACGAAGGCAAACACAAGCTGCAGGATGTCCATGATGTTGTTGAAGGACGCGGCCGCATAGGCAGCGGCCATCGAAGCGACAATGCCGACCACCGTTGTCCAGCGCCCCACCGCCAGATAGTGCGCGTCGCTGCCGTCCTTCTTGATGTAACCCTGGTACAGGTCGTAGGTGAAGACCGTGTTGAAGGCCGTCACATTGCCCGCCATCCCGCTCATGAACGAAGCCATCAAGGCCGTCAGGCCCAGCCCCAGCATACCGGTGGGAAAGTAGTGGGCCAGCATGGTGGGAACCACCATGTCGTAGTCCAGCCCACCGTTCTTCGACGGAAGATGAAAGTTGCCGCCCGCGCTGTGCAGAGCGATGGCGATGAGGCCGGGCAGGATCACCAGCGCGGGGAAGAACATCTTGGGCACCGCCGCCAGTATTGGTGTTCGTCGGGCAGCGCCCATGTCCTTGGCGGCCATCGCCCGTTGCACCACGAGAAAGTCGGTGCACCAATAGCCGAAAGAGAGCACGAATCCCAGCCCCATGGCCAGACCGAACCATTCCACGCCCATGGGATTGGTCGCGGCCGAGCCGGTGTGCGACCACGAATGGGTCCAGGTGTCGGGAGCGAATCCCGCGTTGATGGCTGGCTTGACCAACTTGGCCACCAAGCCGTCCCAGCCACCGACGTCCTTGAGTCCGAGCAGCACCAGGGGCAGAAAGCCGAAGACGATCAGGAAGAACTGCAGCACCTCATTGTAGATGGCTGAAGTCAGGCCTCCCATGAAGATGTAGGCCAGGACGATGACGCCCGAGACGAGAATGCAGCCGTGGAAGTTCCAGCCCAAGATGGCGCTCAGCAGCTTGGCCAGCGCATACATGGAGATCCCCGACGACATGATGGTCATGCAGGCGAAGCTGAAAGCGTTGAAGCCGCGAGTCTTCTCGTCGAAACGCAGCTTCAGGTACTCGGGAACCGAGCGCGCCTTGGAGCCGTAGTAGAACGGCATCATGAAGATGGCGACGAAGACCATGGCCGGGACGGCGCCGATCCAATAGAAGTGGCTGGTCATCATGCCGTACTTGGCGCCGGAGGCCGCCATGCCCATGACCTCTTGGGCGCCCAGGTTCGCCCCGATGAAGCCAAGGGCGCAGATCCAGGCTGGCAGCGAGCGTCCGGACTCGAAGAAGTCCTTGCTGCCACTGACCGTGCGACGGAGAACGAAGCCTATCCCGAGCACGAACAGGAAGTACGTGACGAGCAAAACGTAGTCGATGCTGTGGAGCTGGATGCTGTGTTGGAGCATGGGTCCTATCCCTTGTGGGCGGCAGTTTGGGGATAGTACGTCAACCCGCCGGCAATGTCCGCATCAACAGTGAGCCGATGGTCCGCCCGGCGGTAGACTATAAAGATGACCCGTGATACCCAAGCCCGACCCTTGACGTCGCTGACCAAGAAGACCCTCGCGTGCCTGGCGTTGGGCGTACTGCTGCTTGCATGCGCAGCCCAGAATAGTCCAACTTCGCGCCGGGTTTTTCCGCAGTCCAGGGGACACATCGACCTCGCCCCCGATCTCACGGTCAAGGAGATCGGAAACGGCGCGTTCGTGGTCACGCATTCTTTTCCATGGCCAGGCAACTCGCTGCTCATCGAGATGGCCAATTCTGACTTGGTGATAGTCGGCAGCACGTACACGCCGGAAGCCATGTCATCCCTGCTTGATTGGGCCGACGCGCACTTCGGGCAGCGCCGAATCATCGCCATCAACACCGGCTATCACGTGGACAACCTGGGCGGCAACGCTGCCTTGGTGAAGCGAGGAGTCCCGATCTACGGGTCGAAAGAAACCGCCGATCTCCTGCAGCGCCGAGGTGAGCGCACACGCAAGACCGTTCTTGATCTCATTGGTGACAAGACGTCGCCTATGTATCAAGCCCACGCGCACATGGTCTTGCTTCCGCCCACGCGGCTGTTTGCCCTTCCCGAGGGGCTGCATCTGAAGTTCGGGAACGAAGAGGTCGTCGTGCTCTGGCCGGGACCGTCACAAGCGCCCGACAAGGTTGTGGTCTACTTCCCGGAACGGCGTCTGCTTTTTGGCGGGTGCATGATCTTGGGCGGAGACAAGATTGGGAACGTGGCCGACGCGGACATGAGCCAGTGGCCTGATGCGGTTCGCGCAATGGTGAGGTTCCCGGCCGATGTGGTCGTGCCTGGACACGGCGAGCGGCTCGATCCGCAACTGGTCCAGCACACCTTGGACTTGCTGCAACAGTGAGCCGTACGGCTATGATGGCGCCCCATGCCCGCTGACAACGTCCAGATCTTCGGCACGCGCAAGTGCCCTGATACGCGCAAGGCCGAGCGCTTTTTCAAGGAGCGCCGCGTGTCCTTCCAGATGATCGACTTGGCCTGCAAGGGTCCCTCAGCCGGCGAGCTGCGCAAGATCGCGAATGCCGTGGCCGGGGTCGAGAACCTGATCGATCGCCAGGGCAAACGCTACCTCGAGCGCGGTCTGAAGTACGCCGCCCCGACGGGTCCACGCATCGAGCAGGCGCTGCTCGACGATCCCCTGCTGCTGCGCACCCCCATCGTGCGTGCCGGCGATCGCGCCACGGTGGGCTTCGTGCCCGAGGCCTGGACCACCTGGCTGTGATCGAAGCTGTTCGATAGGCGTTTCCTTGTCGAGTCTCAGCTACGGCTGTCCCGCGTCGGGAGCACGCGGGCTGGGATGGATTTCGGCAAACGGTAGATCGAGGACGCGATACAGGCGCCAGTCCTGGTAGTCGAAGTGCCACCATTCATCGGGGTTGACCTTGAACCCCTCTTTCTCCAGAGCCTGGCGCAGAAGCGCGCGAGGGCGTCGTTGTTCCGTCGTGCCGCCCTGGTAGTCGGCCGCAGCTCGCTCCGACATTTCATCAAAGGCGCTGGGCATGGCGACCTCCTTCCCCGTGCGCAGATAGTACAGGCCCACATCGACCGCGCAGCCGCGGTTGTGGCGCGAGCCTTTCCGTGGGTCGGCCACGAACTTGTGCTTGTCAGGTGGGGTCACCTGCCAGAAAGTCTCGGTCACCGACCAGGGACGGTAGCCGTCAAAGACCAGCAGGCCGTAGCCGTGCGCCTTGAGCGCCCGATGCGCGCGCAAGAGAGCCTCGGCCGCCGGTCGCTGCAGAAACGCCCGCGCCTCGGCGTAGAGCTTGTGGCCCGTGAAGTTGTCGGTGGTGGCATAGCGGATGTCGAGATGGATGCTGGCATCGAGGCGCGAAAGCTCGACCAGATCGGGAGTGCGAAATTCTCCGGTCTCCGTCGGCTGAGCAGCCGCGGGCAAGCACCACAGGCTCGCGATGAGAGCGGCGAGACGACGCGCGGCCGGTTGGCTGACTCTTGTCACCACAGAGCACAGAAACCATAGAGTCGGCGCAAGTGCAACTGTCGGTGAGACTTGCTTGACGACACGCTGGCGCGCGTCGGCTACAATCGGCGCCCGAAGGACCGAAGTAGATGCGCAGTCGTTCTGCCCTGCTGGCACCCATGGTTGGACCCAAAATTGCGGGACTGTCAGCCCAGGGGACATTCTGATGCGCGGCCTTCTCGCTGTTTTCGCCTTGGTCTCAAGCTGCGGATTCGGCCTGTATCCCGAGGATGGAACACTCCCGGCCGCGCCCCCCGGATGGGGAACGCCTGTGCCTGGCGGTCCCTCGGGCACAGGGACCACGGCCACCGTGACGGTGAACGCCAACACTACCCTAGGGACGATCGGTGCCGACTTCACCGGGTTCAGCAGCGAAAAGACGCACATCATGAATGGCTCGCTCACCAGCAACAACACCGATCTGATTGCGCTCTACCAGCTCCTTGGTTCTCCGATGCTGCGGCTGGGAGCCAACGACGTCGAACGTTGTTCCTGGGTTGGCACGGGGACCGCACCCTCGCAGCCAAACGGCCCGCCGTTCAACACCAAGGTCACGACCGGCGGAGTCGACCATTTCTGCGACTTTCTGGCCGCAACGGGAAGCAAGGCTATCTATGGCGTCAATTTTCAGGTGGACGACGTGCCCGCCTCCTCAGCAGAGGCGGCCTATGTCATGAGCCAGTGTCCGTCGAGCATCGTCGGAATCGAGATCGGTAACGAGCCCGACAAATTTGGGAGCTGGGACTCCCAAACAGCCGACTACGAGAGCTTCGCAGACGCCATCGTCGCCACGCCAGGGGCTCTGTTGGTTGGCCCGGGCTGCACCAGTAAATCTGCCGTCACGTTCAGTGCTCCATTTGCTGACACCATGACGGCGAAATATGGGAGCAAGTTCACTCTTCTGGCGCAGCACTCCTACGTTGCCGCATCCAGTTCGTCGGAATGCTCATTGGCCAACCTCCAGATAACAACGACCCAACTCACCGACATCTTCGATACCATCCAGGCTGCAGCGACCAAGAACAACCTCCCAGGCTGGCGCATGGACGAAAACAACACCTGCTCCGGTCACGGTCAGCAGGGCCTAAGCGACACGCTCATCTCGACTCTCTGGGCCATCGATTACATGTTCGAGGTTGCCAAGCGTGGCGGCAGCGGCGTCAATTTCGAGGGCGATGAGAATGGAATGGATGGAACGGTTCCCTTCTACTATGAGCCGCTCAAGGAGAGCGGTGGCGTCGTGGTGGCGGTACAGCCGGAATACTACGGTATGCTCCTCTTCACCCAAGCCGGCACAGGCTCGATGGTTTCCACGACCGTCACCACCAGTGCCCAATACTTCACCGCGTGGGCCATCAAGGCGGACGGATTTGCCAGCGTGGTGCTCAACAACAGGAATGCCTCAAGTGGCGTCAACGCGACCGTGGATCTGGGATCCGCGGTGAGTAGCGCCAGCGCGATCTATTTGCAGGGCACGCCTGCCGGCTCACTGGCGGCACCAGCAGGGAACGTGACCCTTGCTGGCGCCCAGGTCTCGGTGGCGGGCGATTGGCCTCGCAATGCACCCTACATTCAGACGGTTTCGGGAAACACCGTTTCAGTATATGTCCCAGCCGCCAGCGCAGCCCTTGTCCGCGTCCTGCAGTAGTCTGCGGGCCTTCCACGAATTTGCATTCACCGCGCCGGACGGCCGCGCGCTGGGGCAGCTTCTAGGTACAGGACGGTTGGCGAGTCCCGTTCGGCCTTCAGGGACAGCCGCCGTCGCTTGCGGCTCCCCCGTCGCCGGAGAGCACGCAGGCACAGTCGTCGGAGGACACCGTCCCGTCCGGGCAGCTCCAGTGTCCCCCAGCGCAAATCGGCGAGACGGTCTCGGACCCGCATGCGCCGCCGGCCGTGCCTGGGGAGCACGTCGGCTGCCAGTCGAAGCAACCACAGAGACTCGCGGCAATCGTTCCCGTGGGACACTTCCACGTGCTGCCTGCGCACTGGGCGTCCGTGAGCCAGTCTCCACACTCGCCACCCGCCGTCCCGCTAGCACACAGCGGAGCGCTGCCCAGGCAACCGCGCGCATCGCTCGTCGCTCCGTCTTGTGCGGACGCGTCTCCTCCTACGTTCGCGGGATAGGGATCGATCTCAGCTTCGGGTATGCCGAGGTCCTGTGCGAGCTGGCTCCAATAGGTGGGGCCCACGGATCGCACGCATGTGCCTGGGATGTTCGCGACCGAGCAGCCGCTCGGGTTCTCTGTCACCGTCAGGTTGCTGCCGTTTGCGAGAAGGAAGCTTAGCTGGTAGGTGACGCCAAAATCTGCGGGGCAATTGTAGACTCCCGGCGGAAACACCGGCAGTGCCAGCGTCGCCTGGTATGCGTCCTGGGCCTTCGCCACATCGGTCACCGTGACCTGTACGGCAGGCGCGGGATTGGACGGGATCGTGGTTGCCGTACTGAACTGGAGCCCGGTTACCTCATCGACGGCAGGAGGTGTCCCTCCGGCCACGCGCGTGCAATTGCCCGAGCCGCCTGAACCACAGCCAGCCAGTGCGGCGAAGAGAAGAGCGGAGAAAACACCACAACCAGTTCCAGGTCGAATCGAACGAGTCATGGCTGCCTCCGGGTCAAGTGGGCAGGTTATCACCAAGATCGAAGCCAAGCCCTAGTCTGCCCTCTTTCCATCCAGGCCATTTGCATAGTGCGCACAGCATATCGCCGAACCGGGTCGAGAGCATCGCCCTTCTGAAGACGGTTCTTGGGTTGCTGTGTGACTCCGCGACCGAGAACCTGATGCCGACCCTGACCGGCCGTCAGATCGGATTCAAGGGCAAAGGCGCGGGCAAGGTCACGGACAAGCCCAAGAACGCGCCGCCCTTCCGTCCATAAGCGCTGGTGGGAGCGCCAGTGACATATTCAGAGGCAAATGGTCGAAGCCGTGCTCGAGTCGCTGCACGAGTGGGCCGCCGACCGCGGGCTCGACTTTGGGCCAGACAGCAACCTGCCTCTCTGGGATGGCACGCGGCCTGACTACGACGGGGCCGTGGGGGCGCTGCTGCGGGCGGGGTAGACGTAGCTGCGCTCTTAGGCTTGCACGGCCAGCTCGAGCGTATTACACTTCTGCCAAATGGGTCATACGGTCACTCTTCGGGTCCCAGATGATTTGGCAGCGTGGCTGCAAGATACCGCCGCACGCGCGGGCGTGTCGCAGGGCCACCTGGTTCGCGAGAAACTGGAACAGGCCCGGGCAGGGAAATCATCGCGACCCTTCATGCGACTCGCGGGAGCGGTGAAGGGGCCCAAGGATCTGTC
>Ga0182017_10004520_pt1 | contig 10345 bp, 6 predicted proteins | sample 712E3DmetaG_FD_120492 | JGI IMG/M metagenome (GOLD analysis project Ga0182017, IMG submission 120492) | Permafrost microbial communities from Stordalen Mire, Sweden - 712E3D metaG | ecosystem: Environmental > Terrestrial > Soil > Wetlands > Permafrost | place: Sweden: Stordalen | collected... | reverse complement strand
GACGTAACCAGTTCCGATGACACATATTTTCATGGTGGCGTGAGCGTACCATGATTGCCCTGTGAACTAGCCAGCATCGCGTGGACCGTGGATCGAAGCTAGCTATTTCACACAGAGACCACAGAGGGCGCAAAGGCGGACGAGAGACGGAAGGGCTAGATCCAGCACATTCGGGACTTCTGTCTGAGTCGAGTCCTCTGTGTCTCTCTGTGGAGGCGGTAGCCAGCATTGGATCGCGCTCTGCGAGATCCTGGTTGGTTCATTCAGCTTCGGGCGGCGACCTGCATGAACTCGCTCACCTTGATTGCGTCCGTAGTACCATGTCTACCCATGCAGGTGATGATTCTCGCGGCTGGCCGCTCGACCCGTCTCGGCTCTCTCGGCATGGCTCTGCCCAAGCCCCTGCTTCCCGTGTGTGGCTATCCGGCCATCACCTTTGCCCTGGCGTTGTGCCGGCAAGCCGGATTGCACGACATCGTGATCAATCTGCACCACCACGGCGACAAGATTGGCAAGACCCTGGGCGATGGTTCGCAGTTCGGGGTCAACCTGCGCTACTCGGTCGAGGAAACCCTGCTGGGCACGGGCGGGGGGGTGGGCAAAGCGCGCGCGCTCTTTTCATCCGAGCCGGTGCTCATTATCAACGGCAAGGTCGCGGCTGATGTCGATCTGCGTGCGGTCATCGCGGCCCACGCGCAGGCGCCGCGGGGAACCGTGGCCACCATGGTGCTGCGCGAGGATCCTCATCCCGAGCTGTGGGCCCCCGTCGGCGTAGACAGCGGCGGCAGAGTGGTGAGCATCCGAGGCCAGCGCGCGGTCAGCATTACGCGAGCGCAGCTGGCCCCGCGCATGTTCACCGGCATCCACGTGGTCGAATCCGCGTTGCTCGACTGCCTGCCGGCCGGCGTGTCCGACATGATCGGCGATGCGTACATTCCGGCCCTGCGCGCCGGCGACCGCGTCGGGGCCATGACCATGACTGGCTATTTTGCCGAGCATTCCACCCCCGAAAGCTATCTCGCTGGGAACCTGGCCTTGGTCGCGAATCCCGGCTTGCTGCCCCATCCGCCCGGACCGCTTGCCGGCGTGGATCCCGCCGCGCAAATCGATCCCTCCGCCCGGATCGTGCCGCCGGTTCGTCTTGCAGCCGGGTCGGCGGTCGAAGCAGGCGCCGTGGTGGGTCCGTGGACCGTGGTATGCGGCGCTGCCCGCGTCTCGTCGGGCAGCCAGGTAGTCCGCAGTGTGGTGTGGCCCGGCGCCACTGCGCAAGGGAACTTGTTGGGCGCCATTGTGGCCCCCGAGGGTCCTTTCATCGCCGAAACCACCCCGCCACCGCAGACGGTGTGAAGAAGCTGGGTTAGCTTGTTCGCACGGAGACCGCCGAAGCCACAGAGTCGGATGAGAGAAAAGGCTTGGCTGTCCGGTTCGAACCCCTTCTTCTCCTCCGATCTCTGCGACCTCTGTGCCCTCTGTGAGGAATAGGTGACTATCTCCCGCCCGCCGCCGGTGTCGAGGCTTGTTCACGCAGACAGAAGGCGACCGCCTCCACCAGGCTGCGTTTGTGGCGCGATTTGGGCAGGAAGATGTTGGCGCCCGCGGCCAGCGCGCGCTGGCGGGTCGCCGACGAAGTGCGCGACGAGAGCACGACAATGGGCAGCCCGCGCAGGGTCGGTTCGTGGCGAATTCGCGCGATCAACTGGAAACCGTCCACCCGTGGCATCTCGAGTGCGGTCACCACCGCATCGAACCGCCGCTCGCCCAAGATCTCCCACGCATCCCAGCCGTCCTCCGCGGCGACGGTCTGGTAGCCACCGGTGGAAAGCAAGCGCGCTGCACTTTCCCGCGCCATGCGCGAGTCGTCGACGATGAGGATGCGCGGCTGCCCTCGCCGCGGTCCCGGCGCCGCGGTTCGTGGCGGCCCAAAGGCCGCGTCGGCGAGCGTGCCCAGGTCGAGCACCAGCTGCGCCTTGCCGGCTCCCGACGCCGTCACCCCGGCATAGAGCGGAATGAGCCCCAGCAGGGGGCCCGGCGGTCGGATCACAACCGTGCGCGGGCCAATGACCTTGTCACAGGTAAAGATGAAGTCGCGGCCGCCGTAGCGCACATGCAAGGCCGCCGCGCGCCGGCCTGGGGGCAACTCGACGCCCAGCAAGGCATGCAGGCGCAGCAACAGCAGTGCAGGTGCGTTTCCGGTGGGATGCTTGGCCGGCATGGGCGTCACGATGGCATTGCCGGCCAGGACGTCGGGTCCCACTGGCAAAGCTTCGATGATGTGTGCGGCTGGCACGGCGTAGACCTGGCCGCCCAACTTGAACAACAGGGCCTGCGTGATTGTCCCGCTGAGAGGAACTGAGAGGCGAAAACGCGTGAAAACGCCGGCCTGGCACTCCAGCTTCACCTCGCCACCCATGTGCTCGATGGTTCGCTCGACGATGTTCAGGCCCATGCCTCGCCCTGCCAGCGCGTCCGAATGGGGCCGGGTAGAAAACCCCGGCTCGAAGACGGCCGCGACCACACCTTTGTCATCGAGCGCGTCTGCAGCGTCCTGGCGCCCGGTGCGCCGCAAAGCCTGTCGGACCGCTTCGCGGTCAATGCCACCCCCATCATCTTCAAAGGTGATGGAGACGGACTCGCCTTCTTGCACGGTCTTGATATCAATGCGTCCGCGCGCCGGCTTGCCGCGCTCGGCGCGCACCTCAGGCGATTCAATTCCATGCGCCAGGGCATTGCGCAGAAGGTGCAGCAAGGGGTCGGAAAGCTGATCGACCACGCTCTTGTCAAGCTCGACCTCGCCGCCCGCGACCACCATGTCAACTGGGCGACGGCAGGTGCGTTCCAACTCACGCATGGCCGAGCCAAGCCGGCTGTACATCCATTCCATGGGCACCAGGCGCGCGCGGCGGATCTGCTCTTCCAGCTGCTCCGAGACCTGGCGCATGGTGCCCGCGTCAGCAGCCAGCGCGCGGGCCGTGCGATCCAGGTACAAGGCGAAGTTGGCAAACCCGACTTCCGCTTCTCCCAGGCGGTCGAGCACCCGCGTCTCTGGGGGAATGCCCGGTCGCGTGGGGAGCCCGCCGGCTCCCCCTGCGGGGGCTTCGGGACGGACATCCCACCCTGCCCGCCCCCCGCCCGCTTCGCGCGCGCCCTCGCTGCCGGCGGCGGACCATCGCGCGAGGCCGAGCGCAGCGAGCGGGGTGGGGTCGTGGGTGGGGGGACGAAGGGTTTGGGAACCCTCTGAGGGTTCCCATGTTGGATCCATGCCTGCTCCCAATTCAACCAGCGAGGTGCGCATGGAGTTGCGAGTGACACGCAGGTCACGCAGCACGCTCTCAAGTTCGTGCACGCGTCGATCGAGGCGCGTGCGCAGGATGACCAGATCGCCCACCCCATCGAGCAGGGCATCCAGCCGCTCGGCCTCGACCCGAAGCATACCGTCGCCGCTTCCTCGCCGATCGGCCACTGCGCGCCGATCGGCTTGTCGGCGGCGATCCGCGCTTGCTAGCGGCAAGGCCACGGCTTCCGGTGGATAGGCACCGCGCGCGGGCGGGGCGGACAGACGCGCGCTGGTGAGCAGCGCGCGCAGCGCGGAGACGCCCTCGTCGATGCGCTCCAAAATTCCGAAGGTGGGCGCAAGCTTCCCGGATCGCATCTCGGCGCACAGCTCCTCCAACTCATGCGCAGCCCGCGCGATGGCATCGTGGGCTACCGAGCCGGCCGCGCCTTTGAGGGTGTGCAGATGGCGAAACAGGGCATCCACCAGCTGCGGGTCCACATCCAAGGTGGTCTCCGCGGCGCGCGCCAGTGCCTGCTGCGCCTCGGCGATGTGGCGCAGGTGCTTGTCTGCCTCGTCGAGAAACAGGCCGCGCAGCAGCTCAGCCTCGCTCGGGTTCCATTCACTAAGGGGACGTCGCTCGCCGTTGCCGGTGCCGTTCTTTGCGGGCGGGTCCATGGTGAAAGTGGGAAGCTAGCGTTCGTTCTTGGCGGTGCCGTCGGCCAGCGCTGCCAAGACCCGGCGTAGCGCATCGCCAAGTGGCGTGGCTGCGTTGTCGGCGAGCGGCGCAATGGGCTGTAGAAGTTCGGTGATCGCGGCGCGCCGTTCGCGCAGACCGCGCACCAGCTCCGCCTCTTCTTGGCCGGAGAAGCGAAGCCGCGCCAACGCCTGGGTCAGCCCTTTCGCGGCAGCGGCAAGTGCCGCGGTGTCGCGTCCCGCGGCAGCGGCAGACCCGGCCAGCGTCTCGCCCACCCGACGAATCTCCTCGATGGTGTGGTTGGCTTCGCTGGTGGAGTTCACTATGCTCTGGATGAAGGCGCCGATGTCCTTGGTGGCCACCGCCGAGCGTTCAGCTAGCTTGCGCACGTCCTCGGCCACCAGGCCGAAAGCCTTGCCTTGCACGCCTGCGCGTGAAGCCTCGATGGCCGCGTTGAGCGCCAGGATATTCGTCTCCGAAGTCACGTCGTCAAACAACTCCACGATCTGGCCGATCTCGTCGGAACGTGCCTCGAGCGCCTTCAACTTGCGCGCGATTTCGGCGATGGCCGCCTGCTGGTGAGACACGCCGTCGGCAATCAACTGGTTAGCGCGCTCGAGCGCTTCCGCAGTCGACAGGGTGTGAGTGGTGTTTTCCGCGATCTGGCTGGCATGCCCGCTCAGCGCTTCCAGCATCTGGTTGAGCGCGGAAGCCAGGGGCGCCAGCGTGGGGGTGGAAACATCAGCGCGCACCGTCAGATCGCCACCCTTGGCGACGTTGATTACCTTGATGAGGTTCTGTAATCCGCTGCTTCTGCTCATGGGCTTGTCACCGTGCTGATGGCGTGGCGAACGTGATCAATTGCCTGCTGGGCGTTGATCAGCAGGGCGGGACCGTCGGCGTCGAGCACCGTGGCGGCCAGGAAGGTCGGCCGCGGGGGCGGTGGTCGGCTGTGTTGCTCGTCGACTTGGCCCACGCGGACCCGAAGTTCCACGGCCAATGCGGCTGAAATGGCCGGCGTGTTGGCGTCGGGTGTGGTCTCGATCAGAATGAGTCTCTCGGCGGTCATGGGATCAGGCATGCCGTCGCCATGCGCCTCGCCCACCTGGGGAAAATACACCCCCAAGTCCAGCACGGGCAGGATCTGGCCACGCACGGGGGCGATCCCGCGCATGACCGGCGGGGCGAGCGGCACCGGCGTGAGAGCTGGCATGGGCAGCATCTCGCGCACCACACTCACGGGCAGGGCGCAGCGCAGTCCACGCAGGTGGAAAAACACCACGTCCAGGCTGGAGGACGTCGCCACAATCATCCAACCATCGGCGCCACGCGTCTGCGAATGAACTTGCAGCGCAGGAGCCGAAACAACACTTGGGTGACGTCATACGAGCCCATCTTGGACAGGTGGATGATGTCACGCACGGTGTTCTTTCCGTTGATGATTTCCAGCACGGCCGCCTCTTCACGCAGCAAGCGGTGGTCGTCGAACGAGGCGATCTTGTCCTCGTTGCGCACGAAAACCATGTCGAAGTTTTCGATCTCTTGTCCAATCACGCGCCACTCGTCGACGCGCCGGAGGCCCTGCATGATAAGCCCGTCGATGGGAAGGCCCAGGCTCGCCTCGCGTGCCGCCGGCGAGGGCGCAACCGTGGGGTGGAATGAGAAGCTACCCTTGCCCCAACGCAACCCCTCGAATACCAGGGCGGTAGTCTGTTGCGCCATGGCCCTTCTCAGCCCGACTTCCGTGATCAGGCCGCGCCGGCACAGATCGCCGCCGAGCAGACCGCCGCCCGGGGCAGCGCGCCGCTCCTCCAACACTTCATCCAGCTTGGCGCGTTCGATCTGTCCACTGCGCACCAGAAAATGTCCCAGGAGAAACTCGTCGGCTACGCCGCGGGCGCCAGCGAAATCGATGCGGCCTTTGTTCACGCAGATCTCGATGCTCGCGTCTTTGCCCAGCAGGCGGAGCGTGCCGGAATGCTGCCGGTCTTGTAGCAAGAGCAGCACGTCGGCAATCGACACGACCGCCAGATCGCCCACCAGCGCAGCGCCCTCCGGGCCGACGGCCAAGCCCGCCGGTTTCTCCTCCTCGGCCTTGGGCAAAAGTCCGACCACGTCCAGATTGTCGGGCTGCTCGCCGGACACCGGGGCTGGCGGGCGCTGGCGCTTCTCCAGTGCGTGGTGGACCACCGCCAGCAGCGCGTCCGGCGAAAACGGCTTGGGCAATACGTCGACCACGCTGCCCAGGCTGGAAAAACAGGCGCCTGCCTCCTCTCCCTTGGCGCTCATCACCACCACGGGCACGGTGGCCAGGGCCACGTTTCCCGAGATGGCTCGGCACACGTCGTCCCCGTTCAGGTCGGGCAGGAGGTAGTCCAGGAGCAAGAGGTCGGGCGGGTGCTCGGTTGCTGCCAGAATGCCAAGCTCGCCGCAGTCCGCGGTCGACACACGGAAGCCCGCCTTGGCCAGCGTGATCTCGACTAGCTTCAGAATGGTGGGGCTGTCGTCTACGACGAGGATATTCTCGTCTGGCATCGATATCTGGTTCCCTTTGGGAAACTACCAAACTACCACGTTGGACACGCAGAACGAAGGCCTGGTGGTTGCCCAGGTAGGCGTAGGTGGTCTTTGGTGTGCAAATGCTCTCGCGCGCCGGAGTCAACTCAGGAACGCTCGCCATTATGACGATGTGAAGGATGTTCTATGGATGCGGCTACATGGCTCAAGCAAGTCGGCGACCAATCCGGCCAGGCCGACAAGCGTGCGCGGCTTGCGGAGTTGATTGCCTACATCGGTTCGGTCACCACCCTGGATGACCTTCTGTTCGAGGCCAGTGACCGCGTCAGCGCATTCTTGAGCGCGGACCGCACCACACTGTTCATGTCTGATGCCCAGGGCCAGCTGCGGGCGGTGGCTTGGGTGGAAGACTCCGTGCGCGAGCTGCGCTTGCCTCGCGATGCGAGCAACGTGATCGGCTTCGCCTATGCGGCAAAGGCTCCGCTTGGCTTCAAGAACCTGAACGACCCAAACGAGCTTGTGCGCCTGCATCCGCGCCTACGGCCCGATGACCGGCTGGACCGATGGCTGGGGACTAGCATCCATGGCGCCATCGTGGCACCGCTTTTGGTTGGCGATCTGCCTTTCGGTGTCATGTTGGTGGTCAATCGCCAGGACGAATCCGGGCTCTTCGGGCCGCGCGATCTGGTCTACGCGGGCGAGCTGTGCCGAGCCATGGCGGACACCCTGGCCGGGCTGCTGTCACCGCGCGAGACGCCCGCGCAGCTACCCGCTTCCGCCACACCCATGCCCGCCGCCCGGCAGATCCGCACGACTCCACCTGCGCCAGCCGCTGAGCCGCCCAGGAGGGGCATGCCCGTGCCCGATGCCAAGCCGGTTCTCGCCGCGCAGGACCGCGCAATGAGGAAGCCGGCCGGCAAATGGGACTACCTTGTCGACTCCGGCATTTTGCCCTTCGAGACCCTGAGCAAGTCGCTCGCTTTGGCGGAGCAAGCCGAACAGGATCCAGCGCGCTATCTGATCGAGAAGGCGGGGGTCAATCGCGCCGACGTGGAGAAGGCGCTCTCGACCTACTACAACGCGCCTTTCTACCGCTTCACCGGCAGTCAACGGATCCCGGAAGACTTGCGCGGCCGCCTGCGCCTCGATTACTTGAAGAAGATGAACGCGGCGCCGATCGAGCGACGCGGCCCGCAGCTTATTGTGGTCATCGACGATCCCACGGATTTTTCCCGTTGCGATGCCCTGCGCGCCATCGAGGCGGATCGTGAGGTGGTCTTCCACGTCGGCTTCAAGGATGAGATCGTCGCTTGCATCGAGTACTCATACGGCCAGCGCGGGGACGTCAATGTCTTGCTCAAGGAGCTGTCGGGAGACGAGAGCACGGGCGCGATCGACGAGCCCAGCGACGATGAAGAAGAGGGTGAGGAGTCGGACAGCGCCATCATCAAGCTGGCCAACCAGATCATCATCGACGCTTTCCAGCGAGGGGCGTCCGACATACACGTCGAGCCCTACGGCAAGGAGGAGAACACTCGCATCCGCTTCCGCATCGACGGCGACTGCGTGCGCTACCAGGACATTCCGCCGGCCTTTCGCAATCCGCTGGTGGCTCGTTTCAAGATCATGGCCAAGCTGGACATCTCCGAACGCCGCAAGCCGCAAGACGGAAAGATCAAGTTCCGCATGCGCGACCGGACCATCGAGCTGCGCGTCGCCACCCTGCCCACGGTCAACGGAAACGAAGACGTGGTCATGCGCATCTTGGCTGCCTCAAAGCCCATCCCTCTCGACGAGATGGGCATGAGCCAGCGCAACCTCGACGAGATGAGGAAGCTCCTGTCCAAGCCCTACGGCCTGGTTCTGTGCGTGGGGCCCACCGGGTCCGGCAAGACCACCACTTTGCACTCGGCGATCGGCACCATCAACACCACCGACATGAAGATCTGGACGGCCGAGGATCCCGTGGAAATCACCCAGGCGGGTCTGCGCCAGGTGCAGGTGCAGCCCAAGATTGGCCTCGATTTCGCATCGGCCATGCGTGCCTTTCTCCGTGCCGACCCGGACGTCATCATGGTCGGCGAAATGCGTGACAGGGAAACTGCCAGCACCGGCGTCGAGGCGTCGCTCACCGGCCACCTGGTGTTTTCCACCCTGCACACCAACAGCGCGCCAGAAACCATCACCCGACTCATCGACATGGGGCTGGACCCGTTCAGCTTTGCCGACGCCCTGCTGGGCGTGCTGGCGCAGCGTTTGACCCGTGGGTTGTGCAAGAAGTGCCGTGAGCAGTACGACGCGACCGACAACGAAGTGGACGAAATCGTTCAGGCTTTTGGTGAGGAAGAGGCGGCCCGTCGCGGCTTTGTCCGCGGACGGATGAAGCTGTGGCGGGGCGTGGGATGCGAGATCTGCGGCAAGACTGGCTACAAAGGGCGTCTTGCGGTGCACGAACTCCTGGTGAACGACGACCACATCAAGCAAGCGATCGCCAAGCGCGCGCCGGTCGATGAGGTGCGTCGGTTCGCGGTAGCCGGGGGGATGACCACCCTGCTCCAGGACGGCATCGAGAAGGCGATTGCCGGCAAAACCGACATGAAGCAGGTCTTGGCCGTCTGCCTAAGGTAGTTTTCCACACACGCTCCTAGGAATTTCGGGCTAGTTCCAATAACATCCGAAGCGAGCACACTGCTGTCCATGGACGGTTTTCCGCGACGCTTCGGCGGGTATGCACTGGTAAAGCCCCTGGCTCGCGGGGGCATGGGAGCACTCTATCTAGCGGTGCACGGCCAGCGGGGCCTGGAGAAGTTGTGCGTGGTCAAGACCGCCTTGCCGCACCTGGCGGGCAGGAGCTACGTGCAGCGGTTCAAGGACGAGGCCAAGGTAGTGGTGCGCCTCACCCACGGAAACTTGGTGGGCGTGTTCGATGCCGGCCAAGTCCATGGCGAGATCTACCTCGCGATGGAGTTCGTCGAGGGCAAGGACCTGCGCGCGGTGTGGAACCGCTGCGCGCAGAAAGGCATCGCTTTCCCGCTGCCGGTGGCCGCCCACATTGTCAAGGAGCTGGTGCGGGGCCTGGCCTATGCGCACAATTTCGAAGGACTCCGTCTGGTCCACCGCGATGTATCGCCGCCCAACGTGCTGCTTTCCTACTCGGGTGAGGTCAAGCTGACCGACTTCGGCCTGGCCACTTCCACCCTGAAACTGGAAAAGACGGCGCCCGGGGTGATCTTCGGCAAGGTCAGCTACATGGCGCCGGAACAAGCGCGCGCCGAAGCGCTCGACGGTCGCTGCGACATCTACTCCGCCGGGGTCATCCTGTGGGAACTGCTCACTGGTCGGCAGCTTTTCGCCGCCGGGGCGCGTCCCGCGGATGCACTGGGGGAGGAACAGGACGATTTGTTGGAACGGGTGCGGCACCCGCAGATCATGCCGCCTTCGAAGCGCGCCATTCGGGTTCCGCCTGAGCTGGATCAGATCACCATGAAGGCGCTGGCGGTGAAACCCGAGGACCGCTACCAGACCGGCGAGGAGTTGCGTTCCGATCTGGCCGCCTTCCTGGCCAGGACAGCCCCGGCCATGGACGGGCATCAGGTGGCGCATTTCATGCGCGAACTGTTCGGGGACATCATCCTGCGCGAGCGGGAGGAGCGGCAAGCTCTCATGGCTGGTGCGACGGCGCTGCTGGAGGCGTCGGGAAACTCGTCTGACCCGGCCCAAGCCAAGGCCGACCGAGCCGACACCGCGCCACTCGGGCGACGCGACAAGCCCGATGTGCCACAGGACGGCAGCCACTTTTCCGAGGAGGGGTCGCGCATGGTAGGCGCGCTTCTGCAAGGGCGCTATCAGATCAAGCGCCT
>Ga0182017_10004519_pt1 | contig 10346 bp, 6 predicted proteins | sample 712E3DmetaG_FD_120492 | JGI IMG/M metagenome (GOLD analysis project Ga0182017, IMG submission 120492) | Permafrost microbial communities from Stordalen Mire, Sweden - 712E3D metaG | ecosystem: Environmental > Terrestrial > Soil > Wetlands > Permafrost | place: Sweden: Stordalen | collected... | reverse complement strand
CGGCCTGGCGGGACCCGGCGGGCAGGCTGGCCGTGAGCGGCTGACCGGTTCGTAGCTGAAGTCCCGCGTCTTCGAGCCGGCTCGGCGAGAGCCAGCGGAGCGCGTTGGTAGTGAATAGGGGAAATGCCACGCGCAAGGGGAGATCTGTTCGGTAGAGGTCGAATCCGATGAAGATGGCCTTGAGGCCCCCCTCGTCCAGCGCGTATACGAGGGGCGTGAGGTTCGACTCCACCAGCGCCCGACCGCCCCCCAGGGGCCGCACGCGCATGGCTTCCTGGACGACCACTCGGGAGAGATCTAGATACCGCATGACCGGATGGTTCCGATCCCAGTCCACGATCGGCGGATCTTGCACCCGACCCTGGATTTCGAGGGGCACCCCCTCGGGCACCGTGTTCACGAAGAGGTAGCGGCCGGGAGGGACGCGCTTGGCGGGAACGCCGTCCAGGATCACCACATCGTAAGCCTGGGCGTTCTTCTCGATGAGTTCTACCCCTCCCCGGATCAGCTTCACCTGCGGGTCGGCGGCCAGCGCCTTCTCCAGGAAGGCGTTACCCTGGCTGACCAGGAGAACGCTGAGCGGGTGCGGACGAGGGATCACGGCCAGCGCCTGATTGTCCGCCGCGAGGTCGTCGTCCATGTCGATGGTCGCCTTGAGGACGCCGCCCTCCTTGCCGGTAAACGGGAAGACGAACGACCGCTTGAGCTCGGGGGTGAGCGTGACCCGCTCCGTCTTGATGGGCCGATTTTCGAGGGAGAGCCGGAGATCAAAGGTTACGGTGGCGTCGCTGTAGTTCGCTACGGAGAGAAAGGCCTGATAGTCGGAGGCCCCGAAGAAGGTCTTGCGCGCCTCGAAGGCCGTGATGCCGACGTTCTTGCCCTGCTCGCCAAACTGATGCCAGTGCAGCGTGGCCCCGGCCAGGTCGGGCAGGCTGGGCGGGTCAAAGGCCCCATCCGTGAACACCTCCACCGCGGCCAGCCCCCCGCGCACCTGGAGATTCGCCTGGGCCAGGCGGAGGGCCTCGGTGAGGCGGCCGGGGATGTCCAAGGCCCCGAGGGTGGCGACGCCGCGCGCCAGTCTCTCGCGGTCGTTGGTGAAGGGGACCACGACGCGGGCCTCGGTCCCCGAGGCGATCAGCATGGCCTGCTGGCCGAGCGCGAGCCGCGCGACCGCCGCCGACAAGGCCTCTTTGGCAGCGGCAAAGCGCGAGCCGCGGATCTCCTTGGCTTGCATGCTCGCAGAGACGTCGAGGATGAACACGGTCCGCTCGTACCCCGAGACTTGCACCGTGCGGACCGGTCGAGCCAGGGCCAGGGCAAGAAGCAGGATGATCAGGGCCTGAAGCAGCAAGAGGAGGCTCGGTTTCAGCCGGCGGAAGGGCGCGGTGGCCTGCTGATCTCGGAGACTGTCCGCCCAGAGAAGCGTGCTGCTCACCACTGCCTGTCGGCGGCGGATCTTGAGCAGGTGGAGAATGATGACCGCCGGGATCCCCAGCAAGAAGAGGAATGCCGCCGGATTCAGGAAGCTCATCGTAAGAACCCACCCCGCCGGAGATGCCGCAGGATCAGTTCCTGGAACGGCACGGCCGTGCTGGTGCGCAAGTAGTCGATCCCGTGACGAGCACAGAACTCCTCAGCCTCCGCAAAGTGCGCCTGGAGTCGACCGCGATACTGGTCCAGAGCCCAGCGATCCACGCTTACCTGGCGCGTGGCCCCACTCTCCGCATCGACCAGGGTGAGGTCACCCGCGAAGAGCGGGTCCAGCTCTTCCTCGCACACCACATGAACCAGGAAGACCTCGAAGCGCCGCTGCAGGAGCGCCTTCAACCCGTCGGCATATCCGCCGGGATCCAAGAGGTCGCTGAGCACCACCGCCACCCCGGGAGTCCGGCTCCGCAGGGCGTAGTGAGCCAGCGAGGTGTTCAGGGTGGTGGCGCCCTTGGCCTCGGCGTTCGACAGAAACTCGAGAACCGGCAGGATCTGCCCACGCCCTCGCAAGGGGCGCAGCATACGGGTGGAGTCATTCGTGAAGAGGCCCAGGGCCACCCGCTCCAGATTCGTGAGCCCGATATAGCCGAGGGCGGCCGCGACGCGAAGCGCGTAGTCGAGCTTCGACGGCTCACCGAACCTCATGGAGCCGCTGCCATCCACCAAGAGGTGCAGGCACAGGTCCTCTTCCTCTACGTAGAGCTTGAGGATCAGTTTGTCCAGGCGGCTGTAGATGTTCCAGTCCACGTAGCGGAGATCGTCCCCGACCGTGTACGGGCGGTAATCCGTGAACTCGACACCGGACCCCTTGCGGAGCGTGCGCCGCTCGCCCTTGGATTGGCCGGTGCTCACCCTGCGCGAGACGATCGAAAGCTCGTCCAGACGCCGGAGGAATTCCTGGTCGAATAGCCGTCGGTTCATGGTCATGGCCCACCATCCGGCGTGCCGGCAGCGAAAGGGCCCCTTCTACCGCGGTTCCAGCGCCTTGAAATACTCCTTCACCTGCTCCCGATAACTGAGCGGGATCGGTTCCTTGGCCAGGGCCTCCTCCATTTGCTTCTTGTACTGAGCGAGGACGTCGAGGTAGGGGAGCCGGGAGGGCGCCTTCGCCCCCAGGCCGGACAGGTTGGTGTCGTACGACTCCCTCTGCCCCTCGCGCAGATCCCCCTCAAGCTGCGCATCCTGCTTTTCCCCACCCAGACGCGGCGTCGGCGCGCCACGTGTTTGCAGCGATCGCTCCGTCCCCGGAAGCGATCCGCCCTGGCTGCCCCGATCTTCTTGCCCGTTCTCCTTGCCTTCACCACTGTCTTGCCCAGAGCCTTCGGGCTGGGACGAAGCTTCGCGCAAGTCTTTCCCCTTGCCGCGAGCCGTGTCCTCGCGCGCGCGCAGCCGGCTCAAGGCCCGGGCGAGGGCCGAAAGCGTCTTGTCTTGGGGCCCGTTGCCTTGCCCTTGTAGCTCTTTGAGAAGGTCGTCCGATGCGTCGCTTCCTTGCCGCCTCTCACCTTGGCCGAGATCCGAGAGCAGACGCTCGATCTGTTCCCAAGTAAGCCCCTGGAGATTGCCCGATCTTAGGTGTTCCTGCATCCGGCGAATCATGACCTGATACGGGCTTTGGGTGACGTCCCGCTGGAGGTCGGGGAGATTCTCGGGTCGGGCCAAGAGCTTCAGGCGCTCGTCGCCCTGTTTGATGAAGCTCCCAAAGTCGGGTCGTTGCTGGCTCACCTTGGTGTCGCGGAAGACCGCGGTCTGGTCACCGGGTTCCGTATGGGGAGCCAGCGGTCCTCGCTGAGCATCCTGCTCGGTGGGGTTGGGCGAGGGATCCTTGGGTAGCTGAGGGATGGAGAGCTTCTGCTCTAGGGGCCGCTCCGCCGGTTCCTCGGCGGCGGCCGGCTTCTCCTGGCCCGCCGGCTTCCCCCCTGTGGCGAATCGAAAGGGGAAGGGCGGCAACAAGGCTAGCGCCAGAGCCAGGGAGGCCAGCGGACCCGCCAGTCGGATCTCTGGCCCAAGGCGAAGCGGAAACGCGTCGCGGAAACGCAACCTGCGGATGCGGGTTGCCGTCTCGGCGAGTTGGGCCCGGGCGAGGTCGGTCGTCTCGCCGGCGCTCAGCTGCTCTTCGGCGCACGCCAGCCGCTCCTTCAGACCAAGCTGACGATCTGCGAGACGAGCGACGTGCGCCGCTCTAACGCGCAGACTGACACCGTACAGAAGCCCCAGGATTGCCGGACCAGCGATGAGCCCCCCGGCCAGCCAGGAGCCGGCGGCGGGCAGCAGGCCCTTCAAGAGCAGCGGCAGGAGGGCCAGGGCCAAGCCGACCGTGAGGAAGCGAACGGATGCGGTCACGCCTCGAACCAGCCTGAGGCGACGGCCGAGATGGCAAAGGGTTGTCTGGATCAGCTCGCGATCGTCCACGAAGCCTTCCCCTGGGCGCGCCACATGACGCCATCCTGCGTATCGCGCGGCCCCCCCTATGTCGGGCCGAACATTCCTGACGCCGGCCACCGCAGAACGAACCCACCCCATCACAGCTCAGGATGGAATGGAACGCCTGAAGCCCGTACGACCCTCCTCCCATGAAGGTTTAGAAAGACCTTTTTGCTCCGAAAGGCCGCCACACCCATACCCAATGAGGTGTACCCGTCTGGCAGACACAAGAATGCGTTGTCTGGAAACCGAAGAGCGAACGAAAGGGTCTTAGGTCGAAACCGAGCGAAATCTAAAGCGGGCAGTGGTGCCGCGTCCCCGCACATAAACCCAAGCGGCTAGGGCTAGACCCGGTCAGCCGCCTGCGAGTTCTCCAGCGTTGGCTCGGGTCGTCCCGCGGGCTGTTCGCCAGGTCCCGTCATCTCACAGTTCCCGTTGAACAAGGCCCCTTCCGCCACGATCAGACAGGGGGTCCGGATGGTGCCGATCACGCGACTCGCCCGGAGGAGCTCCACCCGCTCCCGGGCCGTGATATTCCCTTGGACCAAGCCGCTCACGACCAGCGTCCCGACCTCGATCTCGGCCTTCACCTGGCCGGGCTCACCAACGATGAGCAACTCGTCGCCGACGATCTCGCCTTCGAGTTGGCCGTCGACGCGAACCGCACCGGCAAAACTGAGGACCCCTTTGAACTGGGTCCCCTCCCCGAGGAAGGCGCGGATCTCGCCGAAGTCGGCGCCCGCCCGTTCCTTGTCTCGTTTCAGCACGGCACCCTCCGAGAGTAGAAGGACACGTCTCCGCTCGCGCGAAGAGGAAGAGAACTGCAAGGTATGATAATACAAGGCACGGTACCAGAGCAGTCCGGGGCTGTCAATTCGAAAGTCGCCAGACCACAGGGAGCCGTCAGGCGGGCCGATGCTCCGGCGCGTCCGGGCCGAGGATCAGATAGGCCGCCAGAAACTGCGCCGCCCGGACCAGTTCGGCGATTGATAGCTGCTCCTGGTCCGAATGGGCGTGGCCGATATAGCCGGGGCCGAAGGTGAGGACAGGCATGCCAGGATGCTCGGTGGCAAAGAGGCGCGCGTCGCAGGAGACCGTCCAACCGGTGACGGGCTCGTCTTTCCACAGTCCGCAGTGTTTGGCGGTCGCAACGGCCCTCCGCATGGCGGGAGAGTCGGGGTCCCCGTCGAAGGCCGCGTTGTGGAGTTTGTCGTAGGTCACCCGCACGACTTCGGCGCCGGACTCGCTTCTCCCGATCCGACGGAGGTAGGCCTCCGCGCCGCGCTCGGCCGCGGCCCGCATTCGCGCCGTCACCTCATCCATCGAATGCGTCGGCACAAATCCCTGTCCGCCCTCGAGCCCGAGCGTGCCGTTCTCGCGCCGGCCGGTGAGCTCCAGCGTCACCGGGCCGGCGGCGTGCTCCACGAGCTTGCGCTTGGCGGCGACCAGCGCCCGCACCATGGCTGCCATCTTGGTGATGGCGCCGTCATTCTCGTCGATCGACCCCATGTGTCCGGCTGAGCCATGGACGTCGACGATCAGTTCGCGGTCTTCCCGACGTAGGTCGTAGTGGCGCACCACCCTCGGCTTTTCGTTCGACGCGTCGGAGGCTCGGGTCTTGTCCCCGTATCGGCCCACGTACTCCGCTAGGGCGAACTCCACACGCTCCCTTACCAGAGCTTCGGTTTCGTCCGTCGGCGGACGTTCGAAGTGGAGACTGAAAGAGACCTCGCCGCAGATCCGGCTGGGGTGCTCGCCAACGTGGCCGATGACCCCGTGGCAGGTTTGGACCGGCCGTTGGGGAAAGAGGGGGTGTCGGCTCTCCGCCTTGATCGCGCGCCCCTCCTGTTCCAACTCCTCGTTCACGAAGGCAAACATCTCGAAGCAGGACGCTCCCACAAGTGTGAGCTGCGCCTGATACCACACCGCCCCTCGGTTTGCCGGATGAACCCGGCCTCCCGTACACTCGACGACCAGGACGTTGTCGTAGAGGGGCTTCAGTTCGTGATCGACGGCGAGAGAGAGGGAGCCGTTTCCTCCCGGCTCCTCCTCGATGACGAACATCCCCACGACGTTTCCGCTGGGTCGGCATCCCGAAACGAGGCACTCGTCGGAGATTGCCCGCAAGGCTGCCAGAATCGCCACCACGCCTCCTTTGTCGTCGCAGGCGCCGCGACCGTGCACGACCCCGTCCTCCAGGCGGGGGGGGAAGTGGGGCGCGATCACATCGATATGGGCATTCAGCGCCGTCCCGAAGATGGGGGGTATGGGAGATGACCCTGGGACAACGTAGACGAGGTTGCTCCGGCCGGCGTACGCCTCTTCCGTTGAAAGGCCTTCCGGACGCTCGGCGGTCTTGGTCAGGTGCAGGAGGGAGTAGTGGGGGTGGTGCTGGATCGCAGGGTTGATGGGGCGGCGCTCCACACGGGCCCCTGGGAAGGCGAGGCGTCCGAGTTCTCGCTCCAGAACGTCAAAGGCGGCGCCTTCCGCTCGGCGCATCTTGGAGACGTCGCTGCGTGGCGTGGTGTCGATGGCGCAGAGTTCGAGCAGGAGGTCCGTGACGTAGCGCGCGAATCCGTCCGTGCGCGTTCGCGCCAGGACGCGCTCGATCACCACAGCAGCCCCGCGAAGGCGCCCTCCAGCGCCGAGGCCGCCGCCGCAGGTCTGGCGGGGTGGGTGATGGTGATGGAGCCTTGCGCGTAGCGGTTCATCATGGATGGCGGCCCGGCCGATCACGGCGGAAAGCGACGCTGGTCAGTAAATATCAAGGCCTGCGGGCTTGTCAAGCGAAAGTGTCTACCCGGGCGCCCACTGGCGCCTTGACTTTTCCGGCATTAGGCTGCTACCTTGCGCCGTCGCCTCGCACGGGCGAGCGAGGTCGCCCGTGCTCGAAAGCGACCGGAGGAGAACATGCAGTCTCGCGGAATCAATCCGAGTCGCTACGGCTTAGAGCAGCACGGAATTCTTAACGTCAATCAGACCTATTGGAACCTGGGCACGGCGGCCCTCGTCGAGAACGCCATCCGGAGGCGTGAAGGTCTGCTGGCAACCGGCGGAGCCCTGGTCGTGCGAACTGGTCAATATACGGGCCGGTCGCCCGATGACAAGTTCGTGGTGCAGGAGCCCTCCACCCAGGATCGAATCTGGTGGGGACCGGTCAATCGCCCCTTCGATCCTGCCCGCTTCGACGCTCTCTACGGGAGGCTCCTCGCCTATCTGCAGGGAAGCGACGTCTACGTGCAGGACTGCTTTGCAGGGGTCGACCCCGCCCATCGGATCCCGATCCGGATCGTGACGGAGTATGCCTGGCACAATCTGTTCGCCCGGCAGGTCTTCGTCCGGCCGGATTGGACCACGACCCAGGATCACGTCCCTCGCTTCACCGTGATCGACGTCCCAAAGTTCCACGCCTACCCGGAACTGGACGGGACTCGCTCCGAGGCGTTCGTCGTGGTGCATTTCGGAAAGGGGTTGGTGATCATCGGGGGGACGAGTTACGCGGGAGAGATGAAGAAGTCCGTCTTCACCCTCTTGAACTTTCTCCTCCCGCTCCGGCGGGTGCTGTCGATGCACTGCTCGGCGAATCAGGGGCGTCGCGGGGATGTGGCCCTGTTCTTTGGGCTGTCGGGAACCGGAAAGACCACTCTCTCGGCGGACCCAGAGCGGCGACTGATCGGGGACGACGAACATGGGTGGAGCAACGCCGGGGTCTTCAACTTTGAGGGGGGGTGCTACGCCAAATGCATCAATCTCTCGCGGGAGGACGAACCCCAGATCTGGAGCTCCATCCGTTTCGGCGCCGTCTTGGAGAACGTGACCATTGACCCCGAGACGCGCCTCCTGGACTTCCAGGATGGCTCCCTGACCGAGAACACTCGAGCGGCCTTCCCGGCCGCCTTCATTCCGGACGCCGTCGTCCCGGGCGCGGCGGGACACCCCCAGCACGTCTTCTTTCTCGCCTGCGACGCCTTCGGCGTCCTTCCGCCAATCGCCCGTCTCTCCCCGAGGCAGGCGATGTATCATTTTCTCTCCGGCTATACCGCCAAGCTGGGAGGGACCGAGCGGGGCCTGGGGGCGCAACCCCAGGCGACGTTCAGCGCCTGCTTCGGCGCCCCGTTCCTGATGCTCCACCCGACCGTCTATGCCGAGATGCTCCGGGAGCGAATCGAACAGCATCGGGTCCAGTGCTGGCTGGTCAACACGGGATGGACGGGGGGGCCGGTCGGGCTGGGTAACCGCCTGCGCTTGCCGCACACCCGCGCGCTCTTGCGCGCGGCAATGGGAGGGAAGCTCGACGGCGTGCCGACCAGGGCGGACGCGTTCTTCGGCCTCGAGGTGCCGACGGCGTGTCCGGACGTTCCGACCGCGATCCTTTCGCCCCGCTCGACCTGGCCCAAGACGGATGCCTACGACGCCCAGGCAGGGCGACTGGCGGCCCTGTTCCGAAAGAATTTCGAGCAGTTCGGAGACGTTCAGGCCGGGATCTTGGAGGGTGGTCCGAGGGCGGCTTGATCCGCTTGGACGCAGCGCATCTGCTAGGGTGGGCGGAGGGGCCGGGGCTAGCGGTCGGCTTTCCCCCTGAGAATCTCCACCATCCGGCGATAGCCGAGCGGATTGACCCTAACAACGACGATCGCCGGCCTGGTGGTCTCCGCCGCCTCTTGAAGTGCCGCGCGCAATGCTTCCTCGTCCTCGACCACCGTGCCGAGGACACCCAAGCTTTCGGCTAGCTTTGGGATGTCCATCGGCTCCAGCGACGCGCCGACGGGCGCGTATCGCTTTTGCTCTTGTGCAACCCGCACCCAGCTCAGCGCCCCATCCAGGAAGACGACGATGACCAGCGGGACACCCAGTCGACCTGCGGTGGCCACCTCGGCCAGATTGAGCAAGAAGCCGCCTTCGCCCATGAAGGCCACCACGGGTCGGTCGGGGGCCGCGAGCTTGGCGGCAATCGCCACCGGCAGAGCATAGCCCGTGCCGCCGGGGCCGCTGGGGCAGAGGTACTCCTTCGGTTCGTACGCCTCCCAGAATGCCGCGACGGCGAGGGCGTGCGCCCCGGCGTCGGCCACGGCCAGGGTCGGGCGCGGGAAGACCTCCCGAGCGATCTCCACCACCCGATGAGGCGCCACCAATTGCGATTCCCGGACGCGGCCCGTCTCGGCTAACAGGGATCGCATCCGAGTACGAAACCGCTCTCCCCGTTTCGCCCAATCGGCGAAATACCATTCGCCGGCCGGCGGCAACTCCTCTTGGAGGCGAACCAGCGCTGAGGCCAGGTCGCCGACGGCCTCGGCATCCGCCTCGTAGGGGAGCGTGATCTCCTGGTACGCCACGATCGAGAGTATTGTCGGTCCGGACCACCAGGGACGAGGCAGGATCTCGACCGAGTCCAGGCCTACCGCCAGTACGCACTCCGCGCGCGCCAGAAACTCCTCCTCCGGTCGGCCGCCGGCAAAGACCCCCGCGGCGAGCGGATGATCCTCGGGAATCACCCCCTTGGCCCGCTGGGTGGTAAAGACCGGTGAGCCGAGGTGTTCCACAAGGTCCCGAAGGGCCAGGGCCGCGCTTCCGTCGCGGCAGCCCATGCCCGCGACGACCACGGCCCGCCCCGCACGGATGAGCAGGTGGGCGATCTTTCGGATGGCGCTTGGCGAAGGCCCCGCAGATTTGCGTTTGGGCAGCGAAAGCGCCCGGCGCCTAGTCGGGCGGAGTGCCTCGTCCGCCGGCAGCTCTAGGAAGACCGGACCGGCCGGGGTGGCGGCCGCTTTCTCCCACGCCCAGGCAATCAACCGCTCCGCGCGCGTGCTGGTGATGGTCGCTCCGCCCTTCGTCACACCACGCAGGACTTGAGAATGATCGAGGACCCGCCCGGCTCCTGCACGCCGGCTGGCGCGCGGTGGGCACTCGGAGAGCACAATCAGCGGCGCGCGATCGAGATGGGCGATGGCGAGGCCGGAGACGGCCCTCGCCAGACCCGATCCCTGCGGGACGACGCACACCCCTGGTCGGTCAGACAGGTCGCCGTCTGTGGCAGCCATTAGAATCGCCGCCCCCGGATGGTGCGCCGAAACAAACTCGATCCCTCTGCGGCGGATCGCTTCGATCACGTCAAGGCTGCTGCCGGCGCCGGGCACCCCGTAGATCCGCTGGATCCCCGCCATCGCCAGGAACTCCGCGACAGCGTCCACCGTTGTCCTCATCGACTCTCCGCGCCCTCGTGGTTCGCTGGCCCGGCGGCGCACTGCATGGAATCTGAATCAGGCCGCCTTGGCGCAAATTTCTCCGAAGAGCCGGGCCTGCACCAACAGGAGATAGAACCACACGAAAGGCCAGCTCAGCGCCCCAACATACGGGATGGCAGCGACGAGACCGGCGAGAATGTAGAGCCCCACGCTGACCAGATACGTCGCAACGTATTCCGCCAGGACCCCATTGAT
>Ga0182017_10004517_pt1 | contig 10351 bp, 7 predicted proteins | sample 712E3DmetaG_FD_120492 | JGI IMG/M metagenome (GOLD analysis project Ga0182017, IMG submission 120492) | Permafrost microbial communities from Stordalen Mire, Sweden - 712E3D metaG | ecosystem: Environmental > Terrestrial > Soil > Wetlands > Permafrost | place: Sweden: Stordalen | collected... | reverse complement strand
TATTTTGCCAATACCTTTTCTGGATTGCTCGCGCATATTCCCGTATACTTTGTCGTGTCAGCTGACCCCCTTTTCACCAGTAGTCTTCTGTAACACTAATTTTGAGTCAATACCCCATCCCTTGGTAACTTTTATTATGAGTCAATGCGGCGTGTTGAAAAACAGCCGGTGACAGTGTAGAATGCTTAATATTGGAGGTGTATAGGATAAGAGTTTTTACGGGAGAATCTGGGTACAGGGGTTGTTGAAGGGACTTTCTTAAAAACGATTACTAATAAAGAAATTGAGAGATTATATCTAAACTGGTTCCAAGAAAGAGTTGCAAATAAAGTTAAACAGACGCAACTTTTTGATAGTGGATGTCACTAAGCATTGCCAAACACGACATATTGTGTGATAGGAGCATTAAATAAGTTGTAAAATTATCTTAGCCGCCTTTAAGCAATTACAGGCAGAATGTGTGGGTCTCGAGAACATTGTCAAAAATGAAGATTGGTTATTTCATTACGCACTATCCATATGAAAAACATTATACTCAATATGTGTGTGGCGGTATGGAAACTGCTGCATCTACTTTGGCAGCCATAATGTCTGAAAGGGGACACGAAATAAGTGTTTTTACCACTTCGATCGACAATCGCGATTCTGTTGAGAAATACGAAAATTTGACTGTTTATCGGTATGGTGCTAATTTTAAAATTGCTCAGGCAAACATTGCCTTGTCGCTCCTATGGAAGCCATTGGAATATAAAATAGACATCGTACATACACATGGGCCTACTCCTCCAGCTTCAATTGCCGCTCTGAGATACGCTAAGACAAAGAATAAGCCATTGGTTGTTACTTACCATGGTGATGCCCAAGCAAACTGGGGAGGAGTAGTCCGGCGAATCAGCGTTCTTTTTTATAATACCTATTTGGTTCACTCTATTTTATCCCATGCAAATTCAGTAATTGTACCATCGAAGGACTTTGCTGACAATTCGAAATTCCTAAAGGTTCATCGCGACAAAATAACGGTTATCCCCAATGGTATAAATATTGATGAATTCCAAGTTTCTTATTCAAAAGAAGAGTGCAGAAGGCAGTTGGGTCTGAGGGGTGAATCGCGTATCATCCTGTTCATCGGTGCTCTCTCGCCGACTAAAAGCCCCGATGTTATTCTAAGAGCTATGCCTATCCTTAAAAAGAGCGTGCCTAATATAAAGCTAATTTTCGTTGGTGACGGTATACTGAAGGCAAGACTTCAAAAAACAAGCAGAGAGCTTAGTGTGGAAGAAGAAGTTCAGTTCATAGATTATGTAGATAACTCAATGCGTAAGGCTATGCTATACAAATCTTCCGACCTATTTGTCTTACCTTCAAATCAAGAGTCATTCGGTATTGTAATTTTAGAAGCAATGGCAAGCGGTCTGCCTGTGGTTGCTTCTGCGGTTGGCGGCATAACTAACTTAGTTAAGGATGGTCAGACGGGACTTTTAGTGCCACCATATAATTCGGATATTTTGGCCAAGGCAATAATAAAACTATTAGGAAACCCCGAACTTATACAAAAGCTATCGGAAGAAGGGAAAAAACAGGTTCAGAACTACTCTTGGTCAGAAATAGCTGACAAGACCGAAGAGATATACCAAGAGGTTGCAGGATGAGACTCTGCCTAGTGGGGGAATTCTCAGGTACATTAGACGAGGGAATGAGAAAGGTCACTGATTACCTGAGCAAAGAACTATCTAAAAATCATGAAACCCTGCTCTTAGATGTTAGAAACACTTTTTCTGTCGATTTCTGGTCTGGGATCAAGCGTTTTCGACCCGAGATAATCCATTACATTCATGGACCTTCGATCTTTAGTTTTGTTATTGCGCAGGCAATTAAAAGTCGTTATCACGATGCCAAGGTCGTGATGTCGGCAATGCATCCCGGATTCTATGGTTTTCGCGGATTAACTTATGGACCATCTTATGCGGTTTCTTCGCTCTTGAAGAGTGCGGTACATTTACTAAAACCGGACCTAATACTGACTCAATCCCAAGCAACCGAGCGTATGTTCAATAACATAGGTTGCAGGACTTGTTTTTTGCCTATCGGCGTTGATACAACAAAATTCAGCCCGGTGTCACAATTTACTAAGAAAAGATTACGCGAAGAGAACGGAATCGATCAAGAGAAATTTATCATTTTGCATATTGGGACTGTAGGGAGAGGCCGGAATATCCGTATTCTAAAGAAATTGAATGGCTGTGGTAATCAGGTACTTATTGTAGGCAGAACATCAACCAGAGTAGAGCGACGATTGCATCAAGACCTTCTTGACAATGGCTGTATTGTCTGGGCACGTTATTTCCCGAGGATTGAAGAAATTTATGCCTTATCTGATTGTTATATTTTCCCGACTGTAAACCCGATAGCTAGCATAGAATCGCCATTATCAGTTTTGGAAGCCATGTCCTGTAATCTAAAGGTTGTCACAACTAGGTTCGGTGCATTACCTCGGATTTTTCAAGAAGATGAAGGTCTGGTTTTCGCTGACCAGGATGATGATATGGTTTCTAGGATACAAGAAGTTAAAAATGCCGGCAAGGTAAACAACCGAGAGAAAGTTTTGCCTTATTCATGGGAAAATACTATTAAAAAATTGGAGGATATTTATAAACAACTGTTGCAATAAGATTGTTTAAATTCATTGGATTAGCCGAAAATAAAGAAAATTACTGGTGCTTTTTCAAACTTTGTTAGGATAGGTTATTTATTATTCCATGATGTCAAATTCGCACTAAATCTGGTTGTGAAAGTAATGAAGTGAAAATGAGAAAGAAAAATTTTTTGATATGCTTTATCGGCATTGACGGTTCAGGAAAAACAACGCTGGCTAAGATGCTGGTTGATGCTATGAACAAAGAAGGTATTAAAAGTGAGTATGTATGGTGTGGCTGGCGGCAGTTCGAGACATTTTTGCTGAAGCATATGGCTCGCATTGCCAAGAGTTTGCGACATCATTCCCATCGGAAATATGATATAGAACCCGATATAACGGGAGAAATTCATAATTCTTTTTATCGTTATCTGATATTGATCGATTACGTTTTTTCCTCCGTGCCGAAAGTTAGCATTCCGTTGGCACTTGGACGTAATATCGTTTGTGACCGATACGTATACGATGTAATAGGTGGCCTATTAGAAAACCACCCGCTCATGGGAAAAGTCGCTTTAAATTTGCTTCCCAAGCCAGACTTAGTATTCCTGGTGAATTTGCCGGAGGAAGTTGCATACCAAAGGAAGGACGACATACCCTCTGTAGATTATTTGAAGAAAAAGAGAGCCGTTTATTTAAGAATGGAGAAAAAATACAAGATGACCATCATCGATGGTTCCAAAGAATTAGCAGATTTAAAAAATGTGATCCTACCCGAAGCAATGAAATTAGCCTAGAAAAATATCGGCACTTAAAAATGGCATCGGAGGTTATTCGAAAAAATGTATCAAACAACGAGGTTGCAAAGCATTAAAAATAAAATTCAATTAAGTGGTCCAAACAAAATAAATGAGAGCTTGACCATAAGGCTTCTTCGAGTAATAGGATCGCCATTTGTCCCCGATAGCGAAATGCACGGAGATGACATTGAATCGTTAGAACTTTATGAACTGGCAGTTAAGAACAAGATATCGTTGTTATACTTGGAGACACTACAGAAAAGAGGAAGGTTAATAAGACTTAAACCGCAATATGAAGAAATGCGTCGAAAGTACACTAATTTTTCAAACGCGTTTGCTAGAGCTGCCAGAATCCTCAATAACGGTAATATTGATTATGCAGTTTTCAAGACAGTCAGACCATATCCGGAGGTACCCGGTGATATAGACGCGGTAATTTTGGGTGACGAAAACATGTACAATAAGGCAACTGAGATTTTTCTCCGATCAGGCTACAAAGAGGCAATCAGCGACGGGCCAACCCCAACCAAGGGAGACCTTATGGACTTTACCGAAAATGTACCCATAGATTTGCAACAGGATTTGCGGTTGAGTTGGCTTAACTATATGGACAAGGACAAGTTTAGGGGTAGAACAATCAAGATAAAACTAGCCAGTGGAGATGAGGTCAGTGTGTTGCCCCCGGAGATTGATATGGCAGCTATTCTCATACACTCTATGATGGAACAATTATATTTATTAGGAGAATACTATACTATTAACTATCGGCTGGCTGACATGACAGACGACGCCGTTAACTCGTTTATTGACGTAATAGTCGACAACAAAATTGTTCAAGCAGCAAGGTGTCACCTGTCAATTACGGCCGCTCTCTCCGATGCTTCATTCGGAATCGTTCCTGAGAAAATTACAGACATCTTAAACCGGATTGGTGTTGACATGTCTGAAGTTAGCAGCATTATCAAGAATGATTTTACAATCCCTCACAGATATCAACTTATGACCGTAAGTAAAGTTTTTGTGGATAAGATGGGTGATAAGAAATTCCGGTATAGTGTTTTACTGCAGATTTTGCACATGTTGAATCCAAAGCTGACATGGTTTATGATCAACCAATTGATCGTGAGGCGTAGAAGGAAATATTATATTAAGGATTATGTGATAAACAAAATAAGATTCAAAGCATAGTCTTAGAGTGAATTTTGCTAGAGATTTAAAGCATATTTGAAATTTAAGATATTGCCCCTAACCTGTTATGATGACAGGACATCAGATGCGGTTACTTGTACCGATAATCCTTCTATAGCGAGATATTTTAAGATTGCAAAGAAATAACTAGGGATAGTAGTGATTTAGGGACTCAATGAAGGGTCTGCAACAAGGCAACCAATCTAGGGATGTCCTGTGTAGTTCGAAAGCATTAAGTTATTACCGAAGTTTCCTTCTCTGTAAATAGTAGAGAATAAGACGCGAGGAAATCCTATGTGGCATAGTAGCAGGGAAATTCCACAAAAAGAACTGAAGATATGTTTTTGTGTATTCCCTTTCGCTACCCAAAGCACTCGAGTCCATGCCTATGGTGTTGTCAGAATACTTCAAGAAATAGCTTCTAAACTCTATGTGATAGCTCCGAGAATACCAGAAGATTTAGCTTGTGATAAAAGGTTAGTTATGAAAAATTTAGCGGTCGGCTTACACCCTCTAGAGTCAATCCGGCCGAGATTCCTATCAATTATATTTTGGGTGGTTAAATACCTTGCCATACAGATAGAAATATGCTATCAACTGACTACGACATTTAAGAAAGTAGATATTGTGATTTTCTATGAGGGATCACATTATTTGTTGCCTGTTATTCTAACAAAATTATTTAGAAAAAAAATTGTAAAATATTCACCAGCCTTACCAGTAACACGATTTGGCTCAAAGCTGTCAATGGATCATTGGGCAACTCGTATATCTGACAAGATGGAAGGAATAATTCTTAGTCTTTCAGATAGTATCATCATGGCAATAGAGAACCGTGCTCAACAAAATGGAAATATTAAATATCAAGATAAGATCTCCGTAGCTATGTACACTTATATTAGTCCCCAATTCATTGAGAAAGATGATTGGCACCTAAGGGATAATATTTTAGGCTATGTAGGACGCCTAATAGAAGTTAGGGGGATTAGTCAATTAGTGCGTGCCATACCACTTGTATTACAACGGAGAAAAGATATTAGATTTATGATAGTCGGCGATGGGGTTTTGATGGAGGAGGTTAAGAAATACTTGACAGAGATAAGATGCGCAGAACAGGTGGAGTTCACAGGATGGGTGCCCAATGAGAAGATACCTTATTATCTAAACAAAATGAAATTTCATATTTCCCCTGCTTTTATGGACTTCCCTGGAACGGTAAATCTAGAGGCGATGGCCTGTGGTACTATTGCAATTGCCAACGGAGTTGATGGCGTTCGCGAAATTATCTATGACTATGAAACAGGTTTTCTTTTAAAGGATAACGAACCACAAACGATTGCAGATAAGCTTATTGAAGTGATAGATCATCCTGGACTCGAAGGAATTCGACAAAGAGCTAAGTCTTTCGTGGCGCAGAATTTCTCTCACCAAAGAGTATTGAGTGATTGGCAGCGCATTCTGTCTAAACTATAAAGCCATCGCTTTGGGAAGCATCCGAATTCCTAGTAGAAAATTGAATTGGGTGACCTCTGCAATTGTTTACTATTGAGAAAATGCGCTTACGGTGTCACAGTCATACACTTGAGAAAATCCCTGCTCCAGCAGTATCTGACGCGGATCATAATTTAATTTGAACGCCCCCGATAAAAAGAATGGACTTCCCACTATCTCTTCTCTGATAATGATTATACCGTTCAGATCACTGAAGTCCTTCGATATCAGATTATCGCTGATATCCTGAGTTTTATCAGTACCCTCGTACCCATTTAAATAATAAGAATCCGTTGTTATTTCCTCGCCCCAACTTGAAATTGTCCCAAGGGCTTGTAGTTCAGAGCTCGTAAATGCATACCGTATAGTTGAATTCTTTGCCAGCAATGAATTGTCAATGTTTGCTGTGGGACTTAAAAGCGATACAAAAGCTAGAGCCACTATAAAAACAAACAAAGATATGATTCTTATTGAGTTCCGTCTTATTGCGACACAAGCTAGCGTTAAGCCCAAGCCTGCAGGAATTGCCAGCCAGAGTATTGACATGAACTGCCATCTCTCCTCGATGGTCCCCAGTTCAAGGGGCCCGCTGAGAAATCCGATGCTAATCAATAATATCCCATTAATAATCAAAACAAAGTTAAAAGTATTCCTATATCTTTTAGAAAAGAAAGCCAGACAACCAAAAAGTGAAATTGCCAAGAACAAAATCACACCAAGATCGGGAACCAGATGTTCTATTAGCGAAATCGATGACATATATGCTATGGAAACCGAGGATTGGTGGGAAAATAGATCTATGTTAAAGCGTGTCTCGATCAATTGTTTCAAGGTATTAATTGTTGTTGGTGAAGAGTACCACCACCAGGTAAACGCAGCTGCCACAAACAATACCCAAATAGACCAGTGAATGATGCGTTGAGATCCTGTTCCATATAGCGCATGGTAAATTAAAGGGCCTAGCCAAAATAAAAACAAAGCTAATGCCATCGCTATCGTAGCTATTGGGTGCGTTAAAATTGTTGCTGCCATTAACAATATCGCTAAAGCTGTTAGGCATATCGGATTTTTGCCTTTCGTTGTTTTAAATAAAAGCCATGCAGCCGCAAGAATAAAAACCATGGCATATGCATTAGGCACCATCCACCAACCCTCGTGCACATAGATAGCACCGAATCCTAATAATAGGGCAGCCATTAGTCCAACTTTAGAGCTGTGAACGAAAGAACCCAATAAAAACACAACAGATAGGATTATCACAACATAGCTTGAGTCAACAGTTAACATGACAGCGGTCTTGTAATTGAGGTTAGTAAGCAGCATTGTTACACACGTTGTTAAATGCATGAAAGGGAAAGCCGAATATCCTTCGCCTACCGGTATGTGGGCTGTATTGAGAATTGCCTCAGTGAACTGACGGTGAGCATAGGTATCCATTCCAAGAAGACTAGGGAAAACTATCTGAGGAGTCCAAATTAAGATGATTGCTAATATTACTATCATAAATAAAGTAAAATAACAATAATTCTTATTAGATGGCATAACTAATATCTGTACTGCAAGCACTGCACTAGCCAGTGCCATGCTTAAGAAATACGCAGTAGGTGTAACATATAACTCCGGCCTTGTGACAAATGAAATCAATGCGCAAGACAGAAGAATAAAGAAGGTAATACTCAGCAATAGGTAAATCTTGAGACCGCTAGATTGTTCAAGGTTTGGAGTGGATTTCCCTTCGGGAGTGATACTCTTTTTGATAAATAAATATGAAGCACAAGCTAGAGTGGCGAAAATGCCTGTTATTGCATATACACGATTTACCTCTACAAATGCGAGCCATATGGTCATGCCCACGCCGACAATCACGCCAATAATAGCAATGAGCGTGTCAATACCCATTGTTATTCCTTTCCGAGCCGGTTTCTTCATGATACTAAACTCACTTTGTTTGTGCTTCTTCTATTAATTCTCGATAGACTGCCATGTATTGTTTTACGATAGGTTTCCAATCGTAGTTAATTACATCCTCACGGTTATTTTGGCTTATCTTCTTTCTTAAGCCTTCGTTCTCGTATAGGTAAATAATAGCTCTCGCAATCTGGTCTGGTTCGGGTTCCACCAGGATCCCATTTCTCCCTTCCTTGATGATTTCAGGTATACCACCAGTATTGGACGTAATAACCGGTTTTCCCAAGGCCATAGCTTCAATAACCGTAATTGCGAATGCTTCTATTCGTGAAGGTAAAATCAAGGCATCAACCGAATTCAAGGTCTCAAGATATTTCTCGGGCTGCAGAAAACCGACAAAAGTAACATTCTGCTCCAAATCCAAATCATTTACCATTTTTCTCAGTAAGCTATTTTGGGGCACATCTAAAGCAATGTAGACGTGAATATCGGGAATTGCTTTCTTAACATTTGGTAGAGATTTTACGAGCAGGTCACCGCCCTTAATGAATTTCGCTCCGCCCGGGAAAAGTAAATTAAACTTTCCTTTCTCCTTTAAAGTAAGTTTGGTGGTTTCCTGGATTTCTGTCAGATTAACCCCATTATGAATGATAGTAAATTTGTCTTTATTCAGGCTATGATCCCAATTCTGCCACACTTGAATCATATATGCGCTTACATCTATTATTTTGTCTGCTTTCTCGAGAGCTTGCCTAAATATTTTTGCCTTCCATTTTATCTGCGGAATAAGTAAAGGATGAGGTTGCGGCACTCCCCTTATGTAATGCTCACCATGAGTGGTGAGTACAAACGGGATTTCAAGGTTCTTCAGATTAGAAACCATAATTGCTGCATCGACAAGATGAGAATGGATAAGTTCAATCTCATTATAGGACAAGAATTGCAATACTTCCTTTCTGGTTTGTTTTAAACGAATACATGTAAATATGTCAGCCATGTAGCTGCGCAGTAGCAAAGCGACTCGATTGCTAGGCCTCTTGTGCTTGGCATTTCCCTCTTTTTGAGGAAACAAGTACAGTTTAACTAAACTTTGCGGACTGAATAAATGCCCGACGTTGAAGAGTTTCACATTTTCAATCTTTGAGTAGTACTTAAAGATTTCATCGTTTAAAATGATGCTTACGTTCTGTCCTTCGTCCCGAAGGTGCCGGGTTAATTCATAGGTGGCAGTTTCAGCCCCGCCCCATCCATCAGACAAAATAACTAGGCAAATATTCATAGTGTAAAACCTTTTATTGCCTGTTCATAAACTTCAATATATTGATCGGTGACAGTGCTCCAATCGTACTTTAATTGGTCCGCAATGTTATTTTGCCCGATCTTCTTTCGTAAGTCTTCGTTCCTGTATAGGTAAAGAATAGCTCCCGCGATTTGGTCTGGTTCAGGTTCCACCAAGACCCCGTTTCTCCCCTCCTTGATGATTTCAGGTGTACCTCCGGTATTGGTCGCAATTATCGGTTTCCCTAATGCCATAGCTTCAATGAAAACTCCCGCTAATGCATCCCCTCTTGAGGGCAGAATCAAGACATCTACAGAATTGAGAAGCGTCAGGTATTCTTTACTAGGCAATAAACCGACAAAAGTAACATTCTGCTCCAAATCCAAATCATTTACCATTTTTCTCAGTAAGCTGTTTTTGGGGACATCTGAAGCAATGTAAATTTTAATATTGGGTATTTCTTTCTTAACCTTGGGTAGGGATTTTATCAACAGATCTCCACCCTTTATAAATCTTGCTCCTCCCGGAAATATCAGTGAAAACTCACCCTTGTGATTGTAAGTAGCTGTTTGTGTAAGTGATACCTGCATCAAATCCCTTCCACCTATTATTGCCACAGCTTTATCGCCGAGGCGCACACCTTGATCCTCCCAAGCCCTTATGATGAAGTTGCTCATTGCGATTACTCTCTCTGATTTCCTTAAAGCCTGCTTAAACTTGTTGGCCACTTGTCTTGTGAATAGCCGCTGCCTTAAAGGTGTAGGGTCGATTCCCCTCAGGTGAGGTTCGCCAACAATCATAGATACGACAGGCACTCTAGGGATTTTACGTTTCTCCATTAAGTCAACAACCAAAGGAGCCGCTATTTCCAGGATTGGATTAATAACATCAAAGTGCCTATCTCTCAGGAATTCCATCCTCTTTTGAATTCTTCTGTAGTAGAAAAGACTGCTCGATCTTACATCAGGGAAGCAGACAATGCGATACAGGAAAGGACGTTTTGTCCAACCAGGTAGAGGAGTCATAGGACCGACATTGATAAGTTCGACGCCT
>Ga0182017_10004514_pt1 | contig 10357 bp, 5 predicted proteins | sample 712E3DmetaG_FD_120492 | JGI IMG/M metagenome (GOLD analysis project Ga0182017, IMG submission 120492) | Permafrost microbial communities from Stordalen Mire, Sweden - 712E3D metaG | ecosystem: Environmental > Terrestrial > Soil > Wetlands > Permafrost | place: Sweden: Stordalen | collected... | reverse complement strand
CTTCTTCGCTCATCTGAATCGAATTCAGCATGAAGCACCATCGTCGCCAATCAGTAAGAGGGCGGCGGAAGCGTTTAAACTCAAGGTCGGTACCCAGCGTGAGCGAATGGAAATCAAAATGAATAGGAATATCGCGTTCACGAACCTCCATGCGAATATAGCCCAGTGTCTCAAGAGTGATGTCTGCTCCTGAAACCATATTAATCAGTACGCCGTCGCCGTCCAGGTACGGTTTGATGCGATTAAACGGAATCGGGGCTGAAACATTTTGTGAGCATTCCATTCGTGTTTGAGCATTGGTCTGGTAAAAGAGCTGCACCTGATTTGTCGGATACTTGAATTTGAAAATCCCGCTTACATCAATATTTTTGTAAGGTTTCAACTGTTCCATCAGCATTTCGAAGTCAGCTTGTCCAACTCCAAAAACAGGCTGGATACAGTCCCTCTCACTCATCAAATTGGCAAGAGTAAGCAGCGTATACATGATTCCGCCGAATGATTCTTGCCGCGCGTCTTGTTCGCCGGGCATATGGACGATGTCTTTACAGAGATGTCCGATGACTGTTATTGTCATTTATAATCTTCGTGTTGGTCCAAGATCAGTTAAGGCTAATTCATTAATGCGCCAGAGTGCCTGGCAGGGGAACCGATTTTCATATAATGGCTTTCCGATAACGACGGAATCCACGCCGTATTTTTCCAGTTCCTGTATTCTCATCAAATCTCTATAGTCGGAAACACCTCCGCGGGCTGTGATGCGAACTCCGGTCTTTATTGCAAGTTCTTTCAAGGTATCATAGGGTAACGACCTATCAAGGTCGCCGTTCTCGCGTTCACCATAGAGAATCCTGGAAACACCAATGCGCACCATCTGCATTGCGAGTTCAAGCGGAGAGATTTCTGTGGGTGTTGCACCGCCCTTGATAGAAACTTTTCCGCCTTCCGATATGATAGCGATATCTATTTTCCGTGTGCCAAATTCCTTTAAAAGCCGCTCAATTAAACCGGGCTGCTCCACGGCTGCTGTGGCAATTGAAACGCGGTACACACCGAGATCCAATACTTTTTTAATTTCATCGTACGATCTTAAACCACCGCCCACTTGAATGGGGATATCAACCGCTTTGACCATACGCCTGATTACATCTCCGTTCACAATGCGGCCTTCGGAAATTCCATCCAAATCAACTACGTGCAGCGTTTTAGCATTTTCACCGCGCCACATCACAGCTAATTGAACCGGATCAACAGAGTACACATGTTCCGATCCTGAGATGCCGTGGACAAACTCGACACTGCATTTATGACTAATTTCGATCGCCGGATAAATAAGCGTCATCTTGATACTTTCCTTAAGTAAAAAAGGTCTTTCCGAATTTCAAGGAAGAACCATTCACTCAATCAAAATGCAGAAAAAATCAGCGAGATTCAAGAAACAAGAATCCTTGGGAAAAGAAACGGGGGGGGATTACTGAGATGAATATCGTTTCCGTCTGTTCCGGATGTAATCGACAAAAACAAATTCACCGAGGTTGTCGAGCGATGTATAATATGCTCGCCCGCGGTTGACTTTTGTCAATTCCTCTACGAACTTAACTAATGATGGATCCTGCGCTACCATAAAAGTACTAATAGTTATCATTTCCCGCCTGCATTGGACAGCTTCATCCAATGTCTTATTTACAATCCGGGGATCAAGTCCATACGGATTTTTATAAAGACGACCGGCATCATCAAATATTGCGGATGGCTTACCATCGGTGACCATGAAAACTTGTTTATTGACATTGCCCGATCGACGCAGCAAACTTCGTGCAAGTTGGAGACCGGCTCGCGTGTTCGTATGAAACGGTCCTACGGTTAAGAAGGGGAGTTCTTGAATATTTACTTGGGCGGCTTCATCGCCGAATGCAACGAGCGCAAGATAATCTTTTGGGAATTTTGTCTGTATTAATTCGATAAGCGCAAGCGACACCTGTTTCGCGGGTGTGATTCTATCTTCACCATAGAGAATCATGCTGTGGCTGATATCGATTAATATAACAGTTGCACAGTTTGTGACATATTCCGTCTCGTATACTTCAAGGTCTTCTTCTTGCAGGAGAAAATTTTCGATTCCATCGCGGCGAAATGCATTTGTCAATGTATTGGTAAGATCAATATTCGTCGGTTGATCGCCAAATGACCATTGTTTTGTTTCATTCAACCGGTCGACTCCCTGTCCGGTATAAGGAGTCTCATGATTTCCACTTGGCGCTTTCTTGAGAGAAGAGAATATTTCCATGAGGGCATCCTGCCTGATTTTTCTTAAGCCGCGTGGTGTTAATTGTTCCACTCCATCTCGTTCTTCGAGTATCCCTTTTTCCTTAAGTTTTTCGATGAACTTTTCAAGACTGAGATTTTTATCGAATATCCCATATCGTTCTGCAAGATCTCGAAGCCATTCAATTGCCTGCTGCACATCTCCATTTGTTTTCAAAGTGAGGTAACTGAAAAACTTCATCAAATCTTGAAGACGTTGTTCGTCTGTTTTGGATTGTTCTGTCCATTGACTATACTGAAGCCGCACGGTTATAATTCCTCCTCAAGAGGCTCTTCCGATCGCTGAAAGATACTTCCGATGAGATCTTTATAGACGGTTGTATGCTCCACTTCGTCCTTGGCGATTTTGGAATATTGATGAAGTGCATCGATGACAAATTCCATGGCACTCGCCAGTCCGAATGCATCGTCTTTGAGAAGCGGCATGTATTTCAACGTCACTTCGCGCAATCCTTTCACATTGCCCAATTCATTCCGGTATTCGTCAAAGGTCATGTCGTCTCCAATTTCAATCATATTCCCTGATGAAAACCAGCTCAGAATTGTATTGTATTCAGTGTGGTTCTCTCCCTGACCAACTGCTTTCGTTTTACGCTGCAAGGGATTAGGAAAGTATTTTTCGAAGATTGTACGGACAGCCTTCCCAACTAAGGCTTTTCCAACTTTGACAGAACCTTCCTGTTCACCTTCGAACACAAGTTCAATTTTTCCGGTGATGGCAGGTAAAGTTGATGCAAGATCACAGAGACGAGGAACAATTGTTGTGTCTTTGGCAGGAATCGAACGACGTTCAGCATTGCTAATAAGATTTTCCATTGCAGATATCGTCAAGCGGGCGCTGACACCCGATTTCTGATCTACAAACTCACTTTTCCGAGCTTCAAAGCCGATTTGTTCAATAATTTCGTTGAAGAAATGAGGTATCTTGAGATCGTATCCATTCCGCTGAACCCACGCTTCCTGTTTTGTGATTGCAATAGCATCTTCCAATGTTTTGGGATAATGTGTGATAATCTGCGAATCAATTCTGTCTTTTAATGGGGTTATAAGATTGCCGCGATTGGTGTAGTCTTCCGGATTTGCCGTAAAAACAATAAAGATATCTAAAGGAATGCGAATATTGAAACCGCGAATTTGAATATCTCGCTCTTCCATAATATTGAACAGTCCGACTTGAATTCGTGGCTGAAGATCAGGGAGTTCATTGATTGCAAAGATACCACGATTCGTCCGCGGAATAATGCCAAAATGGATAGCTCCTTCGTGTGCATAGTGCAGCCGCTGCGTCGCAGCCTTGATGGGATCAATATCACCGATGAGATCAGCAATCGTCACATCAGGCGTCGCAAGTTTTTCAGAAAATCGATTTTCTCTTCCGAGCCAGTCGATTTCAGTATCATCGCCCTGTTGCTGTACCAAGTCGATACAATGTTTACAGACTGGTTTGTAGGGATTATCGTTGATCTCGCATCCTTTGATAACCGGGATGATTTCATCCAACAGTGTCGGGAGGACACGTACCAATCGTGATTTTGCCTGTCCGCGCAGCCCGAGTAAAAGTATATCGTGCTTTGCCAGGATCGCATTGACAATCGATGGAATGACAGTCTTTTCATACCCGATGATTCCAGGAAACAATTTCTCATTCCGTTGGAGTTTGTGAATAAGATTGTTCCGAATTTCATCTTTCACCGGAACAATTTTATATCCGGACGATTTTAATTCTGCAATGGTTCGTGCGCGTTTCATAAAATCCTCTATGGTTAAGGGAAGTCTTTCTTCCAAAGGAATTGCACCTGCCGAAAATTCCTCGTACTATACTCGCTATATGTCTATACCACATAAAACATTAGTAATCCGATTAAGTTCCATTGGAGACATCGTACTCGCCTCACCATTGATACGTGTTCTTCGAAAACGATTCCCGTTATCACAAATTGATTTTGTGGTAAGGAAGGAATATGCCGAGCTTGTCCGAAATAATAAAAATCTCAATCATATATATGAATTTGATGCGAAGACTGGTTTCTCCGGACTAGGTAAACTCAAAAATCAACTTCGCGCGGAACAGTACGATCTTATTATAGATATCCATAATAGTCTGCGGAGCCGCTATCTTCGTTGGATGCTGGGGACCGACGATGTTGTCGTTGTCAATAAACGGATATTTGCCAGAACGATGCTCGTTCGATTGAAAAAGAATTTCTACCGCGGCGTTACCTCTGTTGCCGACCGATACATAGAATCTGTACGGAAATTTGGGATTACAAATGACGGCAAAGGCCTTGAGTTGTTCATATCAGATGAAATCCGCGCACACGCTATAGCCAAACTAAAAAAGTTGGGCATTCGAGAGTCCGGCACAATGATGGGATTTTGCCCGTCGGCGAAACATGCTACCAAATGCTGGCCGCAAGAACGGTTTATGGAGTTAGGTATTAAATTGTCAGTGGATGCTCAGGCGAAGATACTTCTCTTCGGCGGACCTGATGATAAAGAAAAATGTCTCGCTATCACAAATGCAATTAACTCGTTCAATGGGGAAGGAAGTGCAGCCGATCTCAGTGGCGAATTTTCGCTTCTTGAAAGCGCCGTCGCAATGGAAGCTTGCAGTCTCATTGTGACGAATGATTCCGGTCTCATGCATATTGCTTGTGCGATGAAGAGAAAAGTTATAGCAATTTTCGGCTCAACTGTGCGTGAGTTCGGGTTCTTCCCCGTGGGGACTGAATGTGTCGTAGTAGAACGGAACGGATTATATTGTCGGCCGTGTTCTCACATTGGCCGCAGCACGTGTCCAGAAGGACATTTCCGCTGTATGAAGGAAATTCAAGTAGATGAACTGGTGGCATCGATCAAGAGTCTTATCGATTCAAAAGAATAATCAGATTCTAAAGGATAGGTTGGCATGGTTGTTTGGCTGCCATCGACAGCGTTGAATCAAAATTGAATTTTCCGTACTATGTAAATGTTCTACGGCCCCGTAGCTCAGGTGGATAGAGCAACAGCCTTCTAAGCTGTGGGTCGCGCGTTCGAGTCGCGCCGGGGTCACGTTATACAGGACTTTGGAAGGGAGAGGGAGATCTACCTAAAACATCAGACTAGTGTTTTTCTCATTAAATTTTGTTAGAAATTTCGAAGTCACCTTGGGTGTTATAATCTTTGCCTTTGTTCAATGCTTTACTTTTAAAACCACAAATGTTACATCGTCATCTTGCATTTTTCCGCTTGCCCATATCTCACCTGTTTTTGAAAGATGATCGATAATTTCCTGGGGAGATTTATGTCCGACTTCTTGGAAAATCTCTTTCACACGAGAAGAGTCAAGAGTTTCTTGTTTGTTATTGAACATTTCAGGAAAACCGTCGCTCATAAGAATGATCGTATCACCGGCAGAAAGTGTGAGTTCTTTTTGTTCATAGGGGAAATCTGTAAAAGCGCCTAACGGCATTCCTTTCAGTATTACTTCTTCCACGGATTGCGTTGCCGCTCTGTAAATGAGCGGAAACGGCATGCCCGCAGATGTAAGAACGGCAGTGTTGCCTTTAATACGCATGAGCAGCATAGAAACAAACATAGACCGCAGATTTAATCTCTTAATACTGTGCGTTATCTTTTCAAGAATTTCTAGCAGATTCGGAAGATGAGAAAATGCGGTGAAACGGCTCTTGGCAATCACGACCATCATTCCCGCTTTTGTTCCATGACCTGTTGCATCGCCGAGAGCAACCGTAAGTGTTCCGTCAGGCATGATGTCGAAATCATAATAATCGCCTCCTATTTCTGTAGCGGTTTTCATGAATACTGCGATATCCAGATTCGGCAGCACAGGTAATTCTTTTGGCAGCATGGAAAGCTGGAGTGCCCGGGCTTCTTCCAGCTCTTTTGTTTTCCTCTCATTATCCGCTTCGAGCAGGCGCCGCTCAATTTCCATTTCCTGAACAACTTTGCGTTGGCTCTCCATTTTCTCTGCAATTTCTTCGGCAAGGCGAATATTTTCGAGTGCTGTTGCTGCATGCGTTGCCACTGAAGACAACAAGCTTTTATCTTCATTTGAATACGATTCTTCTGATAAGCGTGAGCCCAGGAGCAGAAGACCGGTAAGCCGTCCGCCCCGGCCGATCATCGGTACGATGCACTCAGGATGCAGCACTGCGAATGGTGAATTATTAGTGCCGTCACCCTGCCCTGACAACGGGATTTCTAAAGGCTGGCGGGTCTTTGCCAATTCCACTAACAATGGCATCTGTGGAGAAATATTCTCAAGTTCGTGTGGGATTGTTCCAAATACGGCTTCAAGCTGGTTGTCGCTTCTTCGAAGGTAGACGGCAAGGAAGCCGGGATGAAGTGCTTCCATAATGGAATGCTCAAGCAATCTCGCCAATTCCCTGCGATCTGTAGCTTCGGCGGATTGACTCGCAAGATTTTCCAAAATGAGTTTAGCATCGTAGACTTTGCGGAAGAATGCCTTGTCAATGGTTCCGCTGACGCGCCGGTGAATTCTTGTGCCGCCCCACAAGAGTGCAACTCCAAAACCCGAACCAAGAGCAATGACGAATGGCTGTGTGAGTTGAGCGAACGATTCGAGATAGTTTGAAATAGACAGCGCAAAAAGAAGCACCACACCAATGCTTGCGAGCGAAAGAAGTAATGTAAAACCTCTCTGCACCAAAAGATAGCGGGCGCTTCTCTTCAACAGTACCGGAATTTCAAGGACTCTATGTTTGACAACCGCATACGCGAATGAAAGAGGAAACATAAAAAGTGAAATGACCAGCAGAGTCGTAAGCCAATTCGGCTCGCGAAATCCTGTGAACTCCCGCGCTATAGCTTGAAGGATATTCGGAGCAACTCCGACTCCGGAACCCCAGAGAATCACTCGAATTTTCCGCTTGACTTCCGGTGTCTGTGCAAAGAAAAAATTTAAACCCAGAGAACAAAAACCAAGAGTGACAAAGAGAACTGTGAAAATTAAAGTGATTTTGGTCGACAACAATTCTCCCGCCATTGCATAGAAAGGAGGAGGAAGCATCATTCTCCCCTGTTGAATGCCCCTGACACAAAACGATAGACCAATAAAAATTGAAATCCACTTGAGCCATGGCACACGGCGATCAATAGGCGAACGGATAGGAAAGACAGCAAAGAAGAAATAGAAGAAAGGTCCGACTAAACTGAGAAAAATTGATTGAAAGCTCATGGCAAAAGGGAGGAATGCAGGGGCCATAGATAACTTGTTGTTGAAACTCGGTGCAGCAACAAAACTTCCAAAAAGAAGAGCAAGCATCCATACGATCGGATCTTCGATACGTAAAAACAAGACGATCAGCCCTACGACAATAAAAGGAACGGGAAAGGAATTGCGTACTACGCTGGCAAAATGTTCGATATTTCCTTCATTCGCCAGTGATTGCCTCAGGCGAAACACACCTGTTACCTGCACGACTGTCTTCACACCTGGCCGGTCGATACTCATCCGAACGGTGTCTCCTGGAGAATGCTGTTTCCAGGAGCGCATAAGAAAATTTGCATCCTCAACTTTTTTGCCATCGATAAGAATAATCTTATCACCTGCTAACAACCCTGCTTTCTCAGCCGGACTTGCAGCGTAAACACTTTTTACAAGTTGTACACCCTCCGCAGGAATAAAATCCGTTCCGAATCCGAGCTCGACAGCAGAAAGATCCTGCGTTCCTCGAGCATCGATCATCCAAAGTATGCTGTACAAAATTATTGCTGCCGCATAGATCACAGCACCTGCAATGAGCAGTGGATGTGGAAGTGTGATTGTCCGAATTTTGCCAATCTTTAAGATCATCTGGTTTGCATCTTTCTTCACTGCAATGATTCTGCCTCTTCATTAAAAGGATAATGATAGCAGTTCTCAAATGCAACAATGTACGAGTTCTCTGTTCCGCTCTCAGTGCAGCCTTACTGCATTTACGCAGAACCACTTCGGACAGTTGCAATGGATATACAGATCGTTTGATTGAGATTAAATGCTTTGTTGAATCAGAGAGCAACGCAAACCTGCCCGCCTTGCAAGATGAACGACAAAGTCGATGATGCTCAGGACTCCTTCCAAAAAACTGGCAGGCAAGCAAATTCTGACCACAAAAGGAAAAAATAAATCCCGTCTCTTGCAAAACAAAAAACGGGATTCATAGCTCTAAAAACTATCTCAAAAATACAATTGTCATTCCGTCCCGACTATGTCGGGATCGGAATCTACATCGTGTCTCTTATATAGATGCTGAAACGAGTTCAGCATGACCGTACTGTCTATTTTTAAGATGGTCACTAAATATTTCTTTTACTTCAAATTCCAAATCATTGCACGTTTTTCCGGAGCTAAATACATTTTGCCCTCTTGACCGCATCCAAACGCATCGTAAAATGCTTGCAGGTTTGGCAGGGGACCGTTGATCCGGAATTCAGCAGGCGAGTGAACGTCGGTCTTTACCTGCATGCGAAGCCGTTCCGGGCGCACATTCCGTCGCCATACTTGTGCGTACGAAAGGAAGAATCTTTGTTCCGGTGTGAATCCATCAATGGGTTCAATTTTCTTTCCCTTCAGTGTATTCTCCAGAGCCGTATAGGAAATGGCAAGTCCGCCAAGGTCGCCGATATTTTCACCGAGCGTAGCTGTTCCGTTAACGTGAAGTGAATCAATCGGGACAAAGCCATCAAACTGGCGAGCAAGCATTCCCGTTCGTTCATCAAATTTCTTCCGCGTGTCCGGTGTCCACCACATCTTCAAATTTCCTTCTGCATCGAACTTACTTCCTTGGTCGTCGAAGCCATGAGAAATTTCGTGACCGATAACGACGCCGATACCGCCATAGTTCACAGCATCGTCTGCTTTAAAATCAAAGAATGGAGGTTGCAGGATTCCTGCAGGGAATACGATTTCATTCATTGATGAATTGTAATATGCGTTGACAGTCGGCGGTGACATTCCCCATTCCGTTCTGTCGACTGGTTTACCAATTTTATTAATTTCACGCTGCTTAGCAAACTGCGCTGCATGCCGAATGTTTTCAAGAAAGGAAGTTCGATCAATAGTAAGTTTAGTATAGTCCCGCCATTTATCGGGATAGCCAATCTTCACTACAATCGCATCAAGCTTTTTTAATGCGGCTTGTTTGGTTGTATCATCCATCCATGTAATGGCAAGAATATGTTCGCGCAGGGCAATTTTGATATTATTGATCAATTCCAGAGCACGGGCTTTTGCTTCAGGAGGAAATGCTTTTGCAACATATACTTCGCCGAGAGCTTCGCCCATCGATCTGTCAATTACTTCACGGATACGTTTCCAGCGCGGCTGCATTTCTTTCGCACCGGTCATGATGGTACCGCGGAACCGGAAATTCTCCGCAACAAATGCGGAACTTAAAGCGTTTGCGGAGTTGCTCACGACTCTCCAGCGTAGATAGCTCTTCCAGGTCTCAACAGGAATAGTTCCCAGCAGAGCATTCACTTCTTTAAAAAACTCCGGCTGACCGACATCAACGCTTCCTGGATTTGACCAACCTAAATCGATAAAGTATTGTTTCCAATCGAATGCGGGAACGAGTGTTGTAAGCTGCTCTTGTGTCATTTTATTGTAATTTTTATCCGGATCGCGAAGATCGACAAGCTTACGCGATGCCTTTGCGAGTTGTGTTTCCAAAGCCATCACAGATTGTGCTGAAGCAGCTGCCTTGGTTGCATCGTCACCTATTAATTGAAACATTGCTGTCATATGTTTTACATATTCGTCACGGATTCGTTTGGAACGCGCTTCTTCTGAAAAGTAGTAATCACGTTCAGGCAGTCCAAGACCTCCCTGGTGAATCTCACCGATGACTTCAATGCTATTCTTTGGATCCTGTTCTGAACCAAAGCCGAAAAGAGGATTCAGATTCAATGAATGAAGACGATCTATTTCTTGTTGTACACCCTGAATATTTTTGATCGCTTCGATACGGTTCAGTTCTTCAACGATAGGTTTCATTCCTAGTGCTTCGATAGCAGCAGAGTCCATTCCGGT
>Ga0182017_10004513_pt1 | contig 10358 bp, 9 predicted proteins | sample 712E3DmetaG_FD_120492 | JGI IMG/M metagenome (GOLD analysis project Ga0182017, IMG submission 120492) | Permafrost microbial communities from Stordalen Mire, Sweden - 712E3D metaG | ecosystem: Environmental > Terrestrial > Soil > Wetlands > Permafrost | place: Sweden: Stordalen | collected... | reverse complement strand
TGCCCCGGTACCCGCTCTTTCAGCAGGACTTTTTCGATGAATCGTTTTTTTTCCATTACACCAGGCTTGTCGATTTGCCGCATATATTCTCCGCGGGAAAGCGCATCCCTGTCAAAGATGCGACCGTTCCGTTGAAAGAAGGGGACAGACGCCGTGATTGTCTCGTCCGGACAGGGTGTTGGGTCTCAGGCGCCCCCGGCCTGAACCTCGAGCGGGAACTCCGCGTAGAAGACGGTGCCCTTTTCTTCTGAGGACTCGAACCAGACATTCCCATCGAGATAGCGCTCGCCGATGAGCTTCATGCTGCATGTGCCCAGGCCTCTTCCACTGCCTTCCGTGGAGAATGAGCGCTGGAACACGCCGAGCTGGACCTCCCGGGTCATCACGCCCTCGTTCCGCACCCGGAAGCGGACCCGGCCGCGCGGTCCTCCTTCAGCTTCTCGGCCGGCGCGAACAACGTCCCTTCCGTCATGTCACCGCCCCGGACAGGAACACGTCGTGTCCCCTGTAGAACTGCTCGAGCGTGAACCCCGCCTGGATCTTGCCCTCGTAATCCCTGTCGAATGGGTTCTTCATGAGCTGTATCCTGACTGCGTTGACGAGTCCCAGCGCGAAGGGCCAGAGGACCGGCATGGGCGGCACAGGGTAGTCGGTGCCCTGGATCAGCCTGTCCTTCACGATTGGCGTCTCGATGAGCCGCTTCTTGTAAGGGGCCCTCACGATGTTCGCTATCGCCGACGTGTCGGCGTAGAGGTTCTCGAACTGATTCACGAGCCTGATCAGGTTTGGAAAATACTCGACCCGGTGGTGGAATCCGCTCGTGCCGGCGTGCCCTGCAACCACCGTGAGGCCGCACTCGAGCGGAAGCCGGAGGCGCTCGGGGTCGCCCAGAGACTGGTCGAACACGTGCACGGAGTGCTCGTACCCGGTGTGGCTGGTAAGGACGAGGCCGAGTTCGCGCATCCGCTCGTAGAACGGCACGTAGCGCCTGTCCGATGGGTCGATGTTCATCGAGTTCGGCACCCACTTCACGCACACGGCGCCGTTAGCCGCGCACTTCTCCAGCTCGTCGAGCGCGCCCGGTTTCCCGGGATGGATGCTTGCACCGAAAAGGAACTCGTCGGGGTACCTCTCGCAGACCTGCATCGTCCAGTCGTTGGAGATGACGGCCTCGGTCCCGGGGTCGAGAAGCCCATCGCTGTCGTAGGCCCCGTCCATCCCGAAGATGACCGCCTTGTCGAGATGTCGAGCCTCGCGCACGAGCCGGGCCAGGTGCTCCGCGTAGATGTCGTCGATCTCCACGTCGCTCATTCCCGGCCTGGCCCCGACGTAACGCTTCACGTAGAAGGCCACCACCCCGTTAGGGTGGGCGTAGTAGCACTTGTGCTCGTCGCGGTCTATCCCTATCAGGTGGACGTGAGCGTCCAGCCGCACTCTCTTTTCGTTATCCATCAAGTTCTCCTCGTAGCGAGCCGGACAGGCGACCCGCCCCCGACGGGGTAAAAAAGCCTCCGTTGAGACAAAAACCGGCCTTCCGGCAGGAAGGCGCCCATAGCTATTATGGCGGCACGCGCGCGTGTCCGCTACTATTATTCAATCATGTCGGACAAAGAAGACACAGAACTCATAGGCGGGGTAGAGCCCGAGGAAGAGGGTACAGCGCTCGGGACCCTCATGAAACTGCGGACCACCCTGCTGGGCGCGTTCGGCGTGATGATGGTCGCCGTCACGCTGGCCTCGGCGCTGAACTACGGCTTCAACATAATCATGACCAAGATGCTGAAAGGCTCGGGGACGTTCAGTGACTTCTACTCGCTGACGTCGATCTTCCTGATCGTGACCCTTGGAGCCGTCTCGGTGCAGACCGTCGTGACGAAATACGTCACGGAGCTGCACGCCGACGGCGAGGAAGACAAGATCCGGGTCCTGCTTCGCAAGTTCACGCGCTGGTTGATCTACACGTCAATAGTCGTGATATTGCTGAGCGTCGCGCTGGCATGGCCCGTCGCGAGCCTTCTGAAGTTGAAGTCGCCTGCGTTCGTGATAATCCTCGGCACCGCCATAGCGGTGACCCTGTTCGTCACCGTCCCGTACGGGTTGCTCCAGGGCCGCGAGCAGTTCGTTGCCCTCGGGGGCGCGGCGATGGCCGTGGCGACTCTCAGAATACTGGTCGGCGTCGTGCTGGTGCTGCTCGGCGCCGGCGTCTACGGGGCCCTCGGCGCGGCGACTGTCGGGACCATAATCGTGATACTGGTCCTGATGTCTTCTACGAGGGACATGTACAGGGTACCGCTCAAACCGGTCGAGGACTTCAACCCCTACCGTGCGCTCTGGTTCCTGATCCCGACCGTGCTGGCGATGTTCTTCATCATCCTCCTGACTCAGATAGACGCCGTGCTGGTGAAGGCACTGTTCAGCAAGGGGCAGGCCGACACCTACTCGTACGCGGCGCTGGCCGGCAAGGCGGTCCTGTTCTTCCCGGAGGGGATTACGCTCGTCATGTTCCCGCGCGTAAGCCAGCTGAGGGCCAAGGGCGAGCCCACGAAGAAGATCCTCTACATGAGCCTGGCGGCCTGCACCGCGCTGGTCGGCGTGATCGCGCTCTTCTACCTGGCCTTCCCGAAGTTCACGGCCAAGTTTTTCACGCCCAAGGGTAAGTACTTGTCCATCGTGGCGCTGAAGGGCCCGCTGGGGATCCCGTTCATCTCGCTTTTCGGCATAGTGATGGCGATCTTTGCCATAGTGAAGCTCTTGGCCTTCTACCACCTGGCCCTCGAGCGCAAAGCCTTCATCTTCCTCTACGCCGCCGCCGCCGCCGTCGAGATCGTCGGTATAATAATGTTCCACCGTTCACTTACTTCGGTTCTGACCGTTATGTTGATTGTGGGGCTTTTTCTGCTTGTGACGAACCTTGCCCTGGCACTGTTCGAGCGGCCCGGGAAAGAGCGGATAGACGATTTAAGCGCACCGGGCGCGATGCCGATTCAAAAATAGGGATAAAGAGAGTTCCAGGAGATCGATTTGTGCGCTGACATCCTCGATCAAGACGGCATAACCGCGTTCTTTTCCGCGCCGGCCACGAACAGGCGGAGGAACGACACCGTCGTCATGGGCGCCGTGCAGAGGCGACTCGAGGCGATGTACCCCTACATGAAAGGCCACTGGCAGCGTGTCGCATTCGAGGCGGGCGCGATGGGCGAGGAGCTCGACCTTAGCCAGGAGGCCCTCGAGCAGATCCGCACCTGCGCCTACCTGATGGACATCGGCATGATCGACGAGTCGATCCACGCAATGGTGGTCAACTGCGAGGACAGCGGGACCGATTACATGCAGAACGCCGACATAAGGCGGGCAGTGGAGAGACACCCGGTCCTCGGAGCGAAGAAGCTCGAGGAGCTGGGCTTCGCCCGGCCCGTAGTGCTGGCGATCAGGTACCATCACGAGTGGTACAACGGATGGGGATACCCGGATGGCCTCTCCGGCGTTGCGATCCCTCTCCTGGCGAGGCTGTTGACGATCGCCGACGCGTTCGTCTCCATCACATCCGACCGGCCGTTCCGCTCGGGTTGCACTCCAGACGAGGCGCTGGACGAGATAGTCGGCTACTCGGGAGTCCAGTTCGACCCGTGGATGGTCCCGGCGCTGGAGAAGACGATCAGGCAGAAGGCGCATGAGACCGAGTCGCTGATCGACAAGACGCTGGACCTGACACTCGAAGAGTTCGAGGGCGGTCAGTAGGCCACCGGCGTCGACCGAACCTATTCCCCTGACACCCGGTCTGCAGACGCGCCTTGTCCCGTCGACGCGGCCTTTGAGACTCGTGGGATCGCGAAGGAGAAGGGCGACCCTCCGCCCGGCCTTGACTCGACCTTGATCCAGCCGCGCCCTCAGCGCCCGCTCGAGGGACCACTGCTCCAGCGCCCTCTCAACGGTCGAGAGCAGCGTGGACTGGAACATGTTGTCCTTGATGACGTATCCGGACGCTCCCGCTTTGTAACAGCGCGAAGCGGTCTCTTCGTCTCCGCGGCCGGTCACCATCACGAAGGGTGGGTGTTCGCCCGCGGACACGAACTCGTCAAGGAGCGCGATGCCGTCTCCGTCGGGGAGCCTGTAGTCAACCGTGACCGCGTCGAAATCGGCGCCTGACATCACCTTCCTGGCGCCGGCGCAGTCCCGCCCGATCTCGACTTCGGCCGGAAGCTTGCTGCGCAGGAACATGGCGATAGACGCCGCTTCGTTCGCGTCGTCTTCCACGACCAGGACTCGATAATGTTCGTTCATTCGACCATAGTGTTGAGATGTTGCGGCCTGCGTCGATTCACCGTTCGAATACTCTAGAGGAATAGCATGTCGCCGCTGCGATCTTCCTGTTTAACATCAATGGATGAAGTGAGGCAATAGGCTGAGTACCCGATTCGGAGATCGCGCAGTACTTTGTGAAGGATCATCCCTTCCCGGTGAAAGTGAAGATGAAGGCGTGACCTTCGAAACTCTTCAGGGGCCCCCACTGACCATAGTTTTCGAAATAAACCTTGTCGAAACCCAGCGACTCCATCAGGTCACAGAGATCTTTATCGGTAATTCCCCATTGCCAGATGCCCTTGTCGTCACGATATTTCCTTCCCGTCCGTGGATCTATCTCGTCCGGATTCCTGAACACCGTCGCGTACGGTTCTTCGTCCCTGCTGTGCGGGGCGTTCTTGAAATACTCCTCTTCTCCAAGGTCGAGCAGTCGAACGGTTTGCGAGCCGATATACTGGGGATTGTAGACAATGAAGCATCTCGTCAACGCGGAATACATCCGGACTATGTCCTGCCAGTCAGGATCTACCTGGTGAAGAAGCACATCGAACAGGAATATCGCGTCCAGTTCGGGTAGCTGACTGATCGTATCGCGACTGCCAAAGTCACCCTGTATTAGCTGGAGCCGTCTGAAATTCTTCTTCCGCCGCCTTGCGTCATCTGGAAAAAAGAGGTCGACAAGGAAACACGATTCGATGGGATAGTTATCGAGGGCATAGAAGGTATAACCGCCGTCCACACCCCAGCTGCCTCCGAGGTCGGCGAAAGACCTGATCCCTGCATGTTGGAATGCATGGTCGATCGCGTCTGTTTTCTCTTTCATGAGACCGGCAGCGGCATCCTTTCGCGGCGGTTTTTTGAAGATGTTGCGCGGCAATTCTGATCCACTCCCCTCAGGCATTCGCTTTGTGTCTTGTCCGGCGCCGAAAACGCAGCGCTCAGTGGCAAGGCCCGGCCTCCAATACAATCATTGAACGAAGGTTATCATACGGGAGTAATCGACCCACCGCAGTCCATCCAGTTACCGGACACGGGATCGGGGCGCAAGGGTGGCAGCGATCTCGATGCGCCTTCGGCGAACCGGTTACAATATAAAGGTCACAGGACAAGCAACGGCGGGACCAGGGGGGCCGGAGATGGAAATCAAAGACTTCGAGAAGGTGCTCGGCGAGGAGGCTGAGAGTCTCCTCGGCTTCGACTCGCCCAAGGTCTCACGGGAGATGCTGCACGTGCCGGGGTCCGACTGGATCGAGAGGATATTCGTACAGTCCGACAGGTCGGCCCAGGTGCTGCGAAGCCTGGGCGGCTTGTTCGACCACGGCCGGCTGGCGGGCACCGGGTATCTATCGGTTCTTCCCGTCGACCAGGACATCGAGCATTCCGCCGGCGCCTCGTTCGCGCCGAACCCGATCTACTTCGACCCCGAGAATATTATCCGGTTCGCCATAGAAGCGGGCTGCAACGCCGTCGCGACCACGATCGGTGTCCTGGGGTCGGTCGCGAGAAAGTACGCGCACCGCATCCCGTTCATCTGCAAGGTCAATCACAACGAGCTGCTCAGCTTTCCCAACAGGTACGACCAGGTCCTTTTCGGGACGGCCGAACAGGCATTCAACCTGGGGGCGTCCGCCGTCGGCGCGACCATCTACTTCGGTGCGCCGGAATCTGACCGCCACATCTCGGAGATCAGCGAGGTGTTCCAGTACGCCCACGAGATGGGGATGGCGACCGTGCTCTGGTGCTACCTGAGGAACCCGGGCTTCACAGTGGGCGGCAAGAACTACGAGACCTCCGCCGACCTCACCGGGCAGGCGAACCACATCGGCGTCACTATCGAGGCTGACCTGATCAAGCAGAAGCAGGCCGACAACAACGGCGGCTATCTCGCGATTAACCGCGAGGGCGTAACGTTCGGGAAGTACGACGAGCGGATGTACCTGGACCTGGCCAGCGGCCACCCGATAGACCTCTGCCGGTACCAGGTGCTCAACTGCTACGCCGGCAGGATAGGGCTCATCAACTCGGGGGGCGGCAGCGGAGAACGCGACAGGTTCGAGCTGGTAAAGGCCGCGGTCATCAACAAGCGTGCCGGGGGCATGGGCCTGATAAGCGGCCGCAAGTGTTTCCAGAAGCCGATGACCGAAGGTATCGAGCTGTTCCAGGCCATCCAGGACGTGTACCTGTGCAAGGAGATCACGGTTGTCTAGCTCACTCGCTGTCGTCTACCCTGCGCTGACCGGCGGCATGGCCGCCGCGATCGTGATCCCGATAGTGGTGGTGCTCATCATCGCCGCGTTCGCGATCATGATCCCGTGGATGAGGAAGCGGTTCGCCGAGCGCCTGGCCGAGGCCGACGCGGCGCTCGAGGGCGAGAACGTCCTCATGAAGAGCATGCAGGCGAGTTGCTTCGGTGTCACCTCGGAGGCCAGGAACGAGGTGCGCGGCGACGGCATCCTGGCGCTGACCGACGAGCGGCTGGCCTTCTTCATGTTCTCACCGAAAAAAACGATCTCGATCCCGCGGGAGAAGATCACCGGCGTCGGGACCCCGGCATCTTTCCTGGGCAAGACGCTCATCAGCCCGCTCCTCGAGGTGCGCTTCGAGAACGAGGCCGGTGAGGACGACTCGGCCGGCTTCTGGATGAAGGAGGTCCTCACCTGGAAATCCGCGCTCGAGGGCAAATCGCCCGAGCAGTCCGCCGACAATCCCCCGGACTCCACGGCTGACTGAAGCGTCTCAGAGCGGTCTCTATTCGGCCTGCCCCGTTTGTTCACTCAGAAACCGGTCGTAGATCTTTATTCGGGAGCGCCTCAACAAGTAGAATAGCCAGCCGAACGCGATAATCACCGCAATCAGCACTATTTCGGATATGTAGCTCAGCAACTCGTACGGCTGTGGCGACGATACCGTCGCGGCGATAACCGCGACGACGATCATGCCAACCGTGAGCAGGGCTGTGAGAAAGACATGCGTTTGAAAATGCTTTGCGATGGACGTGCTCTCGCGCTCCCGCTGGCTTCGGGCGAACGCGTTAACGTCGTCGCTCCTGTATCGCTTGCGACCGTGACTGCTCATGTACAGGACTGCTTGCTCCGGATCGCGCCGCCTGAGTGGAAACCGCGAACGAAAATAGTAGACACATAGGGCAAGCGCAATACAAACACAGGCGGCTAAGTTAACGATTGCTCCTATCTCGTACTTACTGATCGCGATCTCCCCCCTCCGAGATTCGGGTCTATGCTGATCTTTATAGGCAGAGGTGTTCTAGCATTCGCCCAAGTGGTGAACTGGCAAAAGGGGTCAGGTCCGAAAAGTGGAATTTGAGTCTTAACCAGGCGGTGCTTTAGCCAGAATATGTCCTGAGGTCAAGGCACACCGTTAATCAGGAGGCAGAAACTCAAGGTTCAGCCTCAATACCTGGTTACCCCTGAGCTCGAAGGTTCACCGGTCCTGATCAACCTCTGAGTTCGACGTAGATGAGAGCGTCCGCAACAGTCTGCTTTAGTCTTAGATCCCCCTCACCCGTAGTCTGAACAGACACTGAGCCCTTTTGCGGCCGCGTTCGTGCGTATGAACGTCAGAAGACGTTCATACGCTTCCTGTTCAAGGGTGAAGAGATTTGAGGCACGGCAAGTGCCGTGCCTCAAATCTTATGAGGTGGTTTGCGGTATCATATCGAAGTCATTTCGGTGGTTACCAAGGAGGAACAGATGTTCAACGGCATTTTCCATATCCCGAAGCCCGAGAACGAACCGGTGCTCGGCTACGAGCCGGGCAGCAAGGAGCGCGCCGAGCTGAAGGCATGCCTCGACGATATGCTCGCCAACCCGATAGAGGTACCATCAATCATCGGCGGCAGCGAGATCAAGAGTGGAGACCTGGTCAGGATGACCGCGCCACACGCGCACGATCAGTACCTGGGAAGCTATCACCGGGCCGGTCCAAAAGAAGCCGAGCTGGCGATCGACGCAGCGAACCAGGCAAAGCGGGACTGGGGCCAGATGCAGTGGTCCTCTCGCGCGACGGTGCTCCTGAAGGCGGCGGAGCTGCTCGCGGGCAAGTACCGCCAGACGCTGAACGCGGCCACGATGCTCTGCATGAGCAAGACCGCGCACCAGGCGGAGATAGACGCCGCGTGCGAGCTCATCGACTTCTGGCGCTTCAACCCTTACTTCATGACCGAGGTCTATGACGACCAGCCGATATCGGTGAAGGGCGTCCTGAACTACATGGAGCACAGGCCGCTCGAGGGCTTCGTCTTCGCGATAACCCCGTTCAACTTCACCTCGATCGCCGGCAACCTGCCGACCGCGCCCGCCCTGATGGGCAACGCCGTGGTATGGAAGCCCGCGTCCTCGGCCGTCCTTCCGGCCTACTACGTCATGAAGGTCCTGGAGGAAGCCGGGATGCCGCCCGGAGTGATAAACATGGTCCCCGGACCAGGGCCGGTGATCGGCCCGCCGGTGCTCAACCACGTCGACCTGGGCGGCGTCCACTTCACCGGCTCGACATACGTGTTCTCGACGATCTGGCTCGCCATCGGCTCGGACATCCGCAAGTACCAGTCGTACCCTCGCATCGTCGGAGAGACCGGCGGGAAGGACTTCATCTTCGCGCACTCATCGGCGGAGGTCGACGTCCTGGTGGCCGCCATCATCAGGGGCGGCTTCGAGTTCCAGGGGCAGAAATGCTCCGCTCCGAGCCGCGTCTACGTGCCGGACAACCTCTGGCCCGCGGTAAAGGAGAGGATGCTCGACGAGATCGCGACCATCAAGGTCGGCGACCCGCGGGACTTCACGAACTATGTAAACGCCGTCATCGACAAGACCGCGTTCAAGACCATCTCCTCCTTCATCGATTTTGCCAGGGAAGACCCGAACCATGACATACTGTGCGGCGGGACATACGACGACTCGGAGGGCTACTTCGTCCAGCCGACGATCGTCCAGAGCAAAGACCCCCGCTCCAGGATGATGAGCGAGGAGATATTCGGCCCGGTGGTGACCGTCTATGTATATCCGGAGAAGGAATACGAGGAGACGCTCGAGGTCTGCAACACGACCAGCCCTTACGCGCTCACGGGCGCCATCTTCGGACAGGACAGGTTTGCGATACAGAGGGCGGTCAAGATGCTGCGCGGCGCGGCCGGCAACTTCTACATCAACGACAAGCCGACCGGGGCGGTCGTCGGCCAGCAGCCCTTCGGCGGCTCGCGGGCGTCAGGCACCAACGACAAGGCCGGCAGCTGGATCAACCTGGAGCGCTGGGTCTCGCCTCGCGCGATAAAGGAGACCTTCCTGCCGCCGAAGGATTACCGCTACCCGTTCATGCGGGAACAGTAAGAGCCTGCTATTGCGACGCCGCGCCGGACAAGAGATGATGGGTAGGTAATACCGTCTTTAGTGGAGGTCGTCGTGCGCGAAGGAAAGCGTCGCGTCACAAGCCGTTCGGTGGTCTGTCCCAGGGTGTCAGATTACGAGGCGCGATGAAACTGCAGAACAGGACGATCAAGCTGATTGTTGTCGCAGTCATAGCGGGCTTGAGCATCCTCTTCTTCTACAAGTTCCTCGTGCCGGGGAGGCTGGCCTACCAGGGCGACCTTACCTCCAGTGACGTTACCGAGCTCAACTTCCCGCGCCGCGACCTGCTGTCCAGTTCGCTAAAGAAAGGGACCATCCCCACCTGGACCGACCTCATCGGCGACGGCTTCCCGCTGCTCGGTGAAGGACAGACGGGCATCTTCTACCCGCCGAACCTGATACTGTTCGGCCTGCTCGACCCGGTGACCGCGTACAACCTTGTCGTGATCCTGAGCTTCGTGCTTGGCATGGTGTTCATGTACATGTTCGCACGTGCGACGGGCCGAGGCCGCTTCGCAGCCATGTTCGCGGGCATTGCCTTCGGGCTGTCGGGCTTCTTCATAGCCCGCCTGCGCTTCATGGCGTTCATCAACGGGTGTTGCTGGTTGCCGCTCGCCCTGTACGGGATCGAGAAGTTCCACCGCACGAAGAAGTGGCGGTTCGTCGCGGTCTCGGCCGTCGCCCTCGCGATGCAGA
>Ga0182017_10004510_pt1 | contig 10361 bp, 13 predicted proteins | sample 712E3DmetaG_FD_120492 | JGI IMG/M metagenome (GOLD analysis project Ga0182017, IMG submission 120492) | Permafrost microbial communities from Stordalen Mire, Sweden - 712E3D metaG | ecosystem: Environmental > Terrestrial > Soil > Wetlands > Permafrost | place: Sweden: Stordalen | collected... | reverse complement strand
TCGCCGAGCAAGTCGTCAAGGACTGCCGGGAGGCGGGCATCGCCCGGGTCTGGCTCTATGGCATTTCAGGGAAGGCGAACAGTCCGCGGGCGGTCGAGTTCTGTCGGGCGAACGGAATCGCCGTCATTCCGGGGTTCTGCCCGAACATGTTTCTGCCGAACGCTGCCTGGTATCACCGCTTCCACGGCGCACTGCTCAAGATTGGCCGCAAGTACCCGGCCTGATGGGACGCGGCGCGGCCCGCGGCGGCACGCCGAACCGGGCGGCAGCGGATAAGCTACAGGTATGACCCTGCGGGAGGCATGGACTCAGTTTGTGGCCGCCGAGGACTACGAGGCCCACATGGCGGCGATCGGGCAGGCGCAGGCGAACGCTTCGCTGGTCGGCGAGTTGCTCGAGGCCGCGGCGCCCCCGGCCGGTTCGCGAGTGCTGATCGCGGGTGCCGGGAGCGGCCAGATCTTCGACTGGCTCCCGCCGCAGACCTTCGTTCCACACGCGCTGACCTGTTCGGACATCAACGCGGCGTTCTTGAAGAGGTTGGGCCGCAGATGCGCGTGCCAGACCGTGGTCGACGACATCGAGGACTCGCGTCTGGAACCGGGCTTTTCGGTGGCGATTGTGGTGCTCGTGCTCGAGCATGTCGAGTGGCGGAAGGCGCTGGCTTCGCTCGCCAGGCTGCGGCCGGAGCGCGTCATCGTCGTGATCCAGCGCAATCCGCCGGGGGAGTTGCCGGCGCGGGAGCGCACCGGAACGATGCGCATCTTCGCCAGCCAGGTTCGGTCGCACCCGATCGAGGCCTCCGCGCTCGAAGCGGAACTGATCGGACTCGGCTTCATCCCGCAGCTCGCCCGTGAACGGGCGGTCGCCGACGGCAAGACGATGGTGGGACTGCTGTTCGCGGCTACTGCAGAGGGTAGCTGCGGATGAAACGCAGCGTCCGGCTCCACCGCGTCTTGGTGAAGAAGTGGCGGGCCAGGTCGCTGAGGTGGCTCAGGCTGACGATGTTGGCGTCGGTCAGTTCCGCGGTCGGGGCATCGTAGGACCACCAGATCAGCAGCGGTTTGCCGACAATGTTCTCGCGCGGAACGAAGCCCCAGTAGCGGCTGTCGGCCGAGTTGTCGCGGTTGTCGCCCATGGCGAAGTACATGCCCTCGGGGACCACCACCTCGCCCTTCTTGACGTCGTGTTCGAGCATTTGCAGAGCCGGCTCGGGCAGGCCCACGTTGGGTTCGGCGGGGAAGTTGTCCCGGTAAGAGTCGGTGTAAGCGGAGCGGTGGATCGCGAAAGGTTCGTTTAGCGGCTTCCCATCGAGGTAGACCACCTTGTTGACGATGCGGATGCGGTCGCCCGGCACCCCGATAACGCGCTTGACGTAGTTCTGCCGGATGTCGATGGGCCAGCGGAAGACGACGATATCGCCCCGGCGCACCTCCCGGTAGGGCAGCAGGTACCTGCTCGGCACGCCGCAGGGCCCGTAGGCCAGTTTGTCCACCAGCAGATGATCTCCACGCAACAGCGTGTCCTCCATCGAGACCGTGGGGATCACGAAGCCTTGCAACAGGGTGGTGATGAGGAAGACGAACAGGATAGCCGTGACGGTCCACTCGGCAATACCGTTGCGGCGGGGTTCGGTTTCGGGTGGTTTCTGCGGGGCTTTGTCTTCGGGAATCTCGCTCGCTGCGGGCGGCATGGGTGGCGTCTAGTTCGGATACCCGCGCACCAGCTTGAAGGTGCGCCGCCAGCGGGTCTTGGTGAAGAAGTGCTCGAAGACATCGACCATGTGGTCGATATCGACGGCGGAACCGGTCAGGGCTTCGGTCGAAGCGTCATAGGACCAGTAGATAATGAGCGGCTTGCCGACGATGTTCTCCCGCGGAACGAAACCCCAGTAGCGGCTGTCGAGCGATAAGTCGCGGTCGTCTCCCATCGCGAAGTAACAGTTGGGTGGCACGATTACCTCGCCGTTGACTATGTTGTGGTCGAGCATTTCCATGCCGCGGGGAAGGACCTGCCCGTTGGGCACGGCAGGAAAGTCATCGCGGTAAGGATCGATGTAGTCCGTCTTGTAGAAAGTATACGGCTCGGCGAGCTTCTCGCCGTTGCGGTACACCTGCTTGTTCGCCAGGCGGATGCGATCGCCAGGAACGCCGATGATCCGCTTGACGAAGATCAGCTTGATATCGACCGGGTAGCGGAAGACGATGATATCGCCGTGCTTCGGTTGGCTGTACGGTAGCAGGCGGCCGCTCACGGAACCCGCCGGGGAGTAAGAGAGCTTGTCCACCAGCAGGTGATCGCCGACCAGCAGGGTGTCCTCCATCGAGCCGGTGGGAATCACGAAGGGCTGTGCCAGGAAGGGCATGAAAAACATCAGGAGGATGGCGTTTACCACCCACCCGGCGATGGCTCCCTGCGGTCCAGCGCTCACAGGCTCGGGCATCTTCCGGCTCCGGTTTGTCGCGGCGGCCCTCGCTCGATTCAAACGACGCTCCTGAGAGGTTTCGGCTGACTTTCCATTCTAGCGGACCGGTGACAACCCGCCCGGATACCCGCGCACCAGCTTGAAGGTGCGCTGCCAGCGGGTCTTCGAGAAGAAGTGCTCGAAGAGATCGACGAAGTGGTCCACGCTGATGGTGGGGCCGGCCAGGGCCTCTGTCGAAGCGTCGTAGGACCAATAGATGATGAGCGGCTTGCCGATGATGTTCTCGCGCGGAACGAAACCCCAGTAGCGGCTGTCGAGCGATAAGTCGCGGTTGTCTACCATGGCGAAGTAAGAGTTAGGAGGCACCACAGCCTCGCCGTTGACTATGTTGTGGTCGAGCATTTCCATCCCTCGGAGAAGGACCTGCCCGCTGGGCATCGAGGGGAACTCATCCCGATAAGGGTCGAGATAGTCGGTCTTATAGAAAGTGTACGGCTCGTAGAGCTTTTCGCCGTTGCGGTAAACCTGCTTGTGCACGAGCCGGATGCGGTCGCCCGGAACGCCGATGACCCGCTTGACGAAGGTGTCGTGGATGTTGACCGGGTAGCGGAAGACGATGATGTCGCCGTGCTTCGGCTGGTTGTACGGCAGCAGGTGGCCGCTTATGGCACCCCCGGGGGCGTAAGAGAGCTTGTCGACCAGCAGGTGATCCCCGATGAGCAGGGTGTCCTCCATCGAGCCGGTGGGAATCACGAAGGCCTGCACCAGGGTGGTGGTGCCGAACAGCAACAGAACGATAGTCACGGCCCACTCGGCAATGGCGCCGCGCGGTCCTTCGGGCCTACTGGCGGGCGTCTCGGGGGTGCGTTCGGGTTGTGCGGTCGCGGCTCGATCCAAACGGAACTCCAGGCCGCGCGCTGAAGACGCAGCCCGGTCCAGGCGGGCGGCAGCGTTTTTGCGGCTCAGCTTCCTATTCTAGCGTGATCTTCTTGGGAGATGCTCAGCACCCGAGGGGCCCGCGGCGCACGCTTTGTAGCCTGCCGCCGTGAGATCGCACCACCCTCCGGACGGCCAGCCGGAGCTAGCCGCGGCACCCTAAGGGCTCGTCAGTAAACAACCGCTCCAATCTTCGGAGAGTGCAAGGACGCACGAAAACATCTTGCCGAGTGAAAGAGGGCGCCCAGAAAAGTTGGCAAGGGCATTTCCTGCCGCTGATGAACGCAGATGAACGCGGATAATCGAATCTTGTTCTCTGTTTCTCATCGGCGTTCATCTGCGTTCATCGGCGGCAGGTATTGGATATGTTATTTCCTGGCAGTCCCTAAGGCGCGCCCCGCGGCCAGCCCCCTCAGCTCCGCCTGGCGAACCTGCGTAGGTGGATCAGCTCGATGAACGCGATCGCGATATCCACCACGCCGATGCCGCTCACCGCGCCCCGAAGGTACGGGCTCATCCACAACTCCGGCCATCGCGCGGCCAGAGTGGAGAAGTAGTTGTGGTCCCAAAGATCGAGCCAGGGCAGCAGCAGCAGCATGACGCCGATCTCAAAGCAGAAAAATGCGTAGAGTACGGCGGCTAACTTCTGGTACCAGGGATAGCGGGGCTGGCCGGCGGTTTCGGAGATCTCGCCGCGCTCTAACGGCATGCGAACGCCTCCCGGGGACAGGCGATCCGAACCGGCTCGAAGCTGAAGCGGTGGTGCGGAGTCGGGCCGTGCCAGGCCAGCGCGTCCAGGTGCTCCGGCGTGCCGTAGCCTTTGTGCCGGATCAGCCCGTATTGGGGAAATACCTCGTCCCAGGCGCGCATGGCGGCGTCGCGGGCGGTCTTGGCGAGGATGGAAGCGGCGGCGATGGCCTGCGAGCGGGCGTCGCCGTGAATGAGCGGCGTCTGCGGCAGCGGCGACTCGAGGCGCATGGCGTCGATCAGCAGGGAATCGGGGGCCGGGACCAGTTGCTCGATGGCGCGTTTCATCGCCAGGCGCGAAGCCTGGTAGATGTTGATGCGATCGATCACGTAGGCGTCCACCGAGGCGACCGCGCAGGCCAGCGCCCGCTCCCGGATCAGCGCCGCCAGCTCCTCGCGCCGCCGGGCGTCGAGAAGCTTGCTGTCGCGCAGGCCGGGAATGGGCCGTTCGGGCGAGAGAATGGCGGCTGCGGCGAAGACCGCTCCAAAGAGCGATCCCCGCCCGGCTTCATCGGCGCCGGCGACGAGCGGGAAACCGCCCGCGCGCATCTGGCGCTCGAAAGTCCCCCGGCACCGGTAGTTTCGCTTCGCCCGATCGGCCAAAGTTAGTCGCGCTCTTTGAGGCGCGCCGCCTTGCCCTTCAATCCGCGCAGATAGTAAAGTTTGGCCCGCCGGACTTTGCCCGTCCGCACCACATCGATATGATCGATGACCGGCGCGTTCACCGGGAAGATACGTTCCACCCCGTGGCCGAAGCTGACCTTGCGAACCGTGATGGTTTCTCCCATCCCGGTGTTGTGACGCGCGATAAGCGTGCCTTCAAAGGCCTGGAGGCGCTCTTTGTCGCCTTCCTTGATCTTGACGTGGACCCGGATGGTGTCTCCGGGCCGGAAGACGGCTATGTCCGTGCGCTTCTTCCCGTTGATGTATTTCTGCAAGAGCTGACTATTCATGAGTGTCGCGCCCGGCCTGGCCACTAGCTACCGGCTCGGGTTCCTTCCTGTTATCTGGGCCGACAGGCCGCAGGCCCGTCCTCCCCTCCGCCAAATCCGGACGGAGGCGCCGCATCTTCTCGATCGCCGCCTGGCGGCGCCAGCGGCGAATCTGTTCGTGATGCCCGCTCACCAGCACCTCGGGCACTTTCCAGCCGCGAAACTCCGCCGGGCGGGTATACTGCGGCCAATCGAGGAGGCTGGCCTCCTCTCCATTATCCACCGCGCTGAACGATTCGTTCAGCGCCGAATTCTCGTTGCCGAGGACGCCCGGCAGCAGCCGCGCGACTGCATCCACAATCACCGCCGCAGCCAATTCGCCGCCGCTCAGAACGAAATCGCCGATCGAAACCTCTTCGTCTGCCAGGTGCTCCGCCACCCGCTCGTCCACGCCCTCGTAGCGGCCCGCGATCAGCAGGATACCGCTCAGCGAGGCGAACCGGCGCGCCATCTCCTGGTCGAACAGCCGGCCCTGCGCCGACAGCAACACCACTTTCCGATCCGGCCCGCGCTCCGGCCAGATTGCCTCGACGGCCAGAAACAGCGGTTCCGGCTTGAGCAGCATTCCTTCGCCGCCCCCGAACGGCCGGTCGTCCACCGTCCGGTGGCGGTCGCTCGTCCAGTTCCGCAGATCGTGGGTGCGGATGTCCAGCAACCCGCCTTCGCGGGCCCGCGCCACCACCCCGTGCTCGAACGGGCCCCGGAAGAACTCCGGGAAAATGGTCAGGATGTCGAAGATCATCGGCCGCTCACTCGCAGGCGCCGCCTGCCCCACACCTACAGATCCTTCAGGCCTTCGGGCAACTCGACGCCAATCCGCCGGCCCGGCACGTCGATCTCGACGCAGATCGCCTTCACGAAGGGAATCAGAATCGGCCTGCCTGCGCCGCGCACTTCGATCAGCGGCGGCCCGCTATGCTCGACCCAATCCGCAACCGCCCCCAGGCTCTCGCCGGTCGAGCGCTCCACCACTTCACAACCGACCAGATCCGACCGGTAATACTCGCCTTCCGCCAGCGGAGCGCGTTCCCCGCGCGGCAACCGTACCTCGGCTCCCTCGAGCGGCTCGGCGTCGGAGATTGAGTCGATGCCCCGGAACTTGAACACCAGGCGCCCGCGATGCTCCCACACCGACTCGAGTTCGATTGGGCGCACCGCGCCACCGGCGTCCTCTGCCCCGAAAAGATAAACCTGCTTGACCCCCGTAAAGCGATCGGGCCCGCTGGTCATGGATTCGGCCGCGAGTTCTCCCCGCCGGCCCCACACGCGGCCCAGCCGGGCCACGGTGACCCACGCATCTTCGGTTTCGGAACGTTCGAGCGCCAACTACTCCAGAATCTCCAATGTAAATCGGCGGTTCAACTTCATCCCGGCCGCCCCTAAGATTGTGCGAACCGAGCGCGCCGTCCGTCCCTGTTTTCCGATCACCTTCCCTAAATCAGTGGGCGCCACCCTCAGTTCGAGGACTGTGACCTGTTCTCCCTGAACTTCGCGTACGACAACCTGATCGGGGATGTCGACCAGAGCCTTCGCGATATCTTCAACCAGTTCTTTCATCCCTGACATCCCACTGCCCTCCTCATCCGCCTCGATGATAGCACTCCGCTAAGCGGGAACGTTCTATCCTGAACGAACGCAGGTGCGACTGTAGAACAGGCCTCCGGCCTGTCGGACGGACCGGAGGTCCGGCCTCCGGACAGGCCGGAGGTCTGTCCTACTGGGCAGCGGGCTCGGCGGCGGGCGCCGGATGTTTGACCAGCAAGCGGGCCACGGTGTCCGACGGCTTGGCGCCGCGGCTCACCCAATGGGCGATGCGATCGTACTTCAACTCCACTGTCGCCGGCTGCCGGACGGGGTTGTACAAGCCGACCGTTTCCACCGAGCGGCTGTTCCGCGCCCGCTCCTTCTCAATGACCACCAGGCGGTAGGACGGCTTCTTCTTCCCACCGAATCGCGCCAACCGAATCATCAGCATAATCGGTAATCCACTCCTGAAATTCTCTCCGGCAGGCGAAACCGCCTGCCCCACTCGTCTACCCCGCAAGCTGAAGCGCCTGCCCCACTGCTGCATGCGCTGCCCCGCAAGCCGAAGCGCCTACCCCACCGCTACATGCGCTGGCCCAGGATGTCCGGAATCTTCATTTTGCCGAGCTTCCGCGCCAGAAACCCGCCCGTGAGGCCCTTCATCATCTTGCGCATCTGCGAATACTGCTTCAGCAGATTGTTGACTTCCTGCACGGTGGTCCCGCTGCCTTTGGCGATGCGCCGGCGGCGGGAACCGTTGATCACCATGTGATGCTCCCGTTCGTGCGGCGTCATCGAATCGATGATGGCCACCACGCGCAGGATTTCCTTCTCGTCCACCTTGACGTTCTTGAGGTCCTTCAACATGCCCACCTGGGGCATCATCGACATGATGGATTCGAGCGGCCCCAGCTTGCGGAGCTGGCGGATCTGATCGCGGAAATCTTCGAGCGTGAACTCGTTGTCGAAGAGTTTCCGCTGCATCTCCTCGGCCTGCTTCTGATCGATCTGCTCCTGCACCTTCTCGACGATGGAGAGCACGTCGCCCATGCCGAGGATGCGCGAAGCGACCCGATCGGGATAGAACGGCTCGAGCGCGTCGAACTTCTCGCCGATGCCCACGAACTTGAGCGGCTGCCCGGTTACGGAGCGGATCGAGAGCGCCGCGCCGCCGCGTGCGTCGCCATCCATCTTGGTCAGGATGACGCCCGTGATGCCGAGGCGCTTGTGAAACTCATCGGCGGATTTGACGGCGTCCTGGCCCGTCATGGCGTCGGCGACGAACAGAATCTCGGTGGGCGCCACAGCCTCCTTGAGCTGCTGCAGCTCGGCCATAAGGTCGTCGTCGATGTGCAGGCGGCCGGCCGTGTCCACCAGCACCACGTCGCGGCCGGAGTTGGCGGCCTCGCGCCGCGCCGAGCGGGCCAGTTCGACCGGCTTTGATTCCTCGGGCGTGCCCGCGTATACCGGCAGCTTCACGTCGCGCGCGATCACGCTCAACTGCTCGCGCGCCGCGGGCCGGTAGACGTCCACCGAGACCATCAGCGGGTTGTGGCCGTTCTTCGAGAGCCAGCGGGCCAGCTTGCCGGTCGTGGTCGTCTTACCCGAGCCTTGCAGCCCGACGATGAAGATCACCGTGGGCGGATCGTTGGCAAAACGCAGCTTGGACTGGTGGCTGCCCAGCGTCTTGATCAGCTCCTCGTGTACGATCTTGACCACCTGCTGGGTGGGGGAAAGGGCCGTGAGCACTTCCTCTCCCATCGCCTTCTGCCTAATGTTTTCAATGAGCTGCTTGACGACACGGAAGTGGACGTCGGCCTCGAGCAGGGCCACGCGAATCTCGCGCAGAGCCTGGTCCATGTTGGCGGCGCTCAGCTTCCCTTCGCCGCGCAACGTCTTGAAGACGCGCTGAAGCTTATCGGATAAGTTCTCAAACATGATCGGGGCCCGAACTGCTGGTTGTCGGCGGGACCGAACACACGACCGCTGGGGCGGTTACTCCATTATAGGACAAGAGGGTGGTGAGGATCGGGAAGCCCTCCGGCGCCTCCCCGATGCCACCCCGTCACACGATCAACATGCAATCTCCGTAGGAGTAGAACCGATATCTCGATTCCACCGCATGGCGATAAGCGGCGAGCACGAAATCCCTGCCCGCCAGGGCCGAAACCAGCAGCAGCAGGCTCGAGCGGGGCAGGTGAAAGTTGGTGAGCATGGCGCCGGTGGCGCGGAATTCGAAGCCCGGGTAGATGTAGATATCCGTCTCGCCGCGCGCCGGGCCGCGTGCCGCGCTTTCGATGGTGCGCACGCTGGTCGTTCCCACGGCGACGAGGCGCGAGGCGTCGCGCATCCGGCGGGCGTCCTCCGCGGCGATTTCGTAATACTCCGAGTGCAGGCGGTGCGCTTCCACCTGCTCCTCGCGTATCGGCTGGAAGGTGCCGAGGCCTACGTGTAACGTCACGTGCGCGATTTCGGCGCCGGCCGCGCGGCATTGGTCGAGGATTTCCGGCGTGAAGTGCAGGCCCGCCGTAGGCGCCGCCACCGACCCCGGATGCGAGGCGAAGACGGTCTGGTAGCGCTCGCGGTCCAGCGGCTCGTCGGGACGGCGAATGTAGGGCGGCAAGGGAACGTGCCCGATCTGGTTGAACCTCTCGACCAGGTCGCCCCCGTAGCCGAATCGCAGCGTGCGCTCGCCGAAGGCGCCGCGCCCCACGATTTCGGCTTCCAGGCCGCCCTCGAAACGTACTCGCTCGCCGAGGTGCATCTTCCGGCCGGGGTGGACCAGCGCCTGCCAGACTTGCGGGTCTTCCGCCGCCGGGCGCAGAAGAAAGACTTCGACCGCCCCAGTCAGGTGCGTCTTCCGCGCCGGGTTTTTCCGGCCCGGCGCCAACGCGCGCACGCCGGCGCGATGGCCGTAGAGCCGCGAGCGGAAGACCTTGGAATCGTTCAGCACCAGGCAATCGCCGGGGCCGAGGAACGCGGGCAGCTCGCGGAAGGCGCGGTCCTCCCAGCGCCGCTCCTTGCGATAGAGCACCAACATGCGCGAGGCCGCGCGGTCTTCGAGGGGCCGCTGTGCGATGAGCTCTTCGGGGAGGCGATAATCGAAGTCGGAGAGATTCATGAGCGCGGGTTCTACCGCAGGATAGCAATGGCGAAGATTCTGGGCATCGAGAGTTCGTGCGACGAGACGGCCGCGGCCGTGGTCGAGGATGGGACGAGCATTCTCTCCTCGGTGGTGGCGTCGCAGCTCGCGACCCACGGCAAGTACGGCGGCGTGGTGCCCGAGCTGGCGTCGCGCGAGCACCTGCGGGCCATTGTGCCGGTGGTGCGGGAGGCGCTCGAGCGCGCCGGCACGGATCTGGCCGGCGTCGCCGCCATCGCCGTGACCGCGGGGCCGGGGTTGGTTGGATCGCTGCTGGTGGGGATCACCTACGCCAAGGCCCTCTGCTTCGCGCGCGGGCTGCCGCTGATTGCGGTGAACCACATCGAGGGGCATATACACGCCGTCATCTCGCAGGCGCGCGGCTCGTCTCGGCCGGTGGAGTATCCGGCGCTGGCGCTGGTGGTGAGCGGCGGGCACACGCATTTGTTCGAGGTCCGCGAAGGCCCGCGCTACCGGCTGCTCGGCAAGACGCGCGACGACGCCGCAGGGGAGGCCTTCGACAAGGTGGCCAAGCTTCTCGGCTTCGGGTACCCGGGCGGGCCGGTGATCGATGCGCTCGCGCCCTACGGCAATCCGC
>Ga0182017_10004509_pt1 | contig 10361 bp, 6 predicted proteins | sample 712E3DmetaG_FD_120492 | JGI IMG/M metagenome (GOLD analysis project Ga0182017, IMG submission 120492) | Permafrost microbial communities from Stordalen Mire, Sweden - 712E3D metaG | ecosystem: Environmental > Terrestrial > Soil > Wetlands > Permafrost | place: Sweden: Stordalen | collected... | reverse complement strand
CCAACCTCATGGGGCTTGTCGTCGCCGGCGAGCGGTTCGTCGACGGCCTGCTCGTCAGACCGAAAACGGCCTGATCCATGTCAAGCGTCGGAAGGAGTTTCCACGCAAGTTGACGCGGGCTCCCGTGCAGTGTCGGGGCTGACTCCAGTGGCGCCGTCGAACTACGCCACGTCGACCACCATCCCGGCAGCCGGCACGATCGAGTAGTTCAGTTGGAAAGTGCGGCCACTACTCCTCTCGCCCTGACGCCGAATCCACGCGCGGGCTCCCAGGTTTCGGGCGGTACCGCGTGACCCCGTTGCGGCTGTCGCTAGGCGCGATCCCGAACCGCCCGACCTGAATGTCTCGCTGCGTGATGGCCGGGTATTTGGCACATGATCTACGGCCGTCGGCGCGCACGCCGGCCTGTGCCGACCTCCGGCCGGACGCGGGCCGGCTGTCAAGTTTCTGACACCTAGTGAGTCAATAGGAGTGATACTCTCCTCTCCGTCCAGCAGGGCAGCCACGTATCGGGAAAGGAGATCACGTGATCAGGCGATTGCTGCTGGTGGCTCTCACGACCGGGGTACTGTGTACTACGGCGACGGGTGCGGCCATGGCCAGAGACCCGCTCCCGGCGAACGGTCCCGATCGTACGGCCGTCACTAGCGGACCCCCAACGACCCCGGCTCAGAAGGCGGCGCTCGATCGCAAGCTGGCCCACGTCGCCGTGCTCGCGCAGAGCAAGAAGAATGGGACGAACGGTGGCGCAACTGCCGCTCTGACGGCATACGGTGAGGTCAGCACGATACCTCGGAATGCGGACACGAACTACTACTGCGGCCCGGCGGCGATTCAGGTCGTAAGCGACTACTCGTGGGGTGTGTACAAGAAGTATCCGCAGAGCACGCTTGCCAGCATGGCGGGGACGACCCCCAGTAACGGAACAGGGATCACTGCCGAGCGAAACGTGCTGCAGTGGGCAATCAGTGGCTCCCCGAAGAACTGGTTCTACTATGTCGTTGCCCAACCTACCGATGGCAGCTACTTCAGCATCCTCCTGCAGTCGGACGTCATATATGACGCTATGCCGATAGTGATGAACCTCACACCCTGGGCTTGGGACCCCAGCATTGGCCAGTACCGCTACCTCGTTAATTGGAGGAACTACGAGTCGGTTGACGGCCACTATGTGGTGGGCAGCGGTGTCTATGGCGGCTGGGACGGGACCGCAGGTCCTGAGCTGCGGTTCGATGACTCGGCGGGTGGCGCCTTGACCGGTTCCTTCTGGGATAGTCAGTACAACACCTATTACCTGATCAGTCATTGGTACAACTACATAATCTGGTAGTCGAATGAACGTCGTGAGGGGCGCAGGGCAACTACTGCTCGTAACGACTGTCCTCGCGTCCCTCACGGCATGCGGCCAAGCGTCGGAAACTAAGTCCTCGGATGGCACCGCGGTTCCGAGCACCAGCGCGACAACCAGCATCGCGGCCAGTCCGACGGGTAGCCCGGCATCGTCGAACGAGCTCGGACTGACGATCCACATGATCCCCGAGTCCTGGGCGGATGCGACCGGCATCACCGTAGCGAGCGACGGCACGGAGGTCGTCTGGTCGGCCATCAACGCCCTGGATCCCCGCGGTCAGCCGTACATGGCCGACGTCGTCTCATTCGTGCCGGGCCGGGACGCGGAGCCGCGGATCATCTATCGGCACCCGGATCGCGACTCGCTCATCCTCAACGTCGCGGTCCGCCACGGCCACTATGGGTTCCTGGAAGGGAACGTGCGCCTCGGGCCAGGATGGCGGCTCTGGGCTCTCCCGGGTCCCAACAAGCCCGCGGTCCTGCTCGACAAAGACGACGCACCCGACGGGATGCCCACGCCACTCATGGCCCTGACCGACGATCGGGTGATCTGGACGGCCATCCACCCGCGCCAGGGCGTCCTCACGTACGAGCTCCACAGCGCCCGCTTCGACGGCTCCGATCCGCGGGTACTTCTCTCGTCACCTCTCGACAAGCTTCAGTACTGGATGCCCAGTACTTCGCCCGACGGAAGGTACGTGCTATACGCCACGGTCGAGCCTGTCGAGTCGGGCTATCGCTATCGGATCTTTAGCCTCGATCTCACCCGACCCGGCGCGACCCCTGTCCGCCTCGGCACCAGCGACGAAGCGACTCAGCCCGAGACGAACGGCACGAATCTCATCTGGCGTGTCGTGTGGAGCAACGTCGCAAACTGGGGTCAAGGCCTCGTGTCGGCCGACCCGACGGGCTCGAACCCACGGTACCTCTCGCTCCCCGCACCGCACATCATCCATGCCACAGTCGGGCGGCGCTTTGTCGCCTACGACACGTTCGAACCAGTCGACAACCTCACGCTGTCGGACCTCAAGACCGACAAAGTCGTCACCGTCGAGCAGTGGCCCAAGGCCGACGGTGTCGGCTACCAGCAGGGGTGGACCATCGTCGCCGGCGACCTCCTCATCTTTCGGCGCATCTCGACAGTGAAGGATGTCACAAAGTCGCCGGAGGTTTGCTGGGCGATCCTCCCGTCTCCGTGACATCCACCCAAGCCAGCGACAACTTCGTCGGACTTGCGATGCCGGCGTGCCCCTGCGGGCCGGCAGTTGGATCTCCGCAGTCGCACACTCAGTGGCGCCATGGGCTGGCTTGGCCGAACGCCGCTGAGCCCGGTATATCGACGAGCGCCGTGATCAGGGCCGCGAACGAAGACACGACAACTGGACACGCTACGCTCGGGCCTCCACGAGGGACGTTGACACTGTTGCGCTAACGCCTCTCCGACCGCTCAGGCCGGCTCCGCGCCAACTGGCGCCCAGGTCCACGGATCGCGGGATGTCGGCGCTACTCAACTGGAACCGGCGACCGGATGCCGAGGCGTATGATGCCGAAGTGTATGATTCTGAGTGTCGTCGCGGGCATCTGAAATAGGCCGATCCAGCAGAGGGCATCGGACTCTTTCGAGTTCACACGACGGGGACGCAGACTGTCTCCGGGGCGGGATCCAGACTCACCCCGGAATCGACGAGAACGGCGTCGTCGCGATGGCCGTTCCACGCACGAATCGGCTCTCGCTGCTGCCCCGACGGGAAGCGGACTTCGGATCAGATGGTCGGGGGTTCGAATCCCTCCGGGCGCGCCACTGTCTTGAGTCGCGACATCGGTTACACATGAGTCGCGACATGTGTCACATCCGAGTCGCTTTGCTGAGACCCCGGCCATCGGCCGGGGTCTCTTCGTTGGGTGCGCCAGTAACCCTTGTCGGGCTCGATCCGGTGGCTCGAGAGAACCTCGCCCGTGTCGAGGGCGACGAGGGTGACCTCTTGCTCATCGACGATGGCAAGAACTCGACGCCGGGCTTGGAGGATGCCGGCGTTGAGGTGATGAAGCCGGCCACCGCGCCGCAGGGTTATGGCGCCCTTGCTGTCGGTGACGTCATAGCGGAGGCGGAAGTGGCCTCGGCCGGAGTCCGATGGCATCGCCTTCGGTGTCGCCCGATACGTTTCGCCCGGTGTCCTCCGACCAACTGCTCGATGCGGCCGCTGCTCGTTATAGGCCGCCCGGAAGGCGTCGAGCTGGGCCTGGAGTTCTGCAAGGTCGATCGGCGCCGGCCGTTGCCCGAGGTAGCGCTTGAGGGTCTGGTGGAAGCGCTCGATCTTGCCCTGGGTTTGCGGGTGGGCAGGCGCTCCGTTCTTTTGACGGATGCCGAGGTAGGCGAGGAGATACTCGAAGTTGTTGCGGCCGCCGGTGAAGCGCGAGGTGTAGACCGCGCCGTTGTCGGTGAGCGTGGCTTTGGGCCAGCCGTCGCCAGTGGGTGAAGTCGGACTGCCAGACCTCGTTGGGCGCAGCGGCCTCGAAGCGGATCCAGGAGCTGCGCGGACGCTTATGCGGTTCGGACGTGACGAGGCCTGCGGCAACGAGGATGCGGCGGACCGTCGAGGTTGAGGGGGCTCCGAGGCCCTCGCGCTCGAGGTGCCAGGCGATCGTCGCGGGACCGGCGTCGAGACCGCCCGCAACGAGCTCAGTTCGGAGCGCGACGATGCGGTCGCGCTGCGCTCGCCCTGGTCGCAATAGTGGGCGTCTGTGGGTTCGCCTTGAGGCGACGGCGGAAGTAGCGGCAGAGGTCGACGCGGTTTGCGTTGTTCCTTCCCCGCGACATTCGCTTGCGAGATCCACACCGAAAGGAGCGGCCGAGATTCGCATCTTCGAGCTCTCGACCGGCTCGCTTGACGGGACTCGCCTTTCGTTGGACAACGTCACACGGTGAAGTTGTTGGTTACTCGAAGCGGAACATAGCCACTTTCCCGATTTCGTTCGGGCATCCAGATTCCGCCTGGAGCGTGCGCTACTCTGTGCGGGCCGCCGAGTTGTGTCGGCGCTGGCTGTGACGTCCGGTCGAGTCTCCGGCCGGAGAGGGAGACGAGCGATGGGCGATACGAAGCAGGGCGCAGCAACTGGCTCCCTGGCTGCGGGGCGGCGTGTGATCGTCGCCGGCGACGTCACCCTTGACTGGAATTTGGCGCGGACGCGGAAGCTTGTCGATTCCGGGATAGCCTGGAACGCCACCGACCGGACTGAGATGTACGCGCAGCCCGGTGGGGCCGCCCTGATGGCGAGTCTCATGAGCGAGGTGGCGCAGGGAATCGGTGCCGAGGTCTCCGGCCCAAGCCTTCCCGCCGCGACCCCGGACGATCCCGCCCTCCACAACTCCTACGCCATCTGGTCGCGGTTCCCCCGCAAGAAGGGCGATCGAGACAGCAGCATCTGGCGAGTCGAGGAGTTCCTGGGGCTCGATCGGGCGCGGGCCGCCGACGCGTCGGCTCCCGCCGCCGATGCCGGCGATGCCGACCTCGTGATCCTCGATGACGCAGGCCTCGGGTTCCGCACGGCGCCCGAGAGTTGGCCTACGGTCTTGAGGCTCGGCGACGACGAGGCCACCCCGCCGCCGGCACAGCCCTGGGTCCTGCTCAAGATGGCCTGCCCGGTCGCATCGGGCGAGCTCTGGCGGCGCGTGCTCCGGCTTCACGCCGGGCGCCTGGTCGTCGTCATGACCCTGAACGACCTGCGCCTCAGCGACGTCAAGATCAGCCGCGAGCTCTCCTGGGAGCGGATCGCCGGCGACCTGGCTCGCGAACTCGTGCGCCACCCGGCGGTCAACGGGTTGGTCAGCTGTGCCCATGTCGTCGTCTCTCTGGGCAGCGGCGGCGCCGTGCTGCTCTCGCGGCGCGGTTCGCTCGAGAGCCAGCTCGATCGACTGGTCGAGCCCGACTGCCACGTCATCTTCGATCCCGAGGCGATCGAGAACAGCTGGGCCGAGCAGTATCCCGGTGGCATGATCGGCTACGCGTCGTGCCTCACTGCGGCCATCGCGCGCGAAATGCTGCTGAACCCGGACGAGCCGGACGTCCATCGAGGCATCCGAAGCGGGCTCGCCGCGAGTCGTGCTTTGCACCTCCAGGGATACGGCGCCGCGGACTGCGAACCCGGCCGGGCCGGCCTCACCTTCCCGGCTTGCGACATCGCGAAGGAGTTGGCCAAGGAGCCCAAGGACTTCTCGGTCGCGGAGATCCCAAGCTCGGCCCCGGACTCCTGGTCCATCCTCGAGGGCCGCTACCCCGAGGGCCTCGAGCCGGTTGCCGAGGCGGTCGCCCGCGATGGCGTCGAGGTCGCGCTCAAGGACGTTCCCATCGGCAGCTTCGGCAAGTTCGTGACCGTCGATCGCGGCGAGATCGAAGGCTTCCGCAGCATCCGGACGCTGATGCGCGAGTACAACTCCGAGCCGGCCCCCCGTCCGCTGAACATCGCCGTCTTTGGCCCTCCCGGCGCCGGCAAGTCGTTCGGCGTCAAGGCAGTCGTCAAGTCGGCTCTCGACGCGAACCTGATCGAGGACCTGACGTTCAACCTCTCGCAGATGCGCGACCCGTCGGAGTTGGCCGACGCGCTACACCAGGTTCGCGATGTCGGGCTGCGCGGCAAGCTGCCGTTTGTTCTCTGGGACGAGTTCGACTCGCGGCTCGGCGACGAGTCGTTCGGCTGGCTGCGCCATTTCCTGGCGCCGATGCAGGACGGCGCGTTCCAGCAGGGCCAGATCCTCCACCCGATCGGCAAAGCGATCTTCGTTTTCGCCGGCGGCACGAGCGTGCGGCTGGCCGACTTTGCCGGCAACAAGACCGACGATTTCCGCCTGGCTAAGGGCCCCGACTTCGCCAGCCGCCTCAAGGGCCACGTAGACATCGTGGGCCCGGATCCGCGCGGCGGCGATCCCGAGGCCGATCCCTACTACCGAATTCGGCGGGCCATTCTGCTCCGCTCGATGCTGCTGCGCGACCGGCCCGGGCTCTTCGAGCGAAACGGCAAGGCCGCCCGGCTCACGATCGACTCCGGCGTGCTGCGCGCATTTCTGGAGGTCGGCTCCTACAAGCATGGTGCGCGATCTCTCGAAACGATCGTGGCCACAAGCACACTCCACGGCAAGAGCCGCTACGAGCGCTCGACGCTTCCCGCCGCGGATCAGCTCGACGCCCATGTGGATGCGGCCGCGTTCATGAAGATCGTCGAGCGATACGTTCCGGAAGGCGAGCTGCTTGAGCGCCTGGCCGAAGCCGTCCACGTCGAGTACTGCGACGAGATGCTGGGGCTGGGGCATGCCTGGGGCGGCACGCCGGAGTATCTGACGAGCCATCCGGTGCTGGCAAGATACGCCGGCCGGAAGCCGACTCGCGAGACGCTCGTCGCGCTCGTGGACTTCGACCGGTTGTCCGACCATCTACGGGAGCAGAACCGCGGCGTCGCCCGGGACCTGCCGCGCAAGCTGGAAGTTCTGGGCCTGGTGCTGCGCCAGGATGCGCCGGCAGGGGCAGGCGCCATAACGATCGACCCTGCCGATCCGTGCGTCGAGAAGCTGGCGATGAGCGAGCACAAGCGCTGGCATGACAGCAAGTTCAAGATCGGTTGGAGATACGGAAAGCCGCGCGACGACGTCAAGAAGCTACATCCATCGATGCGGGACTGGGAGAAGATCACCGAGTCCGAACGGGAGAAGGACCGGATGATGGTCCGCGAGATCCCGGATATCGTCGCCGCGGCTGGGATGACGCTGGCGCGCTGCGACGACAAGTCCAGCTAGCGTGGCCGCATCCGGGGCCGAGTCCGGCGCGCTCAGTGAGGTGCGGATCGGCGTCACGGGGCACCGGGTGCTGGCCGAAGTGCCGCGCGTCCTCGCTGGAGTGGAGGCGGCCCTGGACCGGATCGCGGCCGCGTACCCCGGGCGGGCGCTGGTCGTGGTCTCGTGCCTCGCTGAGGGCGCGGATCGGCTCGTGGCGGAGGCGGTGCTGAGGAGGCCGGGGGCCACGTTGGTAGCTGTGCTCCCGATGCCGCGGGGGGAGTTGGTGGCTGACTTCGTGACGGCGGAGTCGCGGGCGGAGTTTGCGGGGCTCCTCGCGCGGGCGGCGGAAGTCGTCGAGATGGCGGCGCGGGCCACTCGTGATGAAGCCTACGCCGCGGCAAATGAGCGGATGCTGGATCGAGTGGATGTGCTGTTGGCCGTGTGGGATGGCGCCGGCGCGCAGGGCCAGGGCGGCACCGCGGAGGAAGTGGCCTGGGCACGGGCCCGCCACACGCCCTTCGCCTGGGTCCACGCCCGCAACCGCCGTCCCGGCACGATGGAGCCGACGTCGCTCGGCGCGGAGCAGGGACGTGTCACCTACGAGAACCTGTAGCCGAGGGAAGGAACGGAAGGATGGCCGAGACCATGGCTGATATTGGGGCCCCGGCGGACGACCGCCTGGCGGCCGTGAACGCGGTTGCGGGCGCGCTCCGCCGCGAAAGCCACGTAATCGGCGAGCGCCCCGAGCTTCTCTGGCAGCAGCTGTACAACCGGCTCCAGTGGGACGAAGGATCGATTTCGACGCTGCTGCCAGGTCGATTCGCCCAAAGAGCTGCGCCGGGATCACCGCCCTGGTTCCACACTCTAACCCCCATTCGTGAGTCCCGGAGTTTGGTCCGGACCCTGGAGCCGCGCGTGAAACGCCGGGATGGCGTCTTCAGCGTCAGTGTGGCGTGCATCGATTTCAGCCCCGACGGGCGGCTACTCGCATCCGTGTGCGGCGATGACACTCTTCGGATCTGGGATGTGGATGAAGGCAGGGAAGTCGTCAGCCTGGCGGGCGCCGAATTCGATGTGGCGGCATGCGCCTTTAGTCGCGATGGAAAGCGCCTCCTGTCCGGTGGCGAGGATAGGACGAGCAGAGAGGAGGTACTCAAGGTCTGGGATCTTGCCACCAAGAAGGAGCTGCTGACTCTGGAGGGCCACGGCAAGTTCTCTTCGTGCTCGTTCAGCCCCGATGAGCGGTTTATCGTGGCGATTACTGACGGTCCAAGGCTGTATGACGCGGAGCGCGGCATCGAACTCCGGATGCTGGGCGGCACCACGGTCTCGTGGAACGGCACTCTCGTTGGCTCGGCCGAGCGGACCTGTGCTGTCAGTCCGAACGGGCACCGCGTAGTTGCTGGTTGGCATGACGGGACGCTGAGGGTCGTCGACCTGGACAGTGCCAACGAAGTGTGCGCCTTGATTAGGCCGACTCGAAGCCACGCCCAAGACATGGTCAGATGCTGCTCGTTCAGCCCGGATGGCCGTCGGATCATCTCGGGACACGCAGATGCCACTGTCCAACTCTGGGACGCCGAGAGCGGCGAGTGCTTGTGTTCGTTCAACGGTCACGACACGGGCGGTTGGGTCAACGGTGCCCTAATCAACGGTGTTTATGGGTGCGCCTTCAGTCCAGACGGGCGGCTGATCGTGTCGGCCGGCGGCGACATGACCCTCAAGGTCTGGGACGCCGAGAGTGGGTGTGAGTTAGGCACGCTCACCGGGCACGCGGCCCCACTCAAGGCCTGCGCCTTTAGTCCAGACGGGCGGATAGTCGCTTCAACGAGCTACGACAACACGATCAAGCTTTGGGACGTGATGAGTCTGGCCTCAGGGCCGGACTCCGACGCGCCGAGGACAATTGGCACGGCTGTGCAAAGCGGCGTGTCCAGCATCCGAGTGGCCACAGGTCCGCTTATCTTCGCCGGTCAGGCCGGCGGCCAGGTTAAGGCCTGTGCCTTCAGTCCAGACGGTCGGACCGTTGCCTCGGGGGGCGGAGACGGCTGCGTCCGCCTTTGGGATGCATCTGATGGCAGCGAATTGCATCTGCTCGAAGGTCACATGTCGTGGGTTACGGCATGTGCCTTCAGCCCTGATGGGCGGCGGCTCGTGTCATCAAGTATGGGCGCCCAGGGCCAGTACGGCGAAAAGGACCTGGGCCGGATGCTCAAGGTCTGGGACGCCGATACCGGCACAGAGTTGTGCAATCTTGCCGGCCATAGCGCGCACGTCTTCTCGTGTGCCTTCAGCCCCGACGGGCGGACGATCGCGTCGGCGAGCGACGACAACACGGTCCGGCTTTGGGATGCATCTGACGGCCACGAGCTTCGAGTGTTTGAAGGTACCGATAGAACCTGTGCGTTCAGCCCCGATGGCCGCATCATCGCCGCCTACCGCGGACTATGGGAAGAGGGGCAGCTGACCCTATGGGAGGTGCGGAGCGGCCGACAGGTGGCTGCGTTCCCCAGCACGAGATACAGTGGCGGCCCCGGGTACGTCTTCAGCCCCGACGGTCGCTTTGTCGTTTCGGCGGGCCGAGGCGGAGGCGCAGACTGGGCCTTGCAAGTGAAGGTCTGGGACTCTTCCAGCGGAACGCAACTCATGGGCCTGGCCGGTCCCGCAGTGTCGGTTGAAGCTTGCGCTATCAGCCCCGATGGCCGATTCATCGTGTCTGCTGGCGGTGACAAGACCGCAATGCTATGGGACACACGCAGCGCCCAACAGCTCCGCGTGATCCCGCTCGCCAGCAAAGAGAACTGCATCGCGCTCCACCCGTTCAAGCCTCTGGCAGTCTACGGAGACGACATCGGTGGGCTGCAAGTTCTGGACCTGCTTGGCGTGCAATACGGGCCAATCCTTGTAACCGCCCATGAGATGGGCGGCAAGCTCAACGCTTCTTGCCCGGTCTGCCGCAGGCAACTCCCGTTGAAGAAGTCCCAGCTGGGCCATGAACTCGCTTGTGCTGACCCGAGTTGCGTGTGCCGCATGCGTCTGAACTCTTTCATCGTTCGGGACAGCTAGATTGCCCACGCGCTCCGACTGAACCAACTCACTCTTCACTAGGTCACCAATCGATAGATCTGTGGCGTCGTTCGCGACACGAGGAGGAACAGATGTCTGAAGAGGGCACGCGGCCCAGCAAGACCTTCCGGATCTTCGTCAGCTCCACGTTCAGCGACCTCAAGGCCGAGCGCGACGCCCT
>Ga0182017_10004507_pt1 | contig 10364 bp, 13 predicted proteins | sample 712E3DmetaG_FD_120492 | JGI IMG/M metagenome (GOLD analysis project Ga0182017, IMG submission 120492) | Permafrost microbial communities from Stordalen Mire, Sweden - 712E3D metaG | ecosystem: Environmental > Terrestrial > Soil > Wetlands > Permafrost | place: Sweden: Stordalen | collected... | reverse complement strand
TCGAACATCACACGTCCCAGCTCGATCCGGAGAAGCTTCGGCACTTTGTGTCAGGACTGTGCGGAGGAACCCTGAACAACTCCGATATCTTCGACGACGGAGGCCACGGTGCTTTTATAGAATATGTACCTGACAAATTGAGATCGACTCTTGCCACCGGACCGCGTAGGGACCTGTTCCTGCAGTCTGGTGCGCTGAAAGGAGCAGTGGCAGCCGCGCCTGCGGGGGACATGATGATCACAGGCTGCATCGGCCTGATGGAGGCGTGGTCCAGGAAGGAAATGTTATGGAGATAGGAAGAGGAGCAGAGGCGGTTATCACACTAGAGGAAAGCGCAGTCAGAAAATGGAGGATTCCGAAAGGCTACAGGCTGCCTGAGCTGGACGAGCAGATAAGGCGGGAGCGGACCATTCGAGAGGCACGGATCACATCGGAGGCCAGGAGGTGCGGTGTTCCAACGCCCATAATAAAGGACGTCTTGAAGTTCGACCTTATAATGGAGCACATCGGAGGCCAGAAGCTCAAGGACGTTATAACTCCAGCTCTGTCCGAACAGGTTGGGGAGATAGTGGGCAAGTTGCACAAGGCAGGGATAATCCACGGGGATCTGACTACCTCCAACATGATACTTCGGGATGGACGAATCTACCTGATAGACTTCGGCCTGGCATTCCACGAAGGATCGGTAGAAGCTCAGGGCGTGGACGTTCATGTTTACTTCCAGACGCTGGAATCTACTCACGACAGACCGGATGAGCTGATAGATGCTTTCGCGTTAGGTTACGCAAGAACTCAACCGGGGGCGGAGGCCGTCCTCGAACGAGTGAAAGAGATCAAAGCCCGAGGAAGGTATCTTTGATCTGATCAAAGATCATTTCGATCTGGTCATGTCCTTCAAGGCCAGCAATTATGTTGTTACCATATCACCACCTTTATTTAGGAAATCGACCTTAGTTCAAATTTAGTTCCGAGGTGGTGACTTACCATGGCAGAAGATGATGTTGTATTCGTCGGCAACAAACCAGTGATGAACTACGTTCTGGCAGTGGTTACTCAGTTCAACAGCGGTGCAAAGGATGTCAGGATAATGGCCAGAGGCAGGGCAATATCTAGAGCTGTCGATGTCGCTGAGGTCTCAAGATCCAGGTTCCTTCCAGACGTGACAGTGAAGGGCATACAGATCTCCACCGAGGTTTTGAACACAGACCGCGGAGAGACCAACGTCTCTGCCATAGAAATAACCCTCGGGAAGTAGCTGGTAAAGAACGTGGCAGGTCGGCCTTGACAACCGGAATTGGTGTAATATCCTCCGGGCGTGGCGAAAACCTCAGGTATATCATAGAGGCTTCACGTTCGGGATATCTGCCGGCGGAAGTCAGGGTTGTGCTGGCTGACCAGAAGGATGCCGGGGCCCTCAGGATAGCAGGCGAGTACGGAGTAAAGGGCGTTTTCGTAGATCCAGTAGGAACCTCCCGCCAGGATTACGATAGAGTTCTTTTAGCGCATCTGGAACGCGCTGATGTGGATCTGGTTGTCCTTACTGGCTACATGAGAATTTTGTCCGGGCCTTTCGTTGAGCACTACAGGCATAGGATCCTGAACATTCATCCTGCTCTACTGCCCGCTTTCAGAGGCATGAACGCCTTCCAGCAGGCATTGGACCATGGTGTAAAGTGGACAGGCACCACCATTCATCTGGTGGACGAGGAAGTCGATCATGGCCCAATACTTTTCCAGGTACCAGTGCCTGTCAAGGAGAACGACACTTGTGAGAGCCTCAAGGCCAGGGTTCAGCGAGCGGAGTATGAGGCCTATCCAGCGGCCATAAAGAAGTTCATCGAGGGCAAGCCAAAAGTTGTAGGCAGAAGGATTCTTCTCGAATGCTCCGAAGCCGAAGAATTTGATGATACTAATGATTTAGATGGTGTTCATCTGAATAAATAAGTAATATAATAATTATACAATTGTGAATGTAAAAACAATAATTATTATAAAATTACGCTAGAGGGATTGTAAGATGGAGAACCTTTGGGCACCCTGGAGGATCGATTACATACTTAGCAAGAAGCCGCCGGGATGTATATTCTGTGACAAGCCCGCTCTGAACAAGGACGAAGAAAACCTGATACTTTACCGTGGTAAGTATAACTTCATAATAATGAACGCCTTTCCTTACAACAACGGACACATGATGGTCGTTCCTTACAGGCACACTGCATCGCTCTCGGGCTGGTCGCCAGAGGAACAGAAGGAGCTGATGGATCTTGCCGACCTGGCAGTGAATCTGCTCAAGAAACTCATGAAACCGGACGGCTTCAACCTGGGGATAAATATGGGCCTTGTCGCCGGAGCAGGCGTAGCTGACCACATCCACCTTCACGTTGTGCCGCGCTGGAATGGCGATACCAACTTCATGCCGGTGCTGTCGGATACGCGTGTCATTTCGGAGCATCTGAGGGCGACTTACGGGAAGCTTAAAGATGCATTGATTAATCTATAAAAATAATTTAATTAAAGTTCTTGAATCACCGGTTTAACTACTGATCTTGGCCACGCATTTGAAGCGAAAAACCAATATCAATAAAAATATTTCATTTCTGACACGGTCCGTCCAGCCATTGGCCGCATATCGGCTCTCCGATGTTCTCGGCAGGATCATCGCACTTCTTGATATAGCCACAGTACCTGTGAACCTTTTTGCCCGTGGCGGGGGTGACCTGCTCCTGACACCATAGCTTGAGCCCGCATCCTTCTGCCAGGGTTAGCTTCTTGAGAATCTCCTCCTCAGTTGCGCCTTTCGACAGCAGCTCCTTCAACCGCTTCTCCGATTCTTCCATGGTCATGATACTGTATATGCTCTTGGTTTTATTTAAAATGTCCGTTGGGTTTTGATAACTACACGTCAGCGATGATAGGCTAAATGGCCGAGAATAAATGTGCATAACTGGCCTGGACAAGAAATCTTACCAAAAACGTGGGCCTATTTGGAGGCTCTATATTTCCTTATCATTTCCTGATTCCTGACACTCGAAGGCCACTCCCCGCCTCTCTAGCTCCCTTGTAAGTTCTTCCATGAACACTCCCATGCCTGTGACGTGCCGGTGAGGTGACTCCTGGACTCTGCCTCCCTGGTATCCGTCGCTGGTAGTAAAAACTCCGCAGCATGGACTTCCGGCCACACCCACAATCTTTATGCTCGCGCCTTTGGATGCAAGCAGCTCGATCATGTCTGCGTAACGCACGATAAGCGAACCGCAGAATCGCCTGAACTCGGGCACTTCAAGTTGATTTCTCGTCACTGCCCATCGATCCAGTCCCAGGTAAAGGGCTTCCGGGCAGGGAAGCTGGATAAGAGGGGGCTCAGGCCTGAAACCCAAAGGTCCAAGCCCTTTCACTCTGGTGTGGGGATTCAGGAGGCAGTGAGCCACCACCTGAATCTCCATTCAGCTCTCCTTCGGCTGAAGGTTCTTGATGTACTGGTAGAACCTGATCCCGTCCAGGTCCTCGTAAAAGACTATGTTCTCGGAGGCTCCGCCGACCTTAAGCCTGAGGGTGTTGTTGTGGAACTCCTGGACATACTCCACATCCTCGATCTTGTCCATGGGAACTGTCTGGACTCTATCCCACATTATCCCAGTTCGGACGAAATGGACGTTCTTCCTTGTGACAACCAGCCAGGAGAAGATCTTCTGGTCGTCGCCCATGCCTATCCTTGTCATGGCCAGCATCTGCTGGGTGGCGTACCTCTCCAGAAGCGCCGGAAAGATGAGGAGCGGCTCCTCACCTTCTGCCTCTAGCTTCTTTAAAGCCCTTCGCAGCTTTTTGGGTGTCTCCATGAGAGTGGCGTAGGTGGATTTTAGCGCTAGGTCGCCGTCTATGCTATCTATGTGACTATCTCCTCTAGGACGTCGTTTTCCAGGGCGATGCCGACCTCGCGGGCCAGCCTGCGTCCGGTGGACATGTTGGTCCTCCAAAGCGCGTTCCCGTAGGGGTGGCCGACGGCCATGTGTACGTTGGTCCCACCTCCTACCCTGGGAGCGACATCGTAGATGTAGAAGTTCAAGTCCTTGTCCACGCAGGTCTGCAAGCAGAAGGGCCCTATGATTCCCGGAGCGTAATATTCCTTGGTGGCATCAACGTACTTCTCAGCCAGCTCGAAGGCCTTCTCAAGAAGCGACTCGCGCAGCGTGGCAGAGTTGTGGCCGCAGACTGTGTACTCGGGGTTGATCTGCCGCTCCTTCAGAGCCATCTGCTGTGGTGCCGGCAACCTGACATGCCCGTCCAGGCTCGTCTCGAAACGCCAGTCTATGCCGATCAACTCTATCCTTTGGGAGATGGGCGAATAAAAGAAGTCCAGGTTGAACACAGGACCGATGACGTATCTTTCAATCCGTGCCAGATCCAAGCCGTCTTGGTCGATTACTCCCTGCTTTAGAAGGAGGTCAGCCTTCTGGCAGTACTGTTCATAGGAGGCGGCTGTGAAAAACCCGCGCTCAAGGGTCTTGACCGCATGGGGCAGCTTTACCATGACAAGCTCATCGATCTCCTCCGGCTCGATCTGCTCCGGGAAGGGCAGCCCCGCCTTTTCCAGCAGCCAGTAATAATCCCTCTTGTCGCCCCGCTCCTCCGACCGAAGCAGGTTCCTAGAACCTATCAACGGAACGGCAAACTGGTCCTCTACGGCGTCTATCCCGCAGTAAGAGGTGAAGGACCTATTGGGAACGAAGAGGACGTTCTTTGAACGGAGAAACTCCTGGTTCTCTTCTTCGATGACCTCGGAGAACCTCTTAAGCATGAGCACCTCGTCGATCATGCCGGTGATTATCCTGCCTTTCTTGTCGCGGTTGGCCCTGAAATACTTGACATACGGCTTCTCGCGTCCCTCCTGGCAGACCGCCAGAGTCCTGAAGTGCTCCTCGACTGCACCGTCGGCAGTGTCAAGGGCGGAGTGGGAGGCGATCATGCCAATGCGCAGGTCGCCTAGCTCATATTCATTCAGGATCTCCCTAATCCTGCTGCGATCGATCAAACTAAAGCACCCCAAAATAATTACATCCGTCCATTCTATTTCCATCCTGACTTATCAAGGTGACTGTTGAGCTGAATTGAAGACATAGATCTCGCCTTTTCCGTTCTCTACCAGATCTCCTACGTACTTCTGGAAGTTGGCGCCTTTCTAACTTGACTAGCTCCATCCTCTGGTAGCTGGGCAAGATTTTCGCCATGACCTTTATAGTAATCGATCCTTTGGTCATCTCCGCTTCAGCGAAATAGGTCTTGCCGCCGATGATTATGGTCCCACTCTGATTGGCTGATCCTGGAAATTCTCCGGCGTCGCCTCCCAACTTAATGTTTTCTACACACATGTGCTTGTCCAGGTATTCTCCGGACTTGCCATCTATCTCAATCTCTAACGCCACGCATGCCGCACTTTTCGCCCCTGTAACCGGCCGACATAGCTTCCAGGGTTGCCGAAGATGGTGATCTTCTCTCCACGTATCTCCTTCCAAAGCCAATCGTCCGCATTTCCCTGTACGCAGCACCCCACTCATACCGCTGCCTGTTCGCATCCCATTTTGCCACGAACATGCACAGCTATGTCGTCGCAGGCAACTGCAGAAGAGCACAAACGTCCTCCCTGAATCATGCCTTGGCTCTCCCTATGTCGCGAAATAGTTCTTTGATCTCTCGAACAGAGCGTCAGTAGCCTCAACGTTAGACCTCCACGCCCTTGAAACGAGGGGTGCCGCAGCCGTTGGTGTCCGGCCTAATAAGCCGTTCGGCCCAAGGGGATGAAGACCATCCCCAGCGGAGGGCTGGATCCTTGTGGGCAGAGAGAACCGCCTGTCAAAAATCACTGGCAATTAGCCAGTTCTTTCCTTCAGATAGTCAAAAGGACCTGTAGTCCTCTTCGGAGACAGAGGTTGTCTGAAGAACTCGGGGGACATCTTTGATTCACAAGCGGCACACCCTTGCGTGAGGTGCGGCCGAAGATCACGATCGCCCTTCACCTCAAATCACCCGTACAATCTAGGCCATTCGCCGCTAAAAGTGTGCGGTCGTGCATTACTTTAATATATCTTCTCTCGATTGAAAGTTAGTCACCGATGGAGTTGGGTATTTTGGCTGCGAGAGCTTGGAAGTTTGGAGACGATATCGATACAGATGCCATCATCCCGGGGCGGTACCTTGTGATAAACAACCCCAGGGAGCTGGCGGAGCATCTGTTTGAGGGGCTGCGACCTGAACTGGCCATACAGGTCAAAGAGGGCGATTTCGTAGTGGCCGGAGACAACTTCGGCTGCGGCTCGTCCAGAGAGCACGCGCCTTTGGCCCTCAAAGGAGCAGGCGTAGCAGCCATTGTTGCAAAATCATTTGCCAGGATCTTCTTTAGGAACGCCATTAACACAGGCTTGCCGCTGTTTATCTGCGATGATGTGGACAAGATCAAGGACGGTGCTCCTCTCGAGATTGATAGGGCGGCGGGAACAATTCATGACCTTTCCAGCGGCGAATCGTACACGACTACGCCCCTCCCTCAGTTCTTGATGGAGATAGTAGATGCTGGCGGTCTGGTAGAATACACGAAGAGAAAAATAGCTACAAAGAAAATGAGCGCGGGAGCCAAAGTATGAACTATAAGGTGCCGGTGATTCCGGGAGACGGAATAGGCCCGGAGATCATAGCAGAGGGCAGAAAGGTCCTGGAGGCAGCAGGAGAAAAGCACGGTTTCTCCTTCGATTGGATCGAGTTCCCCCTGGGAGCTGAGAACTATCTCAAGACAGGGGAGCTAGTAAGCGAGGAGACCTTAAAGGAGCTTTCCAATTATAGAGCCATCTACCTGGGAGCCATTGGGGACCCCCGAATAAAGCCCGGCATCCTTGAGAAAGGCATTCTCCTCGCCATGAGGTTCTATTTCGACCAATATGTCAACCTCAGGCCGGTAAAGCTTCTTGAGGGCGTGTGGACTCCTCTTAAGAACAAGGGCCCCAAGGACATCGACTTCGTGGTGGTTCGTGAGAATACCGAGGACTTCTACATCGGCATAGGCAGCCGTGCAAAAGCAGGGCACAGCCATGCCGACTTCGAGGTCAAGCGTGCCCTGTACAACGTCAAGTTCGGGCTAGACATCGACTCAGACAGTGAGGAGATAGGCTACCAGATAGGCGAGGTCAGCAAAGAAGGTTGCCACAGGGTCATCAAGTACGCCTTCGACCTGGCCGTGCGCCGGCGTCATCAGCTTTCCAGCGTGGACAAGGCCAACGTCCTTAGCGACATATACGGATTCTGGAGAGAGATCTTCCTTGATGTCGCCTCAGGCTATCCCTCGGTCAAGACTGACTTCAATTTCGTTGACGCCATAACCATGTGGTTCGTCAAAAACCCTGAGTGGTTCGACGTGATCGTTGCGCCGAACATGTTCGGCGACATAATAACCGACCTCGGGGCCATGATCCAGGGCGGCCTGGGGCTGGCTCCCGGGGCTAACCTGAACCCCGAGGGTACCAGCATGTTCGAGCCCATCCACGGCTCAGCGCCAAAATACAAGGGCCAAAACAAGGTGAATCCCATAGCCACCATCTGGGCGGGAGCCTTGCTTCTTGATCACCTGGGCCAGCCGAAAGCGGCAGAGGATATCGTCACGGCCATAGAGCGGAACCTATTTGAGGGCAGAATAAAAACGTATGATTTGGGAGGAAGCTCAACTACTTCCGAAGTGGGCACTGAAATTGCCCGGCTGGTCAGGAGTACGTGAGGTTCTTCAAGGGAAAAGGCTTTATGTGGGATGGCGTCATTTCTTTCCCAGTGCAGTTAAAAAGGCTTGAGGCATGGGCCGGCATGCTCATGGGGGCTCGTAGCTCAGTTAGGCAGAGCGTCTGGCTTTTAAACTTTTGTGTAAAGATACCAGGTGGCCGAGGGTTCAAATCCCCCCGAGCCCGTTCATTGCTCCCTTGAGCCTGTTTGCTGCTGTTTTAGAGGTGGTTATGGTGACGAAGTCCGCTGTAAAGGATCACGAACTGGTTCCGGAACACGTTCTGCTCTCTGTGGAGGAGGGCGTAGCGGTCCTTAAAACCTACGGCATTGAGGCTCCTCAATTGCCCAAGATCCATGTGAGCGACCCCGTGGCCAAGGAGATCGGGGCCAAGGTCGGGGACATAATAAAGGTGGTACGGCGCAGCCCCACGGCAAAGCAATCGATCTTTTACAGGCTTGTTATCGATTAAGGTGGTTTTTTGCTCAACAGAAATATTCTATTCAACTCCTATTTTACTAGGGATAAGCTGGTTCACCATCACATCAACTCCTTCAACGAGTTCATCGACCGAGGACTTCAGAAGGTAATAGACGAGGTCGGAACAATCGAGACCAACATCGAAAACACATACGTAAAATTGGGTAAGATCCGGGTGGACCGACCTATGGTCAGAGAGGCAGACGGCTCAGTCGAACGGCTCTACCCGAACGATGCTCGCCTGCGTAACCTCACTTATGCGTCTCCGATAAAACTTGAGATGATAATAGTTGAGGGAGAGGCGGAGAAAGAACCTGTAGAGGCCGAGATCGGCACTCTTCCCATCATGCTCAACTCCAAGGTGTGCAACCTCTCTGGTATGTCCCCGGACGAGATGATCGCCTACGGAGAAGACCCAATGGACCCTGGAGGCTACTTCGTGGTCAATGGCTCGGAGAGGGTGATCATGACCCTGGAGGACCTCGCACCCAATAAGATCCTGGTAGAGTACAACCAGAGGTACGACGAGTTCATAGAGGTCGCCAAGGTGTTCAGTCAGAGGCAGGGCTATCGATCGCTTGTTATCGTCGAGCGTGGGCGGCGGTCCATCCTGGAGGTCTCGTTCCCATCGGTATCTGGAAGGTTGAACTTCGTGACTCTGCTCCGGGCACTGGGGATGGAGACGGACATGGACATAGTAAAGGCTGTATCTGACAATCCAGAGATAATCAAATTCATGCTTGAGAACTTGGAGGAGGCAGAGGTCTCCACCATGGACGAAGCCCTGGAGAAGATAGGCAGCCGTGTAGCAGCCGGTCAGGCAAAGGAGTACCAGAAGAAGAGGGCCACCTACGTCCTGGACCGGTACCTATTGCCGCACATCGGAGTAGCAGAGGGCGATCGTTATGCGAAGGCGCTCTTCTTGTCCAGGATGGCGGAAGCCTGCTTCGAGCTGGCCCTGAACCGCAGAGGCGAGGACGACAAGGACCACTACTCCAATAAGAGGCTGAAACTCTCCGGCGACCTGATGGAGGACCTATTCAGAGTGGCCTTCAACCGGTTGACGCGCGACATCAAGTACCAACTGGAGAGGGCGTCCATGAGAAATCGCGAGTTGAACGTTGTCACTACCGTTCGGGCCGATGTGCTAACGGAAAGAATGATTCACCCGCTGGCTACGGGCAACTGGGTTGGAGGCAGGACGGGCGTCTCCCAGCTTCTGGACCGAACCGACTACATGGCCACCCTATCACACCTTCGCCGGGTGATCTCGCCGTTGTCCCGGTCCCAGCCGCATTTCGAGGCCAGGGATCTTCACGCAACTCAGTGGGGAAGGATCTGTCCAAGCGAGACTCCAGAGGGGCCAAACTGTGGCCTGGTCAAGAACTTCGCTCAGGCAGTAGAACTGAGCAAGGGCGTGGAAGACTACGAGGATGTCAAGAAGATGCTCGTCGATCTCGGCGTGATTCAGGTAGGTGGTAACAGTGGTTAAGGCAGATACTTTTGTTAGTGGCGCCAGGGTGTTCGTTAACGGTGAGATCATAGGGTCTCACCCGGATCCTGTGGGCCTGGTAGGGAACCTAAGACGCCTCCGGCATGCAGGCAGTATAAGTAGCCAAGTCAATGTTGCTTACTTCGTAAGAACCAACGAGATCCTCATCAACACCGATTCGGGCCGGGCCAGAAGGCCGCTCATCATCGTCCAGAACGGCAAGGCTCTGGTCACCGATGAGCACGTGGCTAAGGTGGGAGCTGGGGAGATGACCTTCGAGGATCTCGTCAAAGCAGGGCTGGTGGAGTACCTGGATGCCGAGGAAGAGGAGAATTGCCTGATAGCCATATGGGAGAGCGACATAACTCCCGAGCATACCCATCTAGAGTTGGATCCTTCCCTGATTCTTGGCATAGCCGCGGGTCTTGTGCCCTACCCTGAGCACAACGCTAGCCCCAGGAACACCATGGGAGCAGGAATGATCAAGCAGTGCCTGGGTATGTCCATGGCCAACATGAAGCTTCGGCCCGACACCCGAGGTCACTATCTTAACTCTCCCCAGAAGTCGATCGTCAGGACAAAGACCTCTCCTGCTGTCGGCTTTGACGAAAGGCCGGCTGGCCAGAACTTCGTGGTCGC
>Ga0182017_10004505_pt1 | contig 10365 bp, 7 predicted proteins | sample 712E3DmetaG_FD_120492 | JGI IMG/M metagenome (GOLD analysis project Ga0182017, IMG submission 120492) | Permafrost microbial communities from Stordalen Mire, Sweden - 712E3D metaG | ecosystem: Environmental > Terrestrial > Soil > Wetlands > Permafrost | place: Sweden: Stordalen | collected... | reverse complement strand
CGGGGTCGCCGCGCCGCCGGTGTCGGCGGACGCGGGGCCGCGCGACCTTTGGACCTGCGGCTTCCGCCGACGCCCGCTCCGGAGCTGCCCCCGCTGACCGAGCGGGAGCGGCTCGGCGACTCGTATGACGTGCTATCGCTCGACGCCCGCCGGCAAGTGGTCTCGCTTTTCCGTCCGGCGCTGGATCGCCTGGGCGCGGTCACGAACGCCTCGCTGGCGGATCGGGGCCCGGGGCCGGTCCGGATCGGCGGCCTCGTCGTCACCCGCCAGCACCCCATGACGGCGCGTGGCACGGTCTTCCTGGCCCTCGAAGACGAGACGGGCATGGTCAACGTCACTCTCTGGCCGGACGCATGGGCTCGGCTTCGCGGAGTCGTCCGACGCCACGCCTTGCTCTACGTCGACGGCATGCTGCAGCGCGAGGCCAGCGTCGTGAACGTGATCGCTCGCGAGGTCAGGCCACTCCCCGCGGTGGCGGAGTCGGTCGGGAGCGACGGACCGGGAGGTCCGTCGCTTTGGCGACCGGCCGGGAGGCCGGTCGCTTTGGGCGCGGGCGTGCGGGCGCTCGGCTACAGCGGCATGCGCCGCGGCGGCTAGAGTGCGGGCTCCGGATCGCCGGCCGTCGGGAAGGCCGCGGCTATCTCCTCGCGCCCTTCGCGGCCGAGCGGCGCTGGGCGGGCCGCCCGCCACCGGATCGGGGAGTCGGCTTCTTCGTCGTCCCGGAGGTCAGCGTCAGGAAGCGCTTGTACCAGCCGGTTAGCGCGCCCATCAGAGCTCCGAACGCCAGGGAAACGGAAAGCAGCTGGATCTCGTCCGCGATCGGATCCCGACCCGAACCGCTGCCCGTGGAGCCGGTCGAGGCTCCGGCCGCGGACGGACTTGGAGCCGGCGAGGCCGTCGACGTACCCGCACTTGCGCTCGCGGCCGGCGAGCCGGTCGATAGCGTCGCGGTGACCTGGGCCGATGCGCCGGGCGATCCGGAGGCCACTGCGCCCGAAGGCAACGGCGACCCCGAAGAAGTCGCCGATGTCGTGAACGTCGACAGTTGCAGGGTGGTCATCAGGATGACCACGACCAGCGTCGTGGAGGCGAAGAAGGCGGCGATCAGGCCGGCCAGCCAGGTGCTCTTGGGGGCGAGGAATCCGGCCAGCATCGGTGGCGCCAGCGGCACTGGATAGAAGACGAATTGGACGATGAGCAGCCACAGCGGATCGGTGCCGCTGCTGTTCCTCTGGACGAAGACGTAGGCGCCCGCACCGAGGCACAGAAGGAGCGGCGCCCAGACGGCCTTGGACCCGAAGGTCAGCGACCGGATGCTGCGAAGGTCGTCGAGGTAGTTGGTCGGCCGGTAGGCGGCGCGCGCGGCCGCGAACATGCCCATCCGAACTCCCGGCTGTGTGACCGGCGCGGGGCTCCCGGCCCGGCCGCGGCCGGGCTTGGCGGCCGCCGTGGCTGCCTCCGCCGCCGTTTCGTCCGAGTCCTGGGCCGACGCGAGCTCCGCCTCCTCTTGGGCCTGAAGGTAGGCGCGGTATTTGCGTCGCGCCTCAGCTTTATCGGTCCTCTTGGCGCGGGCCACGTCGTCTCCTAGGTCGGAAGGAAGGTCGGACTGGATTGGCGGAGTGGCGATCCAGAAGTGATCGCCGCGGTCGAAATGGTAGTCGATGCCGACGCCGACCACAGGCCGGGGCCCGTTGCGATAAGCGCCGGATAAGCGGCGGATAAGCGCCAGTTGAGCCGCGGGGCGTACAACGGTGCGGCTCACTCCCGCCGGAGAGGCCGCCTGAGGTGTCGAATGCCTGCTCCGCGGGGCATCTTCGTCCTATTCGCTTCGTTCATCTTCACGGCCGCGACTGCCGCTGCGGCCATGCCTCCGGAACCTGCGGCCAACGCCGTGGCCTGGCCGGCATCGACCGGACTCGTGGTGGCGGAGGTCGTGACCGGCGGGGCGACGGCCTCGGACGAATACGTCGAGATCGCCAATGCCGGCCTGATAGAGGCGGATCTGGGCGGCTGTGAGATCGTCTACGCCACGGCGTCCGGCGCCACCGTGACCCGCAAGGCCACGTTCGCGGAGCCGCTGCTCCTCGAACCGGGAATGCATCTCCTGGTCGCCAACGCCGCGGGCATCTACGGGCCGCTTGCCGACGTCACGTACAGCGGCGGGCTCGCGGCGGACGGTGGAGCGGTAGCGCTCCGCCGTGGCGACGGCAGCGTCATCGATGCCGTTGGCTGGGGTACCGCGACCAACTCGTATGTCGAAGGGTCGGTCGCCCCGGCCCCGCCGGCCAAGTCGAGTATCGAACGTCTACCCGGTGGATCCGGCGGCAACGCGCAGGACACCAACGACAACCGATCCGACTGGTTCGTGCAGCCGAACCCGATCCCGCAGTCGCTCGCATCCGCACCCGCGCCTGGTCCTGCCGGCGTGCCCACCGCCTCGCCGGCAGCGACGGCTACGCCGGAGCCGACCGCGACATGGACCGCCATCCCCACCTCGACTCCCTCGCCGACTCCGCCGTCGACGGCTACGGTCGGACCGACGTCCGACCCGACGGGAACCCCGAGTGCCTCGGCCGAACCGAGCGCGTCGGTTACGCCAAACTTGGGGCCGTCGCCCGTGCCCACGCCCGTGCCCACGCCAACCCCCATGTCCACGCCCACGCAAACGTCCACGCCCGCCGTGAGCCCATCGCAGTCTTCCAAGGCGAGCGACTCGCCGCCGGGTGTGGAAACGATCGCCTCGGCCCGCGCCGGCGCAATCGGAACCAGGGTTCACGTCGCCGGGGTGGTCACTGTCGGGCCCGGACTGGTCGGCGCCGACGACATGATTGTCATCGGGGATTGGTCGGGCGGCATCTTCATCCACCTCTCGGCGCCGACGACGGAACCGGCGATTGGCTGCCAGGTCGAGGTCGACGGCATTCTTGCCGCACCCTATGGTCAGCTCGAGATTCGCAACCCGGTCTCGCTGGTCCTCGGTGCGAACGACAAGGAGCCGACCGGCGGAGTCGTGCCGCTTGCCGATGTCGGAGAGGGCACCGAAGGATCGCTCGTCACCGTTCGCGGCACCGTCGACTCGGTCGGGGTCGATGGCGGGCGTCTCACGATCGAGATCGGCGACGGCACGACCACCGTTCGCCTCCTAGCGGATCCTCCAACCGGCCTGTCTCGTTCGGACGTGATGCGTGGGGACGTCGTCGTGGCGACGGGGATCGTCGGCCAACATGCCAGCGCCACCGGCCGACTCGATGGCTACCGCGTGTGGTTGCGTCGCCGATCGGATCTCGGCATCGAAGCCCCGATCGAGGCCGCGACATTGAACCCCGTGCCCGCACCGACCGTCGACTCCATCTACCTCGACCTCGCCTCCGCCCTGGGGACGCGCGGCGCCGCCGTCGACGTTGAGGGGGTCGTGACGGCAACGGCAGGGCTGATGGACATCGGCGGCCCGACGATAGTCGTCGATGATGGCAGCGCCGCGGTCGCGGTCCTGATGCCCGGTTCGACCGCGGCGCCGCCTCTCGGCATGCGCGTGCGGCTTACCGGCAAGGTCGGCCGCTGGGAGGGCGGACCAACCGTGCTGGCGTCGGGCGTGCAGGCTCTCGGCGAACTGGAGGCCGTGACCCCGCGTTCGGTGGCCGGACCTCTCGACGGCTCGCTGGAGTGGCAGCTGGTCAAGGTCTGCGGACGAATCGATCAATACGTTCCCGCGGGCTCGCGATGGCTGCTGAAGATGCTGGTGGACGGCCACGAAGTCGTCGTTCTGGGAGAGCCGGCCGCCGGCATCCCGGTCACGAAATCGTTTGTGGGCCGCCTGGCCTTCGCGGTGGGAATCGTCCGCCGCTCGACCTCCGACCCCGCTGCTTTCCAACTCCTGCCTCGGAGCGCGTTGGACTTGCGACTGGGCCCCGCTCCCGACCCGGTCGGCGCCGCGTCCGTTCTCGGCTCGGCCCGCGCCTCCGGCAGCGGCGACTCGTCCGGCCGGGCCGCGGGCCAAAACGTGGAGATCGGATCTCTTGCCGGGTACCTGGGTCGGAGCGTTACCGTCGCCGGTCTCGTGACCGATACGGGGAGCGGCACGGCCACCATCGACGATGGCACGGGCGCGGTGCGTGTCCGGGCTTCGTCGGACGCCGAGGCAATTGCGCTGCTGCAGCCCGGGGACGCCATCGAGGTAACCGGCTACGTCGGAGAAGACGACTCGGGTCTGGTCATCGAAGCCGATCCTGCGTCGATCGTCGACCTGCCCGGCGATCCGGGGAAGGTTCTTGCGACCGGCGGTGGCCTCGGTGGCCTCGTGGCCGGCCTCGCGACGCCCTCGGTGGCAGCCAGTCCGGCCGCCGGTGCCGCGATCAGGCGCGCCTCGACCGCCTCGATGCCCTGTGACTTCATGATCCCGGCCGTCCTGATGACCATGCTGGGAGTCGCGACGGCCGCGCTCTACCTGGTGCGGAATCGGATCTCAGCGCGCCGGCCGGCCACTCCCGCCTCGTGAGCCGCCTTCTGCCACGCTTGACGCTCGTCTTTGGGGACGTCTATGCTCGCGCCAGGTGCCCATCGTTGCGCACCGAATACGAGGGCCTAGTTATTGCCGAACGCGGGTTCCTCCTCGTACCCCGACAGCTGCCGATTGCGTTTTCGGGACCTGCGGGGAGGAAAACTGGGCCCTTGCCAAGGTTGATCGGTCTCACCTCGTGGCCGGAACCGATCGGCGAGGCGGGTTTCGATTTGTCGCGATCAGGTACGCTTGCCTGAGCAGGCACAATCGCCAATGTCCGGGGCCACGCCCGGTTCGTGAATTGGAGGCTTTGAACAATGGCCGAGGGATACTGCGTCAAAGACAAGAAGAAGGTCGAGATCAAGAACGCCGAGCGGATCACCATGAAGAATGGCAAGCCGGCGACTCAGGGCATCTGCCCGAACTGCGGCGGAAAGGTCTTCCGCATCGGCGCCTGACACCCTGAGTCTCACGGTCAGTGCGGCCCCCGCCCCGGCGGGGGTCGCGGCGTCTCTGGCTCGCTCGCGACCTCGCCGGCGCGGTTCGTCCCGCGTGAGGGGTATGGCCGGCCCGCCCGCGCCGGTCACAGGGGCCAGCCCGAAAGTGCCGACCGGCCCGCGGGAGCCCGAATCCCCTTTGCTAGAATTGACGAGCATCCCCACCAAATCCGGAGCTACGAGGCTTTCCTCTGTCAGCAAGACCTGTTCTCGCCCTCGACGTGGGCGGGACTCACATTCGGGCCGCCGTCGTCATGGACGACGGATCCCGGCTCGCCCTGATCAGGGGGCGCACGCCAATTGCCGAAGGACCGGCCGCGGTCCTCGATGCCTGTGAAGCCGCTCTCCGCGACGCAAGGAACGGGGCCCCGTCCGAGATCCGCAGCTCCCTGATCGGCGTGGGGATCTCCACCCCGGGCCCGGTAGATCCATGGCGGGGCGTGGTGCGCCAGACTCCAAACATGGGACCCGAATTCGTCGACGTCCCCATCGCAGCCGAGCTCGGGCGACGGCTCGGCCTGGAGGCGTTCCTCGAACGCGACACCAACGTCGCCGCGCTCGGTGAGATGGCCTTCGGCGCGGCGCGTGGCTGCCCCGACTTCATCTACCTGACGGTCTCCACCGGTGTGGGCGGAGCGATCGTCTCCGAGGGCACGATCTTCCACGGCCCGGACGGAACCGCCGGCGAGCTTGGTCACACTCCCGTCTCGATGGATGGCTTGTGCGGCTGTGGTGCCGTCGGCCATCTGGAGGCGTTCCTGGGCGGAGCGGCGCTGGCTCGCACGGCCAGAGCGGTCGTCGCCGATGGCAAGAGCCCATTCCTCACGACCCGGGCGGCGCGGAAGGGCGTCGATGCCATCGAGGCGCGCGATGTCGCGGAGGGCGAGGATGCGGGGGACGGGGCGTGCCGGGAGATCATGGAGCGCGGTCGACGCGCGTTTGCCGTTGCCTGCGTCGGTTTCGTCGACGCATTGAATCCAACCCGGATCGTTGTCGGCGGAGCGATCGCGGACGCACAAGGCGAGCGACTCCTCGGGCCCGCTCGGGCCGAGGTCGCCGCCACCGCCTTTCGAACCCCCCGAAGTCGGGTCCAGATCGTCGCCGCCGAACTCGGCGCCGACGTCGGTCTGGCCGGCGCCCATCCACTCGTGATCGCGCGTCTCGGCGACCCGGCCTGGCGCGGCGGTCGGGCCATCCCCCTTTCCGCGAACGGTTGACCCGAGCGCGGCATCGATCCCCTGGAGGACAGAACATGGCAGTACGTGTCGGTATCAACGGTTTCGGTCGCATCGGCCGCCAGTCGCTGAAGGCAATCCTCGAGCGCGCCCCCGAGCTTGAGGTCGTCGCCGTCAACGACATCGTCGACGTCCCGATGAACGCCCTGCTCTTCGCCCACGACTCTACGTACGGCAACTTCCACGGCACCGTCACCCATACCGACGATGCGATCGTCGTCAACGGCAAGACCATCAAGGTCCTCCAGATGACCGACCCATCCCAGCTGCCCTGGAAGGACCTCGGCGTCGACATCGTCATCGAGTCGACCGGCCGCTTCACCGAGGCCGACAAGGCCCGCGCTCACATTACCGCCGGTGCCAAGAAGGTCCTCATCAGCGCCCCGGCCAAGGGCGAGGACATCACCATCGTCCTCGGCGTCAACGAAGGCCTGTACGACTCCTCCAAGCACGTGATCATCAGCAACGCCAGCTGCACCACCAACTGCCTGGCGCCGTTCGCGAAGGTCCTGAACGATGCCTTCGGCATCGAGAAGGGCGTGATGAACACGATCCACAGCTACACCAACGACCAGAAGATCCTGGACGTGGCCCACAAGGATCCTCGCCGTGCCCGCTCGGCCGGCCTGAATATGATCCCGACGACCACCGGCGCCGCCAAGGCGCTGGCCCTCGTGATCCCGGAGCTCAAGGGCAAGGTCGACGGCTTCAGCCTTCGCGTCCCGACCCCCACCGTCAGCATCGTCGACTTCGCGGTCAACCTCCGCGACGAGACGACCGCCGCGGCGATCAACGACGCCTTCCGCGCCGCCGCCGCCGGCCCGCTCAAGGGCATCCTCGGGGTCAGCGACGAGCCGCTCGTCTCGATGGACTTCAGGGGCGACTCGCGCTCGTCCATCGTCGACTCCGCCCTGACAATGGTCATCGGCGGAACCGGCAAGTTCGCCAAGGTTCTGTCCTGGTACGACAACGAGTGGGGCTACAGCTCCCGCGTCGCCGACCTGACCAAGTACATCGCCGAACGCCTGTAACCGGGCGACGACGCTTCGGCGTCGTCGCCTTCGTAGCCGGCGGCGGGAGCCGCCGGCTACAAGTGCGAATGCGGCCGGCCTTTCCGGCCGGCCGCCCCCGTGAGGTCAAGATGAACAAGCTCACGATCCGGGACCTGGACGCTGCAGGTAAGCGCGTCTTCGTCCGCTGCGATTTCAACGTTCCTCTCGAGGACGGCAAGATCACGGACGACAGCCGGATCGTGGCCGCCCTGCCGACGATCAAGGCCCTTCTTGCTCAGGGCGCGATCGTCATCCTGGCCAGCCACCTCGGCCGGCCGGACGGCAAGGTCCAGGACAGCATGCGCCTGCGACCCGTCGCCGAGCGTCTCTCCCAGCTGCTCAAGATGCCGGTTCCGGTCACCGGCGACGCCCTCGGCGTCGGCACTGAGGACGCGATCAAGCGCCTCAAGCCGGGCGAATGCATCCTCCTGGAGAACCTGCGCTTCCACGCCGAGGAGGAGAAGAACGATCCCGAGTTCGCCAAGGCACTGGCGAGCTACGCCGACGTTTATGTCAACGACGCGTTCGGCACGGCCCATCGAGCCCATGCCTCGACCGAGGGGATCGCCCACATCCTGCCGGCCTACGCTGGCCTGCTGATGGAGAAGGAGATCGAGTTCCTGGGCAAGCTCATGGAGAACCCGGAACGACCCTTCGCCGCGATCATCGGCGGGGCGAAGGTCTCGGGCAAGATCAAGGTCCTGCGCAACCTGGTCGACAAGGTGGACATCCTCGTCATCGGCGGCGGGATGGCCAACACCTTCATGCTCGCCCAGGGCAAGGCGGTCGGAAAGAGCCTGGTCGAGCCGGATCGCGTCGAGGACGCGAGGGCGATCATGGATTCGGCCGCCAAGCACGGCACCAAGATCATCCTGCCCATAGACGTGGTGGTGGCCAAGGAAGTCACTCGCGGCAGCGAGTACAAGACGCTCCCGGCGGACAAGGTGCCGGCCTCATGGAACATCGTCGACGTCGGCAAGCAGAGCATCGAGGCCATGTGCAAGGCCCTCGAGCCCGCCCGGACCGTCTTCTGGAACGGCCCCCTCGGCGTCTTCGAGATCCCGTCCTTCTCGGTCGGTACCAAAGACGTCGCCCGCTTCCTCGCCGGTCGCGCCCAGGCGGGCGCCACGGTCGTCGTCGGCGGCGGTGACTCGGTTGCCGCGGTCGAGCAGCAGGGCCTGGCCGACAAGATGACCCACATCTCAACCGGCGGCGGCGCATCTCTCGAGTTCATGGAAGGCAAGGAATTGCCCGGCGTCGCCATCCTGCTAGACAAGCCGCCGGCGGCCGCTGGCGCCAAGGAGTAGCTATGACAACAATCGATCTGATCGAAGCCCGCCAGATCCTCGACTCGCGCGGCAACCCGACCATCGAGGTCGACGTCGTCCTGGTCGATGGTTCGGTCGGGCGCGCCGGCGTCCCGTCGGGCGCATCCACCGGGGCCAACGAAGCGGTCGAGTTGCGCGATGGCGACAAGACCAAGTACGGCGGCAAGGGCGTCCTCAAGGCCGTCGCCAACGTCCGCGAGATCATTGCCCCCGAGCTTCTCGGCACAGACGCCGCGGATCAGGCGGGTCTCGACGCGGCGTTGATCGCCCTCGACGGGACTCCGAACAAGGGCAAGCTCGGCGCGAACGCCATCCTTGGCGTCTCGCTGGCGGCGGCCCACGCGGTCGCGGCCAGCTACGAGATGCCGCTCTACCGCTACCTCGGTGGCGTCGGCGCGCGCATCGTTCCGGTTCCCTTCTTCAACATCCTCAACGGCGGCAAGCACGCCGTGAACTCCACGGACTTCCAGGAGTTCATGGTCGCGCCGGTCGGCGTGGCCACCTTCGCCGACGCGCTCCGTGCCGGTGCCGAGGTCTTCCATGCCCTCAAGGGCATCCTCTCCGCCGAGGGCTTCTCGGTCGGTCAGGGCGACGAGGGCGGTTTCGCGCCGTCACTACCGTCGAACGAGGCGGCCGTGGAAGTCATCCTTCGAGCCATCGAGAAGGCCGGCTACAAGCCGGGTGACGAAGTGGCGATCGCCCTCGATCCGGCCACCAGCTCCGTGCTGGTCGAGGGCACCGGCGCCGGCAAGGTGACCGGGCAGTACAAGCTCGATCGCGAGGGTCGCACCCTCGACTCCGGCCAGATGATCGACCTGTGGGAAAAGTGGATCAACAAGTATCCGATCATCTCCCTCGAGGACGGTCTGGCCGAGGAAGACTGGGCGGGCTGGGCCGAGCTGACCAAGCGGCTCGGGTCGAAGGTGCAGCTGGTCGGCGACGACATCTTCGTCACCAACCCGGAGTTCATCGCTCGCGGCATCCGCGAGTCGTCGGCCAACTCCGTCCTGATCAAGCTCAACCAGATCGGTACCGTCACCGAGACGATCGATGCGATCGCCATGGCTCGCCGGGCCGGCTGGACCGCAATGGTCAGCCACCGCTCCGGCGAGACCGAAGACACGACCATCGCCGACTTCGTCGTCGCGATGGGCACGGGCCAGATCAAGACCGGCGCTCCGTCTCGCTCCGAGCGTGTCGCCAAGTACAACCGGCTCCTCCGCATCGAGGAAGAGCTCGGGTCGACGGCGCTGTACCTGGGCCGCAAGGCTCTCGCCGGCGCCAAGCCGTAACTCCCGGACGCTCGACGAGCCGGTCCTTCGGGGCCGGCTCGTTTGATTCCGATGACTTGCTGCGCCGGCGCGGCGGCCTGGCTCGGTGGGCGGGCGTGAGGGCGAGTTTCAGGATTGCTTGAGCAATTCCGAGTGATATGGGCGCCATAGACCTGCCTCTACCGGCAGTGCCAGGCTCCTCGGCCGAATGGCGGCCGGCAATGGATAGGTGCTCCGATGAAGATCCCGTATTCGCGATTCCTGATCATTGCTCCGGCGGTCGTGCTGCTCCTCGTCGGAGTCGCCTCGGTCGCGTTCGCTTGGGGCGCCAGCTCGGCAGGTCCGGCCGCGACCCAGGCGCCGCGGCCGAGTGGAATGCCCGGTAATCCCGGGCTCGGTGCCGCTACCAATGCCCCGATCATCGGCGTCGTGGCGAGCAAGACGGACACGGCCATCGTTGTGACTACCGCGGCCGGCAAGACGG
>Ga0182017_10004504_pt1 | contig 10368 bp, 8 predicted proteins | sample 712E3DmetaG_FD_120492 | JGI IMG/M metagenome (GOLD analysis project Ga0182017, IMG submission 120492) | Permafrost microbial communities from Stordalen Mire, Sweden - 712E3D metaG | ecosystem: Environmental > Terrestrial > Soil > Wetlands > Permafrost | place: Sweden: Stordalen | collected... | reverse complement strand
GGTGGGAGCGGGCTGGGCAACGACGGCGCGCGCGCGACGGTGGACGAACCCGCGGACGGTTTCAACCAGTCGCTCGTCCTCACGCTCCCGCCGCTCAGCACCTCGATCTTCAAGTGGACCGCGTCGTGACGCGGCGCCTCCGCGCCGGGTCGGGTCGGGCGGCCCGCGCTCAGGTCTTCCGCTTGACGAGCCGGTAGGTGGCCATGGGGCCGCGGTTCTTGATGTCGACCGAGCCCCGCTCCTCGAGGACGAACTGGTCGGACAGCAGGGCGCGCGTGTTCTCCGAAATCTGGATCACGCCGGGCTGGCCGTGCGATTCCATGCGGCTGGCCATGTTGACGGTGTCGCCCCACAGATCATAGGTGAACTTCTTGGTCCCGATGATGCCGGCGACGACCGGCCCGCTGTTGATCCCGATCCGGAGGTCCAGGCCGAGGGAATTCCGGCGGTTGAAGTGGTGCAGCACCTCGAGCATGTCGAGCGCCATCAGCGCGCACCGCTCGGCGTGTTCCGGCATCGGTGTCGGCACGCCTCCGACGACCATGTAGGAGTCGCCGATCGTCTTGATCTTCTCCAGCTCATAGGTCTCCGCGAGCTTGTCGAAGCCGGAGAAGAGGTCATTGAGCAACTGGACGGTGCGGCTCGGCGCCATGTTGGCGGAAAAGCTGGTGAACCCGACGATATCCGCGAAAACCACGGTGGCCTCGCGGAAGCTGTCGACAATCATCCGCTCACCCTGCTTCAGCCGGTCGGCGACGGCCTGGGGCAGGACATTGAGCAGGAGGCGGTCGGACTTGGCGCGCTCGGCCTGCAGCTCGGCCAGGTAGGCCTGCTCCTGGTCCCGCAGGCGCTTCTTTTCCAGGGAGGCGTTGATGCGGGCGTGCAGGATGACGGAGTTGAACGGCTTCGGAACGTAGTCCTCGGCGCCGGCCTCGATGCACCGCACGGTGCTCTCGACCTCGTCGAGCGCGGTCAGCATGATGACCGGCAGGTGGCGGAGCTTCGGATCGGCCTTGATGAACTTGAGCGTGTCAAAGCCGTTCAGCTCGGGCATGATGATGTCGAGCAGAACCAGGTCGAAGGACCGCTGTTTCAGAAGATTGAGGGCCACGCGACCGTTCTCCGCGGTCGTGACGGTGTAACCCGAGCGCTGGAGGCGGCGGGTCATCATCTCCCGGTTCATCGCATCATCGTCCACCACCAGCAGGTTTCCGGAATACTGGCCCCCGGCGTGACCGGGGATCTCCGCCGGAGGGGCGGACCGGCTGGGCTCCATCGACGCAGTCAGCGTGGCGGAGGCGGCAAGGCCGGGATCGGTGGCGGCGCTGCCGGCCACATCGATCTTGGTCGCGAACTCGTCGCTCTCGAAAAGCCGGTGCAGGTTGTACCCGGCTTGGTTGACCTTGATCAGGTCGCTGACCACGTCGGGCTTGCCCAGCTCCTTGGCCTCCTCCTGGCAGAGTTCGCTGTAGCCGATGATGGCGTTGAGCGGGGCGAGCATCTCGCTTCGCATTGCGCACAGGTCAATCTTGCCCGTCTCGATCTTCCAGGGTGCGAGCGCGTCGTTGAAGAGCGCCAGCAACTGGCCGCCAGCCGTGTGGATTTTCTTGATGTCGCGCAGCAGCCGCTCTGCCTCCGTTCCCTCGATCGACTCGAGCAGCATCTCGGCATAGCCGATGATCTGGTTGAGAGGCGTGCGCAGCGCGTGACGCAGCTGCGTCAGGGTGTCGATGTCGCTCGTCCGCAGCGCCTGCAGAAAGGGGCTCAGCGTGCCGGGGGAGGGCGCGCGCGCGGGCGGAGGATTCTCGCCGCCGGGTCGCGGATCAGTCATGGCGCCGGAGGCTTCGGGAGCAAGGCCTCGATCTTGCCCAGCAAACGGGGCAGGTCGACCGGTTTGGTGTCGTAGTCGTTGCAGCCGGCCTGCAAGGCCTTGTCACGGTCGCTCGTCATGGCATGGGCGGTCAGCGCGATGATTGGAATCGACGCCGTGGCCGGATCGCCTTTGATCCGCCGGCTGGCCTCCCAGCCGTCGATTACCGGCAGGCTCATGTCCATCAGGATCAAGTCGGGGCTCTCGGTATGCGCTTTCTCAACGCCCACGGCGCCGTCGACCGCCATCACAACGACGAAACCGCGCCGATCGAGGCGTCGCGACAGCATGTCCCGGTTCATTTCGTTGTCTTCGACGATCAGGATCTTCGCCATGGAAAAAGAGAAGGGGGGCCGGTTTAGGAAAGTGTCGCCGGGGCCGCCGGGTTTGCGCTCTGGCGCTTCAACATGTGCTGATTGATGGATTCGCGGACCTCGCGGAGCAAGTCTTCTCGGGAGTAGCGGCCCTTTTGGAAGACGCGTTCGACCTGACCCTTGAGCACTTCCTGGGCCTCGCTGTTCAAATCGAGAGAACTCACGACCACGACGGGAATCTTCGACCAAACCGGATGCGGTCGGACCTGCCGCAGAAACTCGAATCCATTCATCTCGGCCATCATGAGGTCGAGGATGATCATGGCCGGGATCATTCCGCCTTGGATGAGGTCGAGGGCCTCCTTGCCATTGCTCGCCTCCTTCACCGTGATGCCCTCTTTTTGCAGCATCCGCACGACCAATTCCCGGGAAGGCGGGTCATCTTCGACGACCAGGACCGTGCCCGTCTGCTTGGCGGTGAAGACCCGATCCAGCACCGGCAGGAGCCGCTCCGCGTCGATCGGTTTCGTCAGGTAGTCAGCCGCGCCGAGCGCAAACCCCATGTCCTTGTTTTCCAGCATGGTCAGGAGGATGATCGGGACGTCGCTGAAACCCGGCAGAGCCTTGAGCTTGGCCAACACGGACCAGCCGTCTGCGCCCGGCATGAGAATGTCGAGGATGACGATGTCAGGCTTGTACTCACTCGCGATGCGCAGGCCCTCTTTGCCTTCGCGCGCCGTCCGCGTCGAATAGCCCTCCCGCGTCAGCATGTTGGACAGCACGGCGTGGACCGCCTCGTCGTCGTCGATGATGAGCACACGGCCCTTGGGGGCGGGGGTCGCCGCCTTCTGGGCCTCACGCTCCACGATCGCATAAGGCGAGCGGGCGGGCTTGATGCGCGCGGGGATGCGCATGGTGAAGGTAGAGCCAGCGCCCGGTGCGCTCTTGACGGTGATATCGCCGCCCATCATCTGGGCGAATTGCTTGGAGATGGCGAGGCCGAGGCCGGTGCCGCCGAACTTGCTGGCCGTCGAGGCGTCCGCCTGCGAGAAGGCGGTGAACAGGCGACCCATCTGCTCCTCGGTCATCCCGATGCCCGTGTCCTTGACCTGCAGGACCACCCAGACCTGGCTTTCGGACATTTCGCGATCGATCTTCAACTCAATCCGGCCATTTTCGGTGAACTTGGCCGCGTTGCTCAGCAGGTTGAGGAGCGCCTGCCGGACCTTGGTGGCATCGCCATACATCGACCCGATCGCGGGGCTGCAGATGATGCCCAATTCGTTGTTCCGCTTTTCGACGAGCGGCGTGATGGTGGAGGTGACCTCCTGGACGACCGTCTGCAGGTCGAACGTTTCGAGGTACAGCTGCATCTTGCCGGCTTCGATCTTGGAGAGGTCGAGCACGTCGTTGATCAGGCCGAGCAGGTGGCGGGCGGCGCTGAGGATCTTCTGGAGATCCTCCGCGGCCTCCGTTTCGCCCTTGTCGTTCGCATCCTCCTGCAGCATCTCGCTGTACCCGATAATGGCATTCATCGGCGTGCGCAGTTCGTGGCTCATCTTGGCGAGGAACGCGCTCTTGGCCTGATTGGCCTCCTTGGCCGCGACCACCGCCCGCTCCAGTTCGGCGGTCCGCTCGGCGACCTTCTGTTCGAGTTTCTCGTTAGCCTGCCGGAGGCTTTCCCGGGCCTCCTCGGCATTGCGCCGTGCAACCTCCAGTTCGGCGTTCCTCTGCTGGATGGTCCCCAGCATGAGGTTGAAGGAACGGGTGAGGGTGCCGATCTCATCGTGGCCCCGCTCTTTCACCCGCACCGAGTAATCCTCGTGGCCGGCGACGGCGCCGGCGGCATTGGCGAGGTCCGTGATCGGTCCGGTGATCGAGCGCTGCATCCTATGGGCGACGATCATCGCCAGCAGGCAGGAGCCCAGGAAGATGATCGCCATCGCGCGCAGCGTATCGCCAAACCGCTCCGCCGCCAGCTTGGCCACGCTCGCCTTGAGGTAGAGTTTGCCCAGTTCCCGCCCGTCCTTGGCCCGGAGAGTGATGAAAGTCGAGACCTGGTCCGTCGAAAGGCTCAGGTTGATATGCTGGGGCAGCGGGATGAACTCGGCTGCTCCCGGCTTGATGTATTTCACCAGCAGCCGGTTTCCCGACGAGAAGACCGCGGCGGCCACAATGGTTTCGTCAGCCTGGAGCGAGGCCAGCGATACATCAGGTGCCGCCTGATCTTTTTCCATCGCGCCAACGATCGTTTCGATCAGCAGGCGCTGGGTTCCCTGCAACCGGTGGTAGATCTCGTTTTGAAAACGAAAGACCTCCAGCAAATAAAGCCCGCCGATCGCGGCCATCAGCGACACTGCGCAGACCGAGATGATCAGCAGGCTAAGCTTCCAGCGAAAGGGAATGGTGAAGGGTGTGGCTGGTTCCATGAGTTTCATTCACCTGCGGAAGGGCCGGCGGAAGACAGAGAACACGGGCAAGGACTCGATGGCGACCATGCACCGCGCACAGTTGTGAGTCTGTCAAAAACGGTCTCACGCTGGAACGGATTGTCAAATATATTACTAGGAGGAACTCAACGAGTTAAATAAGTGCAAAAACCGATTACCGGTCGCATTACCGGCGATGGATTGCCTGGAGATCGGCCGCCAGCACGGCCCCGGCCTCAGCCAGCCATGTCAAACCCATGTGGCCAAGCTACCGGCCACTGTCTGCCTGACGACAGGAAAATACGTCCGGCAACGTCCTCTCCCGCCTAAGAAAAGTGGCGCGCGGACGTCAGATTCGATGAAAGAACCCCAAACCGGAAAGGAGACTCCCATGAAAGAGGAACTCATACTCCCAGCCGCATTCGCCTTCACGGTGCATGCGTTCCTGCTGTTTGGCCTACCCGGCAAGGCGCCGGTCAGCCTGCCGTCGGCGCTCGAGTCCGCGCCCAAGGAAGACGAACAGAAAGTGGCACTCGATCCGGAAGACTTCGCGTCGGTCGCGGACGACCCCGAGGAGCGCACCGTCAGGCGGGATGACGGCGGGGCACCGCGTGGCGAGGATTTCACGACCTTTGATCCGGACAAGATGTACATCGAGACCCCCCGACTTCCTCCAATTTCGTCCGGGCCGCGGATCAATACGATTCCCGTCACCTGGCAGAACCCACCGGCGGACGTCGGTCCAGCCAAGGTCCATGTGTTCAGGTCGGATGAGCTCGACCGCGTGCCTCGTGCGCGCCTGCAACCTGCCCCGGAGTACCCAGCTGATCTGCGCAACCGGCGTCAGGAAGGAACGGTGACGGTGGAGTTCATGGTCGACACCAACGGCCGCGTATACAACCCGGTGGTACTGCATGTGACGGCGCCCGGCTTTGAAGAGACAACGCTCCGGGCCGTGGCCCGATGGAAGTTTGAGCCGGGAACCCGCCACAACCGACGCGTCCATTTCCGGATGTCCGTGCCCGTCGTGTTCACGCTCCAATCGGACTAGCAGCGTGCCGGACCTCGTCCGCACGCTGCTAGAGCGGTGACGTCCGGCTCATCGTCCACGCTCAACACCGTGGGAGTCATACCGAGAGAGGGAAGACGCTTCGTGCGGCGATCGCGCGTCAGCGCGGTTACAAGGGAGTGAAACTCGCGGGCGCCAGCTACTCGTATGGCAGCGAGCGATTGACCGGCGCCGTTTTTGGCCCGGACAAAAAACGGTGAAAACTGTGCGGGCGTTTTTTTGGCTCGCGCGAGACTCTCAAGTTGCCATTTTCTAATCTTTTGGTGACCGTACCTTAACGCAGTTGCGCGATGGCGAGAAAAATAGCATTCATCAATTACAAGGGCGGTGTCGGCAAGACCTCCTTGATCGTCAACCTCGCCGCCTGCCTGGCGAAGGCTGGCCGGCGCGTTCTCCTGTTTGATTTCGACACGCAATCCAACGCGAGCATCTGGCTGCTGCGCCTGGAGCGTTGGAACAAGATCAACTCCAGTGGCGAAGGCGCCGTGTTCTCCATTTTTTACCCGGGCAAGGCAAAGCTGAAGGACCTGGTCGTCAAGGATGTCGTCGAGGGAAAAGCCGGTGAGAAGCTGCTGCCCGGTTTGGACCTGATCCCGACGACCTTCAATCTGGTCGATCTGGAGAGCGAGTACGAAGGCGAACCCAACCGACCTCCCTACCTGGCCCTGAACGAGCAATTGCGCGAATTGGAGGACCAGTATGATTTCGTGCTCTTCGACTGTCCGCCCAATATCCTCCGTGCCTCCCAATGCGGGGTGTTCTCGGCCAACGAAGTCTACGTGCCGGCCAATCCCGACGCGCTCAGCCTGATCGGTTTCACGCTGCTGGTGGAGAAACTGCACAAGTTCCACCAGCTTTCGGCCAGCTTCCGCTCCGCGAAGATGGGGCCGCCAGCGGCCGTGCAAGGGATCATATTCAATTCGATCAAGGCGGGCGTGGACAACGAAGTGCCGAAGATGCGCATGCAATTGCGCCTGAATCAATTCAAGGCTCAGCGCCGGGTCGCCCCGTCCGCCAGGCTCTTCGAGGCCCAAGTGAGGGATGCCACGATCGTGCGCCGGGCCGTTGCCTTGGGTTTGCCCGTCATCCTGGTCGGGCAGGAGACCGACGAAACCGACAACGTGGTGAACGACTACCGCCGGGTCGCCCAGGAAATCATCAAACACGGCGACATCATCTAGGCGGCCCGGGCGCCTCATTCGCATGAGCACTCCAGCAGGGAAATACACCGCGAAGGATTGGGACGAGGTTCGAATGGGTTTCCACACCTCGATCATGGTGGACACTTCGCTCAACAGCCTGGCCCAGAATCTGGACCTGGGCGACTGGCCGGTGAAAGGGGGCGAAGAGACGCCCGCCAAATACATCGATCTGACCTATGAGGAGCTGCAGGTGATGCAGGGCCTTAACGGGCATCCCGAACGCGTCGATATGCTGATCACCGTGCTCCGGGAGACCCTGGCGTTCGACAATCCGTTCGGCGACATGGTGGAACAGGCCGCGGAGGCGGCGGATAAGGACAACCCGCTCTCCAAGAACCTCAGCAAGCTCGAGATTCCCCTCGATTTTCCGATTGATCTGATGGTGTTGTCGGCGGAGACGAAGGAATTCTGCCGGCTGGAGAAGATTGCCACCCTCGGCGAGTTTGCCGATTTCGCGCAGAATATGCCCCCGCACGTGATCGTCGGCGGCGATTTCCGCCGGCTGCTCAATGCCGTCGCCCACGTGAACGAGGAGGTGCTGGCCACCGTGTTGCCGTTCCGGGTTGGAACGAAAGGGCTGCATTTGCTGGAGGCGCTCAACCAGTTGATCGAGGCGCATTCCGAGGGCGAGCGTTTGGCCCTGGCCAAACGCCTGGGCCGCCGCCTCAAGCCGGAGGAAGAGGCGAAGGCGAGGTCCTTCGACTCGGAACACTTGCAGCGCATGGCAGAGTCCCTGCGGCTGCGGGCCGCGCCGCTGTTCCAACGGTTCAAGGGCGAGCGCGACGCACTGATTGCCGCTGTCAATGCAGGGACTTCGCTCGAGAGAAGCTTGATGGTCCTGCATGATCCGTTGAAGGAGAGTCTGGTCGCGGCGCTCGTGGCGCCGGTTATCCGCGGGCCCGGCGGCGCTCCAGCCGCGCCCAAGAAGGGCGGCCTCGCGGGCTTTTTCTCGCGGCTGTTCAAGAGACAATGACTGGAACTCCTCCTCCGCCCCGGCCCTCGCCCTCGTTCGGTGGGGTCCGTTTTCCGCCCAAACCGCCGTCCGAGAGGATCCTCTCGCTCCGCCGGCATCTCGTGCCGGAACCCTCGGCGGAATCGGTGGAGGCTCGGAAGTCGATCACTGCCATTATGGAGGGCACCCGGACCCCTTGGGGTCGGGCGCCTACGCTGACTCCGCAGCAGGTGACGGAACTGCAGAAGGCTTTCCGCCAGCTTGAGACGAAGCTGCAGGAACGGGAGCGCGCGGTGAGCGAATTGGCCGGAAAACTGGCCGACCGGGAACGCGATTTGGCGGAGGTGGAGGTATTGCTCCAGGCACGGGAAAAGGTCATCGAGGCCGCCAGCAAGACTCCGCCCATCGCCGCACCGTCGACCGAGGAAATGGCTGCGCTCCAGCAGCTGAAGTCGGAATTGGAGCGGCAGGAGGCGTCGCTGAAGGAACAGAAGTCGGCCCTCAAGGACCGTGAGGCCTTCATCGACGAGAACGAAGCGAAGCTGTTTGTGAAGATGCAGGAGCAGCAGGAGCGCGAAATCGAGCTGGATCAGAAGCAGGACGACCTGCGGGCTTTGGAGAAACGGTTGAAGGAACGTGAAGCGGTCATCGATCCGGCCGCCGCCGCCGCGCTCAAGGCGGAAAAAGAGGCCCGTAAGTTCGACGAATTCAACGAGTAGACGGGATTTCGGGACCGTTGCGGCCCCGCAGAGCGCAAGCCGGGGAACACCGATGGCGCGGACGGGTCGGAAGATGCCGATTGAGACCGCCGGCCTTGCCTCGGGGTTGTCCCAAGCCGGCGGGCTGCCGTTGGCTGTAATCTTTTTTGCTCGCCCCCCCCGTCCCACATGCTTGCCTCTTCCCACCCATGAGATTTGCCGCCTTGTTCGCCGTCGGTCTTGCCGTCATGACCGGGATGATTCGGGCCCAATCCAGTGATGACGACGACGACGAGATCGATTACTTCCCGCTGAATCCGAGCGGCAACTTCCTCCACTTCGGCACCCGTATTCTGGGTGGTCCGAAGGTGGCTTTTGGCAAACTGGGCAATATTTCGACCCTCCGGGACTTCGGCGATGCGACCGGAGCGGCTATCCGGTACTACGAGGACGGCACGGTCTCGACGAATGCCCGGTACGACTCGAATGGCGCGGTGATCAACGACGGGTTCACCAACTCCTGGAATTTCGCGAACCAGTCCCAGATCACCCCGGCGGGATACGTCGTCTTTCATGCGTACAGCGCCAGCACCCTCGGTGGCTCGACGATGGCGAAAAAGAACCTGAGCACGGGCTGGGAACTGCAGATGGGCAAGAATCTGTTCCGGGTTGGCCGCAAGGCGACTTTGGCCGTCGTCGCCGGTTTCAACTTCACGGACATCAACGCCACGTCGATGGGGGAGATTCCGGTGCAACTCGACGTCCTCAACGACGCCTATTCGCTCTCCGGCCAGACGCCGCCGGATGCGCCTTACGGCGCTCCGTCGCAAAAGGTGATCCCGATCATGGACGTCAATGGCAATCCGGCCCTCAATAACGACGGCTCACCCCAAACGCAGTCTGTCGACACGACCGTGCTGCTGCCCGACCATCCGACCACCCGCACCACCACGCAGGATACGAGCACCGTGAAGGGCCGCTGGCAGATCAAGGGGGCTTACTATACCTTCCGGGTGGGGCCCTCCCTGCGATTGCAGCTCTCGGAACGCTTCAAGGTCAATCTCGGAGCGGGAGTGGCGGTCGCCTACATCGGCAGCCGCTACGAGGTGCAGGAGGAGCTGGAGTTGGATGCGCTGACGCAGCCGGCCATCACCACCGAGGAAAGCAGCCGCAACGTGGTGCTTCCGGCCTTCTATGCCGATCTCGATGCCGAATACTGGCTGACGGACCGCACTGGATTCTACCTGGGGGCTTCGCTGCAGAAAAGCGGTAGCTATGACCAGACGCTCGGCGACCGCACCGCGAAGATCGATATGGGAACCGCGTCCGGGATCCAGACCGGACTTTCGCTGCGTTTCTAAGACGCTCGGTTTCCAGTTTCGACATTGGCGCGCCGACCGGTCATCGTGGCGGCATGAAACGTCGCCTGCGGTTGGAGGAGGTCTCCAATCCCGGGGTGTTGCGCGCCATGGAAACGGTGCCGAGGGAGGAGTTTGTCCCCGAATCATGGCGCGGTGCGGCTTATGACGACCGGGCGCTGCCCATCGCCTGCGGACAGACCATTTCGCAGCCGGCGGTGGTGGCCTATATGACGGAGCAGTTGCGACTGGGCCCGGACGATCGCGTCCTCGAGGTCGGAACAGGCTCGGGTTACCAGGCGGCGGTGCTGGCGGAACTGGCCCGGGAGGTCTACTCGATCGAGCGCATCCCGGAACTCGCCGAGTCGGCAGCGGCCCGCCTGGCCCGGCTGGGCTACAACAACGTGCAGGTGCAGGTCGGGGATGGGACGGCAGGGTGGCCGGCGGCGGCGCCGTTCAACGCGATCATGGTGACG
>Ga0182017_10004499_pt1 | contig 10372 bp, 10 predicted proteins | sample 712E3DmetaG_FD_120492 | JGI IMG/M metagenome (GOLD analysis project Ga0182017, IMG submission 120492) | Permafrost microbial communities from Stordalen Mire, Sweden - 712E3D metaG | ecosystem: Environmental > Terrestrial > Soil > Wetlands > Permafrost | place: Sweden: Stordalen | collected... | reverse complement strand
TAACCGGTTTTGATCGCTTCCAGTGTTGCTTCAAGTAAAAGCTTCTCAACGAAGGGATCTCCTACCTGTACAGCCGGCCGTTTCGACTCAGACTTCTCCGAGATTTCTTCCGAAGCGAATGTAGCGCCGTGAATTCCATCGCGTCCTGTTGACGATCCGACTATCATAACGGAATTATCTTTTCCTGAGGCAGAAGCTTTTGCTATGCCGTTATGCTCGACAATTCCGACTGCCATAGCATTAACGAGCGGATTTGTTCTATAACACGGGTCGAAATAGACTTCCCCGGCCACTGTAGGCACTCCAAAGCTGTTGCCGTAATCTCCGATTCCTTTGACAATTCGCTTAAAAAGGTATTGAACACGTTTGTCATCCAAATTTCCGAAGCGAAGCGAGTTTAGCGCTGCAATCGGCCGTGCACCCATAGAGAAAATGTCGCGTAAAATACCTCCGACACCCGTTGCGGCTCCCTGGTACGGTTCGATAGCTGACGGATGATTATGGCTTTCGATCTTGAAAGCAACAGCTAGACCGTCTCCGATATCGACCAATCCTGCGTTTTCTTCTCCGGCAGCTACTAATAGATCCTTACCAGATCTTGGAAGTGTTTTCAGTAACGCTATGGAATTCTTATAACTGCAGTGTTCACTCCACATAACACTATAGATGCCAAGTTCGGTGTACGTAGGCACTCTTCCCATTATCTGTAATATCTTTGCATATTCCTCTTCTGTTAATCCATGCTGTTTGGCAAGGTTCAGATCGACAACCGGTTCTTCTTTAATGACTGGATGATTTTTCATATTTTTTCCGTTCACTGTGCTGCTGTTCTTCGGTTCAATGTTGATTAGCCTGATGTTAAATCCTTAGTTTGCATTGTATTCGTCGAGATTCATTATTTATTGTTCATTGTTGAATTCAACAACTGTAACTCCTGTTCCGCCTTCGTTCCATTCTCCAAGACGGAACGACTTAATGTGAGGATAGCCGTTCAAGAACTCGTTTATACGCTTGCGCAATGCTCCGGTTCCTTTTCCATGTATGATATCGACACGCATGAGACCCGATGCGTAAGCATTGTCTAAAAATATTTGCGTTTTCTGCAGGGCTTCCTCCCCTAACAAACCTCTTAGATCAATTTCTTTTTTTGCCTCTACCATAAGAAGTTGACCAGATATAGATGAAGTATATTGAAGTATTTTTTCTTCGGTCTTGATCAAATCTTTGAGAGGGATTCTTAATTTCGCAGTTCCGGAGATAACATTTGCTGCATCTCCCGAAAAGGAAATTATTTCTCCCGTTCCACTTCCGAGTTTCAATTTGACTCTATCACCGGCTATAAAAGTCTCGTTTGACTCGGAGGTTTCTTCTTTTGGAGTCAGGAGAGCTATATTTTTCTTTAAGCCGGTGAGCGCTTCTTTTGATGAACGTATGCTCCCGGCATCAGCCTGATGCTCTCGTATGCTCTGAATCGATTTTTCGATCTTTGAATGAGCATCGGAAACTATTTCACGTGCTTCCTCGACAGCCTTTTTCTTGATGAGCGCCACTTCCCTCTTTAGCTGCAGGTTTTTTTGTTCGTACGACTTGACCAGCATCTCGAGTTTTGATTTTTCCTTTTCTGTCTCATTCAATTTGGCGGCATAGTCCTGCATTTTTTGTTCTAGATTCATCAGGAGGGATTCTATCCTAACTTTCGAGTCACCAAGGTATTCCTTAGATTGTCTTAGAACTTTTTGATCGATTCCAATTCGTTCTGCCAGCTCAAATGCATAGCTGCCTCCTGGAATACCGTGTTTATATCTGTATGTCGGTGTTAATGTCAATAGATCGAATTCCATGGACCCGTTGACGACGTTTGAAGCGTCGTGAGCAAAAGCCTTTAACATTCCATGATGGGTTGTGGCTATCGTTAAAGCGCCCCTTCTTGTCAGTTCCCGTAAAATACCGGCTGCAAGGGCTCCTCCTTCTGCTGGATCGGTTCCGGAGCCGATTTCATCCAATAAAACAAGGGATGAACCGTTCGCATTGTCCAGTATGTTTTTTAGTTCCATTAAATGAGAACTAAATGTACTCAGGTCGTTATCGATGGACTGATCGTCTCCTATGTCTATAAAAAAATTTGAAAATGGAAAAATGATCGAATCGGGAGCAGCTGGGATGTGAATTCCTGCCTGTGCGCACATACAGAGCAGACCTACAAGTTTGAGTGCAACAGTCTTGCCTCCGGCATTTGGTCCTGTAATCACAAGCGTCTTTGCATCTTCTCCCAGCTCTATAGTCAGCGGAACGATCTGTTCCCTCTTGAGGTGCTGGAGAAGAACCGGATGCCGGGCATCCTTGAATTTTATGACCGGTAAAGCGGATAACGCCGGCGCAAATCCGATGATTTCAATAGAATACTTTGCGCGTGCCGCAATGACGTCGAGTTCTGCGAGTGCATGGAGTGCAGCAGACAGGGGTTCGCGGATAGCCGCTGTCTGCCGTGTCAGCTCGGACAGAATGCGATGGATCTCTCTTTGTTCGGAAAGCTGAAGTTCCCGCAGAGCATTGTTCAATTCAAGCGATTCGGTCGGCTCTATAAACACAGTCGCACCGCTTGCTGAACTGGAATGAATAAATCCGGAAACGCGATTCTTGTATTCGGTTTTGACCGGAATAACCAGCCTTCCGTCGCGTGTCGTGACGATTTCTTCCTGAAGATATTCCTGCCCGGAAATTTGGCGCAAAATGGAATCCAATTTTTTTCTGAGAGCCTCGTTGGCTTGAACAAGCCGCTGCCGAATATCGCGCAGTTCCCTGCTGGCGCTGTCCCGGACGAATCCTTTTTCGTCGATGGCCTGTGCGATGTTAAATTCGATCACCGTATCTGTAAAAAGATCTTTTGTATACGGAAAAAGACTTGTTTGAGTTTTTTCCCTTTTTAACAGAAAGACTTTAAGCATCCGCGATGCGCGGAGGGTCTGTGCTGCTTCCAGCAATTCTTCCGCCGTAAGGAAACTGTTCTCGATCCCCAGTTTCTTGAGCGATGTACGGATGTCTTTAAAACCGTCGAGCGGCAGAGCCCCTTCGGAAATAATCAATTCTTTTGCTTCTGAAACTTTTTGGAGTTCAAGAGCAACGGTCCGGGCATCGGCATGCGGCAGAAGCAGCAAAACAGCGGCATGTCCGATATCCGAAACGGTGAAATCTGCAATGCGGGATAGTACTTTATGGAATTCGAGTTTCCTGAGATTCGTCTGGAGGGAGGTCAGCTCCAATGCATTGTAAACACTCAACGATTGTTCTCCGCCGTCTTCATTCTTTGTCTTTTAATTTTTTAGGAGAATCTTCCTGTTCATCCGGTGAAGTTATTTTTTTTACACGATCGACTGTTTCGGAATGGAGAGATGATGTAACGTCTAACAGCTCCGGAGCAATATTTACGATCGGTTTATAAAATTGCGAATCCCTAATCATCGATCGATCCGGGAATCCGGTGAGCGACATCATCATAAGCATAATGCTTATAAAAACTACTCCCTGAGCAAATCCAACGATTGCGCCCCCGATGCGGTCCCAGAAACCGCCGATTTTATAATTACCCGTGATAAGGCGGTACAGAATGGACTGAATGAGTCCGACACCGAAAAAAATGCAATAAAATCCTCTTCGCGGCGCATCCTCAGGCGATGCTATGTGATAGCTGATTAAAAATTTTCCGATATCATGCATAAACATCTGCCCCGCAAAGAGAGTGAGAATCATCAAAATCAAAGCGATACCTTTTCGAACGAGACCGTCCCTCAGCCCGGAAAGCAGGCCTAGAAACACCGGAATGGCGATCATGATATCAAGCGTCATATTTTTAAATATTCCAGCTTTTGTTTGACGATTTCCTGTATCAATTTTCCGTCGAGCTTACCTTTTAATTCCTTCATGGCAAGAGGCATAATTTTGCCGAAGTCCTTTGCGGATACAGCGCCGGAATCGGCAATGATTTTTTGAATAATCTTCTCCGCTTCTTCCCGTGTCAGCGGTTTTGGCAAATATCCGTTGATAATCTCCAGTTCCCGTTTTTCCTGATCGGCAAGATCCTGGCGCTTCCCTTTTTCGTACATTTCTATCGCTTCTTTTCGTTTCTTTGCAGCTCCAAGCAGAATGCTCGTTTCGTCCTCAGGTGTAATCTCAGATCCCGTACCTCGCTTTGAAAGCTCAATAATCTGTGCTCTAATGGAGCGTATCGTATTCAGCAAAACCGGATCTCCCGCTTTCATGGCGGCCTTTAAATCCTGATTAATTCGTTCCGTTAGTGTCATTGGTTCTCACTGAAATAATTATGAATATGTTCTACTTAAGGTACAAAAAAAAGGTTTTTTATGCTATACGTTTCGAAAAAGTCCTGAACTCGACAGTTATGAACAAATGAATACAAGCAGAAGACTGTTATGTGACCGGTTCAATTCCATTGCCAGTCCTAAAGAATGATATTGTTTTCTTTGAGGTCCTGCTGCCATAACACGTACTACGTGCGGCGGGCAGGTATAGTGCCGTGCAAACAATACACTTCTGCACGGCAAAACACAACAGTAATTAATTGAAGCGGAATTAGAAGATAATGAAAACACGGCAAAAAAAGAATTGTTGAGACTGCTGAGGAAAAAACGAAAAAAAATCATTGACTAATTTTCGAAAGTACGGGCAGCCTACTTTTCAGGCTGCCCATTGTCGCATTAAATTTCAATGAGAGTTGCGTACTTTGCTTTGCCGTCTTTCAAAAGAGCCTCCAGACTATTGACCAGAGCTTCTCCGTTTTCGGTCATACCGTCTTCCAATGCTTCATACTCTTCCATCGACTTGCAGACAAATTCTTCGACAAAGAAATTCTTCTTGCCTTTTACTTCGTAGATGGCATAATCTTTCTTCTGTTCCTGAAGGAAATGTATTTTTAATTGCTGAGCAAGCGTAAGGTAATCTTCGCGTTTACTTGCCTCGATTTCATATGAAATTTGTAATATAACTTTGGACATAATTTCTCTTTCTTTAGTTGGTGGATGATTGATAATGCTTCATCGCGTTTCGTACTTGAGTTTCCGACATTCCAAAATAATGCCCGATTTCATGGAGCAAAACTTCTTCAATCCGGTCATACAGATCGTTCTCCGTCGTACAAACCGCTTCAATATTGTTCTTATACAGAGTTATCGTATCCGGAATTGTCGGATACATTCCATACCAGGACCCTCGCTGCGTAAGCGGTATGCCTTGATAGAGGCCAAGCAGCGCGCTTTTTCCTGAACAAACTTTTTTGATAGTATCTGAAGACGGAGAGTCTTCTACTACAATATGAACATTATCTACCTTTTCTCCAAATACTTTCGGTAATTTCTCAAAAATATTTTGCACCATCTCTTCAAATTTGTCAAGAGTTGCCATTATTTTTTTCTAAAAAAACCTATTGAGCGCCACAGACATCCCCCACATGCATAGAAAACCGGCAATAACGATACTTGTCAAAGATCCCCAAAATGCACGAAAGTAGGATACGCCAAATGATATCTTTGTTCCGATTACGAATAATACAATTGTCCACAGAATACAAAATAAGTTGATTCCGATGAGAATGGAGTACAATCCGGGATTTATTGCAGCCGGGGACGGGTTGAAGGTAAAAAAATACATCCCGAACGCTGAAATTTCTATAGGGAGAACAAATATAATTGAGAGAACAATAGGAATAAGAGAATAAGCTGAAACCGCGAGAGAAGCTTTGAAATGTCCCTGTCCATGGGCGGTTTTTACCAGCCGATAATGGAGCAGAGAAATCAGCGGCGCCAGGCAGCCTCCGAGCGCAATTCCGCAAAGTATGCTGAGGACAATAAGCTGGAGCAATGAATCAAAGCGGTCACCTGACTTGAAAAAAAAGATCAAAGCAAAGAATAACCCAATCCCAAAAAATGCAAAAAGTGAAAAAGCATAGCTTTTATGCTCTGCAAATGCTATAGTCCTGAACGTCTTATGAGGATTTTCTAAAACTCCCCATGCGGTATCGAATAGATCGAGATGCGGAATACGATTCTGCAGAAAGCTGTGACAATGGCTGCAGACTGTTGCAAATTCATCGTTCGATTCATTACAAAGCGGACAAAAGATCATTTTTCATCATAATAATGAGTGGAAACCGTTTTTCAAAAGTAACAAGATTGTATGTTGTAAGCAATTCATTTTTTTATAAATTTCGATGCAGTGTATTTTGAAATAAACCATCAAAAAGACGGCATCTTTTCTATAGAAATCCGGATTATGCAGGTCAGCAAAATCAGATTAAGCGCTTCTATACAATCTTAAACAATCGAGTTAATGAAATGACATGGCGAGGATTAGAAGCTTTTTCTTAATGTGTATTTTCTATTCCGATTTGTATTTTATTATAGATTGGACTTCGAATGGCGAAAGGAGGTCACGACCTTTTAAAAACTCCAATTCTATCAAGAATGACATCCCCACTATAATGCCGCCGAGTCTTTGCACGAGACGAGCGGCTGCCTGCATCGTCCCGCCTGTTGCCAGGAGATCGTCATGCAAAAGAACTCTTTCGCCCGGGACTATAGCATCTTTATGAATTTCTATGGAATCTTTTCCGTACTCAAGTGTATACTCTTCCGAAACGGTTTCCGCGGGAAGTTTCCCTTTTTTCCGAATCGGAACAAATCCCGCTCCAAGTTTGAATGCAAGAGGCGCTCCAAGAATAAATCCCCGCGATTCAATGCATGCAATTTTTTCGGGCGACTTATCTTTGCAAAGTCTATAAAGCTCTTCAATGGATGCGTTAAATACCTTTGGATCTTTAAGTAATGTCGTAATATCTCTAAAGTTAATTCCGGGCTTCGGAAAGTCCGCCACGGTTCTGATTGAGTCGGAAAAAATAGACATATTACTCCTTTACATTTTGATTGTTGAGTATGTCTTTGATTCCCTTTTGCGAATCCTGAGTCATTCGTGCCAGAGCGTTAAGATTGGAAATATATTCTACAGCGTCGTTGACCGACATGCCGTGAATTCGGGACAACAATTCTTTGACTAATCCCATCGCTGATCCGCTTTTCTCCGATGCTAATTCCAATGCAATGGCGTTTCCGGTTTTTTTTAGATCTATGAGCGGGAGAACCATACTTACAAGTCCGATCGAAGCTGCTTGGTCCGCTGTTATTGAATTTCCTTGAAGTGCAAGTTCCCTCGCTCTTCCTTCTCCAATACGTTTTGTAAGGAAGTAAAGGAATGCACCGGGAAGGAGGCCGTATTTTACTTCAGGAGAACCGAAAAAAGCTGTTTCTCGTGCTGCGATAATAATGTCGCACACTGAAACCAGGCAGCATCCAAACGAAGAGGCTTTTCCGTTGACAAGCATAACAATCGGTTTCCTGAGTGTGTACATCATTTGAAGCAGCTTCATCACTTCCATCGATTCCATAACGTTTTGTTCGAAATCTAATTTTGATATGGTCTTCAAATAGGAAGGTTCCAGGCCGGAAGCGACAGCGTCTCCTTGTGCATCAAAGAGAACGAGCTTGACGTCGCTGTCTTTTTGCGCTGAAGCGAAGGCCTGTCCAAGCTCGCTGACGAGCGACGAAGAAAGAGGATTGGGTTCTTCCGATGGGTTCAGAAGCAGAGTTCCGATGTGCTGCTGCACCGAATATTGTATGATATTGAATTGCATCGTTTCTTTCGAAAAGCGCGAAGAAAACTCTGTCCCCCATCCCCTCTCGCCGGTCCTGACAGCGAAAGCGGCCGAGCCAAGAACTTGTCATCCGAAGACGTTATGAGGATTCCTCCCTGTATGGCGGGCGGATATATTGCTTACCTAAAAAAACATATCCGAAAAAAATTATGTCATTTTTTCGGGAGCCGGGCTGTTCGGTTTAATCGGCAATTTTATTCGAAATGTTTCTTTTTGCGATGAGAGCACGATGCTTGTCCTTGTATGAACCACTCCTGGCCAAGATTGGATTTTTGCAAGCAATCGTTCCAGACTTGCGGTATTATCCGTTCGTACCTTCACAATATGTGTCCCTTCGCCCGTAATGGCGTGACATTCAAGTATCTCTTCGTTTTTTTCCGCATGTTCGACAAATGACGGAAAATGTTTGGATGAATCGATTGTAACTATGACGAATGCAGTAATATCTTTGCCGAAAACCCTATGATTCAATTTTGCAGCATAACCGACAATATATCCCTCCGTTTCGAGCTTCCGCAGACGTTCGCTCAAGGCGGGCAGTGAGAGATTTACTTTTTCTGCAAGATCGCTTCGCTTCATTCTTCCATCGGCTTGAAGACCATCAAGAACTTGGTAATCAATTATATCTAAGTTCATACGTTCATCCTCACTGCTTTACTTTTTGCAGTATTATATCTTTAATTCCTAAATAATATTGGTTTTTATTGTAACAAGCAATCAAAAAAATCACCTAAATATTTTGCAACTCGGCATGCTTTTGAATTCATAGACACTAATCAGTTTCTTTTTGTCCCCCTTTTCTTAAGTGAAGCCTCAGGCGGGACAGGCTTAGATCTATTCCTTATTCGTATGCTCTTAAAACCCGGCTTTATCTCACCTGTGAGAAGAAAAACTATTTCTTAGAATATATCGAGCTGCATTTATTTTTGAAAACCAGACGTACCTTTTTAATTGCGCAATGCTTGGATAGCCTTGAAATAATTATCGGAATGGAATATAGAAGTGCCTGCTACGAGAACATCTGCTCCTGCTTCGCGAACCCAATGTGCTGTTTCCTTATTGATTCCTCCATCTACCTGGATGTGTATTTCTTTTCCGGTTGTTTTGATCAATGCACTGCATTCTTCGATTTTTTGTATACTGGATCGAATGAATGATTGTCCGCCGAATCCCGGATTGACGGACATGATCAGCACCAGGTCGACTTCGCCGATCATATCCTTTAAAACTGCCACAGGAGTATCAGGTTTTAAAGCTACCCCAGCTTTTGCTCCGGTTTCTTTAATCTGCATTATCACTCCGCGAAGGTCACGGCAGGCTTCTTGATGAACTGTAATACTGTCGGATCCTGCGTCACGAAAGGATTTTATGTACAATTCCGGCTGTTCAGTCATCAAATGAGTATCAAACGGAAGTTGAGTGCATCGGCGAATTGATCGGACGACTGGCGGTCCTATCGTGATGGCGGGAACAAAATGTCCATCCATAATATCCAGATGAAGCCAATCCGCACCTGCTTCTTCCACTTTGTTAATTTCCTCGGTTAACCGGGAAAAATCGGATGCCAGGAGCGATGGCGCTACGAGAACATTCATGTCAATTTTCTTTCAGCGGTATCTTTTCCGACTTCTGCGCCACAATAAGATCAATCGCCTGTCCCTTGACTGCAAGTTCTCCGGTGTGAGGATACTGTTCAATAATCGTGTTCGGCAGCAAATCGAGGCTTATTTGATACGTTACCACGCCGACCTTGAACCCGGCTTGTGCTAAAATTTTTTCCGCTTCCGTATATGTTTTTAAAGTAACAGAAGGCACAGCCGATTTATCGGCGCTTCGACCCTGACTTACAACGATATTGACGGTCGTATTGGAACTTACTTTTGTCGCTGCAGCCGGTTCCTGCCGCATAATTGTATTTTCAAAAAATTCATCGGACGTTTCATATTGAACAGTGCCTAATTTTAAATTGTAGCGCTCCAAATCAAATGTTGCGTCACGTATCGATTTCCCGCGCAAGCTAGGGACAGACAGCATCTGCTCTCCACCGCTCACAGTTAGATAAATTCCCCGTCCGAATTTTACTTCCGAACCTTCTGCCGGATTTTGCAGAATAACCGTCCCTTCAGTATAATGCCGATCCTGTTTGCGCTCAGTCTCCTTCGGTTCAAGTCCCTTCGCTTTCAAATCCGCTTTTGCCTCTTCGATGGTCTTGCCGATAACTTCAGGGACTATTGTCGTTTTTCCCTGCTGCACATAGTGCGGCATGATAACGTTATCGAGCAGAAGCAGAAAACAATAAATTATTGCTGCTGATATTCCGATAATAAGAAGAAGACGTTTCGTTTTTTGTCTCATAAGACGATAATATACCGATTGTTCTATCGATTAACAAGTGAGCAAAAAAAAGGCAAAGGGGAAAGAAATCGCGAATTGCGAATCGCGAATTATGAATTGACAATAATTTTGTTGTTGTTCTGTAGCCGCGACGGGACGTCGCGGGAAACTCCGACACCACCGGTGTCGGCTACAGAGGATGAATGGGAAATGGATAATCGCGAATCTCAGCCGGAAGCCTAATACTGTTATCACGCGTGAGCGTGATTCAACTTCTTGAACTACGAACCACGAACTAAGAACCCCGAACTAAATAACCTC
>Ga0182017_10004498_pt1 | contig 10374 bp, 5 predicted proteins | sample 712E3DmetaG_FD_120492 | JGI IMG/M metagenome (GOLD analysis project Ga0182017, IMG submission 120492) | Permafrost microbial communities from Stordalen Mire, Sweden - 712E3D metaG | ecosystem: Environmental > Terrestrial > Soil > Wetlands > Permafrost | place: Sweden: Stordalen | collected... | reverse complement strand
TCTTTACTTTGTGTCCTTTGTGTTATCCTTTGTTAACCTTTGTGGTTCAGGGATTTATGTTTAACCACAAAGGGCACTAAGGATGTCTCAAAGGCGCACAAAGGACTTTTTCAACAGCCCCAACTTTTTCTAATCGATGTATTTCAATACTCCCCTAAGGTTGACGGCTATGCCCCCGGCCCCCTTCAAAGGGGGAATAAAACAGATGTACTTTTGTCTTTATACTTTTGTCTTTTATCTTTCTTATATATTAAACCTTAAGCAATATCTTAAGATTTTTCCCCGGCTCTTTTTCGAGTAATTCAAATCCATTCTGAGCATCTTCAAGATTTAAAACTCCGGTGATCATTTTATCCGGATCAAGAGTTCCTTTGTCCAGGGCATCAATGGCTTTGGAAAATTCGCCATGACTGACACGGGATGCAATAATCCTTGCTTCTTTCCAGATAAGTTCTTTCATCAGAATTTCTGAAGGATGATCCGAGAGTCCCAGAACGCAAACTTTACCTCCACCCTTTATTGCATTAATACAGGTTCTTACAGGATTGAACTTTCCTGCTATGGGAACTTCATGGCCGACTGCCTCAAAAGCAATGTCAACACCTTTGCCATTTGTGAGTTCCTTTATAAATGCTACAGGATCAGTACGGGTGATATTTATTGTTGTAATATCGGGGAAAGCAGATGATGCAATAGCCAGCCTTTCATCAAGGATGTCAGCAAGTATAATCCTGCCATCTGTAATTGTCTTTGCAGCATGCAGAATCGAATTCCCGACCTTACCGGATCCGACAATCAGAATATCATCATGCTTTTCTAGTCCGGCTCTGGCAGAGGCATGAAATCCAATAGAGAGAATTTCGACAAGAGCGGCATATTCATCTGAAATATGTGCCGGAACTTTGAAAACCATATGTGAAGGAGCTGAAACATATTCTGCAAATCCGCCATCCAGATCTATTCCTATAAGTTTCAATGAAGTACATGCAGGGTAATGTCCCACTTTGCAGGCTGCACATTTTCCGCACCAGATAATAGGATCAACGGTTACCTTTTCGCCGGGAGTAAGATTTTTGACGTTCCTGCCAACCTCTTCAATCACACCGGCGAATTCATGTCCCGGGATTAGAGGCAGTTTTGTTCTCGGGTGAAATTCACCTTTGAAAATATGCTGATCTGAACCACAAATACTTGCATATTTTACTCTGATTAGAACATTATTATCCAATAGGACCGGTTTTTCAACCTCTTCCATGGCAATCTTTCCATATTCTCGTATAACTGCTGCTTTCATACTTATTTTTTTTAAACGATTAATTTATATTTACACGGCTCAGGACAAAGGACTCACGGTTAATGACTCTCGACTTAAGACATCGTGTGTCGTGTGTCGTGTGTCGTTCATCTTTTACCTGTTATTCCCCAGGTGCCCTATATAATTCTATATTCGAAATAACCGGACAAGCCATTGATTTACTTATTGTTATTTTAATTTTAGAGGCTTTAACGACTGGAAATTTTCTGATTACTTTATGACCGATGGTTGTACCATCGACAAGAGGTTTCCACTTATCATTGATATAAGCCGAAACCTTGAATTCCTGTACTCTCTGTCCGAGTTTTATATATTCCTGTAATATTATTCTATTAACTTCGGTTTCCGTTCCAAGATCAATAATTATATCTCCGGCAGTCTGATAATCATTTGTAGTCCAGTACGTTTCCGGATTACCGTCATTAACCATTGATCCTTCATACTCCTTGCCTCTTTTTGATGTTACATATACTTTTTTGCCTTTTGCCAGATCTTTCTCAAATTCTTTGTTCAGCAGATCTTTGAAACCCATTAGGGCTTTAACATCATTTTCATTCAATAAACCTTTTCTATCGGGAGGAACATTTAAGAGAAGGTTGCTGTTTCTTCCAACTGATGAATAATATAGTTCCAATAAATTTTCAGGTGTTCTGACAAGGGAATCCTGCTTCTGATGATAAAACCAGCCAGGACGGATTGAAACATCCACTTCAGCCGGAACCCACCAATTTCCATCCATATGACCTTCACCCAGGATTTTTGCAAAATCGCCTCCAGGGTACATTTCATCTCTTTTCAACAAGCACCAGTTTGTAAGGCTTCCCATTCCTCTTTCATTGCCGACCCAGCGGACATCAGGTCCGGCGTCGCTGAACATGACAGCCATTGGCTGCAACTCCCTGACAATCTTATGAGTGTTTGGCCAGTCATAATAGGTTTTTCTATCTATGGTTCTTTTTTCCTTTGCACCTCCATAGTATCCGTCACCTCCATTAGCGCCGTCGAACCAGACTTCAAAAATATCACCGTAATTGGTGAGTAGCTCACGGAGCTGATTCCTGTAATAAGTTATATATTCGGGCTTGCCATAAAAGGCGCTGTTCCTGTCCCAGGGTGAAAGATAAACGCCCATCTTCAGACTGTACTCGTCGCAGGCTTTTCTGAGTTCATGGAGAACATCACCCTTCCCATCCTTCCATTTTGAATTTTTAACGGAATGATCCGTGTACTTTGTTGGCCACAGGCAAAACCCATCATGATGCTTGGCAGTAATAATTATTCCTCTCATACCTGCCTCCTTTGCAATCTTTGCCCATTGTCTGCAATCTAGCTCTGAAGGATTAAACACAGCCTCTTTTTCATCACCATATCCCCATTCCTTATCTGTGAAAGTATTAACAGTAAAATGAACAAACATGTAATATTCCATATCATGCCATGCCAGTTGTCGCTCAGAAGGTACGGGACCAAATGGTTTAGGTGGAGTGACTTTGGAACATGATGAAAATGAAATTATTAAAATCAGCAGGATTTGAACTCTTTTCATTTTAAATGAGTTAGTTGAAATTTTATTATTTTCTCTGTGTAGCCCTGTGATTCTCTGTGCAACTCTGTGTAACTTTTTTTTTATTTCACAGAGAGACACTGAGGAGTCACAGAGGGCCACAGAGATACTTCTTATTGTGAAAGAACCTTTATTCTTATGTTTCTGAATTTTACAAGTGAACCATGGCCAAGGAACCCGATATGCCCGGTTTTGTTTTTTAGTCCTGGGTGCTGATTATGGTCCATGGCGCCATTATCTCTGGCATTCGCAATATCACCATCAAGAATGACTGTTCCGTTAAGAGTTATTTTCACCCGGGTTCCTTTGACATAAACATCTTCAGAGTTCCATTCACCCAATGGTTTAAGATACCCTGTCTTTGCAGGAATGACACCGTAAACGGAACCATGATACTGATATGGCTGAAGGTTCGCATAGACTGGATCGGTATTATCCAGTATCTGCAGTTCCATGCCAACATAAGCGGCGTCACCTGTCAGCGGTGCCCGTATTCCGAGACCATTATTTGCTGCCGGTGTAAGCTGAAATTCGAACCTGATGTTGAAATCTGCATATTCTTTCCGTGTATAAAGATTCCCGATCGTTCCTTTTGCGGGTATAGTAACGATCATTCCATCTTCCACACCATAAGCAACAGTATCTCCCACCCAGCCATTCAGATTTCTCCCGTTGAAAAGAGCAACGAACCCGGTCGATTTTTCCTCAGGTGTAAGATTGTAATCCATTTCACTGATCTCTCTCACATATATATCTCTGAAGGCCAGGTCTGTACCATGTGCCTGCAACTCAATAGGACCCTTCGGGAAGATAGGAATTTTCCGATCCCAGTAGTTTTCTAATGTTACATTATCCACCACCAGAATTCCATTAAGCCATACAGTAACTTTTTCTCCGATCATCATAATTCTCAATGAATTCCAGTCACCAATAGGATTATCGGCAACCTTCAGAGGTTTGCTTTCATTTTTCTGATTGTTATAAAGTCCGCCTGAGCCAACCTGGGCTCCGACATCAACTCTTGAGGTATCCCATATCTGTACCTGGGGCGATCCTCTGAGGTATATTCCACTGTCTCCCTTTTTCGAAATCTTCCAATCTACAAGCATCTCAAAATCACCATATTCCTGTATGGAGCAGAGGTTATCGCCGTTGCCATTAAACCATATACAGCCATCTTTAACACTCCAGTTTTCAATCATCTTCTTATTGGCTTCAATCTGCTTCTTCGCAAGTTCAACCGGTTTCATTTTGGCTCTTGCTATTGGATTTTCGACAAGCCCCTGCCACCCGGTAAGATCTTTCCCGTTGAACATCGGAACAAATCCCTCATCCTGAGGCATTGTCTGAAGATACTTGGTTATAACCTCTCTATTATACTCACTTTCAGGACCTTTAAGCTGGTTAATGGCTTTACTTAGAATATCCCTGACAATTGCTCCATACATCCCGGCTTTTGAATCGACACCCGGTAATGCAATATACATAGCTGCCATGGCAGCTGCAGCGCTTGTTGACTTATCATTCAGATAGCCAGCTGTGAATAACAGAGACTGATACGTTTTAATCCCGGCAGTCTCATTAATTATTTGATTTTTGCGATCTGAACTCAGAGCATAAGGCATAATCTTCCTGAATAGCAAAAGCCTTTGATCGTCCGGAACAGGAGCCGATTTGACCTGCTTCACATAACCCTCGAAAGCCGGACCTTCATAAGTTTTATTGCCGGAAGCACATATTTCGTACAATGCTGATGATGCAGAATAATCCTTCCATGATGTCAAGGCTTTAAAACATATATCTCGCATCCCGGAATCACCGTTTTCGAATTCTTTCAAAACAGCTGATAATGCCTCTCGTCCCCCCGTGTTCGCCAGAATTGGAATAATCTTGCTTTTTTGTTTTATGACAGATAATGCTTTCAGAAGTGCGGAGGATCTTTTTTCCGGTTCATTGATCTGATTTGCAGCATTTGCGATTGCAAGCTGAACATCGGAAACCAGGATCTGATCATTAGTTTTGTCAAGTAAATCAATCAGTTTGTCCTGATCGACTGGTCCGGCAAGATCAACCAGCGCTTTATAGGCAGCTGCTTTTACAATATCTTCCCCTGAAGCAGTAAAAGGCAATATTATGGCAAAGTACTCCTCTCCTCTTCCCCATGCTATCAGCTCTATTGCGCTTTTTTTGGCAGCGGCGGGTCCATCTTTAAGTACAGCCAATAACAAGGGCATCCTGCGGTTGTCAATTATTGTCTTCAGTGCAGATTTTGCAGATTCCTGGTCATCAGCATTGGTGAATCTTATCATATAATCTATAAGCAAAGGAATTGCTTCTCTTCCTTTAATCTCTACAATTGCTGTGGATGCTTCTTTCCTGACATTAATATCACCATCTGATAATGAGGCTGATATAAGAAGTATTGCAAGCTCATCTTTTCTTTGGCCCAGCATATTTATTATTTCAGGTTTGGAAACTGGCATGGCTCCAGGATAATATTCAAGCCATTTTCTTGTCACCGGTGTACCTGCAATTGACAATGAAAACCGGTAAGCAGCATTTCTGTAAGTCTTGTCCGGGTTACGGGCAGCTTCAAGAAGATACGGCATTGCTTCATAACCATAATAATTAACAAGTATTTCAAGAGCTGAGGTTTTATATTGAATATTATTTCTGTCGTTACAATTTGCAATAATCGTTTTGCATATCTTATCCATAGTTTTTAAGTCTCCCTTTGCTCCTACAATCTTCGCGTAAGCCATAAGAGATGCGGTAGCGCCGGATTGATCCCATCTGTAGGAAACTGCTTTTGCAGCCTTCAGGAGAACCGGTAATGCCAGTGGACTACTGGTTTGTGCCATGGCATTTAATGCTGAAGCCTGAATGCTTTTATCTTTATTTGAAGACCATGCAATGAACTCATTGATAGCAATACCTGACTTCATTATGGCAAGCGTATTCATGACTCCTGCTGCACAGGGCAGGGAAGGATTTTTAAGTGTTTCTGACAGAACTTTTTCTGCAAGCGGACCGCCAACAGAACTTATTACTGCCAGGGCAGGTGAACAAATATTCTCATCCATAAGATAGACTTTCATTGCATCAACTGAAGCATTTGTCCCAACCAGCTGAAGCTGTTTCATGAAGAAATCTTTGATTGTATAATCTTTCTGATTAGCAGCATAACTGATACAAATCAGTTCCCAGAATTTCTTCTCTTCATCTTTTCCAAACTGGGAAAGATATCGTGACATACTTTCCACAGCAAAACGCGGCCTTGTATCATCTCCAGTTCCGACAGGGATTACCTGATTGCATATCTTCCTCATTCCGGCATCACCAAGCGATAACATATCAGACATTATCTTATTGGTATATTGAACATCCGTCGCCGGAAGTTGTGCAAGAAGGTCAGCCACTTTTGTATCAATTGTTCTTATATCCTGCGAGTAAGCTGTTAATGAGACCAACAAGAGACTGATACTAATTAAAATTAATTTCAGGACTTTCATATTACATATTTTCATATTTTCAAATTAATCAGATTTTCCATGGGCCCCTCATTGGCTGGTTAATAAGCCTGTTTGCCCCATCATCATCGATAAATTGTTGTTTGACCGGATCGTATTTAAGGTTACGTCCAAGTCTCAGAGCAATCACACCAAGATTAACGATGGTACATGACCTGTGCCCGTTTTCTTCATTCAGCGCAAATTTTTTCCTGGTAAGAACCGATTCTGAAAAGGTTGTAATTTGTGGTTCCGGATCAGGAAGGCTGGCAATTATTTTCTGAATATCAGGAATATCTGATTTGAATCCACGATAGATTTTTCCATATGGTCCTTCGATATAAGCTGCATCCTTATCCCGGTTCTCTCCATCAAGAATTATTTTACATCCATCAGCATAGGTATAGCTAATTCTTCTCCATGATCCTACTGCATCATAGTGCTGCTGGGGGGCATCTATTTCCACATAAACAGGACTTGTATTGTCTTTTCCCAGCATATATTGAACCGGGTCCAGATAGTGTTGTCCCATATCTCCCAGTCCACCTCCGTCATAATCCCAATAACCTCTGAACTTGGTATGCACTCTTTCCGGATTATAGGGTTTATACGGAGCCGGGCCTAACCAGAAATCATAGTCCAGTTCGGGCGGAACGGGCATTTGTTTCAGATCGTAAAGGCCTGACCAGTAGAACTTCCAGTCGTATCCGGTAATCCCGCTAACAGTTACCTTAAGTGGCCATCCCAAGACACGACTATCAACAAGTTTCTTCAGAGGTTTTACAGTTGTTCCTAATCCATAGAATTGATCTTTAAATCTAAACCATGTGTTAAGGCGAAACATTCTGCCATGTTTCTGAACAGCCTCAATTACCTTTATCCCTTCACCGATCGTACGTGTCATCGGTTTCTCGCACCAGATATCTTTTCCGGCTTCAGCGGCCATTTTTGAAATTATGCCATGCCAGTGCGGCGGAGTGGCAATATGAACAACATCAATGTCAGGAAGGGAAAGTAGTTCCCTGAAATCGTGATAACCTTTAATTTTTCCACCAGCTGCTGCTACAGCCTGATCCAGGTGATTTTTATCAACATCGCAAACGGCTAGGAGGTGTGTACCTTCATATTCAAAATGACCACGTCCCATACCTCCAACTCCTATAATAGCTTTGGTGAGCTGATCGCTGGGAGCTGTATAGCCCTGTCCTCCAAGGACATGTCTTGGAACAATAGTAAATGCCAGGGCTGCAACTCCGGTCTTCCGGAGAAAATCGCGTCTGCCGAGGTTGTATTTTTTCATATCAATAATTAATAAGTGTATTCTTTACATTTAATATTTTAACTAGACTTCCGACTTCGGACTTCATGCCCCGGTCAAAATTATTTATACTGCAATTTGCAAGTTTTACATTCAAAATACAAATGGAAGAAGGTCTATTTTTGAAAAATCAGTACGAAGAAGGTGAAGGGTTGAAGGGTTGAAGGGTTGAAGGGTTGAAGGGTTGAAGGGTTGAAGGGTTGAAGGGTTGAAGGGTTGAAGGGTCAACATTTCAACATTTCAACATTTCAACATTTTCATTACGCCTTACATAATATCTGAAAGAAAAGCCCCTTTCGTTTCTGTCTTGGATTACAATAATCCGGATAAACAGCAGAAAGGGGCGTTAGTATTCCGGGGTTTTTAGGAAAGGGGAAAGGGGACTCCGGAATGGAAATGTTTCAGACCTAAAACTATCTTCAATGAAACTTTTAATTGCAATTATTTTGCTAATGTATGATGATTATTCGTCAGAAATAAGGTCTTAAGCTTTATATGTATGAATCTCAATTATTATTGTATGAACATGAGCATTTACTATATGAACTGTAGAAAGGTGTAAGGAGAAATGAGAAAGGGTTAGCATCGAGAACCTTGTACCGAGAACCAAGTTCCAATCCATGTACCTGACTAAACAAGCCGTTTTATTTTACAAACGCCACTATCAGAATGGCATGTTCTTCAGATTCATTCAGAACCTGGTAACTTTCTGCAATTGCAGGAATAACAAATGTCTCAGCATAGCTGAACCTGAGACCGGAACCATGGACTGGTGTTACTACTATGCTTTTCCCCTCAACGAGGCTGAGAACATGACATTTATGATTCGTTGTTACGCAAATTGATGTTTTAAACCGGTATCTGAAAATATCATAAAGTTGGGTCTGGTGAGTAGGCAAATGGAACATTTGCCAGTCAGTTCCTGCTTCAAGCAGTACTGGCCGGGAAACAAATTCATTTAGAATTTTCCTTCCCTTACTTTCAAAAAACAGATTATCCATTCCTCTTCCAATATTGAGAGGTCTTGGTTTACCGTCAAGATCGGGACGAAGCCAGTCGTATAATTTAAATGTGAAAATATATGGTGTACTGCTAATTTCAAGAACAAGGTTATTCTTTCCCGAACCATGAACTGTTCCATAAGGTATAAGAAACAGATCGTGTTTGTGCGAAGGGATTTTTTGAACATATTTTTCAATACTTACAGGTTCATTATATTGCAAACTTTCTTTAAGTACCTCCTGAAATTCTGTTTTATCGATATCTTCAGTGAATCCAAGATAAACCTCAGCATTATCTTTTGTATCAAGTATATAATATGTTTCTTCCTGGGTGAAACTTTCGCCAAAATGATCTTTCATATAATCAGGACGTGGATGACATTGAATAGAAAGATTTCCACCATTAAAGGTATCAAGGAAATCAAACCTGATGGGGAAATCAGTTCTGAATCTCTCATAACAATCACCAAGAATAGCTTCAGCCTCCTTAAACATCAGAAAGTCAAATGAGAACTCGATCATCATTCCGGAACTTTCAAAAACCAATCCATTTTCAGGGGTTATCAACTCAAATGACCAGGCAAAATTAGGAACATCGCGATTAACTCCTGGAATGTTTTCGCTGATCCAGCTTCCACCCCATGTTCCAGGCTCAAACCATGGACGCGCCCTTAATGCGTTTAGACTAAGATCATGAAGAGATTTCCTGAAATCATTACCATTCATCCAGGTTATATCACCAGCCCTCTGTCCGTCGACCAGGATATCAATCCTGTTAAGAATGTCCTTCTTATGTCTGCCAAGTACAATCCAGTCAACAAAATAAAACCTCTTATACATTACTTTTGGATCATCCGGAAATGATGTACCTATATTCGTAATTTTTCCTGCCCTGGCTCTGAACTGAAGTTCATTCTTAGGAAGATCAACATACACAAGGAATCCTTCATCTGTTAAAAGACTTGCACCTATACCATATATTATTATATATTGAGAACTGTTAGTAAGTCTTATTTTCTGAAATTTTTCAGTTGAAAAAAAATCCCGGAGAGAGAGGGTAGTCCTGGTGCCAAAAAGAGGATCGTCACCGCCAAGAAAAGGCAGGATCATTTTATTTATTTCATTTTCAGTTTTAAGAAAATCATTTACATTAATCCACCTTGCTGCAATATCATGATTTTCTTTCAACAATGAATCTAATTGGGTTTTCAGAAGATCAAAGAAAACACCTGAAAATCCATCCATGATAACAATCTTTTCACCGGCAATTTTTTCAGCTAAAGTATCTATGCCCCTGAAGATTCTTTCACTTCCAATGTTAAAAGCAGGATATATATCATATTTCCCCTTTTCAACCTGTGGTTTTACTGCAGGCATCAGGAGTTGTGAAGTCTTCCTGTATGAAGAGGACATCTAAATAGCTATTTCTTAAGGCAGTAAAGCGATACTGAGAAGAGATAAAAAAGACAGACAAGCAATATTGACATCCCAAGTGCAATATTACTGAGGTCGCTGATCCAACCTATCAATAGTGGTATAACAGCTCCTCCGGAAACAGCCATTATCATGAGTCCGGAAATCTCACTGCTTCTTGCAGGATACTTTTCTACCGCAATAGAAAAGACCAGTGGGAAAATATTTGCAACTCCCAAACCGATCATAAAAAC
>Ga0182017_10004496_pt1 | contig 10377 bp, 9 predicted proteins | sample 712E3DmetaG_FD_120492 | JGI IMG/M metagenome (GOLD analysis project Ga0182017, IMG submission 120492) | Permafrost microbial communities from Stordalen Mire, Sweden - 712E3D metaG | ecosystem: Environmental > Terrestrial > Soil > Wetlands > Permafrost | place: Sweden: Stordalen | collected... | reverse complement strand
CTGGAACACCTCGGTCGCCGAGATGCTCCAGAAGTTTCACACCACGGCCAAGGGATTGACCGGCGACGAGGCCAAAGAGCGGCTTGCGCACTATGGCGCGAATCGACTGAAGCCCGCAAAACGCTCGGATGTCTGGTCGCTTCTGCTCAGGCAGTTCGGAAGTCCGATCATTTTCATCCTGCTTTTCGCAACCGGTTTGTCGCTGTGTCTTGGTGATCGGATTGATGCATTCATCATTCTGTTCATCGTTCTCGTGAGTAGCTCGCTTGGATTCTGGCAGGAGCGCGGCGCGTCGAACGCCGTGGAGAAGCTCCTCTCCGTCGTGCAGATCAAAGCGGCGGTCCTGCGGGATGGTAATTCCGAAAGAGTCCCAGTAGAAGAGATCGTTCCGGGTGACGTTCTTGTCCTGGATGCTGGCGATGTCGTTTCCGGTGATGGGCTGGTTCTGGAATCCAAAGACCTGTTCGTTGATGAAGCTATGCTTACCGGGGAGACAGCGCGAAGGAAGGGCGACCTTCGCCAATACCCTCAAATATGTGTTCGTGGCAACCAGCGCTAACTTCGGAAACATGTTCAGCATGGCCGGAGTATTGCTCATCCTGCCGTTCCTGCCGTTGCTCCCCAAGCAGGTGCTGCTGACCAATCTCATGACAGACTTTCCTGAGATGACCATTGCGACCGACAGTGTGGATAACGAGATGGTCGACTATCCGCGACGCTGGGATATGAAGGCAATTCGCTAGTTCATGGTCACCTTCGGCATACTGAGCTCGGTATTTGACTATGTGGCATTCTGTCTCCTCTTGCTCGTCTTTCATGCCACTCAGGTGCAATTTCGGACGGCCTGGTTTGTCGAGTCGGTTGTCTCGGCGTCGCTGATAGTGCTTGTCATTCGAACCCGGAAGCCGTTCTTCAGTAGTCGCCCGAGGAACTCCTTGTTACTGGCAACGCTGTCAGTTGTTGTCATCGCAGTGGTCGTCCCGTTTACGCCGTTGGCTGCGTTCTTGGGGTTTGGCCCGATGCCACTGGTATTCTTGCTCGGCATCGGGCTCATTGTCTCACTCTACATTTTCGCAGCGGAGCTTGTGAAGAGAGTGTTCTACAGGAGGGTGAGATTGTGATTGGCGTACCTGGATGATGTGGGCCGTTCGAGTACAATGTTCACCTCACCGGCCGGCAGACGGACGGCAGGCATCTTGATGTCCTCTTAAGGACAGTTTACTCTCCCCAGGCAACCAATGCGGAACTTCATGAAGAGAGTCTTTGTCTCTGGATGCTACGACATCCTGCACGCCGGTCATGTCCAGTTCTTCAAAGACGCCAGGGCGCTGGGCGATCACCTAACCGTCTGCTTCGCGTCGGATGAAATTCTTTGGACACACAAGAAACGGCGATCGTCCATCCCCCAGGAGCACAAGCTGGCCCTGCTGCAATCCCTTGCCACAGTCGATGGCGTGGTCGTGGGAGAGAACCTGGAATTGGGGCTGGATTTTCAAGATCACTTCTTGCAGCTCAGGCCCGACATCTTGGCGGTTACCGAGGACGACCAATACGGTGAACTGAAACGCATCTTGTGTGCAAGGACCGGGGCCGCCTATGTCGTGCTGCCCAAGACACCCCCGAAGTTCAGTCCGATCTCCACGACAAAGATCGTACAGTGGATCCGCGCGCCCCGGGAAGCGCCTTTGCGGGTTGACTTCGCCGGCGGCTGGCTGGATGTGCCGCGCTTTTCCAGGGACGGCGGGTTGGTGGTGAACTGTGCCATCTCGCCCCTGGTCTCCATCAGCTCATGGGAGTACGAGAAACGTTCGGGCCTGGGCGGAAGTGCAGCCTGGGCGCTGCTTCACGGAGAAGACGGCGTGGACAGTGAACTCAATCTGGGAGTCGGCTGGCAGGATCCGGCTGTCATCACCGAGACGGGTCTGTGCGTGTGGAAAAGCGGGGGGCGACCAGCGCTCCATCTAAAGCGCAATGGCGACATGCTCAAAGGACTGATGGCACTGTTCCATACCGACCAGCAACATAATACGCCGGAGATCGCCGCCCGAAACCGCAACTACCAGTTGATCCACGAGGCGAGCCTAGTCGCGGGTGAGGCGGTATTGCGCGAAGACCCGGGGAAATTGGCGGAAGCGGTGCGCATGAGCTATCGCGTACAGATGGAAGAAGGGATGAATCCTCTGCCCCATCGCGAAGAGTGTCTGGCGTGCAAGTACTGCGGCGGCGGTTGGGGGGGCTATGCGGTGTATCTGTTCCAATCGCCCAATCACCGGAACGCCTTTGTCGAGTGTCACGCCCAAGCCAAAGTAGTCGAACCATTTGTAAGAGGGTATGGCGTCTCCTGACGCCTCGTCACGAGGAAGCAGCCTTCTCTTTCTCGCCGGATGAGCCTACTCTAAGGGCTGAGCCAGCCCCGCAGCAGCGCAAGGAGACACGCATGACGCTTCGACCTGGGACACAACTCGTTGCCATCGCTTTGATTGGCTTTACGCCCACGCTTGCCCATGCGGCCAAACTGGTCGGAGTGAGCGTTCTCGATCGGGACTACTTGATGGTGCAGGTGCTCGACGGAGAGGTGGCGCACGAGCCGGAGAAGGTCACGCGCTACACGCCCGAGCTGAGCACCACGGCTGCAGCGCTGACGAGCAGCTGGACGGTGACGTCGAGTGCCGACGCTGGCTACGCTGGCGCGGGCAAGAACCCCACCGCAATCTCGCGCAAGACGAAGATGAGTGGGCAGTCCCAGGAGGCCTGGGTGGGCAGCGATTACACCTACGAGTACACCTATCAGCACTGGATCTACCTCAAGCTGCCGACCTCGCTTCAACAGGGCGACACCTACACCCTGGCAATCGCCGCCGCGACGAACCTCGACAAGACGTCGATGCCGTTCACCTTCGACGTGTACGCCAACCCCTCCGAGGCGGTCCACGTGAATCTGGTCGGCTACACGCCCGACGCAGCCCATAAGTCCGCCGACCTCTATCACTGGATGGGCGACGGCGGGGCACGCGACTACACCTCCTTCGTGGGCAACAAGGTCTATGTCTACGGCGTCGCGAGCAAACAGTCGACACAGGTCGGAACGGTGGCCTTCTGGAAGCCGAGTGGCGCAGATGTGGGCGGCTACAACATCTTTCGCTCGAGCGTATGGACGGTGGATCTCTCGACCATCACCACGCCCGGGACCTACCGCCTGGTCGTCGACGGAATAGGCGCCAGCCAAGATTTTCAAGTCGCACCTGGAATCTACGCCGATCCCTTCCGGGTCGCGGTGCGCGGCTACTTCTACATGCGCATGGGACAGAACAACGACGCCAAGCTGACGCCTGCACCGAGGACGCCGCTCTACATTCCGGGCACCAGCCCTGCCAACACGACGGTGTATCTGACCACGATGAACATCTGGAACCCACAGTTCAGCACATTTGCCGGCGGGGGCGACCCATGGGATGCCCCCGACTCGTGGGCCGCCTTCCGCCCAGCCGGCAACCCGACCAACCCGAATGCCACGGGTGGGCACGCCGATGCGGCTGATTGGGATCGCCACATCGGACATGTCCCGAACATCTACGACATGCTACTGCCATACATCCTCACCAAGGGTGCGCTCACCGACGACGACACCGGCATCAGCGAGAGCGGCAACGGCATCCCCGACATCATCGACGAGGCTCGCTACGAGGTGGACTACTGGCTGCGTCTGCGCGACGGCACCGGCTACGGCAGCGGCGTCACCAATCCCAACACCAACAACGAGCTCTTTCAGGCTGGCCCCGCCGCCATGTCAGCCTGGGCAAACGCCGCCAATGCCGCCATGCTGGCGGATGCGTTCCGCATCGCGGGCAATACCACCCTGTCCGAGCAGTACAAGGCGTCTGCGGTAGAAGCCTACGGTGTTGCCAGCGCCTATGCCGACCCCATGCTCGATCAGACGATCGCCGCCGCAGGAAGAGGGCGCGATCTCAAGATGATGGCGGCCGCTTTCCTCTACAACGTCACGGGCGATCAGACATACGAAGCCGTGATCCAGAGCGAGAGCCTGTGCACCACCGCCAATTCGGCCATTCTGAATGGGACCACCAGCCAGATCTGGGGCACCGCCGCCTATCTGATGACTCCGCAGCCAATCCACTTTCAGACCCTTTGGAACAACATGAAGGCCTCGGTCATCGCGCAGGCAAAAGCCAAGGAAACGGGCAACATCGACACGCGGCCATCGCGGCGCGCGACGGACGAGACGGAAATGTACTTCCGCACCATCCAGAACGTGCACCACACGCTCATCGCCCACGCGGTGACGACTGATGCGACGGAAAAGGCGCTCTTTCGCAAGGCCTTGGGGCTCGAGGCCGACTGGAGCCTGGGCCGCAATCCGCTCAACATGATTGAAATGGGCACGGCGTACACAGGGCTGGCTGCAAAACGCAGTGTGAACTACATGTACACATGGGGATCCAACGACAACCTGCCCGGGGTGGCCCCTGGGCAAACGCCGTATCTGAACCTGGACGACTGGAGCACCATGGTAATGTCCAAACCGTCCGCGCTGTACGCGAACTCCTACCCGGCGGACTTCAAGAACACCTGGCCCATCGGCGAAGGCTACTTCGACACGCCTTTTGTTTGGGCGCACTCGGAATACACGCCCCAGCAAACCATGCGCGGCAAGATGGCGCTCTACGGGTACCTTTACGGCATCAACCACGGTTCTGGTGCCACGGGAGGTGCCGGCGGCAGCAGCGGTACCAGCGGCGGCGGCGGTGTGGGCGGCAATGGCGGCTTTGATGGCAGCGGCGGCGCCGTGGGCAGTGGCGGAGCCAGCGGTCGTGGCGGAATGAGTGGCGGCGGTGGGTTCACGGGCGCAGGCGGCACGCTTGGCAGTGGAGGTGTTTCGGCAGTGGCTGGCAGCGCAGGAGGCGGCGGTGTTTCGGCCGTGGCTGGCAGCTCAGGCGGTGGCGGTGTCCTTGCCACGGGAGGTGAGGTTGGCGGCAGCATCGCAGGCGCGGGTGGTGTTTCAGCAGCAGGCGGCACCGCGAGCGGCGGCATGGGTGGCAGCGGTGGAATCACCAAGACGCAAGCGAGCGGCTGCACCTGCTCCACACATGCAGGCCGCCCTGTCGGCCCTGTCAGCCTGCTGGCGGTTCCCGTACTACTTCTCTGGCGCCGCCGCAAACGCCACAGTTGAGCAAATCAGGGCTGGCGAAGGTAGTTCCGCAGCGGGAGGATGTTCTTGGTGCGGATCTCGTCAGCGGCCAACTCGGCATAGGCCTGGGCCCCCGCGAGGGTGGTATGAGCGCTATCGTTGTAGAAACCAGTCGCGTTGCCACGCTGGATGAGGTACGCCTGGGTTCTGGCAGTCAGATCGATGACGGGAACGTTGTTAGCCGCGGCAACCGCTCTGATGCTTTCAGGCAAGTTGACCCCGACACTGTTGATGTGCGGAGTACCAGTATAACTTGAGCGCACAATAGGAGTGACGAGCACCGCGAAAGCGCCCGCGGCTCTTGTCTCGTCAACATACTTCTTCAGGTAGGTCTCGAATGGAGTCTGTTGTGTTTGCTTATCGTTGTGGCCGAATTCAATGAGCACGATGTCGTTGGCTTTGAGGAGAGCCTTGATTGCCGGCCATAGCTTGGGGTCGTCATAGAAGCTGAAATAGTTTGTCCCACAAGGATTGCACTCAGTGAGACCGCCGGAACTCGCGTAGTTAGCCACGGAAATGCCACAGCCGAAGTATTGCGGGAGCCGCTGGCCCCAGGCTTGGATGGCTGGGCCGTCTTGGTCGGTTACGGTTGAATCGCCCGTGATGTACATGACAACCGGGTTGACCGACGGCGCATAGGCGATGGAATCCAACTGGGGCGAGGGTCCGATGAAGGACAGATCCAGTCCAGGGGTTCCCGGCGAAGCTGCCGACCAATCGGGCTGTCCTTGAGGCTGGCGGACGTTGACCTTCATGGAATAGAGCACGGTCTGGCCTGCGGCGGTATCGACTTCGGCCAGCATTTCGCGCTTGGTTTCCGCCTGAACTTCAGTCTTTCCGGCGGCCGCGCCACCGAGCTTAAACGAGACATCGTAGTTGCCTGGATCGCCCCCGAAGTGGCAAGCAATCCCCCCGCCCTCGGCCTTGCACAGGGCTCGAGTGGCCGTGGTTGGGGTTGGCATGTCGCCGCAGTCCACAGGCGCAACGCTACCGGAGCCCGCACCCCCGCCAGCGCCCGACCCTGAACCACCAGTCGCAGAGCCGCCGGTTGCGCTGCCCCCCTTTGCGGTCCCGCCTGCAGCGGAAGTCCCGCCGGCAGCAGAGGTTCCGCCGCTAGCCGATGAGCTTCCGCCCTTGCCCCCGGACGCACCTCCCGAGACGCTGGAACTGCCGCCACCCCCGCCCGAGGAGGTGGAAGTGACCACGGCTGTCCCGCCGCTGCCCGTGATGCCGCCCGTGACAGGAGTTCCCCCTGTCAGCGCACCGCCTGTCGAACCGCCGCTAGCAGTTGATTGGCCCGCAGTAGGGGTCACGCCGCCGGTTGCCACGCTCGAGTTGCCATTACTGGTCCCTCCGGATGGCACCACTCCCCCGGTCGCGCTCGACACTGTGGCAGTGGTTCCGCCTTGCAGAGAAGACGTCCCACCCGACGGGGTCGCGCCCCCATTGGGTGTTCCGCTTTGACCGCCAACATTGCTAGGCTGATTTGATGAAGAGCTGCACCCAGGCCCTGGGAGTAGCAACAATCCGCCCAGCACAACCATCAGGGATGTTGAGGCCAGATTCCCTCCGGTCAACAGCTCCTTGCGGGCATCCTGGTTGTGTTCTGCGTGCTTCGTCATGGCAGACATCTCCTTCAAGAAGCTTGCTAGGCATTCGGGGTTCGGGCCTGGCGACGGATCGTACCGGCGCGTGATATGGTTCTATCCTGCACGAACCACGAGTCGGATCCTAGTGGCTTGCCCAAGACACAACAAGTCTGCCTCCAACTGACCAGATCCTCCATCATCCAATCGATATCGCGCTACCATGTCCCCATGCTCGCGCCTCGCTGTCCCCCACTAGCCTGTCTGGCCGCCGCGGCCGTTCTGCTCTCCTGCTCCTCGGCCCAGCCGTCCGACCCAACCCAACCCCTCGCCAGCCCACTCACTTCCGCCCCGCTCATCGGCCCGGAATCGCGCATCGACGAGCCCGTCTACACCGAGCAATCCGGCGAGCAGAGCCAACCCTTCATCGCCCCTGGCGGTCCCGGCGCCCTGGTGGTCTGGCGCGACGATAGCCGCCCGGGCTTCGTGCTCTCCGAGCGCCCGGTCACTTTCGCGCGCCTCGACGCCAACGGGAACCTGCTCGATCCGCTCCCGATTCCCATCACGCCGCCGGCCGCGGCCGACTTCTACCCGTGGCTGCCCGTCGCGGCGTGGAACGGCGATCGCGCGCTGGTCTTCTGGGCCAAGCCGGTCGCGGGCGGGCAGGAGCTGCAGGGGTCGCGAGTGACCAGCGACGGTGCGGTTCTCGATCCAGGCACGCTCGCTCTCCCGGGCGGGATCGACATTGCGCTCGGGGAGGGCATGCGCACGCCCGTGGCAGCGGTGCCGTTCGGCAGCGACTTCCTGGTGTTCTGGCAAGAGAACAACGAGCCGCGCATGGGCCGGGTCGGCGCGACGGGTAGGTGGCTACGCCCGGGGGCAGCGCGATCGCGTTGCCGGCAGACGGAATTGCGCGAACACTGGTCGGTGCGGTCGCGGTCACGGGCGGGGCCCTCGTCATGGTGTCGGAGAATTCGCTGACCAAGGTGATGAAAGTGGACGCGACGGGCGCGGCGCTGTCAGCGCTGTCGGACGCAGCCGGGCCGGCCAGCACGTTCCAGTCGGGAATCGCCTCGAGCGGCAGCGACCCGCTGGTGTGCTGGGCGCAGGCCACGGCCACGGGCCAACCGGTCACGGTGTACGGGCGACGGGTGGGCGCGGACGCTGTCTGGATCGACGCTGCACCGTTCGAGGTCCGGGCCGCCGGCGCCGCGGTCGGGCAGGTGGGCGCGGTCTGGAATGGCAACGGCTACGTCTGCACCTGGACCGACGCGGGCACGCGCGTGCGCGCGACGTTGCGGGCGGTCCCGGCCAGCGGCGCGCTGGTGGCGGCGGCAGTCGGACCGATGGCGCTGGCCACGGCGCCGGTCCAGTCGGTGCAGGTGGTGTGGACGGGTAGCCGCTACGTCGCGGCCATGGCGCGATCGGTGTACGCCCAGGTCAACGAAGAGTCGCTGAAGGACCGGGCAGACGGCGTGCTGGCGCGGGCGCTGGGCACCGACCTCCAGCCGATCGGGATGGACGCGATCGTCGTGACCACCCAACCCAACCAGCAGCTCAACTTCCGGGCAGTCGGCACCCCGGCCGCCGCGTACGTCGTCTGGCAGGACGATCGCCAGGTGGCCAGGTGACCGGTGGTGCCGGTGGCCACTCGACCGGCAGTGCCGGTGGGGTGGCCGGCGGAACGGCGGGCCAGGCGACGAGCGGTGCCGCCGGCCAGGCGACGGGCGGTGTCGCCGGCCAGGCGACAGGCGGCGCGAGCGGCCAGGCAACGGGCGGTGCCGCCGGCCAGGCGACCAGCAACGGTGGCCAGGCCACGGGCGGAGCCACCGGCGGCGCGACGGGCGGCAGCGACGGAGCCGCGGTCGATGCGGGCAAGCCCGTGGCCGCGAGCGGAAGCGGGTGCAGATGCGCGATGGGCGGGGAGAGCCGCTCATCGCTGCCGTGGTCGCTGCTTCTCCCCGCGCTCATGCTGCTCCGCCGGCGGCGTGGGCGCCGTCAGCCCCGCTGACCGATTTCGCTGGCGCCGGTTTCAGTCCGCCGCTGACGAGTCGTCCGCGGCTTCCGCATCGGGCGCGGTATCACCGCCAACCGTCACATCGCTGGCTGCGTCGGACGTGGCCATGGGAACATCGCTGGCTGCGTCGGACGTCGAAGCCGGACCGGCTGCGTCCTGACCCGTGCTGCCTCCGGTACCTGGATTGGTGGATGCTCGGCAGATGCCGTTCATGGGCCCCCCCCTGCAAATCAGGCCGCTGCTGCAGTCCGAGTCAATCTGGCAACGGTCGCCTTCCCCCTGGCTGCATCCGAAACCAAGCACAAGGGTGCCCACCAGAGCAAAGGCCAGACTCATCGCTCGAAAGCTCGACGACATGGTTTGGTGGGTTAGCACGGCCACCTGCGTTTGTGAAGGCCGGAAGATTCAGCCTCGTGTTAGCCTGCGTCCATGCGACGTCGTCCCATTCTGGTCGTAGTGGTGTCCGCCTTGGCCTGCGTCGGGGCGCTCAGCTTGCGGGCCGCAGAGAAAACCACCCGCAAGCTCTCGTCGGCGGAGCGCGAGGCGCGCTCGTTTCTCGAAACCATGACCGGCCTTTTGCAGCCACTCAATACGGTGGCCAACCAGGCAGCCTGGATCGCCGCCACCGACGTCAGCCCCGAGCATACGGCAGCGCGGGCCGCGGCCGAAAAGGCGGCGGCGGCAGCGACCGGCTGCAAGCTGGTCATCGCGCGCACCGGGGCTTTCCTGGCCAAGCCGAGCGCGCTCACCGATCTCAGCTTGCGCCAGCTGCGCAAGCTGCAACTGGCCGCGGCCGAGAACCCCGGCACCATTCCCGAGGTGGTCAGCCAGCGCATCGAGGCCGAGGCCCGTCAGTCGGCCGTGCTCGACAGCTACACCTTCTGCCTGCAACCGCTGGCGGGCGGCAAGTGCGGCCGCCCCACCTCGGCCAATGAGATCGACCAGATCCTGCGCACCTCCCGCGTGCTGGCCGATCGCGAACGAGCCTGGACGGCCTCCAAGGAGATCGGCCGCCCGCTCAAGTCTGGCCTGGTGGAGTTGCAGGCTCTGCGCAACCAGATCGCGCGCGCCATGGGCTACCCGTCGTTCTTCGCGCTGCATGTTGCCGATTACGGCATGACCGTCGACGAGGTAATGGCGCTCATGGACGCCACCCTGGAGGCGGGCAAGCCGCTTTACGATGGCCTGCACTGCTTTGCCAAACATGCCCTGGCGGACCGATACAAGAAGGCTGTTCCCAAGCTAATTCCCGCGCACTGGCTGGGCAACCGTTGGGCGCAGGAGTGGCCCGGCCTGGTCGAAGGCATGAGCCTGGATCCCCTGTTCAAGGGCAAGTCGCCCGAGTTCATGGTGCGCACCGCCGAGGATTTCTACGTCTCGCTGGGATTCCCGCGCCTGCCCGAGGTCTTCTGGAAGAAGTCAGACCTCTACCCGGTGCCGCCCAATTCGCCGCGCAAGAAGAACGCCCACGCCACCGCCTGGCACATCGACGGCGAAAGCGACGTGCGCTCGCTCATGAGCGTGGAGCCGAACGCGCAGTGGTTCGGCACGGCCCACCACGAGCTGGG